>Ga0209966_1000071_pt1 | contig 45482 bp, 42 predicted proteins | sample RhisoiCoNPM_FD_187575 | JGI IMG/M metagenome (GOLD analysis project Ga0209966, IMG submission 187575) | Arabidopsis thaliana rhizosphere microbial communities from the Joint Genome Institute, USA, that affect carbon cycling - Rhizosphere... | ecosystem: Host-associated > Plants > Roots >... | reverse complement strand
CTCGCTGCGGCGATGCGACCGGAAACTGCTCTTTCAAATGCGTTCGCCTCGCTGCGGCGATGCGACCGGAAACTGCTCTTTCAAATGCGTTCGCCTCGCCTTCGGCTGCGGCTCACAAAACTATCTCCGTCCCGATTCCTTCCTTGGTGAGCACCTCGAGGAGGATCGCGTGGGGGACGCGGCCGTCGATGATGTGGGCCTTCTGGGCTCCCCCGGTCAGCGCCCGCAGCGACGATTCCACCTTGGGCAGCATGCCGCCGTCGATGACGCCCGCCTTGATCAGCCGCTCCGCCTCGCGCTTGGTCAGCGTGGAGACCAGCCGGCCGTCCTCCCCGTTGATGCCGGTCACGTCGGTGAGGTGGATCAGCTTCTCCGCGAACAGGGCGGCGGCCACGTCGCCCGCCACCAGGTCCGCGTTGATGTTGTAGGTCTCGCCCTCCGCGCCGACTCCGATCGGCGCGATCACCGGGATGAATCCGTTCTCCTCGAGGAGACGGATGGGCTCGGGATTCACCGACTCCACCTCGCCGACCAGGCCGATGTCGGCCGAGGTACCGTCGGGCATGCGGTGCAGGCGCTTGTGGGCCCGCAGGAGGCTCGCGTCCTTGCCGGAGAGCCCCACCGCGCGGCCCCCGTGGAGGTTGATCAGGCCGACGATCTCCTTGTTGATCTTGCCGACCAGCACCATCTCCACGATCTGGACCGTCTCCTCGTCGGTGACGCGCATGCCGCCCACGAAGCGCGGCTCCTTGCCGAGCCGCTTCATGAGCGCGCCGATCTGCGGCCCGCCCCCGTGCACGATCACCGGGCGGATGCCGACCAGCCGCAGCAGCAGGACGTCCTTGGCGAACTGCTCCTTGAGGTCGGCCTGTTCCATGGCCGCGCCCCCGTACTTGATCACGAGGGTCTTGCCCTGGAAGGCGCGGATGTAGGGAAGCGCCTCGATCAGGACCTCGGCCCGCTCAATCAGCTCCGGGTTCGCCATGGCCGCGCTCGTCCTCTACAGGATGTAGCGGGAGAGATCCTCGTCCTTCACCACGTCGGCCAGGTGCGCCTGCACGTACTCGGCGTCGATGGTCAGCTCCTGCCCGACCAGCGTGGGGGCGTCGAAGGACACGTCCTCGAGCAGCCGCTCCATCACCGTGTACAGCCGCCGGGCGCCGATGTTCTCGGCCCGCTGGTTCACCGTGGACGCGATGTCCGCGATGGCCTCCACCGCGTCCTCCGTGAAGCGGAGGGTCACGCCCTCCGTCTTCAAGAGCTCCACGTACTGCCGGATCAGGGCGTTCTGAGGCTCGTTCAGAATGCGGATAAAATCCTGACGCGTCAAGGGCTCCAGCTCCACCCGGATCGGGAACCGGCCCTGCAGCTCGGGAATCAGGTCGGCCGGCTTGGCCACGTGAAAGGCGCCGGCCGCGATGAACAGGATGTGATCGGTCCGGACCATGCCGTATTTGGTGGTGACCGTCGAGCCCTCCACGATGGGCAGGAGATCGCGCTGCACACCTTCCCGTGACACGTCCGGGCCCCGGCCGCCTTCCCGTCCCGCGACCTTGTCCAGCTCGTCGAGGAACACGATGCCCGAGTTCTCCACCCGGCGGATCGCCTGGCCGACCGCCTCGTCGACGTCCACCAGCTTCTGGGCTTCCTCCTGGGCCAGGAGGCGGCGCGCCTCGCCGATCTTCACCCGCCGCCGGCGCGTGCGGCCGGGCATCAGGTTGGAGAGCATGTCCTTCAGGTTGATCCCGATCTCCTCCATGCCCTGGCCCGGGAACACCTCGAACATGGGCCCCGCGCTGGCCTGCACGTCCATCTCGATCGGCCGCTCGTCGAGCTTGCCCGCGCGGAGCTGGCCGCGCAGCTTGTCCCGGGTGGCGTCGCGGGAGGCGTCGGGGGAAACCTCCTCGAGCGTGCCGCTGACGAACGATTCGCCGGGCCGCCGGGGCAGCAGCAGGTCGAGCAGCCGCTCCTCGGCCAGCCCCTCCGCGCGCTCGCGCACCGCCGCGGCCATCTCGGCCTTCACCATGGTCACCGCGAGCTCGGTGAGGTCGCGGATCATGGACTCCACGTCGCGGCCGACGTAGCCCACCTCCGTGTACTTCGAGGCCTCGACCTTGAGGAAGGGCGCCTGCGCGAGCTTCGCGAGCCGCCGGGCGATCTCGGTCTTCCCGACCCCGGTGGGGCCGATCATGATGATGTTCTTCGGCGCCACCTCGTCGCGCAGCTCGGCGGGCAGGTTCTGGCGCCGCCACCGGTTGCGCAGCGCGATCGCCACCGCGCGCTTGGCCCGCCCCTGGCCCACGATGTAGCGGTCCAGCTCCGCGGTGATCTGGGCGGGGGTGAGTCCGGTCATGTCGCTCATCAGAGGGTCAGCACCGTGATCTGGTCGTTGGTGTAGACGCAGATGCCCGCCGCGATGCGGAGGGACTGCTCGGCGATCTCGGGCGCCTCCAGCGTGGAGTGGGCGCAGAGGGCCCGCGCCGCCGCGAGGGCGAAGGGTCCGCCCGAGCCGATGCCCACGAGCCCGTCGTCGGGCTCGATCACGTCGCCGGTGCCGGACACGATGAAGGTCGACTCGGTGTCGGCCACCGCGAGCAGCGCCTCCAGCCGGCGCAGGACGCGGTCCATCCGCCATTCCTTCGCCAGCTCCACCGCGGCCCGGGCCAGGTTGCCGCGGTGCTCTTCCAGCTTGGCCTCGAACCGGGCGAAGAGAGTGAAGGCGTCGGCGGCCGCGCCCGCGAAGCCGGCGAGCACACGGTCGTGATGCATCTTGCGGACCTTGCGGGCGCCCGCCTTCATGATGGTCTGGCCGAAGGTCACCTGGCCGTCGCCGGCCACCGCGATTCGACCGCGGTGGCGCACGCAGACCACGGTGGTCGCGTGGATCGCGCCGGCCGGATGGATCCGCCCGGGGTCTTCGGACATCGTGGCGCTCAAACGCTCCTCGTCAGGTCGCTCGGGGATGCGCCGCATCGTACACCCGCATGAGGTGCTCCGGGCTCACGTGGGTATAGCGCTGCGTCGTGGAGAGGCGGCGGTGGCCGAGCAGCTCCTGGATCAGCCGCAGATCGGCGCCCTCGCCCAGCATGTGGGTGGCGAAGCTGTGACGGAGCGTGTGCGGCGTCACCCGCTGGGTGATGCCGGCCCGCCGGGCCAGCCGCTTCACGATGCGATGCGCGCTGCGCGGGGTGAGCCGTCCGCCCCGCGCGTTGAGGAAGAGCGGCCCACGCTGCCGCCCGCGCATGGCGAGGTAGGCGTCCAGGGCCTCCAGCGCGGTCTCGCCCACCGGCACCACGCGCTCCTTGTCGCCCTTGCCCAGCACCCGCACGGTGCGGCGTGCCCCGTCGACGTCGTCGAGGTCGAGGCCGCAGCCCTCGGCCACGCGCAGTCCGCTCGCGTAGAGCAGCTCGAGCAGGGCGCGGTCCCGCGCCCCGGCCGCGGTGGGCTCGGGCGCGGCGTCCAGCAGCTGGGCGGCCTCGTCCTTGGGCAGGACCGACGGCAACCGCCGTCCGAGCCGGGGACTCCGCACCTGCCGCGCCGGATTGACCTCGAGGACACCGCGCCGGGCGAAGAAACGGAAGCAGCTGCGCACCGCGGCCAGCTTGCGCGCGATGGTGGCCTTGGCGAGACGCCGCCGGTGCAGCTGCGCGAGGAAGGCGCGGATCGCGCGGGTATCGGCCCCGGCGAGCCCGTCGATCCTCTCGGCGGCGAGGAACGAGGTGAACTCGGTCAGGTCGGCCGCGTAGCTGCGGAGGGTGTGAGGCGAGGCGCCGCGCTCGGCGCCCAGGTACTCGAGAAACGAGCCGACCGCCGCGTCCATGGCCGACGGATCCGGACGACTCCTCACGCGACCGTGGGAGCCACTTCCTGCTTGTAGCCGCACTCCTCCCGGATGCACTGCCGGGTGATCTTGCCGCCGCGCGCGATGCGCTCGGTCAGGAACGGCGCCGCACACTTGGGGCACGGCTCCGGGACCGGCCGCGTCCAGACCGCGAATGTGCAGGTGGGGTAGTTGGTGCAGGCATAGAAGGTCTTGCCCTTGCGGGTCCGCTTCTCCACCAGCTGACCGCCGCAGCTGGGCTGCGGGCACGTGATCCCGAGGGTGATCGGCTTGGTGGTCTTGCATTCGGGATAGCCCGAGCAGGCGATGAACTTCCCGAAGCGACCGTGCTTGATCACCATCGGTCGGCTGCAGGTCGGGCAGATCTCGTCGGTGGGCTCGTCGGCGGGCCGCTCGCGCCCGCCACCCAGGTCCTTGGTGAACTTGCAATCGGGATACGCCGAGCACGCGAGGAACTTGCCGAAGCGCCCCCATTTCTCGAGCAGCGGCTTGCCGCAGTCCGGGCACTCCTGCCCCGCGTCCACCCCGACCTTGACGTTCTCCATCTTCTTGCCCGCCGCCTTCAGGTCGCGCGAGAACTGCTTGTAGAAGGCCTCGACCGTCTCCACCCAGTCGGCGTCGCCCTCCTCGATCTTGTCGAGCGACTCCTCCAGCTGCGCGGTGAACTCGACGTCCATGACCTCGGGGAAGTGCGGCACCAGCATATCGGTGACCTGCACCCCCAGATCGGTCGGGAAGAGCGTGCCGCGCTCGCGGCGCACGTAGCCGCGGTCCTGGATCGTGCCGAGGATCTGCGCGTAGGTGGACGGGCGGCCGATGCCGCGCTCCTCCAGCACCTTCACCAGCGAGGCTTCGGTGTAGCGCGGCGGGGGCTGGGTGAAGTGCTGCTTGGGGTCGAGAGCGAGCAGCTTCAGGATCTCTCCCACCGTGAGCGGCGGCACCACCGCCTCCGCTTCCTCCTCGGGCGTCTCGTCGGTGGCCTCGCGCGACTCGACGTAGACCGCGGTGAACCCGGCGAACTTCAGCGTCGAGCCCTGCGCCCGGAAGAGGCAGGCGCCGGCCTGGATGTCGGCGGCCACCGTGTCGTAGACCGCGGGCAGCATCTGGCTGGCCAGGAAGCGCTCCCAGATCAGGCGGTAGAGCGCCAGCTGGTCTCGATTGAGGAAGCGGGCCATTACCTTGGGCTCGCGCTCCACCGCGCTCGGACGGATGGCCTCGTGGGCCTCCTGCGCGCTCTTCTTGGCTCGGTAGGCCGGCGGCGCGTCGGGCAGGTACTCGCGACCCAGCCGGCCGGTCACCCACTGGCGCGCTTCCTCCTGGGCCTCGGCGGCCACCCGCACCGCGTCGGTGCGCATGTAGGTGATGAGGCCGACCGCGCCCTCCTCGCCGAGCTCGACGCCCTCGTAGAGCTGCTGGGCCAGCATCATCGTCTTCTTGGCGCTGAAGTGGAGCTTGCGGCTCGCGTCCTGCTGGAGCGTCGAGGTGATGAAGGGCGGCGCCGGATTCCGCCGCCGCTCGCCGCGGGTCACCGACTTCACGGTCCAGGCCGCCCCGTGCAGCCCGGTCATCACCGCCATGGTGGCGGCCTCGTTGGGCAGGTCGGCCTTCTGGCCCTCCACTTCCTTGAGGGTGGCGGTGAAGTCGGGCGGGTTCTTGCCCTTGAGCCGGGCGTGAAGCGACCAGTACTCCACCGGCACGAACGCGGCGATCTCGCGCTCGCGCTCGGTGATCAGGCGCACCGCCACCGACTGCACGCGTCCGGCCGAGAGGCCGCGGCGGATCTTCTCCCACAGCAGGGGCGACAGCTTGTAGCCGACCAGCCGGTCGAGCACGCGCCTCGCCTGCTGGGCGTTGACCTTGTTGGAGTCGATCTTCCCCGGATGCAGGAAGGCGGCCTTCACCGCGCGCTCCGTGATCTCGTTGAACATGATCCGGTGCGTCTTGGACTTGCTGATGCCGAGCTCGTGGGCGAGGTGCCAGCCGATGGCCTCGCCTTCCCGGTCGGGGTCGGTCGCGATGTAGAGCGAGTCGGCCTTCTCGGCCGCCTTCTTCAGATCGTCGAGGACCTTCTTCTTGGCGGGAAGCACCTTGTACTCGGGCTTGAAGCCCTTCTTCTCGTCCACCCCGAGCTTGGATTTGGGCAGATCGCGGACGTGTCCCATCGAGGCCTTGACGACGTACTTGCCGTCCAGATACTTCTGGATCGTCTTGACCTTGGTGGGCGACTCCACCACCACCAATCCTCGCTTGGCCACCGTTTCTCCTATCCGAGGACCGCGCGGACGAACCGCTTGCCCTCGATCTGACGCACGCGACCGCTCAGCTCGAGGTCGAGCAGCGTCGCCGAGACCCGCGCCGCGCCGAGCCCGCTCCGCTCGATCACGCGGTCGATGTCGACCGGATCTTCCCCCAGCAGCGACAGGATGACCCGGTTCGACTCGTCGTCCGTCTCGCTCGGCCCGGTCGCCGCGGATGTCATGCTCGCCGCCGTGTCAACGCAGGTCTTCCAGCGGTCGGGAAGGGCCGCGACCACGTCCTCCCAGCCGAGCGCGAGCGCGGCACCGTCCTGGATCAGCCGGTTGGCCCCGCGGCTCTCCGGCGCAGTCACCCGCCCCGGCACCGCGAGGACCTCCCGACCCAGCTCGGCGGCCAGCCGCGCGGTGATGAGCGAGCCGCTGCGCTCGGCCGCTTCGATCACCACCACCGCCAGGGACAGCCCCGCGATCACCGCGTTGCGCGTGGGGAAGTTCTGCGGCAGCGGCGGGGTGCCCGACGGAAACTGCGACAGCAGCGCGCCCTGCCGCGCGATCTCGTCGGCGAGCCGCCGATTCTCCGGCGGATACACGGAGTCGACGCCCGAGCCCAGCACCGCGATGGTGCGCCCGCCCACCCGCAGCGCGCCGCGGTGCGCGGCGCTGTCCACGCCGCGCGCGAGCCCGCTCACGACGGTCACGCCGCGCGCGGCGAGGTCCGCCGCCATGGTCTCGGCCACCGCGAGCCCGTACGGCGTGGCGCGGCGCGAGCCCACCAGCGCGACCGCGAGCGCGTCGCCGTCGACGAGACGACCGCGCACGTGCAGCGACGCGGGCGCGGTCGGCACCGGACGCAGGAGCGCGGGATACTCCGCGTCCTCGCGCCCGAGCGTGCGCAGCGTGTCGTCGTGGAGAGCCTCACGCATCACGTGTATCGTCGTCCTCACGTCTTTGGATGAAAATTTGCAACGTGCGGTTCAGTATACCGGACGACCGGAATGGGTCAAAACGGCCGGAGCCGGTCACCGCGCCGGGCGACCGGAAGCTCCGAGCGAGGAGATGAGCGTGCGGGCCTGCGCCGCCGCGTCACTTTTCGGATACGACTTGAGCACTTGCTGCCACGTCTCGCGGGCGCGCGGCACGTCGTGGAGCGCGCGGTAGCACAGGCCGACCTTCAGCAGCGACTCGGCCGCGGGCGCGCTCTGGGGATAGAGATCGGGCACCTTCTGGAACTCGGTCAGCGCCTGGTTGAAGTCGCGCTGCCGATAGTAGGCCTCGCCGATCCAGTACTGCGAGCTCGCCGCGAGCGCGTGCTTGGGAAACCTGTCGATGAGCTCGGTGAACTCGAGCACCGCCTGCCCGTGTTCCTCCGCGCGAAAGCTCGTCATCGCCTGGGCGTACAGCTTCTCGGGGGTGACGTCGCGGCCGCCCGACGGCGCCGTCGGCTTCGGAGGGGGCGCGGCCGGCGGCGGCACGCTGAGCGCGGCCACCTTCTGGTTGGTCTCCTCCAGCGCCGAGCGCAGCGAGCGCACCGCCTCGTCCTGCTGCTGGACGGCGCCCTTCATCTGCTCGCGCTCCTGCGCGGAGGTCTTCGTCTCGCCCACCAGGAACGCGGCCTGCGCGTCCAGGGCCTTGAGCTCACCGGCCAGGCGGGCCACGTCCTTGCTCGTCTGCTCCTGGCCCTTGCGCAGCTCCTCCACCTGCTTGACGAGCGCGGCCATCTCGGCCTCCCGGCGCGCCTTCTCCGCGGAGCCGCAGCCGGCTGTCGCCACCGCGAGGATACCGAGCCAGGCCAGAACGGTGGGGCGGGACGACATGGCCCAGACCGTACCACCTCGCTTCTCGAAAAGTCAATTTTCACGAGACTTTGACTGCCGTTTGCGGTTCCGTTAGCATGAGCGGCGCGATGGACGACCTGTCCTGGATGCTGTTCGTCTCGGCGCTGTCCGTCGGCCTCGTCTTCGGCTATGTCACCCAGCGCGGCGGGTTCTGCCTGACTCGCGCCCTCTCCAACGCCGTCCTCATGCGCGACGGCAACATCCTGCGCGCCTATGTCCTCGCCGCGCTGGTGGCGATGGTCGGCGTTCAGATCATCGAGGCGCTCGGGCTGGTCGAGATCCCGCTACGGCCCCTGCGGTGGGTCTCCAACATCGTGGGCGGCGCGCTGTTCGGGGTCGGAATGATCCTGGCGGGCGATTGCCCGGGCAGCGCCTGGTACCGGATCGGCGAGGGCGCGGCCGGCGCACTGGTCGTCCTCGTGGGCTTCGCGATCGGCGCCACCACCGCGGGTATCGGCGTCCTCGCGCCGATCCGCACGATGCTGCAGAGACCGGTCATCTCGTTGGGAGACGGCGGCGCGGTCACGCTGCCCGGCGTCACCGGCGTCTCCCCGTGGATCGTGATCGCCGGGCTGCTCGTGCTGGGCGCGATCTGGCTCCGTCGCGGGCGCCGCGAGCCCGAGCACGGCACGTGGCGGTGGCCGGCCACCGGCGCCGCGGTGGGCGTGATGATCGTGGTCGGCTGGTGGGCATCTGCGCTCGGCGATCACCCGGTGGGCATCACGTTCGCAGCCAACACCGGCCACCTCCTCACCTACCCGATGGTCGGCTACCCGAACCGCGTGACCTGGAGCATGCTGATGGCCCTCGGCGTGCCCGTCGGCGCGTTCATCGCGGCCTGGACCACCGGCACGTTCGCCTGGAAGTGGCCCCCCGCCTCGAGTCTCGCGAAGATCTTCGGCGGCGGACTCCTCATGGGGGCGGCCGCGCTCGTCGCCGAGGGCTGCAACATCAACCAGGGCCTCACCAACTCCGCGACGCTCGCCGTCGGCAGCCTCCTGACCTTCGCCTCCATGTGCGCGGGCGCCTGCCTCACCCTCTGGTGGATGTTCCTCCGCAAGCCCTGAGCGCACGGCCGGCGAGAACGGGCGGGAGGCGGGGCCGCGGGGCGGGGTGGTGGCTCGCGGACCACGAGGCGCGATCTCGTCTCCTCGCGGGTAGCAGTTCCCAATCTGGAAGGCGAGGTTCCTGGCGATCGCTGGCAGGAACGGGTCCGTCGAGCCACCACCCCGCCCCGCGGCCCCGCCTCCCGCCCTTCCCGCTGGAGTGTTACAGACCCTGCCGGAGGACGATCACCTCGCCTCCAAGAATGGGAACTGCTACCCCCGTCGAGGCGAGATCGCGCCTCGTGGTCCGCGAGCCACTCCCCGCCCCACCGCCGGCAGGCTCCTGACCTTCGAATCGATGTGCGCCGGCGCCTGCCTCACACTCTGGTGGATGTTCCTCCGCAAATCCTGACGCCGCCCAAGGGCGAACGGGAGGGGCCGGCGGCGGGGCGGGGTGGTGGCTCGACGGACCCGTTCCTGCCAACGATCGCCAGGAGCCTCGCCTCCCAGAATGGGAACTGCTACCCCGTCGAGACGAGATCGCGCCTCGTGGTCCGCGAGCCACCACCCCGCCCCGCCGCCGGCCCCTCCCGCTCCGCGCGCTGAGGTGCTACAGGCCTTGCCGGAGGACGATCACCTTCACGGGCTGGCCCGGCTCTATCGTCGTGCGGCCGGGGACGACGGCGAGGCCGTCGGCGGCGACCATCGAGCGGAGGACGCCCGAGCTCTGCGTGCCGGTGAGGCGCGCGCCATAGCCGTCGCCGTCGGGCGTGAGGGTCACGCGCAGATAGCCGCGGCGGCTGTCGCCGTTCTTGATCGCGGCGAGCGCGTGCGCGGTGATGGTCGGCCGCTGCAGGCGCGAGTGCCCGGCCATGCGGAGGAGGGCGGGGCGCACGAACAGCTCGAAGGTCACCATGGCGGAGACCGGGTTGCCCGGCAGCGCGAAGAGGGCCAGCGCGGCCTTGCCGTCCTGCGGGATCGTGGAGAACGCGATCGGCTTTCCGGGACGCATGTCCACCAGCCAGAGATGCTGCTCGGCGCCGAGACGGGCCAGCGCGTCCTTCACGAAGTCGTGCTCGCCGACCGAGACGCCGGCGGAGGACATCACCAGATCGCACCCGAGCCCCCAGCGCAGCCGACCCTCGATATCCTCCAGGCGATCCCCCGCGATGCCGAGGCTCACCGGCTCGGCAAAGGCCTCGAGCACCTGGGCCACGAGCGAGTAGCTGTTGGAGTTCGGGATCTGACCGGGACCGATGCGCCCGCCCAGATCCACCAGCTCGTCGCCGGTGGACAGGATCCCGACGCGCGGCCGACGGATCACGCTCACCCGCGCCCGCCCGACGGTGGCGAGCAGGCCGATGTCGGCGGCGCTGAGCACGCGCCCCCGCTCGAGGACCCGATCGCCCCGCGTCATGTCCTCACCGCGCGGGCGCACGAAGTCGCCGGCGCTCACGGGGCGGGGCACCAGCAGCGCGCCGCCCTCCTCGGTGACGTCCTCCTGGGGGATCACCGAGTCCGCGCCCTCGGGTAGCGGCGCCCCCGTGAAGATCCGGAAGGCCTCGCCGGCCCGGAGCGGGCGCTCGGCCATGGCGCCCGCCGGCACGCGCCCGGCCACCGCCAGGCGGGCGGGAGACCTGGCGGCGGCCGCGCCGGTGTCGTCGCTGCGAAGCGCGTAGCCGTCCATCGAGGAGGCCGGCCAGGGCGGCATGTCGCGCGGACTGTCGATGTCCTCGGCGAGCACGCGGTGGAGGCTCTGGGGGAGCGCGACGCGCTCGTCGCCCAGCGGCGCCACGCGGGAGAGAATGCGGTCGAGGGCCTCTTCGACGGAGATCACGCCGCGTATTCTACCGCGCGGCCGCTCCGCCCGCGGCCCGACCTACCGGGACAGGTTCAGGACCGGCTTGTAGCGAGCGAGGAACCAGGTGCGGCTCAGCATGAACAGCGCGAAGAAGCCGAGCGTGACCAGGACCTCGATGATGCCGTGCGGGATCGCGGTCTGCTTGAGGGACACCGAGACGACGAGCACCCGCTCGAAGAAGATCGCGATCCAGCCCATCCAGAGGATCACGGTGAGGACCTTGTGCCGCGTGGGAGGCCGCCCGGTGAGGCGCTTGAGCAGATACGAGAACGGGATCAGCCAGCCGACGATGAAGATGGCCCAGGCCAGGCGCCCCCACGGCTGCTGCAGGAAGCCCAGCACGAAGAAGCGGGTCTCGTTCGGCACGTTGCCGTACCAGATGATCAGGTACTGCGAGAAGAAGAAGTACATCCACACGATGCTCAGCGCGAACGTGAGCTTGGTGACGTCCTGGATGGCCTTCGGGGCGACCGCGGTCACGCCCGCCTGGTTGTAGCGCAGCGTGAGGTAGGTCACGAGGCCGAAGCCGGTGTACATCGAGCTCACCACGTAGTAGCCGCCGAGCAGGCCGCTGTACCAGATGGGATCGAGCGACATGATGAGGTCGAAGCCCCAGAGCGACAGCACCACCACGTACAGGATCAGCATGATGGTGCTGAGCCGCATCAGCCGGTCGTTGCCCACCTCGGCCGGGATGCCGGCCTGGTCGGCCGCGAACACCGCCTTGGTGTAGCGCATGGCCACCCAGTACAGCAGCAGCACGCCGATGCCGATGCGCAGCGACATGAACGGCACGTTCAGCCAGGCCGCCTTGTTGGGCAGCGGATGGCTCACCCACGGGTACAGGACCGCCCGCCCCGCGAACAGCACGAGGAAGAGCACGAACGACACCGGCAGGAAGCCGGCGGTCGTCAGCGCGATCCGCTTGATGGTGGGCGACCAGCGCCCCTCCGTCACCTGGATCATGCCGGCGATGGCGGGCCCGGTGATGGCCAGGCTCGACCAGAACAGCAGGTTGATCAGGTAGATCATCCAGGTCCGGAGCGGCTGGCCCTGGGTGATGCCGTAGAGGAAGGCGACGATCCCGAGGGCGGCCAGCAGGACCAGCAGCGGCTGGGGCACGCGCGGGACCGGAGCGGCCGACACGGTCGTGTTCGCGCTCATTTCTTGGCCAGCGTTCGCACGTAGTTCACGATCGCCCACCGCTCGTCGGGCGTCAGGGCCTCGCCGTACGAGGGCATGACCGCGCCGCCGACGCTCAGGTAGCTCTCCCAGTACCCATCGGTGCGGACCTTCTGCAGCTCCGGGTTCGTGAGGTCGGCCGGCGGGACGAACTTCGTGGACACGGGGCCGTCACCCTTGCCGCTGGCCCCGTGGCACGGCGTGCAGTAGATCGCGAAGAGCTCTCCGCCGCGGCTCACCGACTGGGTGGTGGCCGCGATCGGATTGCGCCGGGCCGCGGCGGCATCACGATCCGCCGGCGAGTAGTACATCTGGCCGCCGTTGCGCGGAAGGCTGCCGGTCGGCATCGAGTAGGCCGCCTCGCCGGGCATCACCCGCTGCGTGTGGAACATGTCGGTCTGCCACCAGTGCACCACGTTCAGCGCGAGCCAGCCGCCGAAGGCCCCCACCACCAGCAGCGACAGCACGAACACCCACTTCATCATCGCCGGACCTCTTCCGCGCCCGCGCCGGACAGCACCGAGCTCACCGAGTCCACCTTGTCGGCCGGGCACGCCACCGCGACCCCGAAGCGATCCAGGGTGAAGCGCGGATCGTAGGTGGCCGACGGCCGCAGCTTCGGCAGGCGTCCCAGGACCAGGATGGCGAGGGCGCTGGCCAGCCCGCCCAGGAGGATGGTCAGCTCGAAGGCGATGATGATGAAGGGCGGGATGGACACGACCGCCTTCCCGCCGGTGAGCAGCTCCCACTTCAGCGAGGTCCAGATCGTCAGGAAGAAGCCGGTCGCGGTGCCGGTGAGGCCGCCGACCAGCGTGAAGAGCCGGACCGAGGACACGGGGCGGACACTCTCCACCTCCTCCTCGATCTCCTCCACCGGAACCGGGGTGTAGACGGTCAGGTCCCCGAAGCCCTTGGCCCGCAGGTCCCGGATGGCCTGGAGCGTGGTGTCGACGTGCGCGAACACCCCGAGCACGTTGGCGGTCGCCATCTCAGTGATGGCCTCCATGGGCGCCGTGCTTGAGCGGATGGGGCAAGACTTCCTTGACCTCCACGATCGACAGCGACGGCATCACGCGGATGAAGCCCAGGAACAGCAGGAAGAACCACGCGAAGGAGGCCACCGTGATCGTGGTGTCCACGACGCGCGGCAGGTACACGCCCCACGTGTACGGATAGAAGTCATAGCCCAGACCGGGGACGATGATGTTGAATCGCTCGAGCCACATGCCGATGAGGACGAAGATCGACACCACGTACAGGATCACCAGGTTGGTCCGCGCCTTCCGCCAGAAGAGCACGAGGGGGATCAGCGAGTTGCAGATGTACTGCAGCCAGAAGGTGAACGTGTAGGCCTTGAAGGCCCGCGCGAAGAGCGACGCCCGCTCGTACACCTCGCCGCTGTACCACGCGGTGCCCGACTCGCAGAGATAGAAGTAGGTCAGCACCAGGCTGGTGACCAGGGTCAGCTTGGCCATCGCGTCCAGATGCCGGTCGGTGATGTAGGCGTGCCAGCCGAACACGGCGCGCATGGGGATGATGAGGATCAGCACCATGGCGAAGCCCGAGAAGATGGCTCCGTCCACGAAGAACGGGGCGAACAGGCTCGAGTGCCAGCCGGGGATCAGGGCCATCGCGAAGTCGAACGACACCACGCTGTGCACGGAGAGCACGAGGGGGGTCGCCAGCGCGGCGAGCAGTCCGTAGGCGCGACGGTAGTGCCGCCACTGCCAGTCGCTCCCCTCCCAGCCGAGCGCGCAGACCGCGAAGACCTTCCGCTTGAGCCCGGTGGACCGGTCGCGGATCGCCGCGATGTCCGGCACGAGGCCCACGATGAAGAAGACCACGCTGATGGTCAGATAGGTCGAGATCGCGAACACGTCCCAGATGAGGGGCGACTTGAAGTTCGGCCAGAGGTAGCGCTGGTTCGGATAGGGCATGAGCCAGTAGGCGAACCACATGCGCCCGACGTGGATCAGCGGAAACAGCCCCGCGGTCATGACCGCGAAGACGGTCATGGCCTCCGCGCCCCGGTAGATCGAGGTGCGCCACTTCGCCCGGAAGAGATACAGGATGGCGGAGATCAGCGTGCCCGCGTGGCCGATACCGATCCAGAACACGAAGTTGGTGATGTAGAGCGCCCACATCTGCGGCGTCCGGATACCGGCCGCGCCCAAGCCGACCCAGATCTGCCAGGCCCACGCGGCCACGCCGGCGGCGAGGATGAGCGCGATGAGCGTCATCCACGCGAAGTAGGTGTTACCCGCGGTCAGCAGCGTCCGGTCGACATCGTGGTTGACGTCGGCCCACGTGGGCTGCGCGGCGCCGGCCGGAGGAGCGCTCACGCGTGGCCTCCGGGGGCCTTGTGGCCGCCGGCGGGCTCGGTGCGCACGACCTTCTTGAGATAGGTCACGCTGGGCTGGGTCCCGATCTCCCCGAGCACGTGGTAGCCGCGGGGCGACCGCGCCAGCTTGGCGCTCTCCGCGTTGGCGTCCTTCAGGTTGCCGAAGGTGATCGCGCGGGTCGGGCACGTCTGCTGACAGGCGGTCTGCATGTCGCCGTCGCGCACCGCCCGCCCGTCATCGCGCGCCTGCGCCTTGGCGGCCACGATGCGCTGCAGGCACATCGTGCACTTCTCCATCACACCGGCCTCGCGCACCGTCACGTCCGGATTCAGCTGCTGGTCGAGCGGGGCCGGCCACGTGTAGTTGAACCAGTTGAAGCGCCGGACGTGGTACGGGCACGCGTTGCCGCAGTACCGCGTGCCCACGCACCGGTTGTAGACCTGCCCGTTCAGGCCCTCCCGGGTGTGGTAGGCCGCGTAGACCGGGCACACCGGCTCGCACGGCGCCACCTCGCAGTGCTGGCAGAACATCGGCATGAACATGTTGAGCGGCTGCGCGGCGGTGCCCTCCTGCCAGCGCTCCAGCCGCAGCCAGTGCTGGATGCGCCCGTAGGCCGCCTGCTCGCGTCCCACCACCGGGACGTTGTTCTCGCTCTGACAGGCGACCACGCACGCCGAGCAGCCGGTGCAGCGGTCCACGTCCACCGTCATGCCCCACTTGTACTCGGCGTACTTCATCGGCGGATACATGCTCGGATGACTGGCGTCGGCCGGGGCCCGTCCGCGCAGGTCCAGCTCGCGGGCGGCGGTGAGGCCCACGTACTGCGCGAGCTCGCGCTCGTCCTGATCGAACGTGGCCTGCGGCACCGCGAGGGCGCGCCGCCCTCCGGTCTGCGCCAGCGACACCTTCACGCCGAGGTAGATGGGACCACCCGACGCGGGATCGGGCGTCGACCCGAGGAGATCGACGGGATTCGCTCCCACGTTCAGGAACGTGCTGGGCTGCGGGTTGCTGGCCGCCGTCGACGGCGTCCCGGCCGCATAGGCACCCGACAGCTTGCGCCCCTGTCCCATGGGCACCGCCACCGCCCCGGGGTGCACGAGATCGGTCGGATAGGCGGGCAGCTCGATCGCGCCGTTCGGCGAGGTCAGGGTGAGCAGGTCGCCGCGCCGGATCCCCATCCGGGTCGCCGTCTCGGTTGGCACCTCGACCCAGGCGTCCCAGCTCACCTGGGTCATCGGGTCCGGCGCTTCCTGCAGCCATGCCCGGTCCGCGCCACGGCCGTCGTAGAAGCGGCTCGACGGATACACGAGGAGCACGTGGGAGCCGTTGCCGTCCAGCCGCGCGGGCGCGGCCGAAACCCGACCGGCCTCCGGCCGCAAGCTCATCGGGCTCGGCGGGACGTTCCGCCACACTCCACCCCGCCGGAGCGCCGCCTCCCAATAGGCCGGGAACGGCTCGGCGCTGCCCTGGGCCCGCGCCATCTTCTGCCACTCTTCCGTGAGGAAATCGCGGAAGGTCGGCCAGGGCAGCGGGCCCTTGCCCTCCTCGAGCCGCAGGGCTTGACGGCCCACGCTCAAGAGGATGTCGCCGGGGTTCTTCGCCTGGACCGGCTTGCCCTCGATCAGCACCGGCCCCATCGCGGGCTGCAGGAGCCCGAGCACGCCCTCCTGCGGCGAATAGTCGCCCCACGACTCGAGCGGATGCAGGGTCGGCAGCACCACCGCGGCGCGCGCCGTCGTCTCGCTCGATCGGCTCGCGAGGGCCACGACCAGCGGCACCTTGCCGAGCGCGTCGGCGAAGCCCGACTTCGCAGGCATCGCATACACCGGGTTGACGTCGACCAGCACCAGCACGTCGATCTGCCCGCCCGCCATCGCCTGGGTCAGCGCCACCATGTCGGAATAGGGATTCGCGCGCCCGAAGGCCGAGGCCGAGCCGAAGCGGACGCGGGGGCCCACCGCCCCGATCGCCACGTTGAGCAGGTTGATCGCGACCAGCGTGTCCGTGCTGCTGGAGCCGGCGCCGGCCATCCCGCCACCGACGACGAGGCCCGCCTTCGAGCGCGCCAGGTCCCGCGCGACCCGTCGGATCGTGTCGGCGGGCACGCCGGAGGCCGACGCGGCCGCGTCCACGTCCGCCGAGCGGGTCGCCGAGCGCAGCGTGTTCGGATCGCCGCCGCCCGTCGCGAGCCCTTCGTCCACGACGACCTTGAGCATGGCGAGGGCGAGCAGCCCCTCGGTGCCCGGCGCGTTCCGCACCCATTCGTCCGCGTTGGCAGCGGTCATCGACGCCCGGGGCTCGACGTGCACGAAGGTGCCGGTGCGCCCCTGGTAGAACGCGTGCATGCGCGAGAAGTCGGCGGTGTAGGCGACCGGCGACAGCCACGTCTCCAGGAAGTCGGCGCCGAAGGACACCAGGTACGCAGCCTCGCCGATCGCGTACTCCGGTATCGCGTCCCGTCCGAACGTGATGCGGTTCGCCGCCCGCACCGCCTCGTAGGCGAGCGGCTCGTACGAGATACGCGGACGCGCGCCCACCAGCCGCACCCACTCGTCCATCAGCCGGCCGAGGCTTCCCGTCTCGAGCCCGCTCACGATCGCGATGCGCCCGCCCTGCTTGCCGCCGGCGAGGGCGGCGATCTTGTCGGCCACCTGCTTCTCGGCGTCGTCCCAGGCGACCGGCTGGCCCTTCGCCAGCGCGCCGCGGAACCGATCGGGATGGTAGAGCGCCTGCAGTCCAGCGTGACCGCGGATGCAGAGCGCGCCGGTGTTCACCGGATGATCCGGGTTGCCCTCGAGCTTGATCACGCGGCCGTCGCGGTTCTTGGCGATGAGGCCGCATCCGGCTGGGCACTCGCGGCACACCGTCGAGAAATATGCCGGTACGCCGGGGACGATGTTGTCGGGAGGGACGACGTAGGGGAGGAGCGTTCCTGCCGATGGTCCGCAGCCGCCCGTCGCCGCCGCGGCGCCGGTGGTGGCGACGATCTTGAAGAACGACCGGCGATCCATCACACTCATCCACTCCTCCGCCCAACTCGCATTGGCAGGTGACGCAGCCCCCCGCTGGACGTGCTCTCCCGCTCTGAGGCGTGCCGTGGATGAAGACCGGTGGTTCTTCGACGCGTGTCCGGGCTCCAGCCTTGTGAACCCTATCACGTGAAAAAACGAAGTGTCAATACTCTGCGAGGCTAGCGGACCTTCTGGAGCGCTTCGCGGCCGGCGCGGGCCGCCTCCGCCAGGTCCTCGTCGCGATGGGCGAGCGAGACGAAGGCCGCCTCGAACTGCGAGGGCGCCAGGAACACGCCGCCCTCTCGCATCGCGTGGAAGTAGCGCGCGTACCGAGTGGTGTCGGCGCGCTTGGCGGAGCTATAGTCGGTCACCGGGCCGTCGGTGAAGAAGACGGTCAGCATCGAGCCGACGCGATTCACGGTCACCGGAACGCCCGCCGCGCGGGCCGCCTCGACCACGTCGCGCTCGACACGCGCGCCGAGGGCTTCCAGCCGCTCGTACGTGCCGGGCGTCTGCAGCGCGCGGAGCGTGGCGAGGCCGGCCGCCACCGCGAGCGGGTTCCCGGAGAGCGTCCCCGCCTGGTAGACGCCGCCCAGCGGCGACACCCGCTCCATGATGCGGCGCGAGCCGCCGTAGGCGCCCACCGGCAGTCCCCCGCCGATGATCTTGCCGAGGCAGGTCAGGTCCGGCCGCACGCCGTAACGGGCCTGCGCGCCGCCCCACGCGACCCGGAACCCGGTGATCACCTCGTCGAAGATGAGCAGGCTGCCGTGCCGCGCGGTCAGGTCGCGCAGGCCGGCGAGGAATCCGGGGGCGGGCGGGACCACGCCCATGTTGCCGGCCACCGGCTCCACGATCACCGCCGCCACCTGCTCGGGATGCGCCTCGAGCTGGCGTCGGACCGCGTCCAGATCGTTGAACGGGACCGTCAGGGTGAGCGCGGCCAACGCGGGCGGCACGCCGAGACTGTCCGGCACCCCGAAGGTGGCGCCGCCGGACCCCGCCTTCACGAGCAGGCTGTCGGCGTGGCCGTGGTAGCAGCCGTCGAACTTGATGATGAAGTCGCGCCCGGTGGCGCCGCGGGCGAGCCGGATCGCGCTCATCCCGGCCTCGGTGCCCGACGAGACCAGCCGCACCATCTCCATGCTCGGCACCGCGCGGCCGATGAGATCGGCCATCTCCACCTCGCCCGGCGTGGGTGCGCCGTAGCTGGTGCCGCGGCGCACCGCCTCGGTCAGCGCTTCCACCACCGCCGGCGCCGCGTGCCCGAGGATCAGCGGCCCCCACGAGCCGAGAAAGTCGACGTAGGAGCGGCCGTCGACGTCGAACACGCGGGCCCCGTCCCCGCGGGCCACGAAGAACGGGGCCCCGCCCACGCCGCGGAACGCCCGCACCGGGCTGTTGACGCCCCCGGGCATGAGGCGCTGGGCGCGCTCGAAGAGATCGTCGGAGCCGGTCACGCGATCAGGAGGGCGTGAAGTCGGTCGGCGCGAAATCGCGCGCGGACTTGTCCCAGACGAACGCGGCCACGTCGTCCACGCGGCGGTCCACCACCGACAGCACGACGTAGACCGCGTCGGGATAGGCGGGCTCGCCGTTGATGAGCGCGTTCTGCCGGTCGGTCGCCGAGAAGTAGGCCCCGGTGTCGATGTGGGAGTGATAGATGATCGCGACGCGGTAGCCCTGCCCCTCGCGCCGGCCGATGGCCAGCAGGTCCTTGGGATCGATGAAGTAGGCGGTGCGGGAATCGCGCGAGTGGCGCACCGGGTCCTTGGCGTGCAGCTCGTCCTGGATGTTGCGGCAGGGCATCAGGAGCCGGTCCGGCTCGGGTGAGGTCCGCTCCAGGAGAACGCCGCAGCACTCCGCCGGGTACTCCGTCACCGCCTGAGCGCGCACCCGTTGCAGCTCGTCGGACGTGAGGATCATCCGGGCGCGGTCAGCCCCGTCCCACCGCGAGGGCCGGCCCGCCGCCCGCGAGGGCTGGCCCGCCGCCCGCGAGGGCTGGAATGATCGATACCTCGTCGCCGTCCTTTAGCGCGGTGTCGAGTCCCTGGAGCGCCTCGATCGCCTCGTTGTTGACGTAGATGTTGACGTGGTGGTGGACCTCGCCCTGCTCGTTGCGCACCAGACCCTTCAGCCCGCCGAACTGGTCCTCGAGCTCGTCGAGCAGGCCCTTGACGTCGGGCGCCTCCACGGAGACCCGGTCCGCGTTCCTGGTCGCGCGGCGGAACGGCGTCGGGATGTAGACCTGGACACTCATGGCCGCCTCTCCTAGAAGGTGACGCTCAGATAGCGCTCGCCAGTATCGCACAGCACGGTGACCACGACGTGATCGGCCGCCATCGTCTCGGCGACCTGGCACGCCGCGAACACGTTGGCGCCCGACGAGATGCCGACGAGGAGCCCCTCCTCGCGGGCGAGACGCCGCGCCATGGCCGTGGCGTCCTCGTCGCGCACCTGTATGATGTCGTCCAGCACGGAGCGGTTCAGGATGCCGGGCACGAAGGACGCGCCGATGCCCTGGATGCCGTGCGGCCGGAAGCGCCCTCCGGAGAGCACCGGCGAGCGCGCCGGCTCGACGCCGACCACCCGGACGCCGGGCACGCGCTCCTTCAGGACCTCGCCGACCCCGGTCACCGTGCCGCCGGTCCCCACCGCGGCCACGAAGGCGTGCACGCGCTCCTCGGTCGCGTCGAGGATCTCCTGCGCGGTGGTGCGCCGGTGCGCCTCCGGATTCGCGGGATTCTCGAACTGCAGCGGCATGAAGTAGTCGGGATGCTCGCGGCAGATCTCCTGCGCCGCGAAGACCGCCCCGGTCATGCCCTCGATGGCCGGAGTCAAATGGATCTCGGCCCCGTAGCGCGCGAGGAGGCGCTGCCTCTCCACGCTCATGTCGTCGGGCATGGTCAGGATGAGGCGGTAGCCGCGCACCGCGCAGACCATCGCGAGCCCGATGCCGGTGTTGCCGCTGGTCGGCTCCACGATGGTGGCCCCGGCCTTGAGCAGCCCGCGCCGCTCCGCCTCCTCGATCATCGAGAGCGCGATGCGGTCCTTCACGCTTCCGCCCGGGTTGAGCGATTCCATCTTGGCCAGGACGACGGCGCCGCCCGGCTTGGGAATGCGGTTCAGGCGCACCAGCGGCGTGCCGCCCACCAGGTCCAGCACCGATCCGGCCAGCCGTGGCCGGGTCGGCGCGGCCGTCTTCCGCGTCGTCGTCATCGTCCTGTGTCCCCTGCTCGGATTCAGATGTGGTACATCGGCCGCGCCGCGCTGCGACGCTCCTCGGCGCGCCGGCGGAGATCCTCCAGGGTGGTCCGGTCCACCACCGAGGCCACCGCGTCGGCAATCTCCTGCCACAACTCGGCAAGGCCCGCCGCCTCTCCGGCCGGCCCGCCGTTGCGGCGCGAGGCATCGGGGCCGGCCGTCGGCCCATCGACCGCGCGGAGCACCGCCCCCACCGTGATGCTGTCGGCGGGCCGGCTCAACCGGTAGCCGCCCGCCGAGCCGCGCCGGGCGTAGAGGAAGCCGGAGCGCTTGAGCTGCAGCAGCACCTGCTCCAGGTAGCGCTGCGGGATGCCCTGCCGGGCCGCGATGTCCTGGATCGGCTGCAGGTCGCGGCCCTCGTGCAGGGCGAGATCCACCATCGCCTTGATGGCGTACTCGCCCTTGGCCGAGATCCTCACGCGCGGCCCTGCTCGATCAGGCGGGCCGCGTCCTTGGCGAAGTAGGTGATGATGATGTCGGCGCCCGCGCGGCGGATGCCGGTCAGCGCCTCCAGCACCGCGCGCTCCTCGTCGAGCCAGCCGAGCTGCCCGGCCGCCTTCAGCATCGCGTACTCGCCCGAGACCGAATAGGCGGCCACCGGCAGCCCGAACTCACCCTTCACGCGCGCGATGATGTCGAGATACGGCAGCGCGGGCTTCACCATCACGATGTCGGCGCCCTCGTCCACGTCGAGCGCGACCTCGCGCATCGCCTCGACCGCGTTGGCGGGATCCATCTGATAGGAGCGGCGGTCGCCGAACTGCGGGGTGGAGTCCGCCGCCTCGCGGAACGGCCCGTAGAACGCGGAGGCGTACTTGGCCGAGTAGGCCATGATCGGCGTCTCGGGGAATCCCGCCTCGTCCAGTCCCTCGCGGATGGCGGCCACGCGGCCGTCCATCATGTCCGACGGCGCCACCATGTCGGCCCCCGCCTCGGCGTGCGACACCGCGGTGCGCGCGATCAGCTCGAGGGTGGGATCGTTCTTCACCCGCCCGTCCTCGACCACCCCGCAGTGGCCGTGGCTCGTGTACTCGCACAGGCACACGTCGGTGATCACGAGCAGGTCCGGGATGGTGTCCTTCACCGCCCGCACCGCCTGCTGGATGATGCCGTCCTCGGCGTAGGCCTCGGTCCCGCGGGGGTCCTTGTCGCGCGGCAGTCCGAAGAGCAGCACCGCCGGGATGCCCATCGACGCCGCGTCCTTGCACTCCTTCAGCAATTCGTCGATCGAGAGCCGACACTGCCCGGGCATCGAGCTGATCGGCTCGCGGACCCCTCGTCCGTGCACCGCAAAGAGCGGATAGACGAAGTCGTCGACGCGCAGGGCGGTCTCGCGCACCATGGAGCGGAGCAGCGGCGACTCGCGGAGCCGCCGGGGACGGTAGAGGGGGAACGGCATGCGCTAGCTCCTTGCTGGCTCGAAGTGGGCGACGATGGCGCGGGCCAGGCCCGGTATCGTGTACTCCTCGGGCACGATCTGCGTCGCGAGCCCGCGCCCTTCCGCGGTGGCCCGCGTGATGGGACCGATGCACGCCACCGTGACGCCGCCGAGCAGGCGCGGCAGCTCGGCGGCGCCGAACAGCCCGCAGAAGCTCCGCACCGTGGACGAGCTGGTGAACGTGACCACGTCCACGCGGCCGCCGGCCAGCGCCTCCCGCAGCGCCGGCGCATGCTCGGTCGCGAAGCGGGTTCGGTAGGCGGCGACCTCGGTCACGTCGGCGCCCAGCGCGGCCAGCTCGCGCGTCAGCACGTCGCGCGTCTCGGCGGCCCGCGGGAGCAGGATGCGCTGGCCGGCCGTCATCATCGGGCGGAGCCGATCGACGAGAGCCTCGGCGACGAACTCCTCGGGGACGGCCTCCGCGCGCAGCCCCCAGTCGGCGAGCGCCGCGGCGGTCGCGGGACCGATGGCGGCGAGGTGGGCGCGCTCCAGCAGGGCACGGCCCTGACCGGTCGCCTCGACGCGGCCGCGTACCATGGCCACGCCGTTGGCGCTGGTGAATACGACCCAGGAGAAGTCGCCCCGAAGCGCGGCGTCGAGCGGCCCCCACGAATCGGGCGGCTCGATCGCGATGGTGGGAACGAGGAGGACGTGCGCGCCGGCTGCCTCCAGGAGCTGGGCGAAGGCCGAGGCCTGCTCCCTGGCGCGGGTGATCAGCACCACCTTGCCGGCCAGGGGTTTACGTGCCCCCGCCTCGGCCGTCACTTGATCATCCGTTGCCGCGCGCATCGAGCAGCGTCCTCGCCCCCTTGGCCAGCAGAGCCTCCGCCACCACCTGGCCGAGCCGCTCGGCGCCCGACGCCGATCCGCGCGCGCTTCCGCGCAGCACGGTGGCACCGTCCAGGCTCGTGACCACCCCGGTCACGGTCAGCTCATCGCGGTCCATGCGTGCGTGGCCGGCCACCGGCGTGTGGCAATCGGCGCCGAGGCGACGCAAGAAGGCGCGCTCCGCCAGGGCCTCCGATCTGCTCCGAGTGTCGTCCAGCCGACCCAGAAGTTCAAGCACTTCCCGGTCGGCTTCACGGGCTTCGATGGCGAGCACGCCCTGTCCGACCGCGGGCACGAACTCGTCGAGGTCGAGCGGCAGGACATGCGGCGGGGAGACGCCGAGGCGCCTCAGCCCGGCCAGGGCCAGGACGATACCGTCATAGGCCCCCACCGAGAGCTTCTCGAGCCGGGTCTCGACGTTGCCGCGGATCGGGTCGGCCCGCAGATCGGGCCGGCGAGCGAGGACCATCGCGCGCCGGCGCGGGCTGGAGGTGCCGACCGAGGCGCCCGTCGGCAGCGCCGACCAGCCGCCGGCGGTCCGGGTCAGTAGCGCGTCCCGCGGGTCCTCCCGGGCCGGAAAGGCGGCGAGCGCCAGTCCGCCGGGCAATTCGGCGGGCATGTCCTTCAGGCTGTGCACGCCCACGTCCACGGTGCCGGCGAGCAGCGCCTCCTCGATCTCCTTCACGAAGAGCGCCTTGCCGCCGAAGTCGGCGAGGGCGACCTGGGCGAGGCGATCGCCGGACGTCCGGATGACCACCGTCTCGGTCTCGACCCCGCGCACCCGCAGCGCCGCCGCCACCTCCTCGCACTGCACGAGCGCGAGGCGGCTGCCCCGCGTGCCCAGCCGCAGGATCATTCGCCCGGAGCGGGACGATCGGGACCGCGCAGCCCGAACAGCTCGGAGATCATCTCGGTCCAGCGGCGGCCGTGGCCGGCGCGGGAGGAGTCCTTGAGCTTGACCATCGGCGCGTGCAGCACCTTGTTGACGATCGACTGGCTCAGGCTCTCCATCACCCGGCGCGTCTCCTCGTCCGCCGCGGGCAGACGGCCAAGCGCCCGGGCCAGCTCCGCGCGTCGGATCGCCTCCAGCTTCTGTCTCAACGACACGATGGTGGGCACGACCTCGAGGTGCTGCAGCCGCTCCGCGAACTTCACGACTTCGCGCTCCAGGAGAGACTCGGCCCGCCGGGCCTCGCGCTGCCGCTCCTTGATGTTGGCCTCGACCACCGAGCGCAGGTCGTCGATATCGTAGCAGAACACGTTCTCCACGTCATTGACCGCGGCCTCCACGTTGCGCGGCACCGCGATATCGATGAAGAAGAGCGGCCGGCCGCGGCGAGCCTGCCGCGCGGCCCGCGCGTGCGTCGCGGTGACGATCGGCTCCGGGGCCGCGGTGGACGTGACGACGATGTCCACCACGCCGAGCGTGGCCTCCAGCTGATCGAACGGCACCGCGATGCCGCCGAGGCCGCGGGCCAGCTCCTGAGCCCGGCTCCACGTCCGGTTGGTCACGTAGAGCGGCAGCGCGCCGTGCTCCACGAGATGCCGGGCCGCCAGCTCGCTCATCTCGCCCGCGCCCACCAGCAGGACCGCCTTGCCCGCGAGGCCCTCGAAGATCTTGCGAGCCAGCTCCACCGCCGCGTAGGAGATCGAGACGGCGAGCCGGCCGACCTCCGTCTCCGACCGCACCCGTTTGGCCGCGCTGAACGCCTGGCTCATGAGCGCGTGGAGCACCGGGCCCGCGGTGCCGGCGGACTGGGCCAGCGCGAAGGCGTCCTTCACCTGGCCGAGGATCTGGGGCTCGCCCAGCACCATCGAATCGAGGCTGGCCGCGACGCGGAACGCGTGGAGCGCGGCCTCGTCGCCGGTCACCGTGTAGAGCAGCGGCTCCAGATCCCGCCACGACACGCCGCGGTGGGTCCCGAGGCGCCCGAACGCAGCCGAGCGCGCCTCACCCGGCACCGCGGCGACGCCGTAGACCTCCACCCGGTTGCAGGTGGAGAGGATCATCACCTCGTCGAGGAGCCCGCGGCCGGTGAGGTCGGAGAGGATCTCGCGGATCTTCTCTTCCTCGAGGGCGAGCTGCTCCCGCGTGGCCACCGGCGCGGTCCGGTGATTCATGCCCGCCACGAACAGGATGCCGGGAGCGCTCATGGGGTCAGGATCCGTGGCGGCCGGTGAGGAAGGCGCCGGCACCGAGGGTGGCGAGCAGCACGCAGAAGCCGGCGATCGAGAAGTAGGCGGCGCGCCGCCCGCGCCAGTGCCCCAACCCGCGGCCGACCAGGATCACCGCGTAGACCATCCACATGAAGAGCGAGAACAGGGCGAGCGGATCGAAGGCGATCACGCTGCCCCACGCGCGGCGCGCCGAGAGCACGCCCAGCAGGAGGCCCACCGTGAGGAACGGGAAGCCCGCGGTCAGGGTGGCCACCGTGAGTCGATCGAGCGTCTCGAGCGCGGGCAGTCGGCGATAGACGGTGCCGGCCCGCTTGGCCTTGAGCTGCCGCTCCTGGAGCAGGTACATGATCGCGCCGCCGAAGTTGAGCACCAGCGCGGCCAGGCCGATCAGGATCAGCGCCACGTGGACCGCGATCCACCCGCTCCGAACCGGCGCGTCGAACGCGATCGCGCGAAGCCCGGACGGCAGGCCGAGCCCCAGCACCAGGACCACCGGCAGCACGAAGGCGGACAGCGCGCGGACGCGCCCGCGCCGCTCCGCCCAGAGATCGAAGAGCACCACTGCCCAGATCACGAGCGAGATCACCTCGGGGATGGTCATGAACGGCAGCCGCCGCAGCTCGACGCCGCGGAGGATCACCGCCACCGTGTGGCACACCCAGCCCGCCTGGATCAGTAGCAGGGCGATCCACCCGAGCTGATCGCGCCGGCCCAGCAGCGAGCCGATGGAGGCCGCCGCGGCCAGGATGTAGGCGGTGAGCGCGACGTCGAACAGCACCTCGTTCACCGAGGTGCTCCGTCTTCGCGGGGCAGCAGGCGCCCGCGCGACGGCCTCGCCCCGTCGACGAGGAGCGCCTCCTTGACTTCGTGGAGCCGGCCGGCCTTGACGTGAAAGTAGGTCCGCATGTCGCTGGCTGCGCGGCCTCAGTATAAAGGAAGGGGCTTCGGGCGCGGCTCTCTGTCCACGGGGCCGTAGAGCACGCGCACGAGCACGAGGCCGTGCGCGGGCGCGGTGCGACCCGCGCGGGTGCGGTCGCGCCCGTGCAGCAGCTCCGCGATCCAGCCGGGACCCTGCGCGCCCCGGCCGATCTCGACCAGGCTGCCGACGATGTTGCGCACCATGTGGTGGAGGAAGCTGTCGCCGGCGACGCACACCGCGAGCAGCCGACGCCGCGTCACCACGCGCACCGACCGGATCGTGCAGACCGGCGTCCGATCGCGGCCCGCCGCCGCGCAGAAGGCGGAGAAGTCGTGCTTGCCCCGGAGGGCGCGCGCCGCGGCCGCCATCGCCCCCGCGTCCAGCGGGAACGGGACGTGCCACGCGTAGCGTCGCCGGAACGGGTCGGCCGGCGCGCTGCGGTCGATGAGATAGGCGTAGCGCTTGCCCCGCGCCCAGCGCCGCGCATCGAAGCCCGCGGGCGCCTCGGCCGCCTCGACCACGCGCACCGCCGGCGGCAGCAGGGCGTTGAGCGCCCGCTGCAGGGCCGCCGGCGCCATCGGAGACGACGTGGCAAGGCTGGCCACCTGCCGGAGGGCGTGCACCCCGGCGTCGGTGCGGCTCGCGCCGGTCACCCGAACCGGCTCGCCCAGCACCCGCGCGGCCGCGCCCATGACGAGCCCCTGGACCGTGTCGCGCCCCGGCTGGATCTGCCAGCCGTGGAGGTCCGTGCCCTCGTAGGCGAGCGTGAGCCGGACGGCGCGCCCGGGCTCGCCCATCGGGCGATCAGCGGATCAGCAGCTCGGCGATCTGGATGCCGTTGAGCGCGGCGCCCTTCCGGAGCTGATCGCCGACCACCCAGAAGTTCAGCGCATTGGGCATGGACAGGTCCTCGCGGATCCGTCCGACGTAGCAGTCGTCTTGCCCCTCGACGAGGACCGGCATCGGGTACCGGTTGTCGGCGGGCTCGTCCCACAGCTTGAGCCCGGGGAAGCCGGCGAGCACCTCGCGGGCGCGCTCCCGACCGAGCCGCGCCTCGGTCTCGGCGTTGACCGCGACCGAGTGCGCGGTGAACACGGGCACCCGCACCGTGGTGGGGGAGATCGGCAGGTCCGGCAGCTCGAGGATCTTCCGCACCTCGTTCACCAGCTTGATCTCCTCGCCGGTGTAGCCGTTGTCCGCGAACTTGTCGATGTGCGGGATGACGTTGAACGCGATCTGGTGCTGGAAGTATCGCGGCGTGATCCCCTCGCCGCGGGCCCAGGCCAGGGTCTGGCTCCGCAGCTCCTCGACCCCGTTCACACCCGCGCCGGAGACCGCCTGATAGCTGGTGGCCACCACCCGGCGCAGGCGGCCGGCGTCGTGCAGCGGCTTCAGCGGCATCACGGTGACGATGGTCGTGCAGTTCGGGCACGCGAGGATGCCGCGATGGCCCCGGACCGCGTGGGGGTTGATCTCGGGCACCACCAGGGGAACCTGGGGATCCATGCGGAACGCGTTCGACTTGTCGATCACGATCGCCCCCGCCCGCACCGCGTGCGGGGCCAGCTCCTTCGACTGCTGGGACCCGGCGGAGAAGAGCGCCAGCTCCACGCCCTTGAACGAGTCCGGGCCCGCCGCCTCGACGCGAATCGACTCGCCCTTGAAGGTGACCGTCTTGCCGACCGACCGGGCCGAGGCGAAGGCGCGCAGCTCGCGCACCGGGAACTTGCGCTCCTCGAGGAGCTTCACCGTGGTCTGCCCGACCGCGCCGGTCACACCCACCACCCCTACCACCAGCCCTGAAGCCATCTCTCAGTGTCCCCCGAATAGCTGATCGATCAGTATGACTTCTCGACCTGTCGTGCCATGAGGTCGCCCATCTCTGCCGTGCCCACCAGCTTGGTGCCCGCGGAGTGGATGTCACGCGTCCGGTGGCCCTGCTCCAGCACCGCCAGCACCGCGGCGTCCACCCGGTCCGCGTCGGCTCCGCGCTCGAGCGAATAGCGCAACAGCATGGAGGCCGACAGGATGGCCGCGATCGGGTTGGCCACCCCTTGCCCGGCGATGTCCGGCGCAGTGCCGTGGACGGGCTCGTAGAGGCCCATGCGCCCCCCCTTGCCGCCGAGGCTGGCCGAAGGCAGCATGCCCATGGAGCCGGCCAGGATGGCCGCCTCGTCGGACAGGATGTCACCGAACGTGTTCTCGGTGACGATGGTGTCGAAGTGGGTGGGCTTGTGGACGAGCGCCATCGCGCAGTTGTCGACGAGCACGTGCTCGAGCGCCACCTGGGGATAGTCCTTCGCCACCCGCGTCACCACCTCCCGCCAGAGCTGCGAGACCACCAGCACGTTGGCCTTGTCCACCGAGGCCAGGCGCTTCTTGCGCTTCATGGCCACGTCGAAGGCGGCGCGGGCCACCCGCTCGATCTCCCGGGTGGTGTAGGCCATGGTGTTCACCGCCCGGGCCCCGCCGTCCGCGAAGTCCTCGCGGCCGCGCGGCTCGCCGAAGTAGAGGCCGCCGGTGAGCTCGCGAATCACCATGAGGTCGGTGCCCTCGACCACCGAGCGCTTGAGCGGCGAGGCATCCACCAGCATCGGGAAGCACGTGGCCGGGCGCAGGTTGGCGAAGAGGTCCAGCTCCTTGCGAATGCCGAGCAGCCCGCGCTCCGGGCGGTGCTCCTGCGGCAGGCCGTCCCACTTGGGGCCGCCCACCGCGCCGAACAGGATCGCCTGCGCGCTCTGGCAGAGGCTCAGCGTGGCCGGCGGCAACGGGTGGCCGGTGGCGTCGATCGCCGAGCCGCCGATCAACGCGGTCTCGAACTCGAAGCCGATGCCGGTGGCCTTCGCGACGACCTGCAGGACCTTCTGGGCCTCGGGGGTGACCTCTTGCCCGATCCCGTCGCCGGGCAGCACCGCGATCTTGTACGTCGCCATGACGTCTCCTCAGGCTCTCCGCTCGCGCTCGTGCCCCTCGCCCGTCTCGCGGTCGGCGGCGAGGCCCAGCACCTCGCGGCGCCGGGCCCACAGGGGCCGCGTGGGGCCGCTCAGCACGTACGTGGAGAAGAGCAGGAACAGGAACCACTGCGGATGCGTGGCCACGATCAGGACGCCCAGCACCACCAGCACCAGGACGCTCGCGGGCCGCCGCCGGGCGAAGTCGATCTCCTTGAAGGAGTAGTACCGGAACGTGGTCACCATCAGGATCGAGACCGCGTAGGTGCCAACCGCGATGGCCGCCCCGAGCCAGCGCGGGATCTCGTCGTCGCCCAGCAGCAGCACCACCGAGGCCACCATGCCGGCGGCGGCCGGGATCGGCAGCCCGACGAAGTAGCGGCGGTCGGTCACGCCGGAGTGCACGTTGAAGCGGGCCAGACGCAGAGCGCCGCAGATCGCGAACAGGAACGCGGCGAGCCACGCGGCGCGGCCGAGCGGGGCCAGCGCGAAGACGTACAGCATGAACGCGGGCGCGACGCCGAACGACACCACGTCGGCGAGCGAGTCGAACTCCACGCCGAACTGGCTGGTGGTGTTGGTGAGGCGCGCCACCTTGCCGTCCAGCGTGTCCAGCACCATCGCCACGAACAGCGAGATCGCCGCCTCGACGAAGCGCGACTGGGAGGCCAGGACGAGAGCGAGGAACCCGCAGAACAGGTTGCCGGTGGTCAGCAGGCTCGGCAGCAGGAAGATACCGCGCCGGGGCTGCGCGCGCAGCTCGTGCCACTTCCGTCGCCGCGGACCGCGGCCGGAGGGGTCGCTACCATGTCGGCGTCTCATCCGAGCACTCCCATCACGGACTCTCCTCCCCGCACCCGATCTCCGACCGCGACCTTCACGGTCGTGCCGCGCGGCACGATCAGATCGGTGCGCGAGCCGAACCGGATCAAGCCGAACCGTTCGCCGGCTCTCAGCGGATCACCGGGCTGCACCCGGCACACGATCCGGCGCGCCACCACCCCCGCGATCTGCTTCACCGCGACCCGCGTCTCTCCCTCGAGGCTGACGGTGCACCGCTCGTTCTCCTCGGATGCTTCCGGCCGGTACGCGGCCACGAAGCGGCCGGGCGCGTACTCCACGTTCTTCACCAGGCCCGCGATCGGCGAGCGGTTGACGTGCACGTCGAGCGGCGACAGGAAGATCGAGACGCGCACCGCCTGACCGACCCACGGATCCGTGGCCTCGACCACCGCCATCACCCGGCCATCGGCGGGGGCCAGCACGGCTCCCGGCACCTCGGGCGGAGTGCGATCGGGATCGCGGAAGAATCCCAGACAGGCCAGGGCGGCCACCCCGAAGACCGCGGCGGCCGCCCACCAGCCCATCCAACCCATGATACACGCCGCCATCGCGAGCGGCAGGATGAAGGGCCAGCCCTCGGAGGCTACCGGGATCCGCAACCGCGACTCCGCGCCGAGCGGAATCACTCCCGCGGCGGCTTGATCCAGGCCATCATCTTGCGGAGGCGGCCGCCCACTTCCTCGATGGGATGATCCGCGTCGCGCTTGCGCATGGCGAGGAAACCGGCGCGATGGGCCTGGTTCTCGAGCACCCACTCGCGGGCGAACTGGCCGGACTGGATCTCGGCGAGGATCTTCTTCATCTCGGCCTTCGCGCGGTCGTCGATGATGCGCGGGCCACGGGTGTAGTCGCCGTACTCCGCGGTGTCCGACACCGAATAGCGCATGTAGGCGAGCCCGCCCTGGTAGAAGAGGTCCACGATCAGCTTCATCTCGTGCATGCACTCGAAGTAGGCGACCTCGGGCTGATAGCCGGCCTCGACGAGGGTCTCGTAGGCCGCCTTGATCAGGTGCGAGACGCCGCCACACAGCGTCGTCTGCTCGCCGAACAGGTCGGTCTCGGTCTCCTCCTTGAACGTGGTCTCGATGACCCCGGCGCGGGTGCAGCCGACGCCCTTGCCGTAGGCCAGCGCCAGATCACGCGCCTTGCCGGACACGTCCTGGTTCACCGCCACCAGCCCCGGCACCCCCGGGCCCTGGGTGAACAGATCGCGCATCACGTGGCCGGGCGCCTTGGGGGCGATCATCGACACGTCCACGTCCGCCGGCGGCACCACCTGGTTGAAGTGGATGTTGAAGCCGTGGGCGAACATCAGCATCTTGCCCTTGGTGAGCACGCCCTTGATCGACTCCTCGAACACCTGCCGCTGGGTCTGATCCGGCAGCAGGATCATCACGATGTCCCCGGCGGCCGCCGCGTCGTTGACGGTGGTCACCCGGAGGCCGTCCTTCTCGGCGCGCGTCCAGCTCTTCGAGCCCTTGTAGAGCCCGACCACCACGTTCTGGCCGGAGTCCTTGAGGTTGAGCGCGTGGGCGTGGCCCTGGCTGCCATAGCCGATGATCGCGACGGTCTTGCCGCGCAGCAGACCGAGGTCTGCGTCCTGGTCGTAGAAGATCTTGGCCGGCATGGTCCTCTTGCCTTTCTTGGCTGCGTTGAGATCAGTGACGGAGAATCAGTCCGCGAATCCGACCACTCGGGGATCGTCGCTGGCCGGCCGCGATTCGCGCGACTTGCCCAGCCGCTCCTCGATCTTGCGCAGGCGGGTCTTGGGGCCGCGGGCGATGGCGACCTTCCCGGTCCGGACGATCTCCTGGATACCGAAAGGCCGCAGCAGCTCGATGATGCCCTCGATCTTCGACTCCTCGCCGGTGACCTCCAGCGTGTACGTCGTGGGGGTCACGTCCACCACCTTGGCCCGGAAGATGTCGCCCAGGCGGAGGATCTCCGCCCGGTTGGCCGGCTCCGCGTTGACCTTCAGCAGGAGCATCTCGCGCTCGACGTGATTCTCCTCGCTCAGATCGGTGACCTTGATGACGTCGATCAGCTTGTGCAGCTGCTTGATGACCTGCTCGATGATGAAGGCGTCGCCGCGCACCACGAGGGTCATGCGGGAGACCGAGGGATCCAGCGTCTCCCCCACCGACAAGCTCTCGATGTTGTACCCGCGCGCCGAGAACAGCCCCGCCACGCGCGAGAGCACCCCGAACTTGTTCTCGACCAGAACCGCAATCGTATGCTTTTCGATGTTCCCTGCTTCGGCCACTTCAACCCGTCCTTTCCGGCCAGATCACGCCCGATCTGCATTCGCGCCGGGCTGCCCGCTGGGGGCGGACGTCCGGACCCGCCCCTCTTTCTTATGCGGGGGCCCCGACATGGCCCCCGCACTCCCCCAGGCCGGCATTCGCGCCGGGCTGCCCGCTGGGGGCGGACGTCCGGACCCGCCCCTCTTTCTTATGCGGGGGCCCCGACATGGCCCCCGCACTCCCCCAGGCGGCGGACGCTCGTCGGAGTCGTCGAGGCCTCCTCCGACTCAAAATCCGGTTTGGGACTTGGCGGCTTTCTCCTTCACTTCGCGAGTGGGGAGGGCGAGGATCATGTCCTTGTTGGCGCCGCCGGCAGGCACCATGGGGAACACGCACTCGTCCTTGTCCACGCACACGTCCATCACCACCGGAGCCGGCGTGCTCAGCATCTTCTCCAGCGCGGGCACCACCTCGCTCGGCTTGGTCACCCGGATACCCACGCACCCGTAGGCCTCCGCGAGCTTCACCCAGTCCGGAATGCCGGGCAGGTCGATGGCGAAGAAGCGCTCCTTGTAGATGATGCGCTGCCACTGGCGCACCATGCCGTGCCCGCTGTTGTTGATGATGACGGTCTTGACCGGCAGGTTCTCGGTGAAGCAGGTGGCCAGCTCCTGGCTGTTCATGGAGAACGAGCCGTCGCCGTCGATGTTCACCACCAGCTTGCCGGGATGCGCGGCCTGCACGCCCATCGCGGTGGGCAGCCCGTAGCCCATGGTGCCGAGCCCGCCCGAGGTGCACCAGCGCCGCGGGTGCTTGAAGCGGTAGTACTGGGCGGCCCACATCTGGTGCTGGCCGACCCCGGTGACCACGTGCGCCTCGCCGTTGGTGAGGTTCGACAGCTCCTGGATCACGTACTGGGGCTTGATGACGTCGTCGTCCCAGTCGTAGCGCAGGGGAAAGTCGCGCTTCCACTCCGCGATCTGGGTCGCCCACTGCCGCCGGCCCTCCGCCACCGCGGCGGGCACGCCGTCCTTCATCTCCTCGCGCACCGCCTCCACCAGCCGGCGCAGGACCCGCTTGCAGTCGCCCACGATCGGGATGTCGACCTTGATGTTCTTGGAGATCGACGAGGGATCGATGTCGATGTGGATGATCTCCGCGTTCGGCGAGAACGCGTCGACCTTCCCGGTCACCCGGTCGTCGAAGCGCGCGGCCACCGCGACCAGGCAATCCGCGTGGTGCACCGCCATGTTCGCGTAATAGGTCCCGTGCATGCCCAGCATGTCGAGCGACAGCGGGTCCGCCATCGGGAACGCTCCCAGCCCCATCAGGGTCTGGGTCACCGGGATCTGGGTCAGGTCGGCCAGCTCGCGCAGCTCGGGCGCGGCGTCCGAGGAGATGGCCCCGCCGCCCACGTAGAGCACCGGGCGCTTCGCCCGCACCATCGAGCGGGCCGCCTTCTTGATCTGCCCGGGATGGCCCTCGTAGGTCGGGTTGTAGGAGCGCAGGTGCACGCGCTCCGGGTACTCGAAGGTCCACTCCTTGACCAGGATGTCCTTGGGCAGATCCACGTGGACCGGACCCGGCCGGCCGGTGGAGGCCAGATAGAAGGCCTCCTTGATGATCGGCGCCAGATCCTTGCCGTCCTTCACCAGGAAGTTGTGCTTGGTGGCCGAGCGGGTGATGCCGACGTTGTCGGCCTCCTGGAAGGCGTCGTTGCCGATGAGATGCGTCGGCACCTGGCCGGTGAAGGCCACGATCGGAATCGAGTCCATCAGCGCGTCCTGCAGGGCGGTCACGAGGTTCGTCGCGGCCGGTCCGGAGGTGACCAGACAGACTCCCACCTTGCCCGACGTCCGCGCGTAGCCTTCCGCGGCGTGCCCGGCCGCGGCTTCCTGGCGTACCAGGACGTGGCGCAGTCCTTCGAAGTCGTACAGGGCGTCGTAGATCGGCAGGACCGCGCCGCCCGGCAGACCGAAGATGAGATCCACGCCCTCTCGCTTGATGCACTCGAGCACGATCTGAGCGCCTGAAAGCTTCACCGCTTCTGTCTCCTTTGGGTGCTGCAAGCGTGACTTCTTCTCATATCCGCTCGGCTCGCCTGCGGCTGCGCCTCGCCGAACTCGGACGGCTCGCCTTCGGCGGCCCCTCGCCCGGCCACTTGATCTCGGCCTGGGCCGCCGCGAGCCACGCCACCGGCACCATGTAGGGCGAGCACGAGACGTAGGTCATCCCGACGCGGTGGCAGAACTCCACCGACGAGGGCTCCCCGCCGTGCTCGCCGCAAATGCCGACCTTCAGGCCCGGCACCGCTTTCCGGCCTCGCTCGATGCCGATGCGAACCAGCTCGCCGACGCCCTCCTGGTCCAGGACCGCGAAGGGGTCGCTCGGCAGCAGCTTCTTCTCGAGGTAGTACGGCAGGAACTTGCCGATGTCGTCCCGGCTGTACCCGAACGTCATCTGGGTCAGGTCGTTGGTGCCGAACGAGAAGAACTCGGCGTACTCCGCGATGCGGTCGGCGATCAGGGCCGCCCGCGGCACCTCGATCATGGTGCCGACCGAGTAGGGCACGCGCTTGCCGGTCTCCGCGATGACCTGCTGCGCCACTCGATCGGTCATCTCGCGAGTCAGCTTCATCTCGGCCACGGTGCCGGTGAGCGGGATCATGATCTCGGGCTCCACCCGGTGGCCGGCCCCGACCACCTCGCAGGCCGCCTCCATGATCGCCCGTACCTGCATGTCGTAGATCTCGGGGAACGTGATGCCGAGCCGGCATCCGCGATGGCCGAGCATCGGGTTCGCCTCGAGCAGCGCTTCCAGGCGCGCCTTCACGGCCCCGAGCTCGGCGTGCCGCTCGGGATTGAAGCCGCGCGCGTCCAGTCGCGTGTACTCTTCGAGCACTTCTTTGTACTTGGGCAGGAACTCGTGCAACGGGGGATCCAGCAGCCGGATCGTCACCGGATGCGGAGCCATCGCCCGGAGGATGCCGATGAAGTCCTCGCGCTGGAAGGGTAGGAGCTTGTCCACCGCCTTCTTCCGCGACTGGACGTCGCCGGCCATGATCATCTCGCGCACGATCGGAATGCGCTCGTCGCCGAAGAACATGTGCTCGGTGCGCACGAGGCCGATGCCGACCGCGCCGAACTCACGCGCCTTGGCCGCGTCGGCCGGGGTATCGGCGTTCGCGCGCACGCTGGTCGTCGCCCGCTCGTGCGCCCAGCCGAGCAGCTCCCGGAACTCGTCGGAGAGCTTGGGATCGACCAGGGGCTGCGCCCCCACGATCACCTCGCCGGTGGCCCCGTTGAGGGTGACGACCTGCCCCTCCCGGACGACCGCGCGCCCGGCCCGGAAGAGGTGGTTCTCCTCGTCCACCACCACGTCGCCGGCGCCGACCACACAGCACTTGCCCCAGCCCCGCGCCACCACCGCCGCGTGCGAGGTGAGACCGCCGCGAGAAGTGAGGACGCCCTGGGCGGCGTGCATGCCGGCCACGTCCTCGGGCGAGGTCTCCGAGCGCACCAGGATGACCGCTTCTTCGCGCAGCGCCATCTCCACCGCCGTCTCGGGGTCGAAGACGACCTTGCCGACGGCGGCCGCGGGCGTGGCGGGCAGCCCGCTCGCGATGGCGGTGTACCGGGCCTGGGGATCCACCGTCTTCACGAGCAGCTGGTGCAGCGAGGCCGGCTCCACCCGCAGGAGCGCGGTGTCGCGATCGATGCGCTTCTCCCGGAACATCTCCACCGCGATGCGCACCGCGGCGGCGGCGGTGCGCTTGCCCGAGCGCGTCTGCAGGATGTAGAGCCGACCCTCCTGCACCGTGAACTCGATGTCCTGCATGTTGCGGTAGTGGGCCTCGAGCCGGTCCTTGATCGCGGTGAGCTTGCGATACACCGCGGGCATGCGCGTCTTGAGCGCGTCGAGCGGCTCAGGGGTGCGGATGCCGGCCACCACGTCCTCGCCCTGGGCGTTGACCAGGAACTCGCCGAAGAACCGGCGCTCCCCGCTCGACGGATCGCGCGAGAAGCACACCCCGGTGCCGGAGGTCGGCCCGAGATTGCCGAAGACCATGGCCATCACCGTCACCGCGGTGCCCCAGTCGTCCGCCAGCCGGTGGATGCGCCGGTAGTCGACCGCCTTCTTGGCCCACCACGAATCGAACACCGCGTTGATGGCCAGACGCAGCTGCTCCAGGGGATCCTGTGGGAAGGCGCGCCCGGTCTTGTGCTGGACGACGCTCTTGAACTCGGCGACGAGGCTCTTCAGCGCGTCGGGTGGCAGATCGGCGTCGGTCTTCGCCCCCGCGCGCTGCTTGGCCGCGTCGAGCAGCGTGTCGAAGGCGCGACGGTCGATGGACAGGACCACGTCGCCGAACAGCGTGATGAAGCGCCGGTAGCAGTCCCAGGCGAAGCGCTCGTTCCGGGTGCGCTGGGCCAGCCCGAGCACGGTCTGGTCGTTGAGGCCGAGGTTGAGGACCGTATCCATCATCCCGGGCATCGAGACGCGCGCCCCGGATCGGACCGAGACCAGCAGCGGACGCGTGGGGTCGCCGAGGCGGTTGCCGGCCGCCGTCTGCAGGCGGGACAGGTGGACCATGACCTGATCCCACAGCCCGGCAGGATGTTTCTTGCCGGCCGCGTTGTAGTCCGCCCACGCCTCGGTGCTGATGGTGAAGCCGGGTGGCACCGGCACGCCCATGTTCGTCATCTCGGCCAGTTCGCAGCCCTTGCCGCCCAGCAGGTCGCGCATGGCGCTCGAGCCCTCGGCCCGGCCGTTGGCGAACGCGTAGACGTACTTCGGGGTGCGAGCGGGCGGGCGGGATGCGCGGCCTGTGCTCTTTCGACTGCTCGTCCGCGGCATCCAAGGACCCCCTGGGCGACACTGCCTGTCGCAGAGAAAAAGGACACAGGCCCGTTCAAGGGCCTGCGTCAATACGTGATGGTAGGGCGCTCAGGCGAGGATGTCAACGATTTAATCGTGCTGCAACGGGCACTTACGAACGGCCACCGCACGGGATTTCTCAGCGCTGCGTCAGGATCGCGCCTTCCGTCTCCGCCCCGCCCCGGCGTCGCGGTCGTCGCTCTTGGCCCCGGTCACCAGCGTCTCGACCGCGATCAGATGATCCAGCATCGCCCGGTGGGCCGCCACCTCGTCCCGCTGCTGCACGGCGGCCAGGATGCGCCGATGGTCTTCGTGCGACCGCGTCGGGCGGCCCGGCGTGTGCAGTGACTCCTCCCGGCTCTGGGTGAGCAGATCCATCAGCGCGTTGACGATCCGGGTGATGGCGCGGTTGTGGGCGCTGTTGGCGATGGCCGCGTGGAGCGCGGTGTCCTGCAGCATGCCGGTCCGGCCGCCCGCCACCTCCTTGGCCTGATCCTCGAGGATCCGCTCCATCTCGGAGATCTCCTCGCGGGTCGCCCGGCGGGCGGCGAGGGCCGCGATAGCGGGCTCGAGCAGGCGTCGGGCCTCGAACAGCTCCCCCACCGCCTCGCGGTGGGGCAGGATGACCAGCGCGAGGGGCTCGATCAGCGTCTCGACCGAGACGTCGCGCACGAACGCGCCCTCGCCGGCCCGGATCTCGATGAGCCCCCGGCTCTGCAGGGCGCGCAGGGCCTCGCGCACGGAGGTCCGGCTCACCATGAACTTCTCGGCCAGATCGCGCTCGGGGGGCAGCCGATCGCCCGACTTGAGACGTCCTTCGCCGATGAGCTGCTTGACCTGCCGGACGATCTCCTCGTAGATCCGGGTGGACTTGACCGGCTCCAGGTCCATGCGCGCCTGGGCCGGCCCGCCGACCGCGCCGCCGCGAACGGGGTCGCTCACCGCCCTACGCCCCCTCTCGCGCGGCCGGACGGCCCGACGTGCTGCGGGCCAGCCACCAGCCCAGCAGGCTCAGGCCGATCGCCAGCGCCACCGAGAGCGGATCGTCGATGAGGTCGGCGTGGTCGCCGAGCCACCTCCGGACGAGCGGGTCGTCGGTGATCATCTCTCCCGCCACGTAGCCCAGCACCCCGCCCCCGATCCAGATGATCCAGGGCTGATGCGTCATGAGCCGCGCGAGGAAGCCGCTGCCCCAGACCACGATCGGCAGCGACAGCGCGATGCCGAAGGCCACCAGCAGCAGGTCGCCGTGGGCCGCGGCCGCCACCGCCAGCACGTTGTCGAGGCTCATGGTCACGTCGGCCACCACGATGATCCAGATCGCCTGGCGGAGCGAAGTGCCGTGGCGCACCTGGCCCTCCTCGCGTCCGCCCGGCTTCACCAGCTTCACCGCGATCCAGAGCAGCAAGAGTCCGCCGGCGACGCGGAGCAGCGGGATCGTCAGCAGCACGCTCACGATCGCGATGAAGGTCAGCCGCAGCGCCACCGCCGCCGCGGTGCCCCACATCCGCCCCAGCCACTGCTCGCGGGCCGGCAGCGAGCGCACCGCGAGCGCGATGACCAGCGCGTTGTCGCCCGCGAGGGAGAGGTCGATCAGCACGATGCTCAGCAGCCGTGCCCAGAACTCCGGGTCGATCAGGAACGCCATGCCGGGTGCGATCTCCGTGGACGAGATTCTACGACGCGCGCCGCGCCAGCCCCCGGCCGATGCCGGTCAAGGCCGCCGCGAGCGTCATCGGCACAGCATACTCCAGCGACGCGGCCCATGCCCCGAGCCAGCCGATCACCAGCGGGTCCTCCAGGATCATGTCGCCGGCCACGTAGCCCAGCAGGCCGCCGCCCAGCCAGATGATCCACGGACGACGATTCATCAAGCCGGCCAGGAGCCCGCTGCCCCACACCACGATCGGCACCGACATCCCGATGCCCAGCCCCACCAGGAGCATGTCGCCGTGGGCCGCCGCGGCCACCGCCAGGACGTTGTCGAGGCTCATGGTGATGTCGGCGACCACGATGATCCAGATCGACTCCCAGAACGAGGCTCCGTGCCGGGTACCGCCCGCGGTCTCGTCCACCGGACGGACCAGCTTGAACGCGATCCAGATCAGGAGCAGGCCGCCGCAAAGCCGCAGGAGCGGCACCCGCAGCAGCACGCTGACGACGCCCACGAAAGCCAGCCGCAGCGCCACCGCGCCGACCGTCCCGCCGAGCTGGCCGAGAAGGCGCTGACGGCCGGGCAGCGCGCGGACCGCGAGCGCGATCACCACCGCGTTGTCGCCCGACAGCAGCATGTTCAAGAAGCTGATCTCGGCGAGACGGGCCCAGAACCCGGGCGCGTCCAGGATCAGCAGCACGTCACCGACCGCACGCCACCCTCATCCATCGTGGGAGTGGACCGCCGCGATCTCCGGCTTCCGCGCGCGGCGGAGATAGCGCTGGAGCAGCGGCAGGGCGAAGAAGAGGACCGCGACGGCGCTGATCGCCCCCGAGATCGGCCGCTCGAACAGAATGAGCAGCGACCCCTGGGACATGATGAGGCTCTGCCGCAGGGCGTTCTCCGCGAGGTCGCCGAGGACGAGGGCCAGCACGAGGGGGGCCAGGGGATAGTCGAGCTTCTTGAACACGTAGCCGATCACGCCGAACAGCAGCATATACCAGATGTCGATCATGCTGTCGTGCACCGCATAGGATCCCACCGCGCAGACCGCCACGATCAGCGGGGTGAGGATCGGGAACGGGATGCGCAGGATCGCCGCGAAGAACGGCACGAACGCCAGGACCATCGCGACGCCGATGACATTGCCGGTGTACATGCTGGCGATCAGGCCCCACACGAAGTCGGGCTTCTCCCGAAACAACATCGGTCCCGGCTGCAGGCCCCAGATGATGAGGCCCCCCAGCATGACCGCCGCGGTGGGGCTGCCCGGGATGCCGAGCGTGATCATCGGCAGGAGGGCGGCGCCGCCCGCGGCGTGGGCCGCCGTCTCGGGCGCGACCACGCCCTCGATCTCGCCCTTGCCGAATCGCTCGGGATGCCGCGAGAACCGCTTGGCGAAGGCGTAGCTCATGAAGGAGGCGGGAGTGGCGCCACCGGGCTTGAACCCCATCCAGAAGCCGATGAAGGCGCTGCGGATGAACGTGCGGTAGTACCGCGGCAACGTCTTCCAGGTCTGCCAGACCACGCGGGGATTGAGGTGGGCGCTGACGCCGCGGAACGACAGCCCCTCTTCCACCGAGAGCAGGATCTCCCCGATCCCGAAGAGCCCGATGACCGCCACGATGAAGTCGAAGCCCTTCATCAGCTCGGTGATGCCAAAGGTCAGACGGAGCTGGCCGGTCACGATGTCGAGGCCGGCGCAGGCCAGGATGAATCCGATGAGAATCGATACCAGCGACTTGATCGGATTGCCCCCGCCCAGCCCGATGAACGAGGAAAAGGTCAGCAGCTGGATGGCGAAGAACTCGGGCGGCCCGAACTTCAGCGCGATCTCGGCCAGCAAGGGGGCGAAGAGGGTGATCAGCACGACCGAGAAGAAGGCCCCGACGAACGAGGAGCTGAACGCGGCGGTGAGCGCCTCACCGCCGTGCCCCTGGCGGGCCATCGGATAGCCGTCGAAGGTGGTCGCCACCGACCACGGCTCGCCCGGGATGTTGAACAGGATGGACGTGATGGCGCCTCCGAACAGCGCGCCCCAGTAGAGGCTCGTCAGCAGGATGATGGCCGATGTCGGATGCATCGAGAAGGTGAGCGGCAGCAGGATGGCCACTCCGTTGGCCCCGCCCAGGCCGGGCAGCACGCCGATGATGGTGCCCAGGGTGATCCCGAGGACAGCCAGGCCCAGGTTCATGGGCTGCAGCGCGACCTCGAAGCCGAGGAGCAGGTTCTCCCAGCCCATGCTCAGTAGCCGAGCCAGGCCTCGAGCGGCCCCTTGGGCATGGGCACCAGGAACCATTTCTCGAAGATCACGAAGATGATGAGCGGGAACAGCACGCTGACCGTCACCACCGGCGCCCAGCCATAGCGGCCGATCCACCGCATGTAGAAGCCCATGAAGAGCATGGTGGCCACGTAGAGCCCGATGAACTGGGTGAGCACCACGAAGCCCGCCGACGGCAGCAGCGTCGTCAGCACCGGCCGCAGCTGCTGCCGGGTGACGAAGGGGCGGTCGCGCGTCCGGCGGTGCGCCTGCATCGCGATGACCGCGCAGGCGCCGATCAGCAGCACCGCGAGCCAGAACGGGAAGAACCCGCTCTGCGGGCCGTCGGAGCCCCAGCCGATGCCCAGGCGCAACGCGTCCCAGATGACGAGGGCGCCCCCCGCAATCAGGATCAGGGCCGTCGTCAGATCGGCCGTGCGCATCCCCGGATCCCGGACCGGTCTACTTCTTGAGCAGCCCGCCCTTGGTCATCAAGTCGCGGTGGAGCTGTTCGGCTTCGCCGAGCCACTTCACGAGCTCGGGACCCGTCTCCCAGGCCGGCTTGAGCGCCCCCTGGTTGAGATAGTCCTTGAACTCGGGGGTCTCGTAGACCTTCTTGAGCATCGCCTGATACCACTCGAGCGCGTCCTTGGGCATGTCCGGCGGCCCGAAGATGCCCCGCAGCATCAGGTAGCTGATGTCGGCGCCGACCGCTTCCTTGACGGTGGGAATATCCTTCCACTCCGGGACCGCGATGCGCCCGGTGTCGAACACCGCCAGTGGCCGGACTCGCCCGGCCTTCCAGTGACTCGCGCACTCGATCGGGTTGTTCACGGTGGAGTCCACGTGCTTGCCGACCAGGTTCACGCAGACCTCGCCGCCGCCCTTGAAGGGCACGTAGGTGAACTTCGCGCCGGTGGCCTGCTCGAGCTGGATCGTGAGGATCTGATCTTCCTGAGCCGAGCCGGTCCCGCCCATCTTCATCCGGTCCCCGCCCGACCGCTCCTTGACCGCGGCCACGTACTCCTTGGCCGTCTTGTACGGCGTCTCCGCGTTGACCCACAGGATGAACTCATCGAGGGCCAGGCGGGCCATCGGGGTCAGGTCCTTCCAGCTGAACGGCACCCCGGTGTGGAGCGGCGTGGTGAAGAGGTTCGACAGCGTGATGATCATGGTGTGGCCGTCGCCCTTCTTGCCCTTGACGTGGAGGAAGCCCTCCGCGCCGGCCCCACCCGACTTGTTCACCACGATGATCGGCCGCGGGGAGAGCTTGTGCTTCTCCACGATCCCCGCGATGAGACGCGCCATCTGGTCCGCCCCCCCACCGGTGCCGGCGGGGATGACGAACTCGATGGGCTTGGTCGGCTCCCAGGCCGCGTCGGCCGGCGAGCACAGGAATACCACGGCCACCAGGGCCGGAATCAGCGCCGCGATACGTCGCCAGTGGAGATACATATCCCCTCCTTGTGGTCGGGGCGTTGCGATCGCTGCGGGAGGCGGCGGTTTATTTGCCCGGACGCTCCTTCCAGAACGGAATAACGCCGGGGATCTCCCACTTGTTCCACATCTCGTCCACCTTGGCCTGGAAGTATTCCAGATCTTCCTCGGTGAAGTGGGCGAAGCGGCCCTGCTTGAGCAGGTACTCCCGCACCGGCTTGCGCGGGCGGCCCTCCACGATGGCCTTCGTCTTGCCGTAGTGGCGCACCACCCCGTCCTCCACCTCGTACAGGGGGAAGACGCCGGTCTCCACCGCCAGCTCGCCCAGCTCGTGCGAGAGCATCGGGTCGTAGTCCCAGCCCTTCGGGCACGGATCGAGCGAGTGAATGAACGTCGGGCCGCCGATCGTGAGCGCCTTGCGGACCTTGTTCATCATCTCGACCGCGTAGGAGGCGTCCACCGTGGCCACGTAGCGGCATTCCGGGTGGCCCGCGGCCAGCATGCCCGCGGTGTTCTTCTTCCAGCGGGTGTGGATGATGCGCTTCACCGAGCCCGGCGGGCTGAACGTGGTGTTGGCGCCGTAGGGCGTCGACCCCGAGAGCTGGATGTCGGTGTTGGCGTACGACTCGTTGTCGTAGAGCAGGATCAGCGAGTTGTACTCCTTGTGGGTGAGGGTCGCGGAGATCGCGCCCAGCCCCATGTCGGCCCCGCCGCCGTCGCCGCAGAACGCGATGACGTTGATCGGCTCCGACTTCATCTTGCCCTTCTTCATGAGCGCCTTCAGCCCCGCCGCGGTCCCGAGGGCGGCCGAGCCGGAGGAGCCGAGCTGGGTGTGCATCCACGGCACCACCCACGGGGTCGTGTAGTAGGTGGTGTTGGCCACGTACATGCAGCCGGTGGAGCCGAGCACGATGGTCCGCGGGCCGGCCGCCTTGACCATGAGCTTCATGACCAGGGCCGACTCGCAGCCCTGGCAGGTACGGTGGCCGGAGGTGAAGTACTCCTCGATCGTGACCTTCTTGACGCCCTTGAACGGCTCGAGGATCTGCGTGGCGTTCGTGAATGTCGTATCGGCCATGGTTGACGTCTCCCTTTGTGAGCTACTCGCGCACGCCGAGCCAGTGCGTCTTGGGATCGGACTTGCCGGACTTGGCCGCCGCGAAGCACATGTCCGCCGCCTTGGCGACGTCCTCCAGCGTGACCTCGCGGCCACCGAGGCCGCAGATGAAGCTCAGCAGCGGCGGCCGCTTGTCCGCGTTGTACATCGCGGAGCGGATCTCGTTGGCCACCACCCCCGAGTTGAAGGGCGAGCCGAAGGAGTAGTCCCGGTCGATGACCCCGATGGCCGCCGCCTTCGAGAGCGCCCTCACCATCCGATCGGTCGGGAACGGCCGGAACCACCTGGGACGCACCAGGCCGACCTTCTTGCCCTGGGCCCGCATGTTGCGGATGCCCACCTTCATCGGCAGCGAGATGGTCCCCATGCCGACCAGGATGATCTCGGCGTCGTCGGTCATGTACTCCTCGAACCACGGGTTCTCGGGCCCGCGGCCCATGACCTTCCTGAAGTCCGCATACGCCTCGTCGATCACGGTGGTGGCCCGCTTCATCGCCTCGTCGTTCTGGCGCCGGATCTCGATGACCCAGTCCTCGTTGGCCTGGGGGGCCACCGTGATCGGGTTGTCGGGGTGCAGCAGGAGATCGCCACGGTCGTAGCGGGGCAGGAACTTGTCGACCAGGGCCCGGCTCGGCACCTGGCAGAGCGCCTGCGAGTGGGTCAGGAACGCCCCGTCCGCCGAGATCGCGATGGGCAGGAACACGCGGCGGTCCTCCGCGATGCGGTAGGCGAGCAGCGTCGTGTCCAGCATCTCCTGGGCGGTGTCCACCCAGATCAGGAGCCAGCCCAGGTCCCGCACCACCAGCGCATCGTTGTGCTCGACCCCGAACGCGCCCGGGTCGTCCAGCGCGCGGTTGCCCACCATGCAGATCATCGGCACCCGCAGCGGCGGGGTGACGGTCAGGCACTCCATCGCGTACATCCAGCCGACGCCGGAGGAGCCGCAGAACACGCGGGCCCCCACCGTGGAGGCGTGCTTCACGATCTCGAACTGGCTGTGCTCCCCCTCGGCCACGATGTACTCCGCCTCGAGGTTGCCGTTGGCGATCTTCTTGGCGATCGCCTGCATGACCGTGTCGTAGGGTCGGATCGGATACGCGGTCACCACGTCGATGTCGGCCAGGGCCAGGGCCTCGGCACAGGCTTCACTGCCGGAGATCAGCATCTCCTTGTGGTCGGCGACTGCTCCTGCGGGCTTGGTCTCGACTGCCATGGTCTCGCTCCTCCCTACTTCTTGGCCTCGGCGTTCTCGCCGGGAATGCCCGCGATGATCTCGATGCCGCCCGTCTCCAGCTCCTGCTTGATCTCCTCCTCGTACTGGCCGCGGAAGCGGAACCCGTGGGACCGGGTGATGTGCTCCTTGCTGTGGATCTTGTTCGTCATCCAGGTCGTGTAGGCCCCCTTGTCCTTCCGCCACATCTCCCACTGGCTCGCGTTGTCCTCGAAGGCGTCCTCGCGCACCATGGTCACGCAGTCCTTGGCCGGGCAGACCGCCTCGCACACGCCGCAGCCGCAGCACGCTTCCATGTTCGCGTCGTAGAGCCCGTCGGGGGTCACGTCGAAGCAGGAGTCGGGGCACTGGATCCAGCAGAGGGTGCACTTCACGCACTTGTCGAAGTCGATCACCGGCCGCATGGTGCGGGTGGTGAACTTCTTGAAGTACGGGTTGCGCTCGGGGACGTAGCCCTTGCCACCCTCCATCGGCTTGCCGATGGGAATGGCCGGGATCGACACCCCTTCGCGCATCTCCCACCACTTCGGCATCTCGAAGGCGTAGGGCGTCTCCGGGTTGCCCTCGGTGATCTTGATCGGCTGGCTCTCGAGCCGCTCGTAGGCCTTGCGGGCCGAGGCGACCTTCAGGTCGGACCCCCACTCCGCCTCCTTGATCGCCTGGCAGACCGCATCGAGCGACAGGAACTCGGGCTGGATCTTGGCCAGGGCACCCAGGATGCGCGCCTCGGTGTGGTCCTCCTTGTAGACCCACAGCCCGGAGAACGAGGCCTTGGCCCGGATCAGCGCCAGGTTGTAGGGCGCGTCCTTCTTGTGAATGTCCTTGAGGAGCGCGGCCGGGGTCTGGAGCGAGGTCATCAGCA
>Ga0209966_1000069_pt1 | contig 46015 bp, 32 predicted proteins | sample RhisoiCoNPM_FD_187575 | JGI IMG/M metagenome (GOLD analysis project Ga0209966, IMG submission 187575) | Arabidopsis thaliana rhizosphere microbial communities from the Joint Genome Institute, USA, that affect carbon cycling - Rhizosphere... | ecosystem: Host-associated > Plants > Roots >... | reverse complement strand
TCGTAACCCTTCGCCTCACGAGGCGCTTTCCCGTCCGGCTCGCTGTCCACCGCTCCGCCTCTGCCTACGACGACGAGTTCTTCTGTTTCCTTTCAATACCTGAACAACGGAGAGACTTATGGAAGTGCATGTGGATCGTGACGCGTTCATGCGGGGGCTGCAGATGGCCCACAACGTGGTCGAGCCACGGCAAACGCTGCCGGTCCTGGCCAACGTGCTGCTGGAAGCCCAGGGCGACACGCTGCGAATGACCGCGACCGACCTCGAGGTCAGCGTGCGGGTGACCGGACCGGCCAAGGTGGTGAAGCCGGGCACCATCACGATATCGGCCCGCAAGCTCATGGAGATCGTGAAGGAGCTGCCGGCGGCGCCGCTGGCGCTCAAGGTCCAGGAGAACGCCTGGGTCGCGCTGCGGTGCGCGGGAGCGTCGTATCGGCTGGTCGGGCTCACCCCGGAAGAGTTCCCGGCGGTCGGGGACGGAGCGACCACCGGCTGGCTGACCATCGACGGCAAGGTGCTGCGGGACATGCTCGGCCAGACCACGTTTGCGATCTCCCACGACGAAAGCCGCTACGCGCTCAACGGGGTGCTCCTCGCGGTGCACGACAAGGAGTTGCGGATGGTGGCGACCGACGGCCATCGGCTGGCTCTGGCCATCCGGCAACTCCCGACGGCGGGGCCGGCCATGTCGGGGATCGTTCCGCGCAAGGCGGTCCAGGAGGTCGCCCGCATCGTCGGCTCGGGGGAGGAAGTACAGATCGCGATCAGCGACAACCAGTTCATGCTCCGGATGCCGAACGTGCTGTTGATGGCTCGCCTCATCGAGGGCACGTTCCCCAACTACGAGCAGGTCGTCCCGCGCGCCCATCCGCATCGAGTGACCCTGTCGCGGGCCGCGTTGACCGCGGCGCTGCGGCGGGTGTCGGTCCTCTCCGAGGAGCGCACGAAGCCGGTCCGCTTCCTGCTCTCGCCGGGACAGCTCAAGCTCACCGCGAATAGCCCCGACTACGGGGAAGCCGAGGAGCAGATGGAGGCGGAGTTCGCGGGTGAGGAGATCGCGATCGGATTCAACTCGCGCTACGTGCTCGACGCGCTCGGTGCGCAGGGCGGCGAGCAAGTTTTGATCGAGATGAAGGACGGTTTGAGTCCCGGAGTGTTCAAAAGCTTCGAGGAGGACGGAACCCTGTGTGTTATCATGCCCATGAGGATTTAACCTCTCATGGGAGCGAAAATCGTTGGAGATTGACAGGGTAGAACTGTCCGATTTTCGCAATTATCGAAGACTGTCGCTCACGCCATCGCCGCAGCTGAACATCCTCGCGGGACTCAATGCACAGGGCAAGACCAACCTGCTCGAAGGGCTCGGCGTCCTGCTGGTCGGCCGCTCGTTTCGCGGGGCCAAAGCCGTCGAGATGCTCGCCTGGGGAGCGCCCACTGCCTACGTGACCGGTGATATCCGGCGCGGCGAGACGGTCCGGGCGATCCGTCGCAGCATCGCTCAGCGCGAAGACGGCCGCTGGGGAGTTGGTGGAGAGGGCTGCGCCTGGACGCGAGCCATCGGGTTCGGCTGGCCCGATCTGGCCATCCTCACCGAGGGGCCGCAGGCCCGGCGCAACTTCGTCGACGGCTTCGCGGGGAAGCTCTACGCGGCCCATCTCAGCGGGCTGAGTCGCTACCGGCAGATCGTCGCGCGCCGGAACCATCTGCTGCAGAGCGGCCTCTCCGAGCGTGCGCTCCGCAATGCGCTTGCCCCATGGAACGAGCAGCTGGCGCGGGTGGGGCTGGAGCTGGTTGGCCGGCGGCGTCAGGCGGTCTCGGCGATCGAGAGCGAAGCGCGTGACCTCTATCCCGCGCTCGCCGGGGCGGGAGCCGTGCGGCTGCGGTACGCCGAAACCGCAGGCACCGGAGAGGGGATGACCGAGTTCCTGAATGCGCTGGACGCCCGGTTCGGCGAGGAGGCCCGGCGCGGCCAGAGCCTGGTCGGCCCGCATCGCGACGATCTGTCGATCGAGGTGGATGGCCGCGATCTGCGGCTCTACGGCTCCCGCGGCCAGCAGCGACTGATGGCGCTGACCCTGCGTCTGGCCGAGGTCGGGCCGGTGGCGCGGGCCATCGGGAGCGATCCGGTCCTGCTGCTCGATGACGCCCTGTCCGAGCTGGATCCGGAAGTACAGGCCCGCGTGCTGACCCACGTGACCGGCGCGGGGCAGGTGTTCCTGACCACCGCCGATGTCTCGGTTCCCGACGTCGCGCGGGTGACCTGGTGGGAGGTCCGCGAAGGACGCGTGACCGAGCCGCGACCGAGCACGATCCGGGGCGCCGCCTGATGGCCGATACGTACACCGCGAGCGACATCAAGGTCCTCGAGGGACTCGAGGCCGTGCGCAAGCGCCCGGCCATGTACATCGGTGACACGGGCGCCTACGGTCTGCACCACCTCGTGTACGAGGCCGTCGACAACTCGGTCGACGAGGCGCTGGCCGGGTATTGCGACAGCATCAAGGTGATCCTGCACTCCGACGGCTCGTGCTCGGTGGGCGACAACGGCCGCGGCATCCCGGTCGACATCCACAAGGAGAGCGGCAAGACCGCGGCCGAGGTGGTGCTGACCGTCCTGCACGCGGGCGGCAAGTTCGAGCACTCGGCCTACAAGGTCTCGGGTGGCCTCCACGGGGTCGGCATCTCGGTGGTCAACGCGTTGTCGGAGTGGCTCGAGCTCGAGATTCGCCGGCAGGGCAAGGTGTGGACGCAGCGCTACGAGTACGGGGCGCCCCAGGGAGATCTGGCCGCCACCGACAAGACGACGAAGCACGGCACCATCGTGCGCTTCAAGCCCGACGCCAAGATATTCGAGGAGACGACGTTCTCCTTCGACACGCTCTCCAACCGGCTGCGCGAGCTGGCCTTCCTCAACAAGGGCCTCAAGATCGTCATCGAGGACGAGCGCGACGGCCGCAGCCACACCTTCCTCTACAAGGGCGGCATCATCGAGTTCATCAAGCACCTGAACCAGAACAAGACGCCCATCCATCCGAAGGTGCTCTTCTTCGAGGGCAAGAAGGACAACATCGAGGTCGAGGTGGCTCTGCAGTACAACGACGGCTACCAGGAGAGCGTGTTCTCGTTCGCGAACAACATCAACACCCGCGAGGGCGGCACGCACCTCACCGGCTTCCGCGCCGCGCTGACCGGCACGCTCTCCAACTACGCCAAGGCCAACGGGTTCCTCAAGAGCTTCAAGGGGGACGTCAGCGGCGAGGACGTGCGCGAGGGGCTGACCGCGGTGGTCTCGGTGCGCATCCCCGACCCGCAGTTCGAGGGGCAGACCAAGGCCAAGCTTGGGAACTCGGACGTCAAGGGCCTCGTCCAGCAAATCGTCAACGACCGGCTCGGCGAGACGTTCGAGGAAGATCCGACCACCGCGCGGAAGATCGTCGACAAGTGCGTGCGGGCGGCCCAGGCCCGCGAGGCCGCGCGCAAGGCGCGCGAGCTGACCCGCAAGGGCGGGCGCGACGACGAGGGCCTCTCGGCGAAGCTCGCCGACTGCTCGGAGCGCGAGCCGCAGTTCCGCGAGATCTTCCTGGTCGAGGGCGATTCCGCGGGCGGCTCGGCCAAGCAGGGGCGCGACCGCAAGACCCAGGCGGTCCTCCCACTGCGCGGCAAGATCATCAACGCGGAGAAGGCCCGTTACGACAAGGTCCTGTCCCACAATGAAATCCGGCTCCTGATCTCGGCCCTCGGCACCGGCATCGGGCCCGAGGAATTCGACCTCAGCAAGCTGCGCTACCACAAGGTGATCTTGATGACGGACGCCGACGTGGACGGCGCCCACATCCGGACCCTGCTGCTGACCTTCTTCTTCCGTCACATGGTGCAGGTGATCGAGGCCGGCCACCTGTTCATCGCCCAGCCGCCGCTCTTCAAGGTGAAGAAGGGGCGCGCGGAGCGGTACCTGATGAGCGAGCGGGAGATGGAAGAGTTCCTGCTCGAGCAGTGGGTCGAGAAGGCGAGCATCAAGGTCCCCGGCAAGGCGGCGCCGCTGCGGGGGGAGGCGCTCCTGGAAGCCCTCAAGCGGGTGCTGGAGTTCCGCGCCCTGCTCGCGAAGATCAGCCGCCGCGGCATTCCCGCCGCGATCCTCGACGGGCTGGTCCGGCGCAAGTTCCGGGCGGGCAAGCGGGGCGTGGGGGACGGGGAGATCGCCGCCGCGGTGGCGGAGGTCGCCGCGGAGCTGCCCGGGTGGTCGGCCCAGCTCGTCGGCGGCGACAATGGGGACGCGGCGATGGTGCAGGTGGTGGGTCCGCACACCGCGCAGTTCAGCATCGACGCGCTGAAGTCGCCCGACTACGCGCAGCTGCTCGATCTGCACGCCGAGATCGCGGGCATCCACAAGGGCCCGTGCACGATCGTGGACGCGGCGGAGAAGGAGGTCCAGACCGGGAGCCTGGACGAGATGATGCGCGTCATCATGGAGCAGGCCAAGGACGGAGCCACGCTCCAGCGGTACAAGGGGCTCGGGGAGATGAACCCCGAGCAGCTCTGGGAGACGACCATGAACCCGGAGACGCGCACCCTGCTGCGCGTGACCATGGAGGACGCGGTCGGCGCCGACGAGATGTTCACGGTGCTGATGGGCGACGCGGTGGAGCCGCGCCGCGACTTCATCGAGAAGAACGCGCTGGACGTGATCAACCTCGACATCTAGGAGCCGTCAGACCCGATCCATGAGCCCCGAGCGACAGGCGCCCGTTCCGATCGAAGAGGAGATGCGGAAGTCGTATCTCGACTACGCCATGTCCGTCATCGTCGGCCGCGCGCTGCCCGACATCCGCGACGGCCTCAAGCCGGTCCACCGCCGGGTGCTCTTCGCCATGCACGAGCTGGGGCTGAACTGGAACCGCGCGTACAAGAAGTCGGCCCGCGTGGTCGGCGAGGTGCTCGGCAAGTACCACCCCCACGGCGACGCCCCGGTCTATGAAGCCCTCGTGAGAATGGTCCAGGAATTCTCCCTGCGCTATCCGCTGGTGGACGGGCAGGGCAACTTCGGCTCGATCGACGGCGACCCGCCCGCGGCCATGCGCTACACCGAGACGCGCCTGGCCAAGATCGCCCACGAGCTGCTGGCCGACATCGACAAGGACACCGTCGACTTCACGCCGAACTTCGACGAGTCGCTGCAGGAGCCGGTGGTCCTGCCCACCAAGGTGCCGAACCTGCTCGTCAATGGCTCCTCCGGCATCGCGGTCGGCATGGCCACGAACATCCCGCCCCACAATCTCCGTGAGGTGGTGGACGGGCTCATCAAGGTCATCGACAACCCCGACGTCACCATCGACGAGCTGATCAAGGTGATCCCGGGGCCCGACTTCCCGACCCGCGGGTACATCTACGGGCGCAGCGGGATCCGCGAGGCCTACACCACCGGGCGCGGCATCATCACCCTGCGGGCCAAGGCCCACGTCGAGAAGATGCGCGGCGGCCGCGAGGCGATCATCGTCACCGAGCTGCCGTACCAGGTGAACAAGGCGACCCTGATCGAGAAGATCGGCGAGCTGATCCGCGACAAGAAGATCGAGGGCATCAGCGAGCGCCGCGACGAGTCGAACCGCGAGGGCATCCGCATCGTGCTGGAGCTGGGGCGTGGCGAGATGCCGCAGATCGTGATCAATCAGCTCTACAAGCACACGCCGATGCAGACCACCTTCGGGGTCATCATGCTGGCCCTGGTCGGCCGCCGGCCCCAGGTGGTGAACCTCAAGCAGATGCTGCAGGAATTCGTGGCATTCCGCCGAGAAGTCGTCACCCGCCGCACCAAGTACGATCTGGCGCGCGCCGAGGAGCGGGCCCACATCCTCGAGGGCCTCCGCAAGGCGGTCGACCAGCTCGACCTGGTCATCCGGCTCATCCGCCAGGCCGAGAGCCCCGACGCGGCGAAGGACGCGTTGATGCGCCAGCTGCAGCTCTCGGAAATCCAGGCCAAGGCCATCCTGGACATGCGGCTGCAGCGCCTGACCCAGCTCGAGCGGCACAAGATCGTCGAGGAGCACGAGCAGACCCTGGCCCTCATCGCGGACCTCCAGGGCATTCTCGCCTCCGAGTCGCGCCTGCTCGGGATCATCAAGGACGAGCTGGGCGCCCTGCGGGAAGAGTTCGGCGACGAGCGGCGCACCGAGATCCTCGCCGAGACCGCCGACCTCACCATCGAGGACCTGCTCGCCGACGAGGACATGGTGGTGACCATCACGCGGTCCGGCTACATCAAGCGGACGCACGTGGAGGCCTATCGCAGCCAGAAGCGCGGCGGCAAGGGCGTGACCGGGATGGAGACCAAGGAGGAGGACATCGTCGAGGACCTGTTCGTGGCCTCGACCCATTCCTATCTCCTGTTCTTCACCAACAAGGGCAAGGTGCACTGGCTCAAGGTGCACGAGATCCCCGAGGGCGGCCGGCAGGCCAAGGGCAAGGCGATGGCCAACGTGCTGTCGCTCGCCGAGGGCGAGCGGGTCGCCACCTGCGTCCCGGTGCGCGACTTCGAGTCGGGTGGCTACATCCTCTTCGCCACCAAGCAAGGCAAGGTCAAGAAGACCGAGCTGTCCGCCTTCTCGCATCCGCGCGCCGGCGGCATCCTGGCCATCACCCTGGAAGAGGGCGACGAGGTGATGGGCGCCCGGCGCACCGACGGTCAGCGCGAGGTGCTCCTGTCCACCAAGCAGGGCATGATCATCCGCTTCCCGGAGGACGAGGTGCGGCCGATGGGGCGCACCGCCGCCGGCGTGCGCGGCATCGACGTCGAGGAAGGCGACCAGGTCATCGCGGCGGAGACGATCAAGGAAGGGGTCACCGTCCTCACCGTCACCGAGCGCGGCTACGGCAAGCGCACGCCGCTCGACGAGTACCGGCTGCAGGGCCGCGCGGGCAAGGGCATCATCGACATCAAGACCGCGGGTCGGAACGGCTCGGTGGTCGGCATGCTGCAGGTGCGCGAGGGCGACGACATCCTGGTGGTCACGACCAAGGGCAAGATCATCCGCGTCCACGCCGACGAGGTGACCAGCCAGGGGCGGAACACCATGGGCGTGCGGATCATCGATCTCGACGCCGAGGATCAGGTGGGCAACCTGGCCCGCGTCGAGGCCGAGCAGGCGAGCCCGGAGCCGACCGAGACGGAGTCACCGTAGGCCCCGCCGGCCCATCCGCGCCGGACGGGGTGACAGAGGCCGCGCTGCCGCGGCCTCTTTTTTGTTACCTTCTCTCCCTCTCCCCTCTGGAGAGAGGGCAGGGTGAGGGGACGTAGGAGCGCAGGGGAAGAGAGGAGGCGCGCCATGCTCGACATCAGGCTGATTCGCGAAGATCCGGCCGCGGTGGAGCGCGCGCTCGCGACCCGGGGCGCCGCCATCTCGCTTTCGCCGGTCCTCGCGGCCGACGCCGAGCGCCGCCGCCTCCTGACCGAGACCGAGGAGCTCAAGGCCGAGCGCAATCGCGCGTCGGAGGCGATCGGCCAGGCCAAGCGTCGCGGCGAGGACGCGCAGGCGGTGACCGCGCGGATGCGGGAGGTCTCCGACCGGATCAAGGCGCTGGACCTCCAGGTCAAGGACGCCGACGCGCGGCTCGAGAGCCTGCTGCTCGAGATCCCGAACCTGCCGCACCCGAGCGTGCCGGTGGGCCGCTCGGCCGACGACAACGTCGAGGTGCGCCGCTGGGGGACGCCACGCGCGTTCGAGTTCGAGCCCCGGCAGCACTTCGAGATCGGCGAGGCGCTCGGCATCCTCGACTTCGACCGCGCGAGCAAGATCGCCAAGGCGCGCTTCACCGTGATGTGGGGCGCCGCCTCGCGCCTGAGCCGCGGGCTCGCCCAGTTCATGCTCGACCTGCACACGCGCGAGCACGGCTTCACCGAGCTGTGGGTGCCCCACCTGGTGAATCCCGAGACCATGGTCGGCGTGGCGATGCTGCCGAAGTTCGAGGAGCAGATGTTCAAGACGGTCGAGCCCGACGCGGGGCGCACGCTCTACATGATCCCGACCGCGGAGGTAGCGCTCACCGCGCTCCACGGCGGCGAGATCCTGCCGGAAGCCGAGCTGCCCAAGCGCTACTGCGCTTTCACCCCGTGCTACCGCCGCGAGGCCGGCACCTACGGCCAGGACACGAAGGGCATGATCCGGCAGCACCAGTTCGACAAGGTCGAGATGGTGAAGGTGACCACCCCCGCGCAGTCCTACGACGAGCTGGAGACGATGGTGCGGAGCGCGGAGACGGTGCTGCAGCGGCTTCAGCTACCCTACCGGGTGATGACGCTCTGCACCGGCGACCTGGGCTTCCACTCCGCCAAGACCTACGATCTGGAGGTGTGGCTGCCCGGGCAGGGCAAGTATCGCGAGATCTCGTCGTGCTCGAACTGCGAGGCCTACCAGGCGCGCCGGCTCGATCTCAAGTACCGGCCGACGGGCGGCGGGCGCGTGGAGCTGTGCCACACGCTGAACGGCTCCGGGCTCGCGGTCGGGCGGACGCTGATCGCGGTGCTGGAGAACTACCAGCAGGCCGACGGGTCGGTCACGGTGCCGGCAGCGCTGCGCCCGTACATGGGCGGGCTCGAGCGCATCGGCCCCGGTCGGGCCTGAGCCAACGCGGAGGGGTGGCCGAGCGGTTGAAGGCGCCGGTCTTGAAAACCGGAATCCCGCAAGGGATCGGGGGTTCGAATCCCTCCCCCTCCGCCATTTCTCTCACCGTCGCGCTCAGGCGGGAGACATCTCCTCCGCGACGGTAGCCGGCCCCGCGCCGTTTGGCGTCACCAGCACGCGACGCGCGTGGAAGGCGCGCAGCGTGCTGCGATGGCCCACGCTGACGATGGTCGCGCCGGGCAGCCGGTCCCGCAGCAGCGCGTAGAGCCGCGCCTCGGTGTCCTCGTCGAGCGCGGAGGTCGCCTCGTCGAGGAAGAGCCACTCGGGCTTCTGCACGAGCGCCCGGGCGAAGGCGATGCGCTGCTGCTCCCCCGGCGACAGTGCGAGCGCCCAATGCGCCGACTCGTCGAGACGCCCCGTCAACGCGCCCAGTCCCACCACCGCCAGGGCCTCGCGCAGCGCCGAGTCGTCGATGCCCTCGAGCGGCGCGGGATAGCTGGTCACTTCCCGCAGCGTGCCGATGGGCAGATAGGGCTTCTGCGGAAGGAACAGGACCCGAGCGCCGCGCGGCAGGCGGATCAGGCCGCGACCGAACGGCCAGATACCGGCGATGGCGCGGAAGAGCGTGCTCTTGCCGGCCCCCGACGGCCCGCTGATCAGCGTGGTGTCGCCGGGCCGGATGGCGAGGTTGACGTCGTCCAGCAGCGGGCGACCGCCCGGTAGCTGCAGATGCACGCGATCCAGCGCCAGCCCGGCCTCGGTTCCCGCCTCCCGGAGGACGCCCTCCTGCGCGGCCTCCGCGCGCACCCGGGCCAGGGTGTGCTCGAAGCCGAGCAGCCGGAGGACCACCGCGCGCCACTCCGCGAGGTCGGTGTAGGAGTTCACGATGAAGGAGAGCGAGTCCTGGACCTGGCCGAAGGCTTGCGAGGTCTGCATGAGGGCGCCGAGCGGGATCTCGCCGCGGAAATAGCGGGGTGCGGCCACCAGGAACGGGAAGATCACCGCGGCCTGCCCATAACCGGCGGTGAACCACGTCAGCCGCTTCTGCCGCCGCATGATGTCCCACCAGTTGCGCACCACCCACGAGAATCGCTCGCGGAAGTTCCGCATCTCGTCGGCCTCCCCGCGATAGAGCGCCACGCCCTCGGCGTTCTCGCGGAAGCGCACCAGGTTGAAGCGGAAGTCGGCCTCGTAGCGCTGCTGGTTGAAATTGAGCCGCACGAGCGGCCGCCCGATGCGGTTGGTGAGCCAGGTGCCCGCGATCGCGTAGAGCAGGGCCGCCCATACCATGTAGCCCGGAATCGTGATGTGCGTGGTCCCGAGCGGGATCGTGGCCGCGCCCGAGAGTCCCCAGAGAATGCCGAGGAAGGAGACCAGGGTCACGAAGGCGCGCAGGCCGCCGATGCTGAGCGATAGCGCGCCCGCGACGAACAAGCGCAGGTCGTCGGCGATGCGCTGGTCCGGGTTGTCGGTCTCGCCGGCGGTGAGCTGCATGCGGTAGTAGGCGCCGTCGGCGAGCCAGGCGCCCAGATAGCGCTCGGTGAGCCACCGGCGCCAGCGGATCTGCAGCATCTGGTTCAGATAGATCTGGTAGACCGCCGCGATGATGTAGAGCAGGGCCAGCCACGAGAAGCGGATGAGGAGGTTCCAGAACGCGGGGAAGTCCTTGTCCTGGATCGCGTTGTAGAAGGAGTTGTACCACTGGCTCAGCAGCACGTTGATGAACACGGTGAACAGCGCGAGCGCGATCACCGCCGCGAGGAGCCCACGGCCGGCCCAGCGGTCTTCCGAGAACCAGTAGGGGCGGATGAGCGTCCAGGCATCGCGCAGCAGCGCTCGCAAGCGGGTCATTGGCGTGGCCTCCCGGCCTCAGGATAGGACAAGCCGCGGGATCTCGCCGGGTTCTCGGGTGGTCGCGGCGGCCCGAATGCCCTATACTCTGGTGGCTTGACGTGTGGAGAGGTGGCCGAGTCGGCCGAAGGCAGCCGCCTGCTAAGCGGTTACAGGGGCAAAACCTCTGTCCCGGGTTCGAATCCCGGCCTCTCCGCCAAGAGCGCCCTTAGCTCAGATGGATAGAGCGTCGGACTACGAATCCGAAGGCCAGAGGTTCGATTCCTCTAGGGCGCACCACTTCTGGACGTCTCTCTGCTCCACCCTCGACCCGGCCGGGAGAGGGTAGGGCAGAGAGCGTCTCCTTCATCGCCGTCCCGATGCACGCCGACGAGCAATGGATGGCCCTCGCGCTCGAGGAGGCGGGGCGCGGCGCCGAGGCCGGGGAGGTGCCCGTCGGCGCGGTGGTGGTCGTCGAAGGCCGGCTGGTGGGCCGAGCGCACAACACGCCGATCTCGCTCTCGGATCCGACGGCGCATGCCGAGATCCTGGCCCTCCGCTCGGCCGCGCGCGAGACCGGCAACTACCGGCTGACCGCCGCCACACTGTACGTCACCGTCGAGCCTTGCGTGATGTGCTGCGGCGCAGCGCTTCACGCGCGGATCGCCCGCCTGGTCTATGGCGCCGAGGATCCCAAGGCCGGTGCGGTGCAGAGCCTCTATCGTCTGCTCGAAGACCCGCGGCTGAACCACCGGGTCGAGGTCGCGTCCGGCGTCCTCGCCGCCGCGTGCGGAGCGAGGCTGAGCGAGTTCTTCCGGGCCAGACGGGCGTGACCCCGCGAGCGGCCTTCCGAGTCGAGATGCCCTGGGCCGGATCCTTGGTCGGCATCCTCGCCGTCCTGCTCGGCGGCTGCTTCCTGGTGCCGGGGTCGCCCAAGCGGCCGGATGCGGCGGCCCCGGTCTCGGGTCCCGTCCCGTACGTGGAGGAGTGCCAGACATGTCATGGCGGGCGGATCGACAAGAGCTATCGGCAGAGTCTCCATGCCGCCGTGGGCATCCGCTGTGGGCAATGTCACACCCCGGGGGGGCATCCGGACTTCACGGCACCGGTCGAGGACGGCACGTGCGGGGGATGCCATCAGGCCCAGTACCAGCAGACGCTCGAGAGCAAGCATTTCGTCGGCCGACAGATGCGCGTGCTGAATGACGATCGAGCCGCCCGGGTGGCGCTGCGCCGGGAGGGATTGACCGCGGCCACGCCCCGGGGACGACGCTTCGTCGGCGATTCGTCCGCGGCCGCTCTCGGGGGGCGTCTCTGCGCGGCTTGCCACTACGACGAGCATCGGCTCGGACTCGGGTCGGTCCACACCGTGGACTTCTGCAGCGGATGCCACACCGGTCGAGCGGATCACTACCCGGACGTGACGCCCAACGTTCCGAATCGCTGCATCGAGTGCCACGTGCGAGCCGGCGAGACGGTGGCCGGCCAGCGGGTCAACCGCCATCAATTCGCCGTGCCGGGAGCCGAGGGCGCCGGTCGATGAACGGGCAGCGCTCCTTCGACCGCGGCATCGCCCGGGCCATGACCCGGCGTCAGTTTCTGGCCCGCCTCGCCCGCGCATCGGCGGCGGCGACGCTGGTGTCGTCGACGCTGGGGTGCGGGAGGGTACGCGGCGCGATCGCGCGTCTGGGCAGCACCGAGGAGCCCATCTTCAATTCCGTCCAGGAAGAGGTCGTCGAGAAGATCATCGACGGCTTCAATCCGCCCGACACGGAGATTCGTCAGCGTCTCGCGCGCGAAGATCCGGACTACGACCCGGTGGCGGTCTATGCGCAGTACGCCTGGGCTTCGGGCGACGAGTTCCTGGCCAGCATGCGGTTCCTGGTCGATTTCGTCAACGTCCTGCCGACCTTCACCCGGACGTTTTCCACGCGCTACGGTCTGCCCGCGCGCCTGGAGCTGAGGCGGTTCCATCCCGTCGATGCGAACCGCTACTTCTTGTTCCTGCGTGACAGCAATATCCGGGCGCTGCGCAACATCTTCAGCGGAGCCCGGTTCATCGGCACGGCCCCCATCTACGTGAACGAGAAGGTGACGTGGAAGGCCATGAACTATCCGGGCCCCTGGGTGCGGGAGACCGACGGCGCCACCGCCGATCTGGGCCGTACCACGTCCTTCGACATGGCCGAGGAGACCGAAGACAACGTGGCGGCCCTGCGTCGCCGCATCGTGAGGCACGACGCGCTAGGCGGAGGCCTCGAGGCCGCGCGAATCGTCGATGGGGACGGCCGGCTGGTGCTGGAGACCGACGTGGTGGTGGTGGGGTCGGGAGCCGGCGGCTCGTTCGTGGCCGCCGAGCTGGCCGCGAAGACGAAGCAGCGCATCCTCGTGCTCGAGAAGGGCGAGTTCATCGAGCCCGCGGAGTTTCTACAGCGCGAGCGCCTGATGATGCCGCGCATGTTCGACACGGAATTCTCGGTGGTCGAGGTCTTTGGCCGCTCGATTCCGACGGTGTCCGCCGCCGTCGTGACCGGCAAGCTGGTCGGCGGCTCCGCGACGATCAACCACGCGCTGGCCTTCGAGCCGCCGAGGCCGGTGATCAGGGACTGGCGCGACCTCTATGGTGCCGAGCTCGACTACCAAGACCTCGAGCCCCACTTCGCGGCCATCCACAAGCTCCTGCGAATCGCGCCCGTCCCGGAGTCGCAGATCGCGGGGAGCAATCTCGCGTTGCGCCGGGGCGTGCAGGCCCTGGGCCTGCCGCATCACGGCCCGGCACAGCGCAACGCGCACCAGTGCATCGGCTGCGGATTCTGCGATCTGGGATGCCGCTACAACCGCAAGCTCACGCCGCTCAACGTGGTGCTCCCGCTCGCGGCGCGACACGGAGCCCAGGTGCTGGCGAATTGCCGGGTGGACCAGCTGTCGCTGGAGGCGCTGCCCGGCGACGGACGGGCCGGGCGCACGCATCGGGTCACCGGCGTGGTGGCGCACCTGACGGATGCGCGCGGCCGGGACCGGCAACGCGTCGAGATCCGGGCGCGACGCGTCGTCCTGGCCGCCGGTCCCTTCGCCTCGCCGCGCATTCTCATGCAGAGTGGAGTGCCGGGTCTCCGATTGGCCAAGGGATCGGAGCGCGCGGTGGGAGAGCGCTTCTCGACGCACGCGACCACGACCTTCTTCGCCGACTTCGACCAGGCCCTGTATCCGTCCGCCGCGACCCCGCCCATGGGCTACTTCGTCAAGAAATACGAAGTCGCGGATCAGACGAGGGCCGATCCCGCCCGCGACCACGTCCGCTATGCCCTGGAAGGGCTGCTGAGCCATCCGCTGGCCATGGCCCAGCTGGTCCCGTACGAGTCGGCGGAGAGTCACCTCGCGTTCATGAAACGGCTCAATCAGACCATGACCCTCGCGGTGATGTTCCGCGATCGGCCGGTCGGCCGCGTGACCGCCAAGGGCTTCGAGTACGCGCTGGCCGAGGAGGACCAGCCCGCGTGGCTCGACTCGCTGCGGACGGGCGCCCGCATCATGTTCGCGGCGGGCGCCCGCCGCGTCTTCTTCAACAGCCATCGCCCGCTGATCCTGAACGGTCCCGCCGACGTCGACGCGACCTTGACCGCCGACCTCGTGCGTCAGGAGCGCATCCAGATCACGAGCGGCCACCCCATGGGCGGTTGCGCGCTCGGGGGCAGTCCGAAGCGCGACGTGGTGGACTCTCGCGGCCGCTCCTGGGACGTGGACGGATTGTACGTGGCCGACTCCTCCATCCTCCCGACGTCACTGGGCGTCAATCCGTGCTACACCGTGTATGCGCTCGGCCGCTACATCGCGCAAGGCATCGTCGAGGACATGAAGCCATAGACCGAAGGAGACCTTCGCCATGACGCGCGTGACCCGAACCATCGTCGGCGCCGCGCTGTCGCTCGTCCTGCGATCGGCAGCGCCTGGGCCACCGGGCAGATGCTGACGGACGCCAAGGCCGCGGGGATGCCGGCGAAGAGCTGTCACCGCGAGGCGATGCCCAAGAACGCGAAGGCGCTGAACGACCGCGGCAAGTTCCTCAGACCGACCTGCAGGCGCGCGGGCTGACGGCCCCCGACATGAAGAAACTCGGTGACTGCCCCGGAGGCAAGGAGCAGAAGTGACCGGGGCGACGGCTGCCGATCCTCACCCGAGGACGACCCGCACGCGGTGCGTGGCGCCGTCGCTGGTGAGCGGGACGCGGCCGTCCGCGACATCGCGGGAGATGCCGTCGAACTCGATGGACGCGATGCCGCGGGTCACCCCGCTCGGGTTCTCGACCGCGATCTCGTAGCGCGACGCGTGGTACCGGAACGTGATGTCGAAGCGGCGCCACCCGCGCGGGATGCAGGGATCGAGATACAGCACCGCGCCGCGTAGCCGGAAGCCGAGCAGCCACTCGAGCCCGGCCCGGTACATCCAGCCCGCCGAGCCGGTGTACCAGGTCCACCCCCCGCGGCCGACGTGCGGGTACTCGGCGTAGACGTCGGCGGCCGCGACGTACGGCTCGACCTTGTAGCGATGGACGCCGGCGCGGGTGCTCGCGCGGTTGATCGGGTTCAGGATCGAGAAGAGCTCGTTCGCCTTGTCGCCGTTTCCGAGCGCGGCGAAGGCCATGACCGTCCAGATGGCCGCGTGCGTGTACTGGCCGCCGTTCTCGCGAATCCCGGGCGGATACCCCTTGATGTACCCCGGGTCGAGCTGCGCGTGGTCGAACGGCGGGGTGAACAGCAGGACGAGCTCCTGATCCCGCCGGACCAGATACTCCTCCACCGCGGCCATGGCCCGCGCGGCCCGCCCGGGCTCCGCGGCACCGGAGATCACCCCCCACGACTGCGCGATGGAGTCGATGCGGCACTCCGGGTTCACGACCGATCCCAGCGGGGAGCCATCGTCGAAATAGGCGCGCCGGTACCAGTCGCCGTCCCAGGCGTGCGCCTCGAGCGAAGCCTTCAGCGCGTGGACGTGCTGACGCCACGTGTCGGCCCGCGTGACCTCGCCTCGCGCCTCGGCCAGCCGGGCGAACTCCCAGAGGGTGGTGTGCAGGAACCACCCGAGCCAGACGCTCTCCCCCCGGCCTTCGTGGCCCACCCGGTTCATGCCGTCGTTCCAGTCTCCGGTGCCCATCAGCGGGAGGCCGTGCGATCCGACGGAGAGGCTCCGGTCGAGCCCGCGCGCGCAGTGCTCGAAGAGCGTGCCGGTCTGGGCCGAGAGCGTGGGCTCGAAGTAGGCATCGTCCTGTCCGTCCGGGATCGCAGGGCCCTCGAGAAAGGGGACGATCTCGTCGAGGAGCGTGGAGTCCCCGGTGACCTCGAGGTAGTGGGTGACCGCGTAGGGGAGCCAGACCGGGTCGTCCGAGATCCGGGTCCGCACGCCTCGCCCGGATGGCGGATGCCACCAGTGCTGGACGTCGCCCTCGACGAACTGGCGGCCGGCGGCCCGGAGGAGATGCTCGCGTGCGACCTCTCGCTTCGCCACCACGAGCGCCATCACGTCCTGGACCTGGTCGCGAAAGCCGTAGGCGCCTCCGGCCTGGTAGAAGGCCGAGCGGGCCCACAGCCGGCAGCCCAGCGTCTGATACAGGAGCCAGCGGTTGAGCATGAGATCCATCGAGCGGTCCGGCGTCTTGACCTGGATGGCTCCGAGGATGTCGTCCCAGTGGGTCCGCACCGTCTCCAGCGCGAGGTCGAGGTCCTCGGCGCGATATCGCACCAGGAGGGCACGGGCCTCGTCCGCCGAGGCCGCTTGACCGAGAAAGAACACGAGGTCCTCCCGGCCCCCCGCGGGCACGTCGACCACGGTTTGCAGCGCCGCGCACGGGTCGAGGCCCACGCCGACCCGTCCGGATAGCCGGCCTCCCCCTTCCAGCAGGGCGGGATGGTCCAGGGTCCCGTGGCGACCGAGGACCTCGGCTCGATCCCCGGTCCATCCGGTCTGGCGACCTCCGAGATCGGCGAACGCGACGCGATCCGCGAACTCCTGGCTCCACGGATTGCGGGCGAAGATCGCGCCGGTCTCGGAGTCCACTTCGGTGACGATGAACGGCGCGGTGGCGGCGCGGGACGCCCCGAGGACCCACTCCACGTACGCGGTCACCGATAGGCGGCGCGGCCGGGTGGAGCGATTCTCGAGCGTCAGCCGGGAGATCTTGATCGGGCCGTCCCGCGGCACGAACTGCACGAGGCGCGTCGCGACCTCGTGGGACGTGTGCTCGAAGCACGTGTAGCCCTGACCGTGCCGCGCGACGTAGGTCGAGGCCTCTTCGCGGATGGGGAGCAGCGTCGGGCCCCAGAGCTCTCCGGTCTCCTCGTCCCGGATGTAGATCGCTTCACCCGGCTGGTCGCCGACTGGATCGTTGGACCACGGGGTCAGCTGGTTCTCCCGGCTGTTGACCGACCAGGTGTATCCGGCGCCCGACTCGGAGACCTGAAACCCGAACGCGGGGTTGGCCATGACGTTGATCCATGGGGCGGGGGTCCATTGCCCCTCCCCGAGGACGGTCGCGTACTCGCGCCCGTCCTCGACGAAGGCTCCCAGGCCGTTGAAGAACTCGGAGGCCCCGCGCGAGGACCGGGCGTCCAGCGGCGCGGCCGGCCGGACCGGACGCCGCCGGGGCGCGGCGGGGACCGGAGGTGGCTCAGCGCGCGCGATCTGCTCCGCGAGCGTGCCGTGCCGGCTCAAGAGGATCACCCGGGCCGCCACCTGCAGCGCGGCGTGATCCGACGGCGAGAGCAGATCCTTCCGGAGGATGAAGACGTTGCCGTGGGGGCCGTCCTCCCGCGCGTCTCGTCGCGCCGACTGGCTCGTTCGCAGCAGGGCCTCGAGCGAGGACTGGAGCTCCTGGGTATAGGAGTGCGCCCTCTCGTTCACGATGACGAGGTCGACGGCCAGCCCCTTCACGCGCCAGTACTCGTGCGCGCGGAGCAGCTGCCGGACGATCCCGCGGTCCTCGGGCTCGTCGATCCGGACCAGGACGATCGGAATCTCGCCGGAGATCTGCTGGGCCCACAGGGCCGATGGCCCGGAGGTCGGCCGGCCGAGTGCGTCCGGCGCGGGCCGCAGGGCGGGGTCGGAGTAGATGACTCGGCTGGCCAGGTTCTGGAAGAGATGCGCCTCCTCCGGCTCGATCCCGAGGTGGTGGCACTGGACCTGCGCCTGCGTCCAGGCCAGCGTGACGGTGCGGTCGAAGGTTGCCGGGTCGCGATACTTGTCGGCGAGGGCGACGGCAGCCTCGCGTGACCGGGCGACCAGCGTGGAGAAGATCAGCCGGGCGGCCTTGCCAGGGTCGAGCTGGATGCGGCGCCTCAGGCTGAAGATCGGATCGAGGACCGAGCCCGCGGTGTTCGACAGGGGCCGCCCGTCGATCACCGACATCGGCGTGCGGATGGTCCGCCCCCGGCCCAGGAAGCGCCCCCGGTCGGTCTCGTACTGCGGGCCGCCGCCGGTCTGGCCCTCGACGACGACCGTGTGGGCGGCCCAGATGGACGGCTCCCCGGCCGAGCGGACCCGGCGGGTGGCCAGCAGGCCTCCGAGGTCGGGGAGCGCTTCGGTTTGTACGAAGAGGTTGGAGAATGCCGGGTGCGCGGTGTCAGCGGCCGGGGAGGCCAGCACCAGCTCGGCGTAGGAGGTCAGCTCGAGCTCGCGCACGTGCGGCCCGAGGTTCGTGATCGATACGCGGCGGATCTCGGCGTCATCCTCGGGAGACACCAGCACCTCGAGCGCGGTGGTGATCGCGCCGTCGCGGCGATGGAACTCCGCCCGGTCTTCGGAGAAGGTGACCCGGTACGCATCGGGCTCGACGCCGGTGGGCTGATATCCGGCCGACCAGACCGCGCCGCTCTGCACGTCCCGCACGAAGATGTAGGCCCCCCAGTGATCGCGGGTGGCGTCTTCCCGCCAGCGCGTGATGCCGAGGCCGGCGCATCGGCTGTAACCGGAGCCCGCGGCCGTGAGCATCACCGCGTAGCGCCCGTTCGAGAGCAGGTGCGTTCGAGGCGTGGGGCCATGAGGGGTCGTGAACTGCCGGAAGGCGGGCTCGACGAAGTCGCGGAGGTGGGCCGGCGCGTGGACCTCCTCGACCCGGGGACGCGCGACCGCCACGTCCCGAGGCGCCCGCTCCTGGAGGAGCAGATCGGTGGCCTGCACGATCGGCTCGGCGTGGAACCGCGCGCGCATCGCGCCGTCGTGGAGCGCGTTCGCGAGGGCCACGAGAGTCATGCCCTGGTGGTGCGCCATGTACGCCCGGACGATGGCCACTCGGCTCCCCTCGGGGACGCGCGATCGCGTGTAGTCGAGAGCCTCGTAGAAACCGTACGGCCCGCGGGCGCCCACCGCCACGAGCGCCGAGAGGTTCCGGGTGACGGCGACCGGATCGACCATCGCGGCGAGGGCGGTCGCGTAGGGCGCGACGACCAGATCTTCCCCGAGCCCCCGCTCCAGGCCCAGGCCCGGGACCCCGAAGTTCGAGTACTGGTAGGTGAGATCCAGATCGCGCACGTTGTACGCCGACTCGGAGATGCCCCACGGGACGCCGTGCTCCGCGCCGTAGCTCATCTGACGGCGGACCACGAGGTGATAGGTCTCGTCGAGCAGGCTGCCCGCGGGAGAGTCCATCACGAGCGCGGGCATCAGGTACTCGAACATCGAGCCGGACCAGGACAGCAGCGCCGACCCGATACCCACCGGAGTCATCGGGCGGCTCAGGTGAAACCAGTGCGAGACCGGGACGTCGCCCTTGGCGATGGCCACGAAGCTGGCGAGGCGCGCCTCGGAGGCGAGCAGGTCGTACGCGCCCGAGTCGAGGCTGCCGTCGGTGACTCGGTACCCGATGGAGAAGATCTTGCGGCTGGGGTCGAAGAGGAAGCCGAACTGCATGTCGTCGGCGAGCTGTCGCGTGGCTTCACCGACAGCCAGGAGGCGACGGACGAGCGCGGCGGCGGACGCCGAGGAGCGCTCGAGGCTGTCGATGGCCTGGTCGAGGTGACGGATGGTCTCCTCGACCACGGGGCCCTCCCCGAGAAAGGTCTCGCGGAGGACCGTGAGCTTGGCGATCACGGCCTGGCAGCGGTCGGGCAGATCGGCGGGGGCGGGCGACGAAGCGCGGAGGGACTGGAGTGCGGCCAGCAGATCGGCCAGCAGATCGCGATGACCGCTCGCCAGGTGCGTCTCGAGGAGCGGTGTCCAGGGCAGGATGGTCTGGAGATCGCGCTCGTGGCCGGCGATGGTCGCGCGCGCGGCCTGGGCCCAGACCAGGACGTCGGAGCTGTCTGGCTCGCCGCGCTCGGCAGTCAGCGCGCGCGACATGTCGACGAGGGTGTCGGCGTGCCGGGCCAGGTCGGCGAGACGAGCGGCCCAGTCTGCCGCGGTCGTCGGCGGCTCCTGGAGCGCGGCGGTGAGGACCGCGCAGGTCTCGGTGAGCTGACGGGGCGTGACGGTCTGCGTGCGCCGGTCGGCGGGGAGCCCGCTCGCGGCGTCCGCGGCGAGGAGCACCGTGTCCCGCAGTCCGTCGAGCCGGCCGCGATCCAGCAGGGGCGCGTGGATGGCGTCGCGACAGGCGTTGGCGATGGCGAGCAGGTGAGCCGCGAGGTTACCGCTATCGACGGTGGACACGTACCGGGGCTCCAGCGGACGAAGCCCGCCGGTATCGTACCAGTTGTAGAAGTGGCCGCGGAACCGCTCGAGGCGGCGCATGGTGGCGAGCGTCGCTTCGAGGCGATCGAGGGTGTCGAGGATGCCGAGCCAGCCGAAATCGTGCGCGGCGACGACCGAGAGCAGGTACAGCCCGATGTTCGTGGGCGAGGTGCGATGGGCAACGGTCGGTCTCGGATCCTCCTGGAAGTTGTCGGGCGGAAGGAAGGCGTCGTCCGGCCCGACGAACGTCTCGAAGAAGCGCCAGGTGCGGCGTGCCGTCGAGCGGAGGATCTGGCGGTCCGAGGCCGTGAGGGTCTGCGCCGGCGACGGGCGCGGGGGGCGACTCACCCACCGGGCGGCCAGCGGGGAGAGCGCCCACGCGATGGCGAACGGGGCGGCGAGCGGGGCGCTCTCCGGGCGCAGGACCACGACGAGAGCCCCGGTCGCCGCCGCGAGGATCAGCGCGCCGCGCATGCGCCGGTAGACGGAGGTGACGGCACGGGACATGTCCGCCTTGGCCTGGGCCGCGGTCGTCCACTCGAGGAGCCGCCGGTGGGTCAGGTATAGCCGCACGAGCGTGCGCGCGATCGCGTCGCTCATCAGCCACGCCTGGTGGGCGAGGAAGGCGATGGCGAGGACAATCTGGGATCCGGACAGGGCGAAGCTCTGTCCCGCGCTGCGGATGTAGGTTCGCTTCGAGATGCCGCGCCGCCGGGGCACGATGTCGGCCAGGGCGGGAAGCAGAGCGGGGAGCGCGAGCGTGGCCAAGATGAAGGTCGTCCACACGAGGGCGGGACTGCCGGGAAGCGTCCAGGCGGAGACGAGGGTGAGCCACGCCGTCGGGGCCGACAGGGTCCGGCGGAGGTTGTCGATGATCTTCCACGCGCCGATGAGGGGGAGCCACCTGCCGCGCCGGCCGCCGATCACGTCGCCCTTGAAGATCCACGGGAGGAGCTGCCAGTCGCCACGCGCCCAGCGATACTGGCGCCTCGCGGCGACCTCGTAGTCGCTGGGGAATTCCTCGAAGAGCTCGATATCGGTCACGAGGCCGGCCCTGGCGAAGATCCCTTCGAACAGATCGTGGCTCAGGAGGGCGTTCTCGGGCACGCGACCCTCGAGCGCGGTGGCGAAGGCCGCGACGTCGTAGATACCCTTGCCGGTGTACGAGCCCTCGCCGAGGAGATCCTGGTAGACGTCGGAGGTCGCGGACGCGTACGGGTCGATCCCGGCCGGCCCGGCGAAGATCCGGTGGAAGAGAGACCGGCCGCCCTCGGTGGGTATCGTGGGCGTGACCCGGGGCTGGAGGATGGCGTAGCCATCGACGACGCGCCCCGACTGGACATCGAGGACCGGCCGGTTCAGAGGATGGGCCATGGTGCCGACGAGGCGGGTCGCGGCGCCACGCGGCAGCCGGGTGTCGGCGTCGAGGGTGATCACGTAGCGGATGCCCGAGGGAACCTGAGGCGGGCGTCCCCGAGTCCCGATGAAGGTCGTGTCGGTCGCGCCCGCGAGCAGATGGTTGAGCTCGTCGAGCTTCCCGCGCTTGCGCTCCCACCCCATCCACTTGCCCTCGCCGGGGTTCCAGAGCCGCCGGCGATGCAGCAGGAGGAAGCGGGCTCCCGCGGCCGGTGCGGGACCGTTGCGGGCGTTGAGACGCGCGATCCCGTCGGCCGCCGCCGCGAGGAGCCGATCGTCTCCCGGCATCGTCTCGGCGGGGCCGTCGATCCAGTCCGACAGGAGGGCGAAGTGGAGGTTTCCGTCCGGGTTGGCGAGGAAGTGGATCTCGAGACGATTGACGTGCTCGGCGATCTCGTCCTCGCTCGTGAGCAGCGTCGGCACGACGACGAGGGTGCGCAGGCCCGGAGGCACGCCCCCGTGGAGCTCGAGGCGTGACAGCGCCTGCGGCCCGATCAGGGCCATCACCGCACGGTTGACCAAGGCGATCGCCAGGTCCGAGGCCGGGATCACCGCGAGGAGGGTCAGGAGCGCCACTGCCCCCCAGCTCATGCCGGAGGCGTGTGCGGCGAGAACCGGCAGCGCGAGGAGCGCGCCGGTCACGACCGCGAGGGTCGCGAGGTAGCGCGGCGTCGCGCTCGTCAGGAAGGCCCGCACGAGCCATCGTCTCGTCGGGATGTGGTAGCCGATCTCCTTTTCGAACAGGGGCCGGCCCTCCGCGAGGAGGTGGTAGCCCGGATCCTGCGCGCGCGCTCCGGGGGCGGCCCGCCGGGCCACGGCCATCGCCAGCCGGGTGACCTCCAGCTCGGAGCGGCGGGAGCCGCGGGCCAGATCCTCGATCGCGTGCCGGTACTGATCGCGGGTCGCGAAGTCCATGTCGCCGAAGCGGGTGGCGGCTCGCAGCGTGTCGTCGACGAGGCTGACGCTCTCGAAGAAGTCCGCCCAGTCGAGGGTCGACATCATGCGCAGGCTGGTGATCACGTTGCGGACCGTCACGTTCATGCCGGCCTGGCTCTGATGCTCGGCCTGCACGAGCTCGTCCGGCGAACCGCCCCGCTTGGCGATTTGCTCGTCGAGCCATCGCAGGGCGGGCGTCGATTGCGGATCCTGCTCCCGCAGGCGCTGGACGAGCTCGACCGTGAAGGCGGTCGACAGGTCCGCGGCGGGAAGCCCCTGAAACGCGAGGGGCTGCGCGGGTCGGCCGGCCAGGCCGAGCAGATCGTTGGCCAGGGCGTCGGCGGCCTGGCGGGCGGCACGGCCGGTCACGATACGCTCGGCGAGGCGGCGGAGGTTCTCGAGGAGCACGATCCGGAGGGCGATCGGAACGGCCCAGAGCTCGCCGATGGTCAGCGGCTGCACCCGCTGGAACGCGCGGACGAAGCGCTGGAGGGTGTCGGGCTCGACGCGACTGTCCGTGTGCGCGACGAAGGCCCACGCGAGGCCGAGCACGCGGGGGTAGCCCTCGAGGGGCTCGTCCGCGAGCTTGGGCAGCTGCCGGTAGAACCCGAGCGGGAGATCCTCGCGGACCTGCCGTGCCACCGCCTCCACGATGTGGAAGTTGTCCACGAACCACTCCGCGGCGGGGGTCGTGGCGCCCTCGTCTCGGATGACCGCCGCGATGTCTCGATAGCACTGGAGCAGGACGCGCCCGCTGTCCTGCACGCGAGGGGACCGGCGGCCGTTCTTACCCCGGGCGAGGACGGGCCGGCGGGCGATGCGCTCCGCGTGCTCCTCGAGCCGCTCCGGGCTCCACAGGTCGGCCCGGATGGGGTCCTGGGCTCCCGGCGCGAATGGAGACGAAGACGCGTGGATGTCGCGTAGTAGCAAGGGGCCATCACTCCGTGAGGTTCCGGCCGAACTCGACCGACCGAGTATTCCGCGCAGCCTCGAGAGTATCATGATATAAGTTAAATAAGAAGCATAAGTGCTTGGCCGACGCAATGCGGAGGTGATGATGTTCGAGGACAAGACCAGGGTCCTGCTCATTCTCTCCCAGGACGTCGTGGACCGGGCTCGCGTGTTCGCGGGGCGGGCGACGACCAAGCTCAAGGGTCCGGTGAGCCTGCAGATGGTTCTTCGCGCGCTCATCGACGAAGGTCTCAAGGGGGACAGCGAGGAGGTCCTTCTCGCCCACGTCGAGCGCCAGGTGCAGGCGGTGCGGACGATCCGGAAACGAGCGGTGCGGGCCATCGGCCGTCGGCGGAAGCGTGCGTGATCGGACAACCGCTGCACGACGCGGGGAGATCGGCCAGTGACCGGCGGGGCGGGCCAAGAAGCTCGGAGAGCTCGCGGCCATTGCCGAGTCGTACGAGCGGACGGAATTCGTGATGAAGACCGGGTGGGCAACCTTCCCCGGGCAACCGGACCCCAATCGAGATGTCGCAGAAGCCTGCGCGTCCGCGCTCCTGAAGACCACCACCGCCAAGTAGGGTCCCCAAGCCTGCGCTCGTCCGCGATGGCGCAGCATCGCGAGAAGAGGTTCGACGGCCAGGCTCGCAGCCGCGGCACACTTTCGCGTCCCGCCTCGGCATGGCTGGGGTAGACTTGCGCACGGTCCAGCGGCCGGGCGGGTGGCCGACTTGGCGATGGCAGCTTGATGTCCGCCTGGCTCCTGATCACCTACGCGCCGCGGTCGACTGGCCGCGGCCAATGGCGAGGTTGCTCGCCGGGCCGTCGTGCAAGATACTGGGAACGTTACGCGGAGGGGTGGCCGAGCCCGGTTGAAGGCGTCCGACTCGAAATCGGATAGGGGCGCAAGTCCCTCGGGGGTTCAAATCCTCTCCCCTCCGCCAAATTGATCGCACCTTCACGAGCGTGCTGAAAACGCGGAGGGGTGGCCGAGTGGCCGAAGGTGCGGCACTGGAAATGCCGTGTACGGGCAACCGTACCGTGGGTTCGAATCCCACCCCCTCCGCCATTCCAGACGAGTGGGTCGATTCACGTGGCTGGTCGGTTGGCGAGAAAGGTCCACTGGCGAGGCGGCGCCCGATGAGCGCACGCGAGGCGTACTCCCCGTACGTTGAGCGTGCGATCGAGGGCGCCAACGAAGCCAATGGGCCTTTATCGGCGACCGACGCCGGTGGGCCGTGCTAGACGGGGAGGTAGCGGTGCCCTGTAACCCGCAATCCGCTACAGCGGGGTTGAATTCCCTCTCGAGGGCCGGTCGTGTCGAATGAGCCGTACGGGACGGCGTTGAGGGTTGGGCCCCACGCAACGGGATGCGTCGAACCCCGCCAGGCCCGGAAGGGAGCAACGGTAAGGCGCTCCTCCCGTGTGCCGTGGGAGTACCTGACCGGAGCAGGTTTCGTGCGGCGATCGCGGTATGGTCGGTTCGATTGAGGGTGCACGGTCTTTGACCTATCAGGTTCTCGCGAGGAAGTGGCGGCCGCAGGTCTTCGACGCGGTCGTCGGGCAAGACCCGGTCACGCGCACGCTGCGCAACGCGCTGGCCTCCGGTCGGGTCGCGCACGCCTATCTCTTCACCGGCCCGCGCGGGGTGGGCAAGACCACCACCGCGCGCCTCCTGGCCAAGGCACTCGCCTGTACCGCGCGCACCGGCACCGAGGCGTGCGGCGCGTGCCCCTCGTGCCGGGACTTCACCTCGGGCGCGCCGGTGGACGTGATGGAGATCGACGCGGCGTCCAACACGAGCGTCGACGACATCCGGACGCTACGCGAGAACGTCAAGTACGCGCCGGCGCGCGGCCGCTTCAAGGTCTACATCGTGGACGAGGTCCACATGCTCTCGGGCGCGGCGTTCAACGCCTTCCTCAAGACGCTGGAAGAGCCGCCCGCGCACGTGGTGTTCATCCTCGCCACCACCGATCCCAAGAAGATCCCGGCCACCGTGCTGTCGCGCTGCCAGCGCTTCGACTTCCGCCCGATCCCGCCCGAGCTGCTCACCGCGAGCCTCACGCAGATCCTCGAGCAGGAGCGGGTGCCCTTCGAGCCCGGCGCGCTGCCGGTCCTGATCCGCGCGGCGGAAGGAAGCCTGCGCGACGCGCTCTCGCTGCTGGACACCGCGATCGCTTATGGCGAGGGCAAGCTCGACGAGGCCAGTGTGGCGCGGCTGCTCGGCTCGTCCTCGCCGGTGCACGTGCGCGGCTTCGTGAGCGCGCTGCTGGCCGGAGACGGCGCCGCCGCGCTCGAGGCGGTCGATCGCGCCGCGAGCGCCGGTGAGGACCTGGGCACGCTCTGCCGCGAGGCGATCGAGATGACGCGGCGCCTGCTGGTGCTGAAGGTGGCCGCGGGCGCGCCCTTCGCCGATCTCACCCCGGCCGAGGCCGCCGAGCTGCGCGCCGCCGCGGAGCCGGTGAGCGCCGACGAGCTGATCTACGTGCTGCGCGCGTTCCTCGACGCCGACGTCGAGATGCGGCGATCGCCCCACCCGCGCGTGGAGCTGGAGATCGCGGCGGTGCGCGCGACGCGTCGGCCGCAGCCGCAGGCCATCGAGACCCTCATCGGCAAGCTCGAGGAAGCCGAGACCCGGCTGCGTCAGATGCCGCCGGTCGCCGGTGGCGCCGCGCGCCCGGTGGTGGTGCAGGAGACATTGCTCGACGCGCGGCCGGCGCCCGCGCCTCCCTCGTCGGGACCGCGCGCAGGCGGCCCCGTCGGATCCGGCTCCGCGCTCCCCGGGAATCCCGCCGCGCCCACCCCGTCGACGCCGCGCGCCCCGAGCGCGCCGATGGCCCCGCGCGCGGAGCCGCCGGCGAGTCGCCGCGCGCCCGAGCCCGAACCCGAGCCGGAAGCGCTGATCGACAGCGCGGCCGCCGACATCGACGACGGCGAGGCCGCATCGACCGGCGACCTCGAGACAGCGTGGGAACGGGTGGTCGGCGAGGTGCTGAAGCGCAAGGCCCTCCTGGGCTCGGTGTTGCAGCACGCCTCGCCGCTCCGGGTGGAGCAGGGCGTGCTCACCCTGGCGCTGCAGGCGAGCGGGTTCCACCGGGAGATGCTGAACGATCGCGGCAACAAGGAGCTGATCAACGAGGCGGTGCAGCGCCACGTGGCCTCGGCGCGACGCTTCGAGCTCGACACCAATGCCGCCACGCCGGCCGGCGGAGGCGGAGCGCGCAACCATCCCGCGGTGCAGGCCGCGCTGAGCACATTCCAGGGCGAGGTGGTCGCGGTGCGGCCGCGGAGCCCGGAGGAAGGAGAATCACGGTGAAAGGGTTCGGCAACATCATGAAGGAGGCCCAGAAGCTCCAGGCCCAGATGGAGCAGATGCAGGCGGAGGCCGCGAAGAAGACGGTGGAGGCCACCGCGGGCGGCGGCATGGTCACGGTGGTCGCCAACGGCAAGCAGGAGCTGGTGTCGATCAAGATCGACCGCGAGGTCATCAATCCCGAGGACGCGCAGATGCTCGAGGACCTGGTGCTGGCCGCCTCCAACGAGGCGCTGCGCAAGTCGCGGGAGATGGTGCAGGCCGAGATGGGCAAGATCACGGCCGGGCTCAAGATTCCCGGCCTCGGGTTGTAATGGCGTATTACCCGGAGCCGGTCGCCCGGCTGATCGACGCGCTCCAGCGGCTCCCGGGCATCGGGCCCAAGACGGCCCAGCGGCTGACATTCTTTCTCCTCAAGCGTCCCGCACCCGAGGTCGCGGCGCTCGGGGAGGCGCTGACCCAGCTCAAGCAGCTCATCGTCCACTGCTCGGTCTGCTTCAACGTGACGGAGCAGGATCCCTGCCGGATCTGCCGCGATCCGCAGCGCGAGCAGCGGACGCTCTGCGTGGTGGAGGAGCCCAACGACCTGCTCGCGCTCGAGCGCACCGGCGAGTTCCGCGGTCGCTATCACGTCCTGCTCGGCGCGCTCTCCCCGCTGGACGGCATCGGGCCCGAGGACCTGCGCGTGCGCGAGCTGCTGACCCGGCTCGAGAGCGATCAGGTGGAAGAGGTGATCCTGGCCACCAACCCGAGCGTCGAGGGCGAGGCGACCGCGATCTATCTGGCCCGGCTGCTCAAGCCGCTCGGCATGCGCATCACCCGCATCGCGCGCGGGCTGCCGGTCGGAGGCGATCTCGAGTACGCCGACGAGGTGACGCTCTCCAAGGCCATGGAAGGGCGACGGGAGATGGGGTAGCGATGCTTGGCGGGCGTCGGCCCGTGTGGTAGAAAGGAGCCGGACGGTTCCCCTCCTGGATTCCCCGATAGCTCAATGGTAGAGCATCCGGCTGTTAACCGGAGGGTTGCAGGTTCGAGTCCTGCTCGGGGAGCCATCCCTCGAGGACGCCAGCGCCTCGGCCGCACCGCCGCGCGGCCCGATCTCGCCTGATCCGCCCCCGCGTGCGCGTCGGGCGCCTCTTCCGACGGAGCGCGGTGCTCGGCGGCCTCGGCCTGCTGCCCCTGACCCTGTTCCCGCTGTTCTTCATCGGCAGCCAGTGCGCCGGGTCGGGCGGCCCGGCGCGGGCGAACGAGCCGAGCACGGCCGCGGCGGGCGTCGATGGCTACGCGCGGCCGGGCGCCGCGACATTCCTGGCGCTGCCCGAGTGGTACGTCGTCTACAACGCCGAGGAGTACGCGGCCGCCATCGGCCACGAGGCCCCAAGCCGGTTCCCCTACTTCCGCACGATCCGGCAGTTCTGGCGCTACTACCGGAGCGTCTGCGTGACCACGCGGAACCAGTATCCGTTCCCGGTCCGCATCCATTCGCGGCTCGCCGCGACGGGCATGAGCTTCTCGGCGGAGCACGTGGTGAAGGGCGCCTACGAGCAGACGCTGGGCCGCGTCGCCGAGTGGATCGCGGGCCACGACACGCCCGAGGACGCGTTCGCGGCCCGGACGGCTCGCGAGTACGCGCGGTTCCTGCACACGCGCCCCTGGTACGAGTTCCCGTTCGCGGCTCGGCTCGAGGCCCTGTGGAAAGAGACGCCGCCGTGGGGGCCGCGTCCGGTCCGGAAGTGGGAGCGCCGCGTGGTGCTGAGCGCCGAGTACGGGGTGAAGGCCCTCTACGCCGGGCTCGCGCGCGTCGTCGCCGGATACCTCCACCGCGCCGACAATGCCGGCATCGACGTGCTCGCCGAGAATGTGCCGGACCAGGTCCTGGCCGACGCGCGCATCAAGCAGGTCAAGGCGGTGGGGCCCCGCGTCTACATCCTGCGGCTGCCCCGCCACGAGGCCTTCACCGCGATCGTGCCGGCGCTGGCCCGGCAGGGCGTGCGGTTCCGCGACATCGCGGGCAACGAGGAGATCTTCCTCACCGTGCGCGCGCCCCGCGCGTGGGCCTTCGGGCTCGGGCCCGGCCGCCTGGTGCTCGCCGAGCCGCTGCTCACCGACCGGCGCGTCCAGCGTGTCGGGATCGCGGCGCCGGTCAGCGCGCTCCACACGGTCCTGACGAGGCTGGAGCGCAGCGGCGCCACGCTCGAGCAGCTCTACGACTATTGAGAGGGCCGGCCGCCGCCCGGCGGCCCGGCGGGTGAGTGCTATAATCGCCTCCGTGATCCCGCTGACCGATACGCGGAAGAAGTCCCTCCGACGCGAGATGGAGACGCTGCTCGGGCCGGGCAGCGTGCTGTCCGATCCCGAGGAGCTGCTGGTCTACGAGTCGGACGGGCTCACCCTCTTCCGCGCCCTCGCCGACTTCGTGGTCTTTCCGCGCAGCGCCGAGCAGGTCGCGGCCCTGGTCAAGCTCGCCGATCGCGAGGGCATCCCGTTCGTGGCCCGGGGCGCCGGCACCGGCCTCTCGGGCGGCTGCCTGCCGTCGCAGGGCGGCCTGGTCATCTCGCTGATGCGGATGAACCGCGTGCTCGAGGTGGACTACGAGAATCAGATCGCGGTGGTGGAGCCGGGCCTGGTGAACCTGCATCTGTCGTGGGCGGTCGGCCCGCAGGGTTTCTACTACGCGCCCGATCCCTCGAGCCAGCAGGCGTGCACGATCGGCGGCAACATCGCCAACAATTCGGGCGGGCCCCACACCCTGAAGTACGGGGTGACGACGAATCACGTGCTGGGCCTGGAGGTGGTGCTGCCGGACGGCGAGCTGATGTGGCTCGGCGGCAAGACGCGGGATCCGCAGGGCTACGACCTGGTCGGCCTCTTCGTGGGATCCGAGGGCACCTTCGGCATCGCGACCAAGATCGTGGTGCGCATCCTCAAGAAGCCGCAGGCGGTGAAGACGGTGCTGGCCGTCTTCGATCGCGTCGATCAGGCCTCCGAGGCGGTGTCGGCGATCATCGCCCGCGGCCTCGTGCCCGCCGCGATGGAGATGATCGACCAGCTCACGATCGAGGCGGTGGAGGACGCGTTCGGCTGCGGCTATCCGCGCGACGCGGCGGCCGCCCTCCTGATCGAGCTGGACGGCCTGCAGGCCGGCATGGAGGCGCAGGCCGAGCGCGTGGTGGCGGCCTGCCGCGACTGCGGCGCGCGCGACGTGCGCGCGGCGCGCGACGAGGCGGAGCGGCAGCTCTTGTGGAAGGGCCGCAAGTCGGCGTTCGGGGCCTACGGGCGCGTCTCGCCCGCGTACATGGTCATGGACGGCGTGATCCCACGCACGAAGCTGCCCTACGTGCTGGGCCGCGTGAACGAGATCGTGGCCGCCCACGGCCTGCGGGTCGGCAACGTCTTCCACGCCGGCGACGGCAACCTGCATCCGAACATCCTCTACGATCCGCGCAAGCCGGGCGAGGAGGCGCGGGTGGTGGCGGCGGGCGCTCAGATCTTGAAAGTCTGCGCCGAGGTGGGAGGCTCCATCTCGGGCGAGCACGGCATCGGGCTCGAGAAGGCCGACTACATGCCGTTCATCTTCTCCGAGGCCGATCTGGCTTGCATGCACCGGGTGAAGGAGGCCTTCAATCCGGCCGGCCTCTGCAATCCGGGCAAGATCTTCCCGAGCAACAAGGCGTGCGTCGAGGTGGGGCCCGCCTACCGCCCGCATCCGATCGAAGAGAAGGGCCTCGCTCAGCGCTTCTAGCGCGGGGCACCGGAGTCTCCCCGTGCCCTCCGCCCTGACGGACAAGCTTCGCGGTCTCGTGGGCGCCCCGCACGTGCTCACCGGGGTGGACTGCTCGCCCTACCTCGTCGAGGGCCGCGCCCCCGAGGCGGTCGTCTTCCCGGGCACGAAGGAAGAGGTCGCGGCTGCCCTCCTGATGGCCGGCGAGGCCGGGCTGCCGGTCACGCCATGGGGCGGCGGGACCAAGATGGCGGTCGGCTCGCCGCCGAACCGCATCGGCCTCGTGCTCGGCCTGCGCCGGCTCAACCGCATCCTCGAGCACGAGCCGGGCGATCTCACCGTCACGGTGGAAGCCGGTGTGCCGTTCGACACCCTGCAGGCCGAGCTGGGCCAGCGCGGGCAGTGGCTCTCGCTCGATCCGGCCACCGCCGGCGGCGCCACCGTGGGTGGCGTGCTGGCCACCAACGCGTCGGGGCCGCGACGGCATCTGTACGGCACCGCGCGGGACCTGGTGATCGGCCTCACCGTGGTCGCGGCCGACGGCAGCGTGGTGCGTGGCGGCGGCAAGGTCGTCAAGAACGTGGCGGGCTACGATCTGCCGAAGCTCTACATCGGCTCGTTCGGCACGTTGGGCGTGATGGTGGAGGCGACGTTCAAGCTGCGGCCGAAAGTCGACGTGGACCGCCTCGTCGTCGCCCGATTCGACCGGCTGAAGGACGCGGGCGCCGCCGCCCGCGCGATCCTGGCCTCCGACGTCATTCCGTCCGCGCTCGAGCTGGCCGACGGCGAGGCCCTGCGGCGCCTGGGTCACGGAGGCGGCGCGGGCCTGCTGGTCGGCCTCGACGGCATCGCCGAGCAGGTGGACTGGGAGGTCGCGGAGCTGAGCCGACTGCTCGGCCCGCTCGGGCTCGGCGAGACCACCGTGCTGGACGGCGCCGGGCGCGACGACGCCTGGCGTGCGCTCGCCCGGCTGGGGCGGCCCGGCCACGACGACGTCGCGGCGGTGATGAAGTGGGCGGTGCGGCCCACCCAGGTCGCCGAGCTGATGGAGACCGGCACGACGGTGGCCCTGCGCAACGGCCTCGGCGCCGCGCTCACCGCGCACGCCGGCGTGGGCATCGTGACCGCGATGCTGACCGGCGGCGCCGACGCGAACGCGGCGGTGGCCACGCTGAGCGAGTGGCGCGGGCTCGCCAACCAGGCCGGCGGCCAGGCGATGGTGGAGTGGGCGCCGCTGGCGGTCAAGGAGCGCGTGGCGGTGTGGGACGCCGCCGGGCCGACCCTGCGTCTGATGAAGGGGATCAAGGAGCGCCTCGATCCGCGAGGTATCCTGAATCCCGGTCGCTTCGTCGGAGAGATCTAGCATGGCCCATCCGGTCGCCACCGAGCCCAAGCCGTCGGCCCCGCTCACCCTGCACGGCCTCAGCGTGGAGGGCGTGGACCGCTGCGTCCATTGCGGGCTCTGCCTCGCCTACTGCCCGACGTTCTCCGAGCTGGGCACGGAGATGGACTCGCCGCGCGGTCGCATCTTCCTCGTGAAGTCGCTGGCCGAAGGCCGGATCCAGCTCACCGACTCCACCGCGGAGCACCTCGATCTCTGCCTCGGCTGCCGCGCCTGCGAGACGGTGTGCCCCTCGGGAGTGCCCTACGGACAGCTGATCGAGGCGGCGCGCGCGGAGATCGAGCGCCAGCGGCCGGGCCCTCCGCTCCGCCGTCTCTTCCGCTGGATGAACTTCTCGCTCCTGCTGGCGCACCCCCGGATGCTGCGCCTGGCCGCCGCGGGCCTGCGCGTCTACCAGGTCAGCGGGCTGCGCACGTTGCTGCGGGCATCGGGCCTGCTCCGGCTGCTGCCCGCCTCGCTGCGCCACTGGGAGCCGCTGCTGCCCGAGCTGCCCTCGGCGGCGGATCGCGCCCCGCTGCCCGAGGTCACGCCGGCTCGAGGCGCGCGCCGGGCCCGGGTCGGGCTGCTCACCGGCTGCATCCAGCAGGTGGCCTTCGGCCCGCAGAACCGGGCCACCGCGCGCGTGCTCGCCCGCAACGGCGCGGAGGTCGTCGCCCCCCGCGCGCAGGCCTGCTGCGGTGCGCTCCACGCGCACGCCGGCGAGCACGCGACCGCGCTCGACCTGGCCCGGCGCACCATCGAGGCCTTCGAGCGCGCCGACGTCGAGGCGGTGATCGTCAACACGTCGGGCTGCGGCGCGCACATGAAGGCGTACGGGCTGCTGCTGGCCGGCGATCCGGCGTGGCGCGACCGGGCCGCCCGCTTCGCGTCGCGGGTGCGCGACGTCTCCGAGTTCCTCGCCGAGCAGCCGCTGCGCGGGCCGCTCGCGCCGGTGGAGCGCACCGTGACCTATCACGATCCGTGTCACGTCGTCCACGGGCAGAAGATCCGGACGCAGCCCCGGGCCCTCCTCGCACAGGTGCCGGGCCTGCGCGTCGTCGAGCTGAAGGAAGCCGACTGGTGCTGCGGCTCGGCCGGCACCTACAATCTCACCCAGCCGGAGATGGCCACGCGCCTGCAGGAGCGGAAGATCGCCCACGTGCAGGCCACCGGGGCCGACGCGGTGGTCACCGCCAATCCGGGCTGCATCATCCAGATCGCCCAGGGGCTCGCGGCGAAGGGCTCGCCGGTGCAGGTGCTCCACATCGTCGAGATCCTCGACCAGGCCTACGGAGGCGATTAGCGTGCGCGTGAAGGCGATGCCGGTGGCGGCGGTGACGTCCGGCAAGGGCGTGCTGGCGAGCGTGGACGGCCGGGACGTGGCCGTCTTCCGCCGGGGCGAGGAGCTCCTCGCCATCGGCAACGACTGCCCGCATCAAGGCGGCAGCCTCTGCGACGGCTGGGTGGAAGGCGACATCGTGGTGTGCCCGCTCCACGGCTGGGAGTTCGACATGCGCACCGGCGCCTGCATGACCGTGCCGGGGGAGAGCGTGCCGCGGTACATCGCGACCGTCGAGGACCGGACCGTCTATCTGGAAGAGGCCGAGCGGTGAGCGGGGCCGACCGCGTCCCGCTGGAGCACAAGGCCACCGCCCCGCGGTCCATCGGCTGCTTCGTGCTCACCATCTCCGACTCGAAGACCGAGGCGACCGACACCAGCGGCCGGCTCATCCGCGAGCTGCTCACCGGCGCCGGGCACACCGTCGTCGGCCACGCGATCGTGCGCGACGAGCCGACCCAGGTCACCGGGCTGATCCGGAAGGGCTGCGCGGATGCCGCCGTCGAGGCCTTCGTCCTCACCGGCGGCACCGGCGTGACCTCGCGGGACTCGACCTACGAGGCGGTGGAGGTGCTGCTCGACAAGCGGCTCACCGGCTTCGGCGAGCTGTTTCGCATGCTCTCCTACCAGGAGATCGGCGCCGCCGCCATGATGTCGCGAGCCCAGGGCGGGGTGGTGCAGGGGCGCGCGCTCTTCTCGCTGCCGGGCTCACCGAACGCCTGCCGGCTGGCGCTGGAGAAGCTGATCCTCCCCGAGCTGGGCCACGTGCTCCGCGAGGTCCGCCGATAGGGCGCCGGCCCGCCGGCCGAATAGACGGTGCGCCGCGTGCGTCTGGTGAGGCGGAGCGGGTCCGGCCCGGAATCACTCCCGCGGTATAATCGGTCCCGGCCCGAGCACCACTCACCCCCAGGAGGTTTGCAGATGCGTCTTCCGGCTCTCCCCGTCGCGCTGGCCCTCGCGCTCGTCGTGATCCAGGGGGCCATGCCACTGGCCCAGGCGGCCGAGCCGCTGTGGAAGGAGAGTCAGGGCGCCACCCCGCCGGCCGACATCGCGCGGCTGAACGACTTCATGCACGACCTGTCCGAGCGGATGAAGCCGTCGCTCGTGCAGGTGCGCGTGCGGCGGGTGGCCGAGCCGCCCGAGGGGGAGCAGCCGCCGAACGCGCCCGCGCCGCCCGACGAGCGGCGCAGCTCGGGCTCGGGCTTCGTCATCCGCGAGGACGGCTACCTGGTGACGAACGCCCACGTGGTGGCCGACGCCGAGCGCATCCAGGTGCGGCTGACCGACGGCCGGCGCTTCGACGCCAGGCTGATCGGCCTCGACGAGCGGGTGGACCTGGCGCTGCTGAAGATCGACGCGACGGGCCTGCCGGTGGCGCCCCTGGGCGACTCGAACCGCACGCGCGTGGGTGAGTTCGTGCTGGCCCTCGGCCATCCGTTCGGACTCGAGCAGACCGTGTCGTTCGGCATCGTCAGCCGCAAGGGCTCGCCCATCCAGGTGGCCGCGCCCGGCTTCGAGTTCATCCAGACCGACGCCGCGGTGAATCCCGGCAACTCGGGCGGCCCGCTCGTGAACATGGCGGGCGAGGTGGTGGGCGTCAACAGCATGGCCGCGGTCAACGGCTCGATCGGCTTCGCGATCCCCGTGAACCTGGTGAAGGCCCTGCTGCCCCAGCTGGCCGAGAAGGGCAAGGTCGAATGGGGCTGGCTCGGCGTGACCATCGCCGAGGTGCCGGACGAGGAAGCCGCGAGGTTCGGGCTCAAGGAGCCCAAGGGCGTGCTGATCCGCCAGGTCGCGGCCGGCCAGCCCGCCGATCAGGGCGGCATCAAGGCCAACGACGTCGTGGTGTCCGTGGACGGCGCCTCGGTCGAGGGCCCGCGCGATCTCCAGCGCATCATCTCCAGCACCCCGGTGGGCAAGGTCGTCAAGATCTCGCTCATGCGCGAGGGCAAGGAGACCGAGGTCGCGGTCACCGTCGGCGCCTACCAGACGCCGCCGATGCCGCGCGTGCCACGCCGCATGGTGCCGGCCCCCCGGCCGCCCGCGCCCCAGCAGCCGCGCTAGGCCGGTGCGCCGCCGCGTCGGGCGCCGGGCATCGCTGGCGCTCGGCGTCTCGCTCGCGGCGGCGGTCTCGCTCGCCGCATCCGGCGGCGGTCTCGCGCCGGCCGCGGGGTGGGCCGCCGAGGTGCAGTCGCTCTTCCCCTCCGATCGCCTGACCACGCCCGATCCGCAGCAATCCACCGGACGACGGGTGGCCCTGCCGCTGCCCGATTGCGCGGTCGATGCCGCCGGCTGCGACGAGATCCGGCTGCTCAACGAGCTGGACGGCTTCAGCGTGAATCCACGGATCGCGATCCGCTTCAGCGGGCCCGTGGCGCTGGAGAGCCTCACCCGCGCGACCGCGTTCCTCTTGCCGCTGATCTCGGAGCCCCGCGCCGCGCCGATCGGCCTGGCTCAGCTCGTCTGGGACGGCGAGAGCAATACCGTGTACGCGCGGCCGGAGCGCATGCTCCTGCAGGCGCGGCGCTACGCGCTGGTGCTGACCACGAAGGTGACCGATGGGGCCGGCCAGCCGCTCGCGCCGCCCGCCGGCAGCCCGCTGATGAGCGAGGCGGCCCACGGCATCTCCGCGCAGGGGCTGGTGCTCCAGCGACTGAAGGCGCTCGGCCTGCAGCGGCAGGATCTCGCCGCGGCCGCGGTCTTCACCACGCAGAGCGTGACCGTCGGCCTGGAGCAGATGCGCGCCGCGCTCGAGTCGGGCCCCGCGCCCGAGCTGCGCTTCGCCCTGGCGCCCGGCGGCGCCCGCTCGGCGTACGCCCGCGCGGAGCTGGACCGTCTCGAGCTGCGTCGTCACGTCTCGACCGATCCGGCCGCGTCGCTGGAGGAGCCGGCGGCCCTGCCGCTGGTGCTGGTCCCGCCGAACGACGTGCGCACGATCGCGTTCGGCCGCTTCACCGCGCGGTCGTTCTTGACGCCCGACCGCCGCATCCCGATGACCGCGACCCGGACGGACGTCCCCGCGCAGCAGTCCACCGAGGACGTGGACGTGACGGTCTACCTGCCCGCCGGCCTCATGCCGCGCAACGGCTGGCCGGTGGCCATCTTCGGCCACGGCTTCGGCAACGACCGGCACGTGGCGCCGATGACGGTCGCGGCCACGCTGGCCCACGCCGGCTTCGCCACCGTGGCGATCAACGTGGTCGGGCACGGCGGCGGGCCGCCGGGCACGCTGACCGTGCTGCGCAGCGGCCACGAGGCGCTCCCGCTGCCCGCGGGAGGGCGGGGGGTGGACGTCGACGGCAACGGTCGCATCGGGGCGACCGAGGGCGTGAGCACGCGCGCGCCGTCGCCGCTGGCGCTGATCGGCAGCCGCGACGGGCTGCGCCAGACCACCGCGGACCTGATGCAGCTGGTCCGGGCCGTCCGCCGCGGGGTGGACGTGGACGGCGACGGTCGCGCGGATCTCGACCGCGAGCACATCTACTACTTCGGCCAGTCGTTCGGCGGCATCTACGGCACGCTCTTGATGGCGATCGACCCGCTGGTCCGGGTGGGCGTGCTGAACGTGCCGGGCGGGCCGATCGTGGAGATCGGGCGGCAGTCGCCGATCTTCCGCCACCTCGTGATCGAGCAGCTCAGGCAGCGGCAGCCGCCGCTGCTGAACGGCGAGAGTGACTTCACCGAGTCGATCCCGCTCCCGGGCGAGCCGCCGGAGCGGGAGCCGGCTCCGGGCGCCCTCGCCATCCAGGGCTACTTCGATCGCGCGGAGTGGCTCACCCAGCCCGCCAGCCCGGTGGCGTTCGCGCCGTACGTGCGTCAGCTGCCGCTGGCCGGCGTGGGTCCCAAGTCGGTGCTCTTCCAGTGGGCGGTGGGCGACCGCACCGTTCCGAATCCCACCACCGCGGCCCTGCTCGCCGCCGGACAGCTCCAGCCGGCGTCGGTGCTCTTCCGTCACGACGTGCTGGCTCCGGGCCTGCCCGACCGCTTCAAGGATCCGCACGCCTTCCTCACGTGGACCGCATTTCCCGAGGTACACGCCATCGGCCGCGCGGCGCAGGAGCAGGTCGCGCGCTTCTTCCTTTCCGGCGGCCGCCAGATCGAGCGCACGCGGCCAGAATTCGAGACCGCGGGTACGCTACCCGCCACGGGGCACTGACATGAAAGCGATGCTGCTCGGTACCGGCTCCCCGCCGCCGAACCCGAAGCGCCGCGGGCCATCGACGCTGCTCTCCCACGGTGACGAGCGCTTCCTGGTCGACGCGGGCTCGGGCGTCGGCGTGCAGCTGGTGCAGGCCGGCGTGCGGCCCTACGACTGGCCGCGCATCTTCATCACGCACCACCACTCCGACCACGTCATCGATCTGGGCCATCTGCTGATCACGCGCTGGATCGTGGGCCAGAACGCGCCGCTCGAGATCTGGGGCCCCGCGGGCACTCGGCGACAGATGGACAAGCTCCTCGACTACCTGCACTGGGACATCGAGGTGCGGCGCTCGCACATGATCGGCCGCACGCCGCCCACGGTGACGGTGACCGAGATCGAGGAAGGCCGCGTCATGGAGGCCGGCGGCGTCACGGTGAGCGCGTTCCTGGTCGAGCACGACCCGGTCAAGCCCGCCTTCGGCTACCGCTTCGACGGCGGCGGCCGCAGCGTCGTCATCTCCGGCGACACGCGGCCCTGCGAGAACCTGATGCGCTGGAGCCGCGACGTGGATTGCCTGATCCACGAATGCTGCGAGATGACCAAGACCTCGTGGTCCCCCGACTGCGGGTGGCCGACGCTCGAGGAGAAGATCCGGGACCTGTCCTCCTACCACACCCAGCCCGACGACCTCGGCCGGGTCGCGGTCGGTGCCCGTGTCGGGAAGCTGGCCGTCACCCACCTGATGCCCGGCTCGGAGCCGCACGAGCTGGAGAAGGCCACCCGCAAGCACTACCCCGGCCCCCTCGTGATCGGCACCGACCTGCTGGAGGTGTGATGAGGTGTAGTTCCCTCTCCTCTGCGGGGAGAGGGCAGGGTGAGGGGCGGTTCTATCGGTTCTAGCCCATCCGCAACGCCACCAGCACCGCCTGCACCCGCGCGTCGTCCATCACGGGAGCCGGTCCGTACCGGATCCCGCTCACGATCCGCACATCCCCTTCCGTCTGCTCGGGAGAATCCGCCAGCACGTCGTCCACCGCGAGCGTGAAGCGCGCCAGATCCGCCACCCGCAGCGGGGCTCCCGCGGCCCGGCACTTCACGTAGACCGTCCGGTCGGGCTCCACCAGCAGGAGCGTCCCGACCGACCGCTCCTCCAGATTCCGCGCGCTGCGACTTCCGCCCGCGATGACCAGTCGCAGCGTCCGCTCATCGAGCGCGAGCCACTCCAGATAGCTGCAGAGCATCGGGTGCAGCGACCCATCGTCGGAGAGCGTGACGAACGGCAATCCCCGCCCGAGCAGCGGTCCCAGATCGCTCTGCGACAACCGCCGGCGCAGCTCCGCGGGCAGCGCGCGCCCGAGCGACCGGCTCATCGCGGGCGGCGGCGCCTAGTACCCGCGCGCCCGGTCGACGGTCTCCCGCAGCGCCCGGCCTTCGAGGAATCGCTCCATGTTCTCGATGAACAGGCCGGCCACGATGTGATCCCGCCCCGGATGTAGCCCGCCGATGTGCGGCAGCACCGTGATGCCCTCGGTCACCCAGAACGGGTGCTCGGCCGGCAGCGGCTCGGTGGTGAACACGTCGAGCACCGCGCCGGCGATGGTCCGCGCCTTCACCGCCTCGATCAGGTCGGCGTCCACCACCAGTTCGCCGCGGCCGAAGTTCAGCAGATACGCGGTCGGCTTCATGCGCTTGAGCCGCGTCGCATTCATGAAGCCCCGCGTCTCGCGCGTGACCGGCAGGAGCAGGAGCACGAAGTCGGAGGTTCCGAGCACCTCCTCGGTGCCCTCGGGCCCGAGCACGCGCTCCACGTGGAGCATCGGCGCCGGAGTGCGCCGCGTGCCGACGACGCGCATCTCGAGTATCTCGGCCTTGCGCGCCAGCTCCTGGCCGATCACCCCGAGGCCGAGGATGCCCAGGGTCTTGCCGGCCAGTGTCTCGGACACGCGCCGCCGCCAGCGCCGCTCGCGCTGATCCATCACGATGCCCGCGTACGGCTTGGTCAGATGGAAGAGCGCGCCCAGGATGTTCTCCGGCATCTGCACGCGGTGGGTGCCGCGGGCGCAGGTGAGGGTCACCGCGGCGGGCAGGTCGGGCAGCGCCAGCCAGCCCTCCACGCCCGCGGTGATCGTCTGGATCCAGCGGAGGCGCGGCATGCGCGAGAGCAGGCCCGCCCCCGCGCGGAAGGCGAGCATCGCCTCGCATCGCGCGAGCAGTTCGGGCGCGGGCTCCTCGGCCATCGGGACCGAGACGACATCCAGGCGCGAGTCCAGGCCCGCGCGCTCGAGCGCCTGACGGTACGGGCCGGGCTCGGGAATCCACAACAGCACCAGGGGCCTGTCGGTAGTGGTCATGGCAGGGGAGTGTAGACCTGCGCCGACGCCACGGGCAAGCGGGGCGGGTTGCCGTCCGTCCCACGCTTCGGTATCGTCCAGTCGCCATGGAGCATGCGACGTGCGCGCGCTGGTGATCGGCGCCTCGGGCCAGGTCGGGGCCGCGCTCCTGCACGCGCTGCGCGAGCGCGGCCACCACGCGGTGGGCACGCGGGCGCATCACGAGCGGCCGGGACTCGTGCCGCTCGATTTCACGGACGCCGGCGCCGTCGAGCGCATGATCGGAGAGACCCGGCCCGACTGGGTCATCTGTCCGGCCGCGCTGAGCCACGTGGACTACTGCGAGGAGCATCCCGACGAGGCGTTCGCGGTGAACCTGCACGCGCCGGTGGCCGCGGCCCGGGCCGCCGCGCGCGCCGGCGCCGGCTTCGTCTACTACTCCTCGGACTACGTCTTCGACGGCGTCGGCGGCCCGTTCGCCGAGGACGCCCCGCCCCGCCCCCTCGGCGTGTACGGGCAGAGCAAGGCGCAGGGCGAGCGCGCGGTGCTGGCCGCGCTGGATCGCGCGCTGGTCGTGCGGACCAGCGTGGTGTACGGCCCCGAGCACCAGGAGAAGAACTTCGTCTACCAGCTCATCCGCGCCTGTCGCGGCGGCACCGGCTTCCGCCCCGCGGTGGATCAGCGCGCCTCGCCGTCCTACAACCCCGACGTGGCCACCGCCACCGTGGAGTGCTGCGAGCGCGAGGAGCGTGGCATCTGGCACCTGGCCGGCGCCGACACGATCGACCGCATGGCCTTCGCGCGCCTGATCTGCCACGTCTTCGATCTCGACGGCTCGCGCCTGACGCCGTCGCTGACCGCCGAGCTCGGGCAGAAGGCGGCGCGGCCGCTGGACGGCGGGCTCAGCATCACCAAGGCGCGGACCCTGCTGAAGACACCACTCCGCGGCGCCGAGGACGGCCTGCGCGCGATGCGCACCGCGCTGGCGGCCGGCCATCGAGGCGCCCGCCCTCCCGCCTGAGCGGAGCCGTTTGACCGGTACAGAAACCTACGGTAGAGTCACAACTTGGCTGTCGTCCCGGGGACGGTGACCGTAGCTCAATTGGTTAGAGCACTGGACTGTGGCTCCAGGGGTTGAGGGTTCGATTCCCTTCGGTCACCCCACTCCTGAAAGCCAGGTCGAGGCGTCGGGCGCCCATAGCTCAGCTGGATAGAGCGTTAGCCTCCGGAGCTAAAGGCCAGAGGTTCGAATCCTCTTGGGCGCACCATTTTCGAAGCGGCAGGTGGGCAGGAGCAGTTCCCGCTACGACGCGGGCCGTTAGCTCAGTTGGTAGAGCAGCTGACTCTTAATCAGCGGGTCCAAGGTTCGAGTCCTTGACGGCCCACCAAACACTGCAGGCGCTCCGGAGTCATCCGGAGCGCCTGTTTTGCTGCCCGCTCCGCATCGCCGCCGCGTTGCTGATAGCGGTCGCACCCCTGGTCGTCCCGCCGGCCGAGGCCAGGAGCGTCAGCGAGTGGGAAATCATGCCGCGGCGCGAAGCCACGGCATACGTGGTCGGCGTCATCGGCAAGATGGTCGCCGACCTCGCCCAGCCGAATCCGGCGCTCGCCGCCGCGCTGAAAGAGTTCTTCGTGCGACCGGCTCCAGCGAGAGACGTATCGGAAGGCCTATTGAAGTTCTACGTCGAAGTCAGCGCACTGGACATGCTCGCCGGGACCGGCAAGCTCGATCCGGACAGGATTCAGGTCGAGGGCGTCATCGTCAAGCTGGTGAAGGACAAGTTCCCACCGCAGCAGTGGGGCCCGCGAACGCCCGCGCCGGGACCGGCGGTCGCCGGCATCAACGACGCCGAAGCAAGCGCAATGACCGCGCAGTGTGCCATGCTTGCGGCAGTCGCCGACCGACAGTTTCTGGCGAGCAGCGTCAAGGACTTCGAATTTAAGATTCCGGCTCAGCAGTCCCGGCACCTCGCGCGGCTCATCGCGAGAATGACGGAACAGGCGGATCCTCAGACCGCCGAATACGTCAGGCGATTTTTCGCGGCGGGCGGAGTAGAGCAGCTCACTGCCAAGGTGGCGGCACTGAACACGCTGGGCCAGCAGGGGAAAGTCGATCTGTCCAAGCTCCGGCTGTCGGCCGTCGCATGGGATGTCGTCATCGCCAACGTCGACAAGGACCTGGCGGCCGTCCTCCAGCGCCGGAAAGAGATCGACGATCGCGCCATCAAGCTGCACGATGGACGACGCGCGTATGTGGATGGAGACCGGTTCAGAGACGAGAATGGCAAGATTCTCCAGGGCCAGGACCATGCGGAAGCCCGGCAAAAGCTCCGCGAAATTCAGAAGGGCGCGCGGTGAGTCTCAGCGGACCGAGGACGTCAGCGGCCGCGTGGTCGCCGGATGCTCAGCTTTGCGCATGCGGTGGCGCAGCGTGCTGGGACGGAGACCAAGGCGCTCGGCGGCTTGTCCGTGCCCCTGGATGGTCCCGGCACAGCGCTCCCGCACACCGGTGAAGTGGCTCCGCTCGTCGAGCCCGCCGTCGGACGCGGGTGCGACCTGTTCGGCCATCATCGCTCCCGGTTCCGGCGACCCCCATTCATCCAAGGAAAGGGCGACACCATGAAGCGGATGGCAGCCTTCGCAGCGTTCGGCTTAGCGCTGGCCTTCACGGCGCCGACGGGATCGGCGCAGGAAAAGCTCGATCGCACGGTCCTGCCCATTCAGGAGCCCAAGCGAGCGACGTACACCGAGCTGGACGCGCGCCGAGCCAAGCCACCGGCCCGGTTCGAGGTCAAGGCGCCCAGGGGCGCCCCCAACGTCGTGATCGTGCTGATCGACGACATCGGCTTCGGCGGGCCCAGCACGTTCGGCGGCCCGATTCGCACGCCGACGATGGACCAGCTGGCCCAGGGCGGGCTGCGCTTCAACAACTTCCACACGACGGCGCTGTGCTCGCCGACGCGCGTCGCGCTCAAGTCCGGGCGGAACCATCACACGGCTAACACGGGCTCGATCATGGAGACCGCGACGGCCTTCCCAGGCAACACCGGGCAGATCCCGAACAGCGTGGCGCCCCTGGCCGAGATGCTGCGGCTCAACGGCTACAGCACCGGCGCCTTCGGCAAGTGGCACGAGACCGCGGCCTGGGAGACCAGCGTCTCCGGGCCGTTCGACCGGTGGCCCACCCACCAGGGCTTCGACAAGTTCTACGGCTTCATCGGCGGGGAGACCGACCAGTGGTATCCGCTCATCTACGACGGCGTGATCAAGGTCGATCCGCCGAGGATGGCAGACTACCACTTCACCGTCGACATGACGAACCAGGCGATCAACTGGGTGAAGGCCCAGCAGTCGATGACGCCCGACAAGCCGTTCTTCGTCTACTACGCGACCGGGGCGGTCCACGCGCCCCACCACGTGCCGAAGGAGTGGGCCGACAAGTACAAGGGCCAGTTCGATACGGGCTGGGACCAGATCCGCACCGAAACGATCGAGCGACAGAAGAAGCTCGGGGTGATTCCCGCCAATACCCAGCTGGCGGCCCGGCCGGACGACATCAAGGCGTGGGACTCGCTGCCCGCCGAGCAGCGGCGGCTCTTCGCCCGCCAGGCCGAGGTATTCGCCGGATTCCTGGAGCACACCGACGACCAGATCGGGCGCCTCAAGAAGGCCCTGGAGGATATCGGCGTGCTGGACAACACGCTCTTCATCTACATCGCCGGCGACAACGGGACGAGCGCCGAGGGCGGCTTCGTCGGGATGTACAACGAGATGACCTATTTCAACGGCGTGGCCGAGAAGGTCGAGGACCTCATCCCGCTCATCGACAAGTGGGGCGGGCCGGAGACCTTCCCGCACATGGCGGCGGGCTGGGCGGTGGCCTTCGACGCGCCCTTCAAGTGGACGAAGCAGGTGGCGTCCGACTTCGGCGGCACCCGCAATGGCGTGGCCATTCACTGGCCGAAGGGCATCAAGGACAAGGGCGGGCTGCGCAGCCAGTTCTCACACGTCATCGACATCGCGCCCACCATCCTGGAGGCCGTGGGTCTGCCGCAGCCCCGGATCGTCAACGGCACGCCGCAGACGCCCATCGAGGGCACGAGCATGCTGTACGCCTTCAACAACGCGAAGGCGCCGGAGCGACACACGACCCAGTACTTCGAGATGTTCGGCAATCGCGGCATCTATCACCAGGGCTGGATGGCGCGGACGATCCATCGCGCCGCGTGGCAGGTGACGAACCTGCCACCCCTGACGTCGGACGTGTGGGAGCTGTACGACGTCCGGAACGATTTCAGCCTCACCAGGAACCTCGCGGCCGCGCAGCCCGCAAAGCTGAAGGACATGCAGGCGCTGTTCATGAAGGAAGCCCGGAAGTACCATGTGCTGCCCATCGACGACCGGACCATCGAGCGCACGAACCCCACTCTCGCGGGCCGGCCGGACGTGATGGGCGCTCGCACCTCGCTCACGCTCTACGAGGGGATGCAGGGCATGCTCGAGAACACGTTCATGAACATCAAGAACCGGTCGAGCAAGATCACCGCCGACCTCGACATCCCCGCCGGGGGCGCCAACGGCGCGATCTTGTCCCAGGGCGGGCGCTTCGGCGGCTGGTCGCTCTACCTGAAGGACGGCAAGCCCGCCTACACCTATAACTTCCTCGGGCTCTCGCGCTACACCATCGTCGCACCTGACCCGCTGGCCACCGGCCCCGCCACCGTCACCCTGGACTTCGCCTACGACGGCGGCGGCGCGGGCAAGGGCGGCAAGGCCACGCTTTACGTGAACGGAAAGCCCGTCGCCGAGGGCCGCGTCGACACGACCCAGCCGAACATCTTCTCGGCGGACGAGACCGCCGACGTCGGCATCGACAACCAGACCCCGGTCGCCGAGGGCATCGGCATCGGCCCGGAGACCCGATTCACTGGCAGGATCAACAAGGTCACCCTGGAAGTGGGCAAGTAGGGTCGGCTTCGAGCATCATCGGCGGGCGGGGGACTCTCGTCATGGTCGCCTGCCCGCTCATCTTCACGGGCGACAAGGACATTCGGCTGGTCCCGCTCGAAAGCGAGCGGCCCGGAGGCCGGGCCTAGCGTCGAGCCCGCGGGCCGGTCCGCGCGCGGTGGCGGTGGTCAGGGCCGATCGTCCCGCGGTACTATTCGACGGAGCGATCCCGATGCAATCTGGCTCGAGCCGTCCGACGTAGGACACTGGAGGCGCCATGGAGCTCGATCCACGATCTGCCGAGCGACTTCCCTTCCATGATGCGGACGAGGCCGCCGGGGCTCACGCGGGCGAGATCGTGCCCGCCCGCGATGCGCAGACCCGGCATCTGCAGCGCGTTCCGCTGTTCAGCGGGTTCGACGAGGACGAGCTGGGTCGAGTCGCCGAGATCTCGAAGATCGTCGAGGCGCCGGAGGGAACCGTCATCACCCGCGTCGGCGACGCGGGGGACTCGTTCTTCGTCATCATCGACGGCATGGCGGCGGTGCGAACGCCGGTCGGCTCGGGCAACCAGCTCGGGCCGGGCGACTTCTTTGGCGAGATGAGCCTGCTCGATGGGGAGCCCCGATCGGCCACGATCGTGGCGGCCAGCGATATTCGGCTGCTCAGCGTCGATCGTTCCCATTTCTGGCAGCTACTGGACGCGAACCCCGAGCTGATCCGGCGCATCCTCACGGTCCTGTCACGTCGGGTGCGCCGCCTCGAGCAGACGGTCCACGCCATGCTCGATCGGACGGATCAAGCCTGACGCGACTCGCGGGCACCGGCTCGGACCGGGCCTGTCGCCGTCCGCCGGCCTCCAGCGCCCGATACCGCGCCGGGCTCACCCCGTAGGCGCGCTTGAACATGCGCGACAGATGCGCCTGGTCGGCGAAGCCCGCGGCCAGCGCCACCTCGGCCAGCGAGGCGTTCGGCGTCAGCGCCCTCCGGACGCGGTCGAGGCGCCGCATCAATGAGTAGCGGTAGGGGCTCGTGCCGAGCACGGCGCGGAACTGGCGGGCGAGGTCGTAGCGCGTGAGCCCGGTGATCGCCTCCAGCTCCGAAGACTGGACGACGCGGTCCGTCTCGGCGTCGAGGAAGCGGCGCGCTCGGTCGATCGCTCGGGTGGCGAGCCGGTCGACCGACCGGCGTTGCACGCCGGACGGGTCGGCGTCGAGGAGGGCCTCGGCGAGGGCCAGGACCAGGCCGTCCGTGGCCAGCGGCTCGGGGTCGAGGCCGAAGGCATCATCGATCGCGACCGCCAGCGCCGCGCTCGCCGTCACCGGCTCCGGCGCAAAGGGCAGGGCGCCGGAGCGCCCGCGGATCGCCCGCGCCGCCTCCGCGATGCGCGCCGGCGCGACGTAGATGATGCGATAGCCGAAGCCGTCCGCGGTGG
>Ga0209966_1000064_pt1 | contig 47544 bp, 49 predicted proteins | sample RhisoiCoNPM_FD_187575 | JGI IMG/M metagenome (GOLD analysis project Ga0209966, IMG submission 187575) | Arabidopsis thaliana rhizosphere microbial communities from the Joint Genome Institute, USA, that affect carbon cycling - Rhizosphere... | ecosystem: Host-associated > Plants > Roots >... | reverse complement strand
CTCCGCGCGCACGCTCCGGCTTTCGCGGCGCGGCAATGTTACCGCCGCCGCCGCGCCAGGGTCAATGCCGCGCTGCGCTCGATCATTCTATTGACAGTGCTCCGATCGCTCTCGTATAAACCCGAGTTGTCTGGTCCCGGCTCGATGAAACGAGCGGGGACTCATGGCGCTGACGCCACCCTCGGAGGAAGGAGTTAGACCATGCGGACGAGGACGTTCCGATTCACCACCCTCACCGTAGCTCTCCTGCTCGCTTCCGCAGTCCTGGCATGCGTCGCTCAGGCCCAACCGATGGGGGCGTCCCGACTCACGTCGGACGACCCGAACAACTGGCCGATGTACCACCGCAGCTACGAGTCCTACCGCTACAGCCCGCTCGCCCAGATCAACAAGACGAACGTCAAGGATCTGCAAGTGGCGTGGGTGCATCAATCGGGCGTAGTCGTGCAGGGTCTCGAATCGACTCCGCTCGTGATCGACGGCGTCCTGTACTACATCGCCTCCAACAACCGCGTGTTCGCGCTGGACGGGGCCACCGGGAAGGAGATCTGGCACTACTACACGAAGCTGGATCCGGTCGTCACCACCCTGTTCTTCCAACCCTACAACCGGGGGCTCGCGGCCGGGCACGGCAACGTGTACTTCGGGACGCTGGACGGACGGGTGATCGCGCTGAACATGAAGAACGGCAAGGAGACGTGGGTGACCACGCTCCTGGACACCAAGAAGTGCAGCTGCAACTTCACCGGCGCGCCGCTGGTGGTCAAGGACAAGGTGATCCTGGGCCAGACCGCGGGCGAGCTGCCGATCCAAGGCAAGATCTTCGCGGTGAAGGCTGCCGACGGGTCGAAAGCCTGGGAGTTCAACGTCATCAAGAACGATCCGAAGAGCTGGGGCGGTGAGTCCGGCAAATTCGGCGGCGGTGGCGGATGGATGACCGGCTCCTACGATCCGGCACTCAACCTCGTGTACTGGGGGACCGGCAATCCGGCGCCCGACTACGACTGGGGCGGCGCGCGGCCGGGCGACAATCTCTATACCTCGTCGGTCATCGCGCTCGACCCCGACACCGGCCAGCTCAAGTGGCACTACCAGGAGGTTCCCCACGACGACTGGGACTACGACTCCGGCCTGGGCGAGAGCCTCATCATGGATCGGGACGGCAAGAAGCTGCTCGTGCATCAGAACAAGAGCGGCTTCGTCTTCGTGATGGACCGGACGAACGGCAAGCTGCACAACGTGTGGCCGATGACGCACACCTTCACCTTCGTGAAGAGCATAGATCCCAAGACCGGCGAGCTGGTCGGTCGGAGCTCTCCGCGCGAGGTGGGCAAGCCCCACTTCGTGTGCCCGTGGATCGCGGGCGGCCGGAGCTGGAACTCCGGCTCCTACAGCCCGAAGACCAAGCTCTGGTACAACACCGCGATGGAAGTCTGCGAGGAGGTCACCGTCGAGAAGCAGACTCCGGTCACCGAGCCGGCGGCCGGGCTGTTCTTCGGCGGCGATCAGGTGGCGAAGCATCCGCCGGGCGGTGAGGCCTACGGCCATCTGGACGCCCGCGACCCGGTGACCGGCGAGCGGAAGTGGACGGTCAACTTCAAGTACCCGCCGATCGGCAGCGTGCTGTCCACCGGCGGCGACCTCGTCTTCCACGGTGACGTCGAAGGGACGGTGCACGCCTACGACGCCGACAGCGGCGCCGAGCTGTGGAACTTCCGGACCGGCTCCGGCCATCGCGGCGGTCCGATCAGCTACTCGGTGAACGGCAAGCAGTACATCGCGGTGCCGAGCGGCCTCGGCTCGCTGGTCCTGGGTCTCTACCCGGCGCTGTGGCCCGAGGTGGAGCACTTCCCGGCCGGCAGCGCGCTCTTCGTCTTCAGCCTCAAGTAAGGGAGTGCCGCGCGCCGCGGCGGGACGGCGGGAACCGTCCCGCCGCGGTGTATCATCGACAACGGCGGCTTGCTCATGCGATCTTCCAGGCTCTTCGCCGCGGTGACCGCGGCGGCGCTCTTCGCCGCGTCTGTGACCGTCGGCGGCTGGCTCGTCGATCACTCGCCCGGCTTCGCGCAGGGTCTCCCCGGCGGCGCTCCCCCCTTCGACCTCACGGACACCAAGGTCATCGGCGAGGGGGCACAGCTCTTTCGGCAAACCTGCACCGGCTACTGCCACGGCAAGGACGGCGGCCCCTCGCGCGCGCCCAAGCTGCGGGGGGCCAAGCTCGAGCGCGCCTACGTCTACGCGCGCATCACCAAGGGCTCGCCCAACGGCATGCCCGGATTCGAGACGACCATGCCCGGAGAGAACATCTGGAAGCTCGTTGCCTACGTCCTCTCCCTGTCGAAAGTGGAGGACAAGTGACCATGCCCCGATATCGCGTCTCCGTCGCGGTGTGCGTGGCGCTGCTCGTCACCGGTCTGCTCCCTCTCGAGATCGGCGCGGCATCGCTGGCCGAGGTCAAGGAACGCGGCTGGCTCAAGGTGTGCGCGCATCCCGATGCGCTGCCCTTCTCCAGCCAGGATCCCGGCCGGCCCGGCTTCCAGCTGGAGATCGCGGGCGCGATCGCCCGGACTCTCGGGGTCAAGGTCATCCCCGAGTGGATCATCTTCACTCGCCACGCGCGTCGCGCAGAATGCGATGCCCTCATCGGCGCGGTGGTGCCGCTGAAGACCGACAAGGCTCCTCCGGCCCGCGGAGCCCTCCTGACCCGCGCGTATGCGGGGAGCGGCTACGTGCTGTTGGTGCCGCGGGCCGATACGGTCGTCCACCGGCCGGAGGACGTGAAGGCGGGCAAGATCGGCGTGGAGTACACGTCCTGGCCGCATTACATGCTCGAGACTCACGGCATCGGAATCACCGCCTACCGGGACCAGACCGAGATCATCGAGGCGGTGGCGAAGGGCGAGGTCGCCGCGGGCATGGTCACCGATCCGTACCTGGGCTGGTTCCTCAAGGAGCACCCGGAGGTGGCGGTGAAGGTGGCCGACGGCTACGTCCGCGATCCCGAGCTGCAGTGGAACGTCGCGGTGCGCCTGATCGGCGCCGACCCGTCGCTTCGCGACGCGGTCAATCAAGTGCTCGAAGGGCTGCTCGCCGACCAGACCATCCAGAACATCTTGGCCAAGTACGGCCTGACCTATGTGCCGCCGTTCCCGGGCTGAGGCCGGCGCTCAGCGCAGGAACAGGCCGAACCGCCCGAGGCTCACCCGCGGCGCACTCGACGCTTGCGCGGCGGTGATGAGGAGGCGCACGAACCGGCCGTCCGTCGATGTGACCGCGAACGTCTGGTCTCCGGCCTGACGGGCCAGGCTCACCGCGGCCACCAACTTCCATCCGCCCATGGTGGGGAAGGGATCGGCGGTATAGATCGAGACGTCCCGCGCCCACTCGCCTTCGGGCGCGCCGCTGTTCAGGTCGAAGACGAGCGTGTTGAAGCGCGCCGACGCGGGAAGCCGCACGATGATCTCCTGCGGCAGCGAGCTGTCCGCCGAGATCCAGCCGCCCGGCGGCTCGTGCTCGTCGATGAGTCGCTCGGCTCGCCACGGCCCGCCCTGCTCCGAGGTGTACTTGATGACCTGCGCGCCGTTGCGGGCAGCGGCCAGGTTCCGCTCCTCGGCCGGCATCGGAAGCGGGACCAGACACGCCGACAGGGTCAGCGCTCCGAGGGCGGCGGCGAGACGCGTCGACGATCGGCGATCACAGCTCGAGGCGGCGCAGATACTCATAGCTCCTCCGGACACTGGCGAGCGGGTCGGCGGGCTCGTCGTGCTCGATGAACGCGTGGCGGATGCCGGCCTGCTGCCGTCGGGCGAAGATCGCCTTCCACGGGATGCGGCCCGCGCCGACGTCGCTCATGCGGTGGTTCGGCGGCCCGCCCGAGTCCTTGACGTGCACGAGCGGGAAACGGCCGGGCCAGCGGGCGAAGTACGACAGCGGATCCTGGCCGCCCCTGCTGATCCAGTACAGATCCATCTCGAAGGCCACGGAGCGCGGGTCGCAGCGCTCCAGCAGGATGTCGTAGGGCAGGCGGCCGTCGCGAGCCGCGAACTCGAACGCGTGGTTGTGATAGGCGAGCTGCATGCCGTCGGCCTGCACCTGCTGGCCCACGCGGTTGAACAGGTCGGCCGCCGCCCGATAGCCGTCGAGGGTTCGCTGGGGCTCGGGCAGCGAGGCCACCACGAGATACCGGTGGCCCATGACGCGGGCCCCGTCCAGCACGCGCGGCAGATCGTCGCGCACGGATTCGAGCGGCACATGCGCGGACGGGGCGGTGAGGCCGGCTCGAGCCAGGGCGTCGCGGACGGCCTCCGGGGGGCGACCGTGGTAGCCCGCGAACTCGACCTCGCGGAGCCCGATGGTCGCGAGGGCGGCCAGAGTGCCCTCGAAGTCCTTCCCCAGCAGGGTGCGGACCGTGTAGAGCTGCACGCCGATGACGGGCACCGGTCCGGCGGCTGCGCGCCGGCCGCCGGCCATCCGGCCGGAGGCGACGGCGACCAGGGTGGCCAGGAACCGCCGGCGGCCCGGCCGCGCCCATGGTCCAGATGGGGGTGACATGGGCGCAGTCCGCCACAAACCGAGGGCCAGGTCAACGCGTAGCCGGCCGCCGGCGGCCGGCGGAAAGCGCTTGACCTTCGCGGTGCCGGGACCCTAGAATCGTCGCCACGTGGCTCCGTGTGGAGCCCTGTGCCGAGCCTCGAGAGTCAGTCAGTCGAGAGAGGAGAGAGCGATGGCCTGGGAAACCCCGGAATTCGTGGAAGTGAAGATGGACGCCGAGATCAATTCGTATCAGGACGACTTCGAGCGGGAGCCGGACGACCGCTTCTAGCGCAGGCGTCGCTCAGTCATTCTCGGGCCCTTTCGCCGGCCACGTGGCCGACGGAAGGGCTCTGTTGTCTTGACCGCGTCGTAGCTCATCGCGTCTCGCGCCGCCGCGCCCGACTCGCTTGCCCACGTCGCGCCCCATCACGTACACTGCCCGCGCTCATGCTGGCCGCTCAAGCCTGGCTCGCATTGCTGCGCGTGGTCGTCGGTGCGTGGTTCCTCAAGGCGGTGTGGACCAAGCTCGCCATGGGACTCGCCTGGGACGTGCTGCCGTATCCGACGGTCTCGCCGCGCTTCGTCGCCTTTCATCCCAAGCGGGTCGCCGAGTTCGCGGCGGGCAATCCGATCGGCTGGTACAAGGATTTCCTGGAGCACGTCGTGCTGCCCCACGCGGCGCTCTTCGCGACGCTGCAGGTGTGGGGCGAGGTGGTGGTGGGCATCGGCCTCACCATCGGCCTCGCCACCCGGCTCACCGCACTGGTCGGCCTCTACCTGGCGGTGAACTTCGGGCTGGCCAGCCAGTGGATGAGCTTCGGTCAGCAGGGCTTTCATCTCCTGCTCGTGGTCTCGATGGTGATCTTCATCGGCGCGGGGGCGGGCCGCGCCTGGGGCGTCGACGCGGCGCTGCTGCGACGAGCGGGCCCGGGCGGGCCGCGATGGCTCCGGCTCATCGCGTGACCGGCCGGCTCGGCCGTCGTGCGTTTCTCGCCTCGCTCTCGGGCGGAGGCGCCGCGCTGCTGGCCGCCCGCGCCGCGTGCGCGGAGGACGTGGTGACGGTGGGCCTGCTGCTGCCCGCCGACGCGGAGCGAGCCACCGAATTGAGCCGCGGGGCCGCGCTCGGCCTCGACGACGCCAATGCCCTGGCCACGCTCTTCGCCAAGCGCCTGCGCCTCGAGCCGGAGACCGACCGCGCGGGCTCATCGGCCGGTCGCGTGCTGGCCCGCACCGGCACGCTGGCGGTGGTCGGCGGCGCGGGTCCGGGCGGGGGCGAGGCGCTGCTCCAGGTGGCCGGCGCGGGGATCCCGGTTCTCAACGTCGGCGCGCCAGACGATCGGCTGCGCAACGACGCCTGCGACCGGCGCGCCTTCCACGTGACGCCCAGCGTGTCCATGTACGTCGACGCCCTCACCCAGATCCTGATCGAGCAGCGCAAGCTGCCGCGGTGGAGCGTGGTGAGCGACGGGTCGCCGCGCGGGGCCGAGGTCGAGGCGGCGGCGCGGCGCAGCGTGGCCCGCCGCGGCGGCAGCATCGGCCCGGACGCGGCCGCCACCGACGTCCTGTTGCTGGCCGTCGACGACCGCGGCCTGGACGCGGCGATGGCCCGGGCCATCGCGGAAGGCCGGCGGCCGGACCGCATCGCGGCCATCGGCGAGAGCGGGATGCGCGTGCCCGCCGAGCGCGCGGCGGGGATCTGGGCGCTCGGCTGGCATCAGGAGCTGGAGCGGTTCAGCGCCCGCGAGCTGAACCGGCGCTTCCGCCGCCGGTGGAATGCGCCGATGACCGAGACCGCGTGGGCCGGATGGGCCGCGGTCAAGCTGGTCGGCGAGGCGGTGGTGCGGGCCGGCGCCACGGACGGCGCGGCCCTCGTCGCGTTCCTGGAGTCGGCGCCGCCCTTCGACGGGCACAAGGGCGAGGCGCTGACGTTTCGAAAATGGGATCATCAATTGCGGCAGCCGCTCTACGTGGCGGGCGCGCGCAAGGGGGAGGAGATCGGCGGACCGCTCGCGCCGCTCGCGGTGCTGGCGGACGTCGGCGGCAAGAACCTCGACGCGCTCGGCACCGCGATGACGGAGAGCCGGTGCCGCTTCGCGTCCTGACGGAGGCGATGCGATGATGCCACGCCGGGCCGGGCTGGCGCTGCTGTCGCTGACGATGCTCGGAGCGGGCGCCGCGCCCGCGGCGGCCGAGCCGCTGGTGTACGTGTCCAACGAGCGCTCGAACACCGTCACGGTGATCGACGCCGCCTCCGACAAGGTGGTGGCCACCATCGCGGTGGGCAATCGGCCGCGGGGCATCGGGGTGAGCCCGGACGGCAAGACGGTCTACGTGGCGCTCGGACACGACAACGCGATCGCGGTGGTGGATGCGGCCTCGCGCACGGTGAAGGGGCGGTTCTCGGCGGGCTCGGATCCGGAGGCGTTCGCGGTCAGCCCGGACGGCGCCCGGCTCTACGTCTCCAACGAGGACGCCAACACCGCGTCCGTCATCGACACCAGGACCGGGAAGGTGCTCGCGGTGATACCCGTCGGCACCGAGCCGGAGGGCGTGTCGGTGAGCCCCGACGGGCGGCTCGTCTACGTCACCGCCGAGACCACGCACACGATCTCGGTGATCGATACCTCCGCCCTGAAGACGGTCGGCACGATCCTCGTCGGGAGCCGCCCGCGCGAGTCCGCCTTCACCCCCGACGGCCAGCGGGCCTTCGTCACCGCGGAGATCGGGGGGCAGGTGTCGGTGATCGACGTGGCGAAGAAGGTGGTCGTCTCGACGCTCAAGCTGGACCGCCCGGGCCCGAAGCCCAAGGGCGTCGTCGTCCACCCGGTCGGCAAGTGGGCCTACGTCGCCAACGGCGGGTCGAACGACGTGGCCGTCATCGACGTGGAGGCGCTGAAGGTCGCGGCGTTCATCCCGGTGGGTGTGCGCCCGTGGGGGATCGGCATCACCCGCGACGGCAAGAAGCTCTACGTGGCCAACGGCGTGTCCGAGACGGTCTCGGTGATCGACACCGAGAGCCAGAAGGTGGTGGCCACGGTGACGGCGGGGAAGGGGCCGTGGGGCATCGCGGTCGGACGATGAGCCGGATCCCGCGCGCGCTGCACGAGCACATCGACACCGCCTTCCCCGCCAACGTCTGTCTGGTCGCGACCGTGCTGCCCGACGGGTTCGCCCAGGTCACCCCGCGCGGCAGCACCATGGTCTACGACGACGAGCACCTCGCACTCTGGGAGCGCGGCCAGGGCTCGACGAGCGCTTCGCTCGCCGACGGCGCGCGGGTGACCGTGTTCTTCCGCAAGCCTCAGCTCCGCGAGTCCGGGCTGCTGCCGCGCGGCGGGATCGCGCGCTTCTACGGGACCGCGGAGATCCACCGCACCGGCCCGGTATACGAGGAGGTCTGGCGGCGCCTCGTGCAGGCGGAGAAGGACCGCGATCCGGACCGGAAGGGATTCGCGGTGCTGATCTTCGTGCAGCGGGCCGAGGATCTGGGGGGCAGCCCGCTGCCCCTCGACTGACTACCGAGCTCCCGACCACCCCGTAGCCACCGGGCCACGGGTTCGTAGCCAGGTGGCCCTTGCTCTTTCCGCCCCGCGCGTTGGTACTCGGCGGCGAGTCAGCCAGGAGGAGGCGATGATCGTGGCTCGGTGGCGCCTGGTCGGGCTGACCACGATGGTGGCCGTGCTGGCGGGGGCCAGTCCGGGCCTTGGCCAGGACGCTCAGCCCACGCCGCCCCCGGCGGTGACGCTGCCCCCCGTGGTGGTCATCGGCACCACGCCCCTGCCGGCGCTCGGGGTGCCCATCGAGAAGTACGCGGGCAACGTGCAGTCCCTCGGGGGCGACGACCTCAATGGCCGGAACACGGTCGATCTGCCCGACACGCTCTTCCGCCGCCTCGGCTCCGTCAACGTCAGTGGCAACCAGGGCAATTCCTGGCAGAGCGACGTCACGTATCGCGGATTCCTCGCCTCGCCGCTGACCGGCAGTGCCATCGGGCTGTCGGTCTACCTCGATGGCATGCGCTTCAACGACGGATTCGGCGACACGGTGAGCTGGGATCTGATCCCCAAGCTGTCTCTGGCCGGGATCGACGTCATCCCGGGCTCCAATCCGATCTTCGGGCTCAACACGCTGGGCGGCGCCCTCGCCCTGCGCACCAAGAACGGCCGCGACGACCCCGGCACGTCCATCGGGGCCTCCGGCGGATCGTTCGGCCGCTGGAACGTCGAGGCGGAACACGGCGGCTCGTGGGGCCCGCTCGACTGGTATCTGGCCTTCAACGCACTGGACGAGGACGGCTGGCGCGCGGATTCACCCAGCCAGCTGCGTCAGCTCTTCACGAAGGTGGGCTGGGAGCGGGCCGGGACCGCCATCGGCCTGACCTACTCGTACGTCGACAACGATCTGACCGGCAACGGGCTGGTGCCGCAGAGCATCCTGGACCAGCACCGCAATGCGGTCTACACGTTCCCGGACCAGACGCGCAACCGGATGAACCTCGGCATCCTGCAGGGGCGTCACCAGCTGACCGACGATCTGCTGCTCATCGGCAACGCGTTCTATCGCGACTACCAGCGCCGTACCTTCAACGGTGACGTCGAGGTCGACTGCGTCGACGACGCCACCGGCGAGCCGGTGTTCGACGCCGGCGGCCGGCTCGTGCACCTGGGCAACTGTCAGGGCCCGTCGGCCGGCCTCGTCGACGGCGCCGGCAATCCGGTCGCCGGCACGCTCGCGCGCGCCGCCGAGGGCGAGAACCGGACGACGAAGACCGACTCGCAGGACTGGGGCGGTACCGTGCAGCTGTCGTACAAGGGGAAGATCCTCGGCCACGGCAATCGGGTGACCTCCGGGGTCGCCTACGACGGTCATCAATCGCGCTTCGACCAGCGCGAGGCCCCTGCCGACCTCGTGCCGAAGCGGCTGGGGGTGGGCACCGTGCAGACCGGCGATTTCGAGACGGCGGTGGACGTGCGCACGCGGCAGCAGAACGTCGGCGTCTACCTCACCGACACCTTCGACATCACCGAGCAGCTGGCCATCACGGTGGCCGGCCGCTACCAGCACGTCGGCATCGCGATCCGCGACCGGAGCGGCCAGAATCCGGCGCTCGACGGCGACCACGACTTCAGCCGTTTCAGCCCGGCCGCGGGATTGACCTTCCAGGCCCTCGAGAGCCTCGCCCTGTTCTTCTCCTACAGCGAGGGGTTCCGCGCGCCCACTCCCGCCGAGCTCACGTGCGCCGATCCCGACGCCCCCTGCAACCTGCCCAACGCCTTCGTGGCCGACCCGCCGCTCCGCCCGGTCGTGGCCCGGACCTACGAGCTGGGGGCGCGGGGCAAGCTGCCCCTGTTCGGCAATCCATCCGCGCTGCAGTGGAGCGCCAGTCTCTTTCGCACGGACGTCCAGGACGACATTCTCTTCACGACCACCGAGACCGGCGGAGGCGGGTTCTTCCGCAACGTGGGCGGCACGCGCCGCCAGGGCGCGGAGCTCGGCGTGTCGGGGGCGTGGAAGCGGCTGCGCTACTTCCTGAGCTACGCGTTCGTCGATGCCACCTACCAGAGCGACGAGACCCTGGCGAGCGTGACCGATCCCAGCGGGGTGGCCGTTCGCTCCGGCGATCGGATTCCCGGCATTCCCCTGCACAACCTGAAGCTCGGCGCGGAGGTCGAGGCCCTGAAGAACTTCTGGATCGGCGCCGACGTGGCCGCGGTGTCCGGCGTCTTCCTGCGAGGCGACGACGCCAACCAGCGCGCCAAGCTCGACGGCTACGGCATCCTGAACCTCCAGGTCCGCTACCGGCCGATTCCGCAGGTGGAGCTCTGGGCGCGCGGCGACAACGTCACCAATACTCACTACGCCACCGGGGGCGCGCTCAACTTCAACGCCTTCGCCAACCCCATCGCGGTGCAGCGGTTCGTGGCCCCGGGCGCGCCCATCGCGGGCTGGGGCGGCGTGCGGGTGAGCTTCTGACGAGACTCAGCGGCGGGCCGCCTGGTCCGCGGCGATCGCACCTCCGTGTCTTTCGGCTCGTCGAACCGGTGGCCGCTCGCGCCGTCAACGGGCGACCACGGTCACGGGCGCGGGCCGGTGCATGGCGACTGAAACCACGCCTCCCGAGAGCAGGGTAAGCGCGGCCACGACGTGGATCGCCGCCTCGATGCCGACCGAATCTGCGATCAATCCCGACAATAGTGCCCCAACTGCGTAGCCAAGATCACGCCAGAAGCGATAGACCCCGAGGCTCGAGGCCCGCCAGGTTGGGTGCGCGTGATCCGTGATCGCCGCGAGAAGCGTGGGATACACCATCGCGGTCCCGACTCCTTGCAGGATCGCCCCGGCCAGCCACGCTTCGTAGTCGGGCACGAGCACCGTCAGCCAGATTCCACCGGCCTGGACCACCATCCCCCACGCGATCAGCCCCTTGCGGCCCAGGCGGTCCGATAGCATTCCCGTCGCGATCTGGAGCGCGCCCCAGACCGCCGGGTAGACCGCCTTCACCACGCCGATCCGCTCGACATCGAGCCCGTGAGCCGCGAAGAACAGGGGATAGAGTCCCCACGACATGCCGTCGTTGAGGTTGTTGACGAGGCCGGCCTGGCAAGCCGCGAAGAGGCTCACGTTGCCCGCGCTCGTCGTGAAGAAGATCTGGCGGAAGGACGGCTGGCCGCTGGGGGTGGGAGCGCCTCGCGAGGCCGCTTCGAGCGCGACGTGCCCTCGCGTCTCCCGGATGGTCGCCACCGAAAGCACGAGCCCGACGATCGAGATCCCGATCCCCAGGTAAAAGGGCTGAGGCCGGAGCGCGTAGTGAGCGGCCACGTATCCGGTGATCCACGACATGAGGCCGACCGCGAAGTAGCCGGCGAACTCGTTGAGCCCGAGGGCGAGTCCTCGGCGCCGCGGCCCGACCAGGTCGATCTTCATGATCACCGTCATCGACCACGCCAGGGCCTGGTTGGCGCCCAGCAGCACATTGGCCAGGTCGATCCAGCCCCAGGTTGGCGCGTGGATGATCAGGAAGGGCACCGGCAGGGCGAGAAGCCAGCCGGTGACGAGGAGCGGCTTGCGCCCCAGGCGGTCCGACAGGCGGGCGGCCACGAGGTTGAGGATCGCCTTGGTCACGCCGAAGCTGACGATGAACGATGTGATGGCGGTCTTCGAGCTCAGGCCGAACTCCTGCTCGCCGAGGAGGGGCAGGATGGTGCGCTCCAGACCCACCATGGCGCCGACGAATCCATTCAGCAGCACCAGCAGCGAGAACTGAGGCAGGTTCGCCCGGAGCCCGAGCCGGGTATCGGTCACACGCGTCCCAGATTGCGACGGCGGTTCTCCGCGAACGTCTCGGGCTGCGGCGGCAGATCGGCCAGGACGTACCGGACGAACTCGGCCCGGGACGGGATCTGAAGCGCGGGATTGAATCGGCGCTCGAACCCGATCGTCGAGCCCGGCTTGCCGCTCAGTCCCTTGCCGCAGGCCGAGCCGCTGAAGTGGGCGGGGAAGACCTCGATGTGGTCGGGGAGACAGAGCAGTTTCTTGGTGAGGCTCTCGTAGAGCTGCTCGGCCAGCGCGGTCTCCGCTCCCTGCCCGAGGAGATCCGGCCGCCCGACGCCACCCGCGAACAGGGTGTCTCCGGTCAGCACGAACCAGGGCTCCGGACCTCGGGTCTGGTCGGTCACCAGGAGCGAGATGCCGTCCGGCGTATGTCCCGGCGTGTGCAGGACCGTGATCCGGACATTGCCGAGATCGTGCTGCTCGCCATCCCGGACATCGACATGGAGGAACTCGACCGGGGCCGACTCGTGAACCAGCACTGGCGCTCCGGTCGCCCGGGCCAGTGATTGCGCTCCCGAGGCATGGTCGGCCTGGACGTGGGTCTCGAAGATGTGGGTGATGCGCATGTTCTTCTGCGCGGCAGCCTCGACGTAGGGGCCGATGTCCTGCTGTGGATCCACCACAGCGCAGCTGGCTGCGCCTCCTCAGCCGAAGAGGTAGCTGGCGCAGCCGGTCTGGGGGGCCAGGAATTGACGGAAGATCATGGTCGCCTCCTTCTGCCCGGAGCGCCGGGCTCGCGTTGGTAGCTCATGGCTACGCCGCAGTTCGGGATAAGCTCCAATACAGTTTTCTTACCAGTCCGATAGGTCTAGGCTTATGGCATGACTCTTCGACAGCTCGAGGTGTTCCTCGCCATCGTCCGCGCCCGAAGCTACCGTCAGGCCGCGGAAGCGCTTCACGCAAGCCAGCCGGCGCTCTCGCAGCACATCCGAGAGCTGGAGGGAGAGCTCGGCGTCCGCCTCTTCGATCGACTCACCCGAGGCGTGATACTGACCGAGGCCGGCCGGCTATTGGAGGAGCGGGCGAAGCGCGTGTTCGCGACGCTGACCGACGTTCGGGACGTCCTCGGCGAGCTGCAGGGTCTCAAGCGCGGCTCCCTGCTGGTGGGTGCGAGCACGACACCGGGAATCTACGTCCTGCCGGCGATCATCGGGGCGTTTCGACGGCGGCATCCCGGCATCGACTTGCAGCTTCGGATCGCCAACTCCCGGGCCATCGAGGACGCCATCCGCGCCCACGACGTGGATCTGGGAGTGGTTGGCGGGCACGGTCTGGCCCCCGGAGAGGAATGTCTGGCGGCCGGGCTCGCCGACGAGCTCGTCCTGATCGTATCGCCCCGGCACCGCTGGGCCGGACGACGTGAAGTCGCCCCGGCCCAAGTCGCCGACGAGCCGCTGCTGGTCCGCGAGGAAGGCTCCGCGACGCGTCGGGTGACCGAGCGAGCCCTGGACCAGGCCGGCATCCGCCGGCGCGTCTCGATGGAACTGGGCCACACCGAGGCCATCAAGCAGGCGGTCATGGCCGGACTGGGTGTGGCCTTCGTCTCGGTGCATGCCGTGCGAGGCGAGGTGGCCGATCGCCGCCTCGCCGCCGTCCGCCTGCGTCGCCTGCGGATCCGACGGCACTTCCACGTCATCCACAGTGAGGCGCGCACGATGTCCGCCGGAGCCCGCGCCCTGGTGACCCTGCTGTCCACGCCGCGGCTGTCTCGCTGATGTGCCGGCGGGGCCGCGAGTGACCTCGAGCGAATCGGGCATTGTGCCACTGGCCCGGACACGATACCCGGGCGCGGCGTGCCGTCGGCGATCCGCTATGTCAATATTGCCTGAAGTTTGCCGGGTGGCACTTCCGGTGCTTGCCAGCCCGCTCGTGTTCACATCTCACCTGTCAGGAGGAGCCTTTCGATGACCACCGATCCCCATCCCAGCGATACCCTTCGTGCGCAGCTCATCGGCTCCGTCCTCGCGCCGTCGGACGCGGGCTACGACGACGCCCGTCGCGTGCACAACGGCATGATCGACCGCCGGCCGGCGCTGGTGGCCCGCGGCTACGGCACCGCCGACGTGCAAGCCGCGGTGCGCTTCGCGCGCGAGCGCGGGCTCGAGATCGCGGTGCGGGGTGGTGGCCACAACGTCGCCGGCAACGCGGTCACGGACGGCGGGATCATGATCGATCTGTCCGCCATGCGCGCCGTCCACGTCGACTCCCGCGCGCGCCGCGCGCGGGCGCAGGGCGGCGCGACCTGGGGCGACTACAACCGCGAGACCCAGCTCTACGCGCTCGCCAGCACCGGCGGCGTGGTCTCGACCACCGGCGTCGGCGGTTTGACCCTCGGGGGCGGGCTCGGCTGGCTCATGGGCAAGTACGGCATGGCGGTGGACAGCCTCCGGGCCGTCGAGCTGGTGACCGCCACCGGTGAGGTGGTGCGGGCCAGCGCCGAGGAGCATCCCGACCTCTTCTGGGCGGTGCGCGGCGGCGGCGGCAACTTCGGCGTCGCGACGTGGCTCGAGTACGAGCTGTACCCGGTGGGCCCGATGGTGACCGGTGGCCTCGTGGCGCATCCGTTCTCGGCGGCGCGCGACGTGCTGCGCTTCTATCGCGACTTCACCGCGTCGCTGCCCGACGAGCTGACCGCGTTCGCGGGCCTCCTGCACGCCCCCGACGGCTCGGGCGTGAAGCTGGCCGGGATCATCGTGTGCTACGCGGGCAGCCTGGAAGCCGGCGCGGCGGCGGTGGGCCCGGTGAAGCGCTTCGGCTCGCCGGTGATGGACGTGATCGGCCCGATGCCGTACTCCGCGGTGAACACGCTGTTCGATGCGGGCTTCCCCCGGGGCGCGCACAACTACTGGAAGTCCAACTTCCTCACCGCGCTGTCCGACGGGGCCATCGACACGATGATCGATCGCTTCGCGGCGGCCCCGTCGCCGATGAGCGGCCTCCTGCTCGAGCACTTCCACGGCGCGGCCACGCGGGTCGGTCCGACCGAGACCGCGTTCCCGCACCGCACGGTGGGCTACAACTTCCTGACCGTGAGCGAGTGGCTCGATGCCTCGGCCACCCCGGCCAACGTCGCGTGGGCGCGCGACGCCTACGGGGCGATGGCCCCGCACTTCACGGCGGGCCGGTACGTGAACTACCTGAACGCCGACGAGGTGGGCGAGGACACCGCGATCGCGGCCGCCTTCGGCCCCAACGGCAAGCGTCTGCGGGAGGTCAAGCGCAAGTACGACCCCGACAACGCGTTCCACCTGAACCAGAACATCAAGCCGTAGCGCGGGCGGTCAGTATTTCTGGGGGATGACCTTGTAGGGGTAGTCGGGCTCGCGGTAGCTGCCGGGCTTCTGCCGCTTGGGGAGCGTGATCTTCTCGCGGGGCGGCCGCTTGTACTCGATGCTGTCCAGCAGGTGGCGGATGATGTTGAGGCGCGCCCGACGCTTGTCGTCCGAGTTGGTGACGTGCCAGGGCGCCCACACGGTGTCGGTGGCCGCGAACATGTCGTCCCGCGCCCGGGAATAGTCGTACCAGCGGCTGTAGGACTTGAGATCCATCGGGGACAGCTTCCAGATCTTCCGCCCGTCGTCGATCCGTCCCTCGAGCCGTCGCGTCTGCTCCTCCTCGCTGACCTCGAGCCAGTACTTGAGGAGATGGATGCCGGAATCGACCATGAGCTTCTCGAAGCTCGGGACGATCTGCAGGAAGGCCTTCGATTGCTGCTCGGTGCAGAAGCCCATGACCCGCTCGACCCCGGCCCGGTTGTACCAGCTGCGGTCGAAGATGACGATCTCGCCCGCCGCCGGCAGGTGAGGCATGTAGCGCTGGGCGTACATCTGGCTCTTCTCGCGCTCGGTCGGGGCGGGGAGGGCGACCACCCGGAAGACCCGCGGGCTCACGCGCTCGGTGATGGCCTTGATGACCCCGCCCTTGCCCGCGCCGTCGCGTCCCTCGAAGACGATGCAGACCTTGAGGCCCTTGAGCTTGACCCACTCCTGGAGATTCACCAGCTCGACGTGCAGCTTGGCGAGCTCCTTGTCGTACGCCTTGCCCTTCATCTTCTCGTCCTTGCCCATCACGCTGGCTCCTTGCCCAAGCCTATCAGTGGTGACCCGTCATCGGTGGGCCACCAGGATCCCCTGATTCGTCGCACAAGTCCTGACGGAACCCGGAAATTCCTCCGAAGATTCTCCGCAGGCCCGCCGGGCAGGTCGGGCCCGGGCGAGGCCCTCGTTGTGGCTGCAGATCGCGCGGATCGGCCAGTTGCGTCAGGGGGCGGCGCTCGGCGTGTCGTGGAGGAGCAGGACCCGGCGCACCTCCTCGACCGTCTCCGGGTTGTCCTGGAGCGAGTGCGGCGATCGGACCACCGCTTCCGATTCGACGCCGTCGATGTGGGCGCTGCGATAGGCCACCACGCCGTCGCTGCCGTCCTCGACCGGCCCGTCCCCTTGGACCGCGATGATCGAGTTGGCGGCCACGCCGGGGACGAGCGGGATGGACGCGAGCGTCCGCAGGAAGCGGTTGTGCGGATTCATCTGGTCGATGCTGGTCGGGATTCGCGGCTTGGCGTCGGCCCGGTTCAGGATGAGCGCGTCGCGGTTGCGGGCGAGATCGGCCATCACCCCGGCGAGGGCGAGGGGAGACTTGATGAAGCCGATGACCCAGCGGGCGATCCGGCCGGCGCTCAGCTCGCTGCCGTGATGGGGCGTGGCCAGGAACATCACGCGCTTCACGAAGGGCAGGGGCTTCACGAAGAGGGAGCGCTGGAGCAGATCGCGCGTTTCGGGCGACAGGTCGAGTGACTCGAGCGGACGGCTGAAATCCTTGTCCCAGAAGCGGGTCCCGCTGTCGATGACCGTCATCTTCGTGAGCAGCCCGCCCTGGCTGTGCCCGATCACGACCATCTGCTGCATGCCGGGATCGCTGCCGGTGGGATCGAGCGTGCGGACGGCCCGCTGCAACGACTCGCGCAGGAGCATCGCCGACCACGTGACCGGGCTGCCCGAGTCGTACGAGAAGAACCAGAACTCGTAGCGGGCGCGCAGGCGCGGGTCCGAGGCCAGCCGGTTGTACATCTCCGCCCACCGGCCGAACGAGGACGCGGTGCCGTGCACGAAGACCACCGGGATGCGTCCGTGCCGATGGGGCACGGAGGCGTACAGCTGCGACTGGTCGCTGCCGAACGAGATGGCCTGGAAGAACCGGGTGTACTCCTGTCCCCAGACCGGCGAGTCGGCGAGCGAGTAGGCGAACACCGCGGTCGGCTCGGACTCCAGCGGCACCGCCTGGCCGGCGACGTCCACGGTGCCGGTCATCTCGGGGATGTGCACCTCGAGCGTGCCCTCGAGCGGTGGCCAGGCGAGCCCGGTGCGGGATCCGGGCGGGCGGAGGATGGCGGTCACCCCGATCGTCAGCTCCGGGAGGAGCAGGTCGTTCCGAGTCTCGCCGGGAAGCGGGGCGAGCGACGCGGCGAGCGGCGCGCCCAGGCCGGGCTCGCGGTAGTAGGCGTGCAGGCCGACCACCCGGTACTCGGCCACCGGGGTGAATCCGATCATGCCGCGCCCCTGCCACTGCAGCTGCGCCCGATCGAACTTGATCGTCACCTCGCCGAAGGGCAGGGGGAAGATCCCTCCGCGCAGGAGGACCTTCCGCCCCTCGTCGGATTCGAGCGAGGACGTCAGCCCCCGGTTGTACAGGTTGGCCGCGAGCCCGAAGCGAGGATCGAAGGGATTCGGCGTCTCGGACTTGTCCTCCGGGAACAGATAGGTCCAGGCATAGATCGCGGCGGCGAGATAGTACGACCGATCGCCGGTTCGCTCCGCGTGAAGGAAGGACGCCTCGGCCACCGCGAACAGCTGGTTCGGTCCGCCCGAGCCCGAGACCGCGATGTCGTGCAGCTGCTGGAGCGCCTTCTCCGGATCGGCGTCGAAGCGCCGGTCGAGGTCGGTCTCGAGGAGGACGGTATGGCTGAAGGTGCTCAGCTCGTTGTGCGACAGCGCGCTGCGGATCAGGCGCCGATGGGTGTCGGCGGCGTCCTCGTGGATCACGCGGACGGGGCTCGCGGAGCAGGCCGTCGCGAGGAGGGCCATCGTCAGCACGAGCAGCGCCATCGCGCCGCGGCGCGTCCCCTCCGTCGCTCGCCACGCTCGCGTCGTCATCCGTGTCCCCACGCCGGCGGCACATGGTAACGTGAGCGCGGGAGGAATCCCAGGGGATATGGCGCGCACGGTGCTGCTCGGATTGACCGCGCTCCTGCTCGCCCTCTCGGACGCGCCCGCGGCCGGCCAGGAGCAGCTCACGTGGGCGGGCGGCGTGGCCGGCGGGGGCTGGGAGACCATCTCCAACGGCATGGCCGCGCTGATCCGCGAGAAGGCGGGACTCAACATCCGGGTCGTCCCCGGCGGCGGGACGCAGAACCCCGTGCTCCTGTCCCGGGGCGATGCCGGCGTGGGCATGGGCATGCCGCTGCTGCTCGGCGCGGCGCTGGCCGGAGACGACCCGTACGTGGGGCGGAAGATGGACGGCCTGCTGGGGCTGGCCGGCAACATGAGCCCCAACGTCTTTCACTTCTACGTCGCCGCCGAATCGCGGTTCGCCGCGACGACGATCGACGAGATCGTGGGTCGCCGCCGGCCGATCCGTCTCGCCATCTCCCGGCCCGGCACCGCGGACGTGTGGGGCATGGAGAAGATCCTGGCGCACTACGGCCTCTGCACGCCCGGCAAGCCGTCCGATTGCTACCGGGCCTGGGAGTCGGTGGGCGCGAAGTTCCTCCGCGGCTCCTACGCCGAGCAGGCCGCGGCATTCCGGAATCACAAGGTGGACGGCGTGTTCGCGTTCCTCGCCCTGCCGGCCGCGTCGGTGCTGGAGGCCTCGGAGGGACGGCGGCTCCGATTGCTCCCGTTCCCGAAGCCGCTCGTGGAGTCGCTGGCCCGGTTCGGCTTCGCGGATGGGGCGATCCCGCGCGGCACGTATCCGAAGGCGGTGAACGCGGACGAGGCGATCCCGTCGGCCGGCATGGGTTCCACCATCGCGGCCTCGGCCAGCCTGTCCCCCGATCTCGCGTATCTCATCACCAAAGTCATCAACGACAATCCGGATCGCGTGCACCGCATCCACCCGAGCCTCGCCGACTACGATCCGGCCAGTGCCTATCAGCACCTCGGGGTGCCGCTGCATCCCGGCGCCGAGCGCTACTACCGTGAGAAGGGCTGGCTGAAGTAGGCCGTCGCCGAGTGGTACGACTCGGTAATCGCGTTCGAGTCGGTAATCGCGTGTCGCTGGCGCCGGCCAATCGGCCGAACGGGCCGTCGACCGGGCCGCTGTCCTCGGCATCCGGTTTGCTACGAGCACGGTGCATGCGCACGTGGCTCGCGGTCGCTCTGGTCGGCCTCGTCGCCGGCACGACGTCGGCGGTCGCGAGCGCGCAGGGCGTGGCCGACCTGTTCGGGAAAGTCGCCACGACGGTGGTGGTGGTGCAGGCCGAGACCGCGGACGGCACGGTCGGCGAGGTCGGCTCGGGCGTCGTCGTCTCGAGCGACGGGCGCATCATGACCGCGGCGCACGTGATCCAGGGCGCCGCCGCGATCAAGGTGCAGTTCCTCGGAGGCAGGACGGTGGCGGCGCGCGTGCTCGCCTCCGAGCAGGCCGCGGATCTGGGGCTGCTCCAGCTGGAGCAGGTGCCGCCCGGCCTCGAGGCCGCGAAGCTCGCCAACTCCGACACGGTGCGGGTGGGCGAGCAGGTCGTCGTCGTCGGGGCGCCCTATGGCCTGGGGCACGCGCTCAGCGTGGGCTGGATCAGCGCGCGGTGGGCGCCGGGCACGGTGTACCGGGCGATCCCGCTCGCCGAGTTCTTCCAGACCGACGCCAGCATCAATACCGGCAATTCGGGCGGGCCGCTGTTCAACCTGGGCGGCGAGGTCGTCGGCATCGTGAGCCACGTCATCTCCAAGGGCGGCGGGAGCGAGGGCCTCGGGTTCGTGGTGACCATGAACACCGCGAAGCAGCTGCTGCTGGAGAAGCGCTCGCTCTGGTCCGGGGTGGAAGGTCAGCTCCTGTCCGACGAGCTGGCCGACGTGTTCAACCTGCCCCCCAAGACCGGCGGCTTCCTGGTCAAGTCCGTGGCCAAGGGCTCGACCGCCGATCAGATGGGCATCCGGGGCGGGCGCAAGACCGCCACCATCGACGGCCAGCCGCTGGTGGTCGGCGGAGACATCATCCTCAACGTGCAGGGGCTCGCGATCGCGACAGCCGCCGATCTCGCCAAGATCCGCGAGCGCACCAGCCGGCTCGGCGCGGCGGCCCCGGTGAACGTGACGGTGCTGCGGGCCGGCCGTCAGCTGAAGCTCACCGGCACGATGCCCTAGCCGCCGCGATCCGACTCGCCGAAGCGTCCCGGGTCGATCTCGTCTGCGTAGCACACCGGCGAGGCCAGCGTCCCCGGGTCACCCGGCGCCGGATCGCCCAGAAACTCGAGCCCCCCGGGGTCGCGACGATAGACGCCGCGCTCGGTGACGATCCAGTCCATCGGCACGTCCCAGGGCTGGGGCCGGATGGTTTGCATCTTCGCCAGCTCGTAGCCGACGCCGATGGCGACGAGCGGCCTGGGCGCGCTCGCCAGGGTCCGGTCGAAGTAGCCGGCCCCGTAACCGAGGCGATAGCCCGAACCGTCCCAGCCGATCAGGGGGACGAGCACGACGGTGGGGACGACCGGTTCCGATCCGGCGGGATAGGGAATGCCCAGCGGCCCGGGCGTGAGCGCCACGCCGTCGTGCCACTCGCGGAAGATCATCGGCTGCCGGGGCGCGACGACCACCGGGAGCGCGGTCACCGCCCCGCGCGCGCGCAGGGCGGCGGCCAGCGGGCGGGCGTCGTACTCGCCCCGCGTCGGCCAGCCGAATGCGATCGTCGCGGCCGGAAGGCCGGGGAACGAGCGGGTCAGATGTCCGTCGATGCGGCGACGAAAGCGCTCGCGCGTCTCGGCGTCGAGGCGCTCGCGCGCGCCGATGAGGCGCTCGCGTTCGGACCGTCGCCAGGCCGCCAGGTCCACGCTCTCGCGCGATGCCACGTCTCGGATTCTACGTGGCCGGCGGGCGCGGGGAAAGGCGGCCGGTGGCCTACCCGGTTGACCGGTGCTAGGGTGGCGCCGATGGCGACGCCTCTCGCCGGTCCGAAGGGCGGCTATCTGAGCGGCAGCGCGGCGGCGATCCGGCGCGACCAGCTCGGCTTCTACGAGTCGTGCGCGCGACACTACGGGTCGTCGAGACGCGGCTCGGGCCCTATCGCGTCCTGCTGATCTACCACCCGGACGCGCTCGAGGAGCTGGTCGTGGCCCGGAGCCGCGAAAGCCGTCCTGATCCTCGCCGCCATCGCGTCGCGCTTCCGGCTCGACCTCATCCCGGGCCAGCCCATCGTCCCCACGCCCTACATCACGCTGCGGCCGACGCCGGGCGTCCGCATGCGCGTGGCACGGCGGTGACGCTCCGCCTTGACTCCACCCATCGCAGTTGATACACAGGGCAGCGGGATGAACTTCGGCCTGATCGTCTCCAAGCAGCATCCGCCCGGCGTGTCCATGGTCGATCGCTTCCGCGAGCACATCGACCAGGTCCGGGCGGCGCGCGACGCCGGCTTCGGTCTCATCGTGATGGGCCAGCACTTCCTGTCCACGCCGTTCCAGGAGGTGCAGAGCCTGCCCGCGCTGGCGCGGCTCGCCGCGGAGGCGGGCACGATGCGGGTCGGCGCCACCGTGATCCTGCTGCCGCTGCTCAATCCGGTGGACGTGGCCGAGCAGGTCGCCACGCTCGACGTCATCACCGAGGGGCGCTTCGTCTTCGGGGTGGGCCTCGGCTATCGCGAGGAGGAGAACGAGGCCTTCGGCATCGCGCCCAAGGAGCGGGTGGGGCGCTTCGTGGAGGGCCTCGAGGTCATCAAGCGCCTCTGGGCGGACGACGAGGTGACCCACCACGGCCGCTTCTTCCATCTCACGCGCGCGCGCATGATGCTGCGCCCGGTGCAGCAGCCGCACCCGCCGATCTGGTTCGCGGCCAACAACGACGCGGCGGTGGCCCGCGCGGCGCGGATGGCCGACGCGTGGGTGATCAACCCCCACGCCAAGCTCGCGGTGCTCGAGCGCCAGATGGGCGTGTACCGCGACGCGCTGCGCGAGGCCGGCCGCCCGTTCCCGACCGAGCTGCCGATCATCAAGGAGCTGTATCTGGCGGGAGACCGCCGCACCGCGCTCACGGAGTGCCGTCCGTTCCTCGAGGCCAAGTACAAGGCCTACGCCTCCTGGGGCCAGGACAAGGCGCTCCCCGAGGGCGACAGCTTCGCGCACGAGTTCGAGGACCTCGTGGCCGATCGCTTCATCGTGGGCGATCCCGACGACGCGGTCCGCGAGATCACGCGCTACGCCGAGCGGCTCGGGGTCAACTCGTTCATCTTCCGCGTGCAGTGGCCGGGCATGGAGCAGGCGCGCGTCCTGCGCACCATCGCCCTGCTCGCGGAGCGCGTGCTCCCCGCCCTGCGGACGTCGCGGGTCGGGGCCTGACGCGGATGCCCAGCTTCCGTCACCGCGACGCCACCCTCTACTACGAGGAGACCGGGCGGGGATTCCCCATCCTCACGTTCGCGCCGGCGGGACTGCAATCGACCATCGAGGTCTGGGGCCGTCCCGCCGCGCCGATCAATCCGATCATCGAGCTGGGCGGGAGCTTCCGGGTGATCGCGATGGACCAGCGCAACGCGGGCGGCCAGTCGCGGGCCCCGATCACCGCGCAGGACGGCTGGCCCACCTACACCGGCGACCACCTCGCGGTGCTCGATCACCTCGGGATCGATCGCTGTCACCTCTACGGCCAGTGCATCGGCGGGTCCTTCATCATGAGCATGCTGAAGGCCCGGCCGGACCGGGTCGCCTCCGCGGTGCTGGCCCAGCCGATCGGGCGGGTCGGGCCGATGCCGGCGACGCGCTCGGCGCGATTCGAGGCCTGGGTCGAGTCGGTGAAGGACCACCCGGAGGCCACGCCGGCGGTCCTCGACGCCTTCTACCGGAACATGTACGGGCCGGACTTCGTCTACTGCGCGGACCGGGCCTTCGCCGCCACCTGCCGGACGCCGTGCCTGGTGCTGGCCGGCAACGACGAGGCGCATCCCTTCCCGATCTCCGAGGAGCTGGCGAAGCTGTTGCCTCGCTGCGAGTTGATCCCGGAGTGGAAGACCGGCCCGGCGCTCACGTCGGCGCGCGCCCGCGTCCGGGCGTTCTTCCTCGAGCACACGCCGGCAGGGTAGCGTGCCGCGGCCCAGGAGGGCCGCGGATGGAGCAGCTACCGATACCGGGCACGTCATCGTCGGAGAGCCGCAGTCCGCCCGCAGCAGCGCCAGGACGTCGGCCGATGGACCGCTCGCGGTGGGGGAGCGCCGAGTCCACCGCGGGGCGAGTCGCCCGGGCCAGCGGCTCGCGCAGGTCGTCGGAGCAGCGCCGCTGCGCCCGCGACCAGCTCGCGGGCCCGCCGGGCCACCTGGCTGCGTCGCGAGCCAGGCGCTTGAGCGACGGGATCCGACCCGTGAAGAACTCGTCCAGGTTCGCGCTGATGGCGGCCAGCGCGCGCAGCCGCGCGAGGGGCGGCGCGGCCGGATCCCGGGCGTCGTCCAGGAGCGAGCCGCTCTCCTCGAGCCACCACAGCTCACGGATCGGTCATCGTCGCGTCGGGGGAGGGGCTGTCGCCGAACCGAGACGGGCGGGGATGCTAGCACGAGCCGCGCGAAATGATGGGCGTGTAGTTATCCACTTATCCCCAGCCATCCACCGGATGGAAATACGACGCGCTGATGCGGCGTCGCGGACGGCGTCGGTTCCAGGTGACGTGCTGATCGGGCCTGGCGTGCGGAGGCCGCTTTGCAGCCAGCATTGATCGGCGACCACGCGTCGTCCGTCGCGAATCGCCGCATGCCTGGCGAGCAGACGAGCGCTTGACAGGCACGGACGGCTCTCCTACGGTGACCGAAGCACACGCCATACGATCTTCAGGCATACGATCTTCAGGAGGGAACGATGGTCGATTTCGCGAGCAAGACCGGTGACATCGAGGCCGCGCCGGAGACCGGGATCGCGCCCGTATCGTTGAAGCACATCGCCAGGGAAGCGGCGCACGCGGCGGAGCGCGAGGTCATCCTGCAGGTGCTCGAGAGAACCGAGTGGAATCGGGTGCGGGCGGCCAGGCTCCTGGAGATCAGCTATCGCGCCCTGCTCTACAAGATCAAGAATTTCGGCCTTCGACCGACGCGACGGCCGGTGCCCAGACACGACCGGTTCGGCCCGCTGGACTGGGCCTGACGTCGCCGGCTCCGCCGTCTCCGCCGCCTCCCGCCCGGCAACGAAGCGGAGTATGGTGGACGCATGTCTCGGCTCGCGGCCAGTAAGCGGGCGCGTCTGCCCGCCAGCGCCTTCGCCTACATCGATTCGCGCGGCCGCCGGCGGCTGCCCATCCACGACGAGGCGCACGTGCGCAACGCGCTGGCCCGATTCAGCCAGGTCGGCTTCGAGGACGAGGCGGCCCGGGAGCGTACGCGCACCCGGCTCCTGAACGCGGCGAAGAAGTACCGCATCGTCCCGGTCGGCTTCATCACCGGGCAGCTGCAGACCGAGCGGAGCAACGCCACCGCCGGCCGGCTCGTGATCGAGCTGGGGCGGCACGGCGCGCCGGGCGAGCTGGAGCAGCGGCTGCGGAGCGTCCTGCGCGATCCGAGCCTCGCCGTCCTGCACTGGTCCGAGGCTGCGGGCGCTTATCTCGACGGCGGAGGCCGCCCCACTCCGCTGCCGACCGAGGGAGACCGGCGCGGCGTCACGTTCCTCGAGCGCCAGGGGCGTCCGATGACCGCGCTGGTCCACGACCCGACGATCCTGGACGATCCCGCGCTGGCCGAGACGGTGCGGGCCGCGGTGCGCTTCGTGGTCGAGAAGGAGCTGCTGCACGGGCAGATCCAGGCCACCTCCACCGATGCGGCCGCGCTGCCGACCGGCTTCGTCACTCTCCTGATGACCGACATGGAGGGCTCCACCGCGCTGCTGCGCCGCCTGGGCGACCGCTACGGCGATCTGCTGAACGACGTGCGGAGCATCCTGCGCGCCGCGGTGCTCCGCGCGAGCGGACGCGAGATCGACGCGCGGGCCGACGAGTACTTCGCGGTGTTCGAGCGCGCGCCCGCCGCGGTGGCCGCGGCGGTGGCCCTCCAGCGCGCGATCGGCGCGCGCGCGTGGCCCGACGACCTCGACGTCCGTGTCCGCGTGGGCATCCACAGCGGGCGCCCCACCCTCACCGACGTCGGCTACATCGGGCTGGCCGTCCATACCACGGCCCGGGTGTGCTCGGCGGCCCACGGGGGGCAGATCCTCCTCTCCGGCCGGGCGCGTAACGCGGTCGGCCCGTCGGCGGGCGGCGGCGTCCGGTTCCGGAGCCTCGGCCGCCATCGGCTGGCCGGCCTCCCGGAGGTCGAGACGCTGTTCCAGGCTCAGGCCAAGGGCCTGCGGGCGAGCTTCCCGAAGGCGCGAACCGGACGCCGCGGGTCGGCGAGGCCGGACGCGGCGACGCGGCGGGGCAGACCGCGCGTCCGAGGCTGAGGCGATCGCCATGCCAGTGGATCCGTGCGCCGGAAAGCCGCCCGAGCCCTCGAGCCTCGCCAACATCCCGCGCCTGATGACCGCGTACTACACGCGGCGCCCGGATCCCACGCTCCGCGAGCAGCGCGTGGCCTTCGGCACCTCGGGGCACCGCGGATCCGCCCTGGACGGCGCCTTCAACGAGGCCCACATCCTGGCCATCACCGAGGCGATCTGTCAGTACCGCCGCGAGCGGCACATCGACGGGCCGCTCTTCCTCGGCATCGACACCCACGCGCTGTCGGAATCGGCCTTCGCCAGCGCGCTCGAGGTGCTGGCCGCCAACCGGGTCGACGTGATGATCGACGAGCGGGACGGGTACACGCCGACGCCGGTCATCTCCCACGCGATCCTCGGCCACAATCGCGGGCGCGCCGACGGGTTGGCCGACGGCATCGTGATCACGCCCTCGCACAATCCGCCCGAGGACGGCGGCTTCAAGTACAACCCGCCGAGCGGCGGCCCCGCCGACACCCACGTCACCGGCTGGATCGAGGATCGCGCCAACGCGCTGCTCGCCGACGGGCTCGCCGGGGTCGCGCGCATGCCGTTCGAGCGGGCGCGCGGCGCCGCCACCACGCACCGTCACGACTACATGCGCGCGTACGTCGAGGATCTGGGTCACGTGGTGAACCTCGACGTGCTGCGCGACGCGCGCATCCGCCTCGGGGTCGATCCCCTCGGCGGCGCCGGCGTGCGCTATTGGGGGATGATCGCCGAGCGATACCGGCTGCCGTTGACGGTGGTGAGCGACGCGGTCGATCCGACGTTCCGGTTCATGACCGTGGATTGGGACGGCAAGATCCGGATGGACTGCTCGTCGGTCTACGCGATGCAGCGCCTGATCGGCCTCCGCGACCGGTTCGACGTGGCCTGGGCCTGCGACACCGATCACGATCGTCACGGCATCGTGGCCGGCAGCGGCGGCCTGCTGAACCCGAATCACTACCTCGCGGTGGCCGTCGCCTACCTGTTCGCCCACCGGCCGGGCTGGCCGAAGCACGCCGGCGTCGGCAAGACGCTCGTGAGCAGCAGCATGATCGACCGGGTGGCCGCGCGGCTCGATCGTCGGCTCGTCGAGGTGCCGGTCGGCTTCAAGTGGTTCGTCGAAGGGCTCCTCGACGGTAGCCTCGGCTTCGGAGGCGAGGAGAGCGCCGGCGCGTCGTTCCTGCGGCGCGACGGTACCGTGTGGACCACCGACAAGGACGGGATCATCCTCGGGCTGCTCGCCGCCGAGATGACCGCGGTCACCGGCCGGGATCCCGCCGATCTCTACCGCGAGCTGACCCGGCAGTTCGGCGACTTCGCGTACGAGCGGATCGATGCGGCCGCCACCGTCCAGCAGAAGACGCTGCTGGCCCGGCTCTCGCCCGCCCAGGTCGGCGCCGCCGAGCTGGCCGGCGATCCGATCACCGCGCGGCTGACGACCGCGCCGGCCAACGACGCGCCCATCGGCGGGCTGAAGGTCGCCACCGCGAGCGGCTGGTTTGCGGCGCGGCCGTCCGGAACCGAGGAGGTCTACAAGCTCTACGCGGAGAGCTTCAAGGGCCCCGACCACCTGCGGCGGATCCAGGCCGAGGCCCAGGCCCTCATCCGGCAGGTCTTCGAGGCGGCGGGCGCGGCGGCCGGGCCGGGGGGCTGACTCAGAACCGCCGGGCCAGTCCGCCGAGCACCGTGCGCGGATTGCCCGGCGTGAACACGATGCCCTGCACGCTCGTGGTCGCTCAGCCCTTCTTGCCGCCCTTGGCGTCCCGGTGCGCGAGCGCCACCGCGGCCTCGGGGGTCAGCACGCGGAACGCCATCGTCTCGATCAGGTAGAGCCGCACCGTCGTGTCGGTGTGGCTCTGGTAGCCGATCGACAGGTCGGTGCCGATGGTCAGCTCGAAGTCGCCGCCGCGGAGGCTCACCACCACCGCGCCGTTGACCGCGGGCGCCCACACCAGCGGGCCGTCCACCAGCTTGCGCACCACGTTCAGCACCGGATAGCCGCCGTCGCCGACCGCCTGGGTGAGGCCGGTGTAGTAGCGCGGCCCCATCGCGATGGCGTAGGGCCCGTCGACGCCGGCCAGCCGCAGGAGCCGCGTGGCCTCGGCGATGCAACGCGGGTACTCCTGGTAGTCGTCGGGGATCGGGAGGATGGGATGCACGGACGCCTCGTCGATGCCCTTGATGCCGCCGGTCGCGTAGCCGTGGAAGATCGCGGTGTCCTCGGCGAAGGCGATGCGGGTGGCCGCATCGATGAGGGGCTGCAGCTCGGGATCCTCGGCCCCGCGCTCGACCGCGTCCATCTCCTCGCGCGACAGCTCGAAATACGAGCGCAGCTCGATCAGCGGCAGCGCCTGCCGCCGGGAGGCCTCGATGTCGGCGATGGGCGCGCGGCCGAGAGACTCGCGGCGCCCGGTGTTGACCGCCGCCGCGGTGGGGCCGAGCGGGCCGTCGAAGTCCACCAGCTTGCGGCCGGCGAGCTTGAGCTTGAGGACTCGCGAGGCCTCGGCATCGATCTCTCTCCACGCTTCGCTCGAGATGGGGGCCAGCTCGCGCCTGAGGTTGTTCATAGCCCCTGGCCCCCCTTCAGGCTGCCGATGCCGAGCGATCCGGCGCTACCGTCCGCCGCGTGCGCGCCGTCGCCGTTGCCGCCGGCGCTGGCCTGCTCGAGCGCGACGAGCGAGCCGGTCGTGAACAGATATTCCTTGAGGTGGGCGTCCATGGTCGCGTCACGCCGCCGGTACCACTCGAGCAGCATGGCGAAGTGCTCCTTCTCCTCGTCGCGGTTGTGGGCCAGGATCTCCTTGAGGTCTCCGTCGGTCGCCGCGTCGACCCGCTGATCGTACCAGTCGGCCGCCTCCAGCTCCTCCTGCATGGAGGTGATCGCCCGATGGTTGTCCATCGTCTCCGGCCGGAGCCGGTCTTCCGATTCGTGGTAACCCGCCGAGTTCGCCATCACCGCTCCTTTGAGAGAGTGCCCGGCCGAGAAGGTGTCGGCTCGTCCCGCGCCGCCGGGCGAGCAACGTCACGATACCGCAGCTGGCAGGAGGCTTCAACGTGTCGCGTCAGATCAGCGCGGTTCCAGTCGCGCGAGCAGGTCGCTCATCGGATGGTCGGCCTCGAGCCGCATCACCGGCGCGGAGATGGACGCGAGCCCACGCCTCGTGCATGGCCCGGCTCCGCGCCGTAGCGCTGCTGCTCTCGGGCGCGCAGGCGGGCCAGGCGCACCGGCGTCGGCACGAGCAGGAAGACGACCAGCTCGCCCCAGCCGCACCGCGATCCGGGAAGCACCCAGGCCGGGGACTGCTCGAGTGCCGACTCGAGCCGGGCCAGTCGCTCGTCGCGCGGGCGCACCTGCCGGAACGGCGGGTCGGTCGGCATCCAGTAGAAGTCGTCGGTATCGAGATGGCGGTGACCATGGCGTCGCGCGATCGCGGCGGCCAGCGACGAGGTGCCGCTGCCCGCGGCGCCGAAGATGTGGATGCGGCGGGATCTCACGCGGCGGTTGGCCGCGAATCAGTCGCAGCGCTTGAGGAGCAGCGACCAGAACTTCACGGGCCGGCTGCCCTCGTTGCGGCCGAGGTGAGCGGTCCCGTCCGGGAGCCAGTGCGCGGCGCCGGTCTTGAGCAGCTCGCGCCGCCCCTGGGCGTAGAGGACCAGCTCTCCGTCCTGGACGATGGTGATCTCGGGGCCGGTGTTCATGTGGAGATCGGAGTCGGCGCCGGGCTGGTAGGTCACGAGGACGAGCCGGACCGTGTCGTTGTCGAGCAGCACGCGCTCGGCGATCTTGCCGCTCGCCGGCTGCGCGCGGCTCAGCGCGGCCGTGAGCGCGACGAGGGCGATGAGAACGCCGAGGGTGGTCGCTCTCCGCATGGATCCCTCCTGTTCATCGTGATGTCCACCGCCTTACAGCCGATTATCCGGCTTGACGGACCGGACGTTCGGGCCGATCCTGACCGCATGAGCGAGATCACGAACGAGCCCATCGCGCGGCGCGGGCTGCTGGCCGGAAGCCTGGCGCTCGTGGCCGTCACGCTGAGCGGGCGCCCGGTCCGGGGAGCATCGAAGCCCATCGTCTCGGTGCACAAGTCGCCCACCTGAGGATGCTGTGCGGCGTGGGTGGGTCACCTGCGCGCCGGCGGCTATGCGGTTCGGACCGAGGATCTCGACGACCTGGCGCCCGTCAAGCGGAAGCTGGGGGTGCCGTCGTCGCTTCAGAGCTGCCACACCGCGGTGGTCGAGGGCTACGTCATCGAGGGCCACGTGCCCGCCGACGTCATCGATCGGCTGCTCCGCGAGCGGCCCGCGGTGGCCGGCCTCGCGGTACCGGGCATGCCCGTCGGCTCTCCGGGGATGGAATCGCCGGGGCAGCGAGCCGAGCGCTACGACGTGATGGCGTTCGACCGGCAGGGGCGCGCGACGGTCTACGCGAGCCGCTGACCCGGCCGGCGCCGGCCTAGGAGGCCGGCTTCGGCTGACCGTACTGCAGGCCCGGCGAGCCGCACGCGCATCGTCCCGCGGAGAAGATCGGTCGCGGGGCGAGCGTGTCCATCACGTCCTGCACCACTTCCGGATCAGGCTCACCGAGGTCCTTGGCGATGCATCGCGCGCAGTACGCCTGGCCCTGGTGATCACGCAGCCACTGGCGCACGGTGCTCTCGAGGACGTCGTCGGCCATCAGGGGTGCCCTCGCATCGGAGTGTCGTGACTCATGACGCCGAAAATAGCACGGACGCCGGGTCTCCGCTCGGGATCGGCGGACCGCGCCGGCGGCAGGGGCGCGAGCCCCGCGGCACGCCGGGGTGTGCGCCATGGTAGACTCCGGCCCTGTGCGGGGCTCCCGTCCGGGCCATGGGCCGCTGAGCGGCGTCACGGTGCTCGACCTGAGCGGCTACGTGGCCGCTCCCTACGGCTGCACGCTGCTGGGTGACCTCGGCGCGCGCGTCATCAAGATCGAGCCGCCCGAAGGGGACAACCTCCGCAACTATCCCTCGACCCTGGCGGGCGAGAGCCGCGCCTTCCTCGGGGTCAACCGCAACAAGCAGGGCATCGGCCTCGACCTGAAGCGGCCGGGCGGGCTCGGCGTGCTTCGCCGCCTCGTCGAGGGCGCCGACGTGATGGTGCACAACTTCCGGCCGTCCGTGCCGGAGCGGCTCGGCATCGACTACGAGCGCATGCGGGCGGTCAACCCGCGCCTCATCTATTGCGCGCTCACCGGCTACGGCGACTCCGGTCCGTTGAAGGATCGGGCCGGCTACGATCAGGTTTTGCAGACCATGACCGGCATCTGCGTCGAGCAGGGCAAGCCCGGAGATCCCGAGATCGTCTACGGCTCCGCGGTCGACTTCTACTCGTCCTCCATGCTCGCCTTCGCGGTCTCGTCGGCCCTGTTCGAGCGCAGCCGCACCGGCGTGGGCCAGTACGTGAGCGTCTCGCTGCTCCGCAGCGCGCTCACCATGCAGGCCGGCCGGCTCGTGTGGGTGGACGGCGAGGGGCGCGACGTCGCGCGCGACATGCGGTCGGGCGGGATCACCGGCTTGCATCCCACGAAGCGGGGCACCCTGTACATCTCGGCCAACACGCCCCACTTCTGGAAGGCCCTGTGCGAGCTGACCGGGCTATCCGAGCTGGCGGGCGATCCGCGCTTCGATACCATGAAGAAGCGAGCCCGGCACGCCGACGTGCTCGTCCCGCGCCTTCGCGAGGCGCTGCTCGCGCGCACCGCCGTCGAGTGGGAGGCCGTGTTCGGCGACCAGGTGCCCTGCGCCGCCGCGCGCCCGGTCGAGGACATGTTCGAGCACCCCCAGGTCGCCGCCGAGGGCATCCTGGCCGAGTTCGAGCATCCCACCGTCGGCCGCTACCGCGGCATGGCGCACCCGGTCCGGTTCGGGGACGGACCGCCGCCCGCGCCGCTCCCCGCGCCGACCCTGGGGCAGCACGCGCGGGAGATCCTGGCGAGCCTCGGCTACACGGACGCGGAGATCGAGCGCCTGGGCCGGGAGGGCGCGGTGATCGGCGTGGACACACGCGCGACGGCCTGAGCGTGCGCGACCTCCTGATGCGCAGCAAGCTGTTCGTGCCCGCCTCGCGGCCCGAGCTGTTCGAGAAGGCGCTGGCCGGGGACGCGGACGCGCTGTCGTTCGACCTGGAGGACTCCGTGCAGGAGAGCCGCAAGACCGAGGCGCGCCGAACGCTGCGGGCCTTCCTGCGGGATCTCGCCGCGCGCCCGCACGACAAGGTCGTGATCGTGCGGGTCAACGGCCTCGGCACCCCGCACTTCGAGGCCGACGTGGCCGCGGTGGCCGGCCCGGGGGTGGACCTGATCAACCTGCCCAAGCCCGAGTCCGCCGCGGACGTCCGCGCCGCGGCCGCGGTCCTCGCGCGTCACGAGGCCGAGCGGGGGCTCGCCGGGCCGATCGGGATCCTCGCGAACATCGAATCGCCCCGCGGACTCCGTCTCGCCGTCGAGATCGCCGCCGCCGATCCTCGCGTGGCGGGGCTGCAGCTGGGACTGGGCGATCTGTTCGAGCCCTACGGCCTCGACCGGTCCGACGCGCGCGCGGTGCACGCGATGCAGCTGGCGGTGCGCCTCGCCGCGGCGGAGGCCGGCATCTGGGCCTGCGACACCGTCTACGGCACCGTGAAGGATCCCGAGGGGTTCACCCGCGAGGCGGAGACGGCGCGGCGGCTCGGCTTCGTCGGCAAGTCGTGCATCCATCCCACGCAGGTCCCCCTGGCCAACGCGGTGTTCCGGCCGAGCGACGCCGAGATCGCGGCGGCCGGCCGCGTGGTCGGCGCGGCGCGGGAGGCCGAGGCGCGCGGCGTCGGCGCCTACCTGGTGGACGGCCGCATGATCGACATCCCGTTCGTCAGGCGCGCCGAGGCGATCCTGGCCGCGGCCCGCCGGCTCGGCCTCGGCACGGCCGCCCGCGACCGGTAGCTCCACGGTCCAGCGCGCCGGGGGCGGGCGGTGCCCCCGGCGGCTCGCGGGAGTGCTATCCTGCCCCCGACGGCCGAGGCGGTCACGGTGCGGCTGCTGCACCGGCTCCCGGCCGACTGATCGGAGCGCGCGAGGAGGCGCAGAGCGATGATCGTCCCGCTGACCCTGGGTGATTTTCTCGATCGAGCCGAGCTGGTCTACGGTGAACGCGAGGCGGTGGTGGACGAGCCCAATCCGCCGGGCGGCGGGCTCGGGCGCTTCAGCTACGCCCGCTTCGCCGAGATGTCGCGCAGCCTCGCGGCCGCGCTCGACGACCTGGGCGCCGCCCCCAACGAGCGGGTGGCCATCGTCTCGCCGAACGCGGCGCGCTTCCTGATCAGCCTGTTCGGGGTCAGCGTGTACGGGCGCGTGCTGGTGCCGGTGAACTTCCGGCTCAACACCGAGGAGATCCGCTACATCGTCGACCACTCCGGCTCCACCGTCCTGCTCGTCGATCCCGAGCTGGACGAGCCGCTGCGCGACATCCGGGTCAAGCACCGCTTCGTGCTGGGCAGCGGCACGGACCCGCAGCTCTTCTCGAGAAAGGACGCGACGCCGCGGCTGCGCGTGACCGACGAGAACGCCACCGTCTCCATCAACTACACCTCGGGCACCACCGCGCGTCCGAAGGGCGTCCAGCTCACGCACCGCAACTTCTGGCTCAACGCGGTCACGTTCGGCTGGCACCTGGGCCTGAGCGACCGCGACGTCTACCTCCACACCCTGCCCACCTTCCACTGCAACGGCTGGGGCATGCCCTACGCGGTCACCGCCATGGGGGCGCGGCACGTCGTCATCCGCAAGATCGACGGCGAGGAGATCCTGCGCCGGGTCGAGGCCGAGGGCGTCACCCTGTTCAACTGCGCGCCCGCGGTCATCGCCGCGGTGCTGGACGCCGCGGCGGCGCGGCGGCAGCAGGGGACCGCGGTGCCGGGACGGGGCCGCGTGCGGGTGGTCATCGCCGGCGCGCCCCCGCCGTCCAAGACGATCGAGCGGATCGAGACCGAGCTGGGCTGGGAGTTCATCCAGATCTACGGGCTCACCGAGACCGCGCCGCTCCTGACCATCAACCGGGCGCCCGCCGAGTGGGACGGCCTCGAACCGGGCGAGCGGGCCCGTCGGCTGTCCCGTGCGGGCGTGCCCGCGGTGGGCGTCCGCATGGCGGTGGACGGGGAGGGCGAGGTGCTCGCGCGCGCCAACCACGTCTTCGAGGGGTACTGGAACCAGCCCGAGGAGACCGCCAAGGCCATCGTCGACGGGTGGTTCCACACCGGCGACGGCGGGTACCAGGAGGGCCCGTTCATCGCCATCTCCGACCGCAAGAAGGATGTGATCATCACCGGGGGTGAGAACGTCTCCTCGATCGAGGTCGAGGACTGCCTGTTCCAGCACCCGGCGGTCGCCGAGGCGGCGGTCATCGGCGTGCCCGACGAGAAGTGGGGAGAGACGATCAAGGCCCTGGTCGTCGTGCGGCCCGGCATGACGTGCACCGAGCGGGATCTCATCGAGCACTGTCGCGGCCGCATGGCCCACTACAAGTGCCCGACCTCGATCGAGATCCGCGAGGCGCTCGTCCGCACCGCCACCGGCAAGCTGCAGAAGTTCAAGCTCCGCGAGCCCTACTGGGCGGGGCGCGCGCGCAAGGTGAACTGAGCCGGCCGTCCCGGACCTCGGCCCCGTGAAGGATCCGGTGTGCGGGATGGACGTGGAGCCGGCCGAGGCCGCGGGCGGCCACGCCGAATATCGGGGCACCACGTACTGGTTCTGCAATCCCGTCTGCCGGGAGAAGTTCGTCGCCGATCCCGCGCGCTATCTCGAGCCGCGGCCCGCCGAGGACAGCGCCGCGGACTCGCGCCCCTACACGTGCCCGATGCATCCGGAGGTGCGCCGGGTCGGCCCGGGCAGCTGCCCGAAGTGCGGCATGGCCCTGGAGCCCGTCGAGGTGGCCGCGGCCGACGAGGCGCCGAGCGCCGAGCTGACCGACATGAGCCGGCGCTTCTGGGTCAGCCTGGTCCTCACCGTTCCCGTGTTCGCGCTGGCGATGGCCGACGTGGTGGCGCCCCGGGCCGCGGCGTGGCTCGGCCCCGGCGCGCGCCTCTGGGTCCAGCTGATCCTGACCGCGCCGGTGGTGCTGTGGGGCGGCTGGCCCTTCTTGGCTCGCGGCGTGCAGTCCATCGTGACGCGCCATCTCAACATGTTCACCCTGATCGCGATCGGCACCGGCGCCGCGTTCGGCTACAGCGTCTTCGCCGTGCTCTGGCCCGACGCGCTGCCGCGCGAGATGCGGCACGGCGGCGCGCCCCCGGTGTACTTCGAGGCCGCGGCGGTGATCACGACCCTGGTCCTGCTCGGGCAGGTCCTCGAGCTGCGCGCCCGGCACGCGACGTCGGGGGCGATCCGCGCGCTGCTGGGCCTGGCCCCGAAGACGGCGCGGCGGATCCGCGGCGACGGTGGCGACGAGGACGTCCCGCTCGGCCACGTGCAGGTCGGCGATCGGCTGCGCGTGCGCCCGGGCGAGCGCGTCCCGGTGGACGGCACCGTGCTCGAGGGCGCGAGCGCGGTGGACGAGTCGATGGTCAGCGGCGAGCCCATCCCGGTCGAGAAGACGCGCGATGCCCGGGTCACCGGGGGCACCGTGAACGGCTCCGGCAGCTTCGTGATGCGCGCCGAGCGCGTCGGCGCCGACACGCTGCTGGCCCAGATCGTGCGCATGGTCTCGGAAGCGCAGCGCAGCCGCCCCCCCATCCAGCGGCTGGCCGACGTGGTGTCGGCCTGGTTCGTGCCCGCGGTGGTCGTCGTCGCGGTCGGGACCGCGATCGTGTGGGGTCTCGTGGGCCCCGAGCCGCGCCTGGCCTACGCGCTGGTCAACGCGGTCTCCGTGCTGATCATCGCCTGCCCGTGCGCCCTCGGGCTGGCCACGCCGATGTCGATCATGGTGGCGACGGGCCGGGGCGCGCAGGCGGGCGTGCTGATCCGGAGCGCGGAGGCGCTCGAGATGATGGAGAAGGTCGACACGCTGGTCGTCGACAAGACCGGCACCCTCACCGAGGGCAAGCCCCGTCTCGTCTCGGTGGTGGCGGTGGAGGGCACGCCGGAAAGTCAGGTCCTGGCGCTGGCCGCGGGGCTCGAGCGAGGCAGCGAGCATCCGCTCGCGGCCGCCATCCTGGCCGCCGCCGCCGAGCGCGGGGTGCCCGCCGCCGAGGTCGGGGACTTCCGCGCCCTGACCGGCCGCGGGGTGGCCGGCGCGATCGCGGGCAAGCCGGTGGCGCTCGGCAACCAGCGCCTGCTGCAGGACCTGGGTGTCGACGCCGGGCCGCTGGCCGCGCGGGCCGAGGTGCTGCGGCGCGAGGGGCAGACCGTGATGTTCCAGGTGGCGGGGGACCGGGCCATCGGTCTGCTCGGCGTCGCGGATCCGGTCAAGCCGAGCGCGTTCGAGGCCATTCGCCTGCTGCACGCCCAGGGCCTTCGCGTGATCGTGCTCACCGGCGACAACCTCGTCACCGCGCAGGCGGTGGGCCGCGCCCTGGGCCTCGACGAGATCGTCGCCGAGGTGCTGCCCGAGCAGAAGGTCGAGACGGTGCGGCGCCTGCAGGCCGCCGGCCGCGTGGTCGCGATGGCCGGCGACGGCATCAACGACGCGCCGGCGCTGGCCGCCGCCGACGTGGGCATCGCGATGGGCACCGGGACCGACGTGGCGATGGAGAGCGCGGGCGTGACCCTCGTCAAGGGCGACCTGCGCGGGATCGTGCGGGCGCGCCGGCTCTCCGCCGCGGCGATGCGCAACATCCGCCAGAACCTGGCGTGGGCCTTCGTCTACAACGTGCTGGGCGTGCCGGTGGCCGCGGGCGCGCTGTATCCCGTCGCGCGGCTGCTGCTGAGCCCGATGATCGCGAGCGCGGCCATGAGCGGGAGCTCGGTCTCGGTGATCGCCAACGCGCTGCGCCTGCGCCGAGTCCCGCTGTGATCTCGCCGGGCCCGATCTAGGGGCCGTGCCCGTTGCCCCGGACCGCCTCCTGCAGCGCCGTCGCCAGGTTGTGGTTCGCGGCGGTGAGGTGCGGGTGGACCTCGAGGGCGCGGCGGAAGAGCGCGGCCGCCTGCCGGTACTGGCCCAGGGCCATGTGGCAGAGGCCCTGTCCGGACAGCGCCCCGAAGTGGTTCGGGTTGCGGGCGAGCGTCTCCGTGCAGTCCTCCACCGCGCCGGCGAAGTCGTGGGCGACGTAGCGGGCGGTCGCCCGCTTGTTCCAGCCCTCGGCGAAGGCGGGCGCGCGCTCGGTGATCCGCGTGAAGAGGGCGATGGCCCGGTCCAGGTCCCGCCGCTCCATGGCCTCGACGCCCTCGCGCAGGAGCCGATCCAGCTCGGGGTCGCCGGACTCGCACCAGATACGCCAGAGGATGGCCTCCGCGCGGGCCGCGAGGGCCGGGTCGTCGCCCCGGAGGGCCGCGAGGGCTTCGGCCTCGGTCATCGCCCGGATACTGCGCTGCCGAGCGCGCGGCGTCAAGAACGGCGCCCCGCCGACGGCGGAGTGTCAGCTGATACGGCGGCGACGACAACGCGGTGACGGACACCGTGCCGACCGGCGTGGAATCGCCGCTTCGAGACGCGTTCTGCCGTGGCCCGCTTCTTGCGATTTCCGTCGCCGGAATTTGTCACCGTGATGCGACACGCCAAGACGATCGAGCCCGAGCAGGACCAGCGGCGGTGCCCGCGTCAGCGCGTCTCCTGGCTCGTGACGGTGGCCGCGGGAGCGCGCCAGTACCAGGGTCGCACCAAGGACGTCAGCGCCTCCGGCGCGAAAATCTTGCTCAAGGAGCGGCCCCCCCTCGGCACGGAAGTCGGCCTCTGCTTCCGTCCGCCCGGTCGACGGCCGGTCGAGACCCGCGCGCTGGTCTGGCGGCTCGACGGCGAAGGCCTCGCGTGCATGTTCGTCGGGACCCAGGGCGCCGACTTCCTCGCCGCGGTCACGCCGCGCAGCATCGCCGCGCCGGGGCGGCCGGAGCCGATTCCCGCGGGCGGCACCGTGCTGCTGGCCAGCGCCGAGGCGGGGCTGCGCACGCTCGTGCAGAACGCTCTCACGCGCGCCGGCTACACGGTGCTCGACGCCGGCCCGCAGCCGCTCCTCGCGCTGCGGATGGCCGAGGAGCACCGGAGCGCGATCACCCTGGCGCTGGTCGCCGCCGAGCTGCGGCTGATGAACGGTGATCTCCTGGCCCGGCGACTGGCCCCCATGCTGCCCTCGGCCAAGCTGCTCCTCATGGCCAGCCGCTCGGCTCCCAGCCCCGCCACCGACGGCGGGTTGTGGCTGCCCACACCCTGCACGGACAGCGAGCTGCTCGCGCGCGTCCGGCAGGCCCTCGCCGCCTAGCCTCACTCCCGGCGACTCCCGATCGTCGATTGCCCTTGACGGGCCAGTCCGCCCCGTGGAGCATCGGGGCGCGCGCACGCTGGGCGCCCGGAGGCCGTCACTGGTGACACGTCGAAAGCTCCTCGCCACCCCGGCCGGCGCGGCGGCGCTCGCCGCGGTCGGTGCGCCCCGCGGGGCCGTGGCCCAGACGTCGAAGCGCGGCGGCACCCTCACCATCCGCGCGTGGGATCCGCCGCACTTCGATCACAGCCTCGTGCACGCCTACCGCACCCACGTGGCGATCTCGTTCACCCACAGCCGTCTCCTGCGCCACCGGGCCGGCCCGGCGGTGAAGCCGGGCTCGCTCACGCTCGAGGGCGATCTGGCGGAGTCGTGGACGCAGCCGAGCGACACGACCTACGTGTTCCGGCTTCGCCGAGGCGTGCCCTTCCACCCGAAGCCCCCGGTCAACGGACGCGAGCTCACCGCGGACGACGTCAAGTTCACCTTCGAGCGCATGCTCACCGAGACGGGCAGCCACGCCTCGATGTACCGGTCGATCGCGAAGATCGAGGCGCTCGATCGGTGAGCACGCCGTGACCGCTCTCGCGGATCGCGTGGCCATCGTCACCGGCGCCGGCCACGGCATCGGCCGCGCCATCGCGCTGGCCCTCGCGGCAGCGGGCGCGCAGGTGGCGGCCGCCGACGTGGACGCGGGCGCGGCCAAGGCGACCGCGGACGCCGTCGCGGCCCTCGGGGCCCGCAGCCTCGCCCTCGACATCGACGTGGGCGACCTGGCCGCGATCGACCGGATGGTCGGGCAGGTGCTGGCCGCCTTCGGCCAGATCGACGTCCTGGTGAACAACGCCGGGGTCACGCGGCGCGCCGACATCATGGATCTGACCGAGCAGGACTGGGACCGCATCATGCGGGTCAACGCCAAGGGCGTCTTCTTCTGCCTGCAGCGGGTGGCCCGCGAGATGATCCCCCGGCGGCGGGGCTCGATCGTCAACGTGGCCTCGATCGCGGGCAAGGGTTACGCGGGCACCTCGAATGCGATCTACGCGGCGAGCAAGGGCAGCGTCATCTCGCTCACCCGCACCGCCGCGCAGCAGCTGGCCCGCCACGACATCAACGTCAACGCGATCTGCCCCGGGGTCACCGTCACCGCGCTCTCCGAGGCCAACGTGGCGGTGCGGGCGCGCGACGAGGGCGTCTCGGTGGAGGAGATGAAGCGGCGACGCAACGCGGTCATCCCGCTCGGTCGCGCCAACGAGCCCGAGGACGTGGCCGCCCTGGCCGTCTTCCTGGCCTCCCCGGCCGCGCGGAACATCACCGGCCAGTCGCTCAACGTCGACGGCGGCCTCGTCTTCGACTGACCGCACGGAAGGAGATCTCCGAATGAACATCGGCATCTCGGTGCCCCTGCCGGCCTATCTGGTCGACGTGGGGGTCATGGCCCGCACCGCCGAAGAGCTCGGCTTCGAGTCGTTCTGGTGCGCCGAGCATCCCTTCATCCCGGTCCACACCACCAGTCGCTTCCCCGGCTCCGAGGACGGGGTGATTCCGGAGGCGTACTCGCACTTCATCGATCCCTTCGTGGCCCTGGCGCGCGCTTCCGGGACCACTCGCCGCATCGCGCTCGGCACCGGCATCGTGCTGGTGCCCGAGCGTCATCCGCTGCTGCTCGCGAAAGAGGTCTCAACTCTCGACCTGTTCAGCGGCGGCCGCTTTCTCTTCGGCATCGGGGCGGGATGGCTCCGCGAGGAGACACAGCTGATGGGCGGCGACTTCGACCACCGCTGGACGCAGACCCGCGAGTCGATCCTGGCCATGAAGGAGCTGTGGACGAAGCCCGAGGCGGAATTCCACGGCAAGTACTACGATTTCCCGCCGGTGCGCTCCAATCCCAAGCCGCGGCAGAAACCCCATCCGCCGGTGCTGCTGGGAGGCGATGCCCGCAACGTGCTCGAGCGCATCGTGGACTGGGGCGACGGATGGCTGCCGAACCGGGTGACGCCCGATCAGCTCCGCGAAAAGCGCGCCACGCTCGATCGGCTAGCCCGGGAGGCCGGCCGCGATCCCGCGACCATCACGATCTCGGTGCACGGGCAGCCCGCCGACCGCGACCTGATCGAGCGACTTCACGAGGCCGGCGCCACCCGCGTCATCGTTCGGCCCGCCACCACGAGATCGGAGCCGGATATGGTGCGCGAGCTGACCCGGATCGCCGACACCGTCCTCCGCTAGCGTTCCCTCACCCCGGAGGAGATTAGGGCAGGGTCCACGCTCACGCGTTCGGGATCCACGGCCAGTACTTCGCGATCGCGCCGGCGTCCACCCGCAGGTCGGTGCCCGTGATCATCTCGGCGTCGTCGCCGGCCAGGAACACCACCGCGCGGGCGTAGTGGCGCGGGCTCGGCAGCCGGCCCATCGGCACCATCTTCGGGAAATCCAGGCCGCGAGCGTGCGCCTCGGGCCGCGGCCGTCCCCACGTCACCGCGCGCTCGGCCGCCTCGTCGGTGTCGGTGGCGGTCGGCGTGAGGCTGTTGACCCGGATGCCGTGCCGGGCCAGGTCCATGGCGGCGGCGCGCGTGAAGTTGAGCAGGCCGCCCTTGCTGGTCGAGTAGGCGATGTTGCCGGCCTGGCCCTGATGGCCCGCGGTGGAGACGACCACCACGATGCTGCCGCGGCGCCGCTGCTCGACCATGAGGCGGGCCACGTGCTTCGTGCAGAGGAACGTGCCGGTCAGGTTGACCGCGAACTGGCGGTTCCAGCGCTCCACCGGCATCTCGAGCACGCCGAGCCCGCCGAGGATGCCCGCGTTGTTGACCAGGATGTCCACGCCGCCGTGGGCGTCGCGCACGCGCGCCACCATCGCCTGGACCTGTCCCTCGTCGGTGATGTCGCACGCGATGCCGAGGGCCTGGCCGCCGCGCCGCCGGATGGCCTCCGCGCACTGCAGGGCGTTCTCCGACGCCAGGTCCACGCAGGCGACGACGGCGCCCTCGTCGGCGAGCCCCTCCGCGATGCCCCCGCCGATGTTGGGGCTGGTGCCGGTGACGACGGCGACCTTGCCGGCGAGCGAGGTCATGGCGCGCGATCGACCGACCGGGGCCTCGGGCGGGGGCGTGGTCGGAATGGAGCCGGTCAGCGGCCCATCCGGTCGAGCGCGCGCCCCCGTCTCCGCTGATGCCAGCTCGCCAAACCGGCGCCGGCGAGCGCGGCGCCGAAGAGGAGGAACGTGCCCGGCTCCGGCGCGGCATAGCGGACGTAGTACGGCTGGACGCCGCCGAAGTCGTCCCAGCCGCCGGGGCCGCGGAGGAGGAAGTTCTGGACGCCGCCGTTGTCCGGCTGCGCGAGGCCCCAGTTCGTGTAGACACCGCCGGGAGCCGAGCCGCCCGGCCCGCCGATCCAGAAAACCTGATTCGCCTGGGGCCCGTCGCTCCAGGTCCACGTGCCCTCGGAGGCCTGGTCGGAGCCGCCGAGCCATCCGATCGGCGCCAGCCCGGCGAGGAAGGAATCCACCGCCGCCGACGTGACGATCGCCAGATGGCCGGGCACGCCCTGATGCGACGACGCCCGCGCGGCCGCCCGCGCGGTGGGCCAGGTCACCGGTGTCGGCACGACCTCGTAGAAGTAGCCGTCGGGACCTTGAACCGGCACGGCCTCGGCCGGGGTGATCGCGAGTGCGATGAGGAGCGTCTCGAGGAGAAAGAAGATCCGGATGCGCCGCATAGAGCCCTCCCACCCAGTGCCGCAACGATTTCTCACTGGGAACTACTGGCGAGCCTATCAACGCCCCTCACGGATGACCAAGAAACTAGATCGCGCGGGCCTCGAGCCGCCTCGGCGCGGGCCGGTCGGCCGGGCTAGCCGAGGCCGACGCCGCGCAGCCCGAGCAGTCGGGCCAGCACGGTGCCGATCGTTACCCCGCTCTGCGCCGCTGCTCCTGCAGGTAGCGCACCGACACCCGCTCGATCGGGACCGCCTCAGGCGACAGGCCGTCGGGGTTCTTGTACTCGAACGGCGCGTCGCGGCCGCCGAAGTGCTTGGTCACCACCAGGCGGCGCCACTGGATGACCTCGGCGTCGGTCGAGGAGAGCTTCTCCGGCGTGTCGTAGCGCTGGTTGATCATCACGCGCTCGTCCTGGCGCGAGAAGTTGTACTCGATGATCCACCGGTGCAGCGTCGCGTAGGCCAGGCGCTCCACCATCCGGCCGATCGCGGTCTTCGGCCGCAGGCAGTGGTAGTACCAGACGCGCGTGAGGTTCTCCTCGACCGGCACGCACATGCGCGTGTAGAGATCCCACCCGAACTCGGCCCGGAACATGCCGGGCAGGTGATGGCCGCCGCACCACTTCGCGGAGCGGGGCGGTGGAATGTGGCGGCGCGCGCGGTCGGCGAGGGGACGGGTCAGCCACGTCCAGAGCCGGCGATAGGTCGTCCGGGGCCACTTGCGTCCGTCGGGATAGACGTCCTGCCGCGGGTTCTGGCGCAGGTAGTTGCTCTCGGCCACGTCGCCGCCGAAGCCGTTGCCCACGAAGATGGGATGCTCGCCCTGCGCGCCGCGGGCGATGAACCCGCTCCGGGCCACCACGATCGCGTTGCGGTGGACGTAGTTGACGTGCGAGTCCATCGAGTTCTCGAGGGCGACTTCCCAGTTGCACCGCCAGTCGACCTGCCCGAGGAGGATCAGCGTCTCCTCGTCGAAGAACTCCTCGGGCACGTCCTCCTCGATCGGCGCGGGCGATCCCTCGCCGATCCACACGAACACCAGCCCCTTGAGCGTCCGCGTCGGGTACGCCCGGGCCTCCGTGCCGGCCTTGCCGCACACGCTCGAATCGGGCCCCTCGGAGAGCACCATCATGTTCTTGCCGGACTCGTCGTAGACCCAGCCGTGGTAGGGGCAGGCCACCGTGCCGCGGTAGTGGCAGTCGCCCTCGCTGAGGCGCGCGCCGCGATGGGGGCAGACGTCCTGGATGGCCACCACGTCGCCCCCCGCGCCGCGGAAGAGGCACAGCTCCTCCCCGAGGAGCGAGACCTTGAGCGGCTTGCGCCGGCCGACCGCGCGATCCTCGATCGCCGGATACCAGTAGTTCCGCAGCCCGAGCTTCGGAATCAGCGGCCGGATGTCGCCGGTGAGCCTCGGGATGCCGCTGGTCGGACGCGCGTCGGTGCGGTCGAGCGGGGAGGTGGACCGGGGAGGTGTCGGCACGCCGAGCTCCTTGACCGTCTCAGGGCATGAACGTGGCGAAGCACTTGTTCGAGTTGAACGACCAGGTCTCGATGAAGTCGCACTCGTCCGGCTTGCGGCCGAGCGCTTCCATGGCCCCGGCCAGCATGTACCAGTTCAGCATCTCCTGCTGGCCCGAGGCCTCGATGGCCGCGAGCGGCGTCTTGCGCCAGGTGTCGTAGTCACCCACCCGGAGCGCGTCGTAGAGCCGGCGATCCGACTCGATGTCCGGATAGAGCTGATGGTTCTTGTCGGTCAGGAAGGCGTGCGACCAGCTCGACGAGGCGATGAGCGCGGTGCGCCAGGGGCTGTCACGCATCACCCGCGCGGTGGCCGCGCCGACTTCCATGCACCGCCGCGGGGAGGGCGAGGGCGGGTCCAGATCGGCCTCGAACACCGGGTTGGCGAGGCTCGCGCGCCCGCCGCGCTGGGCGATCACGCGGCGCCCGTAGCAGTTGACCTGGAAGGCGATCACCGGGTAGGGGAAGCCGACGCGGTCGTAGTCGAGGAACATGATCGTGTTCAGGAACGCGTGGGCCAGCCCCGGGTAGTGGAGCGGCTTGTAGGCGTAGGCCATGTCCACGCCTTGCTCGAGCAGGCCGGTCGCCAGGTGCTTGCCGGCGGCGCGATGGCCGGTGATGCGGAACGTCGTGTCGGCCGGCTCGTTCCAGACGTTGGGCGGCAGGCCGGGCCGATGCCAGGGCCGGGCCTCGACCTCGTCGTAGGCCAGCACGCAGAACGGCGGGATGACGTCGGCGGTGAAGTTCTCGTGCTGGTCGTCGCCCCAGATGATCACCACGTCGGGCCGGAACTCGTCGAGGAGGCGCCGGGCCTTGCGGAAGTGCTTGAGCAGGGCGTCCCGGTGGCCAGCCGCGCTGGCGGTGCCGCCATCGTGGCCGTACTCGGCGCGCATCGGAGCCGGCCAGCCGGCGGGCTCGCGGAGATGCGGGGGCAGCCCGGGATCCTGCTGGACTCGACGCAAAATGGCCGCCATGTTGGCGTCGGTGCCGGTCAGCGGAGGGTAGTGCGTCATGCCCAGCCCGAGGATCGCGCCCATGCGAGGCCCCTCTCGTCTGCGTGCGAATGCTGGGGCCACCCTAGTCCGCCGGCCCGGGCCTTGTCAACGTCGGGCCCGCGAGGGCAGAGCGGCTATTGCCCGCCGGTCACGTCGATGGTGACGCCGCTCACGAAGTCGGCATCGGACGAGGCCAGGAAGCAGATGACGCGAGCCTGGTCCTCGGGAGTGGCGACCCGGCCGAGCGGCGTGCGCTTGATCTCGGCGGCCTGGCCCTCCGCGGAGCGCCGCTCCCAGTGCGGCCGGATGCGCTCGGACAGGGTGAGGCTGGGCGCGATCGCGTTGACGTTGATGCCGTGCGGCCCCAGCTCGAAGGCGAGCTTGCGGGTCAGCGCGATGATGCCGCCCTTGGCGGTGGCGTAGGCGCTCGAGCTCTCCCGGCTGAGCCCGCGCCCGGCGATGGAGGAGAGGTTGACGATCTTGCCGCTCCGCTGCCGCTTCATCACCGGGATCACCGCGTGGGTGAGGAGGAACGTGCCGGTGAGGTTGAAGTGGAGCAGCCGCTCCCATTCCGGAAGCGTCAGCTCGTCGAGCGGCGCGGCGGGGCGGCTCACGATGGTGCTGCCGCCCACCGCGTTGACCAGGATGTCGATGCGCCCGTAGGCGTCGACCGCCCGGCCGACCACGCCCTCCACCGACGCGGCGTCGAGCGCGTCGGCGCGCAGCGCCAGCGCGCGGCCGCCGGCCGCGCCCACGTCCGCGGTGAGCCGATCGAGCGCGCCCTGCTCCACGTCCACCCCGACCACCGTGCCGCCCTCGCGGCCGATGATCATCGCGGTCGCGCGGCCGATCCCGGCGCCCGCGGCCGAGATCAGCGCCACCTTGCCCTGGAATCGCATGAGGTCGCCCTCCCGGCCGGGATGATACTCGACGCGCGCAGCCGACGCGTAGAATGAGCGCGTGTCCTACGATTGCGCGTTCTGCGGCGAGGAGAACGAGGTCTTCGTGGACCCGAGCGGCGGCGACCGCCAGACGTTCACCGAGGACTGCGCGGTGTGCTGTCGCCCCAATCTCATCACCCTCGCGGTCGACGCCGAGGGCGAGGTGACGATCGAGGCCGTGCAGGAGTACGAGGCCTAGCGGGTGGCCACCCGCGTGATGTAGTCCACGAACCGGGCGGTCGGATCGAAGCCCAGCACCTCGGGCGCGTTGGCCACGAAGTTGGACGTGGCGTTGACGTCGTAGTAGTAGATCAGCCCTTCGCGCTTCGCCACCAGGTACTCCACGCCGCCGATGTCGATCGATGCGGCCCGGGTGAGCCTCAGCACGGTGTCGATGGCCTCGGGCGGGGCGTCGAAGCGGGTGACGGTGAGCCCGGGGATGGCCGACACCGGGCAGGCCTCGAGCGGCGTGGCCGCCGGCGCCGACGCGCCCTCCGGTACGTGGCAGATGTCGGCCGGACAGAGGTTGAAGCCGGCGCGCGCGTCGCGCACGATGCGGATGGCGTAGAGGTACTGGTCGTCCATCACCTCGACCCGCACGATCGCGCCCTCGTCGGACTCGAGATACTCCTGCACGAGCACCGTCCCGTCCGGGCCGAAGTGCAGGGTGTCCAGGCCGGCCTCCAGATCGTCACGCGAGTCGAAGCGGACGATGCCCGCTCCGGACCCGCCGATGTTCGGCTTGATGACCAGCGGGAAGGCGATCTGGTCGAGGGCCTTCAGGATCGTGTCGCGATGGTTGACCACCACCGCCCGCGGATAGCGGGCACCGACGCGCTCGAAGAGGTCCAGCTGGAGCGCCTTCGACTTCTCGCTCCGGTAGGCGGCCACCGGGTTGATGACCGGCACGCCGAGCGAGGCGTAGTGATGGAGCAGGGCCTCGGCGTAGAAGAGCACGCCCCCATGGCCGCGGGTGGCCGACGACGGGCTCGTGCGATTCACGACCACGGAGTAGCGCGGCTGGCGGTCGCGCGGGTCGTAGGAGTGGTTGGAGTGGTCGATCTTCTCGTAGGGCAGCCGCCGCGCCTGCAGCTCCGCGATCAGTCGACTGGACCACTCCGGATGCTCATCCAGGATCGCAATGGGTGCCCGCAACTGCCCGTTCATGTTGGTTCCTCTTACATTTCAGTATCAATTTTCACATTTCCGACTGGCAATAGGATAATGCCCGGGACCCGGCGGCCCTGTCAAGCCATCGTTGACGGGCCGGCGGCCCGACCCCATGCTGCCCGCGTGAGCGACTGCTGCGCCGTTCCCGCCGAGGTACCGGAGGATCAGCGACGGCTCCTCCTGCTGGTCCTGGGGATCAACGCAGCGGTGTTCCTGATCGAGTGTGGCGTCGGCCTGGCCGTGCGCTCCACCGCGCTGCTCGCCGACTCGATGGACATGCTGGGCGATGCGCTGGTCTACGGCGTGAGCCTCTACGTCGTTCGCCGCGGCCCGGCCTGGCAGGCGCGCGCGGCCCTGCTCAAGGGCTCGGTGATGGCGGCCTTCGGCGTCGGGGTGCTCGCGGAGGTGGTGGGCAAGCTCGTGCGCCCCGTCGTGCCCCCGGCGACGGTGATGGCCGTGCTTGGCGTGCTGGCCCTCGGGGCCAATCTCGTCTGCCTGGCGCTCCTGTGGCGGCGGAAGGCCGACGACATCAACATGCGCTCGGCGTGGCTCTGCTCGCGCAACGACGTCCTCGCCAACGCCGGCGTGCTGCTGGCCGCCGCGGGAGTCGCGATCACCCACGCCGGGTGGCCGGATGTCGCCATCGGGCTGCTGATCGCCGCGCTGTTCGTCTTCTCCGCGGTCGGGGTCGTTCGCGAGGCGTGGAATGGCCGACGCGCCTTCGTGACTGGTCCGACCAGGTGACGCCGCGCGCTACTGCACAGGGCTTGACCCCGCGAACCGGCCTGCTCTAGGATGCCGGCGGCGTCGGCTCCGCGACGCCGGCTTCGGCCGGGTCGCCGGGGTCGACGAGGCGGGCCGCGGCGCCCTCGCCGGCCCGCTGGTCGCCGCCGCCGTGATCCTGCCGAGGGACTGCCCCATCCAGGGGCTGGCCGACTCCAAGCTGCTCACCCCCCAGCGCCGCCGCAGCCTGGCCGCCCAGATCCACGACCACGCCCTGGCCGTGGCCGTGGTCCGCATCGGCCCCGACACCATCGACCGGGTCGGCCTCCAGCGGGCCAACATCGCCCTGCTGGCCAGGGCCCTGCGCGACCTGGAGGGCGGCTACGACTACGCCCTGGCCGGCGCGCCGCACGCCTTCGAGGATTATGCGGTCGGCGAGAGGATCGACCACGTCGACGGCATCACCGTCGAGGAGGCCGAGCACATGACTGCGACGCGGCTCTACCAGAACACCGCGCGCATTCATTTCGACGCCTTCACCGCGGCGCAGGGCCGCTTCGTCCCCGGCCAGTTCCTCGAGCATCTCGGCCATCGCGACATCGCCGAAGTGGGGCTGGGGGAGTTCGTGGCACGCGAGATG
>Ga0209966_1000063_pt1 | contig 47732 bp, 47 predicted proteins | sample RhisoiCoNPM_FD_187575 | JGI IMG/M metagenome (GOLD analysis project Ga0209966, IMG submission 187575) | Arabidopsis thaliana rhizosphere microbial communities from the Joint Genome Institute, USA, that affect carbon cycling - Rhizosphere... | ecosystem: Host-associated > Plants > Roots >... | reverse complement strand
CACGCTCTTCATGGTGATCCGCTTGATGTTGGGGGCGTGCCGCCAGTAGCCGGGGAAGGCCTCGAGGGTGATGTCGATCCCGGGGCGCTGGCTCACGAACTTGTAGGGGCCCGCGCCGATCGGGCGCTGGCGGAACGCCTCGGCGCCGACCTGCTCGAAGTACTTCCGCGGCATCACGATGCCCGCGGCGGTGGCGGTGGTCCCGTAGAACGTCATGAAGTCGGGCCAGGGGTCCTTGAGATGGAAGCGAATCACCGTCGGGTCGACGACCTCGACCTGGCGGACCCGCACGCGGTATTCCCGCGCCCCCGCGCCCTGGTAGCGGTCGAAGCTCCACTTGACGTCGTCGGTGGTGAGCGCGTCGCCATTGTGGAACTTGAGACCGCGTCGCAGGCGGAACTCGTAGACCAGGCCGTCGGGGCTCTCCGTCCACGACTCGGCGAGGCTCGGGCCCATCTTCTGGCCGGGCAGCGGGCGGACCAGCGCGTCGTGGATCGCGTACATCACCCCGAATGGCGTGATCTGGGGCGGCGCGGTCGAGGGGTCGAACCAGCTGGGCGCCAGGGTGACGTGGAACGAGACCGCGACGTCGCCCGCCGGCGTCTGCGCCGCGGCGGGCCCGGCGATCGGCGATCCCCAAACGAGCAGGGCGATGACGACCAGGGCGGCCACGCGATCGACTCTCGGCATTCGAGACCTCCTTCCGGCCGCTCAGGCGTAGGCGAACGCGCGGCGGGGATTATCGATCAGCAGGGTCTGGATGGTCTTGTCGTCGGCGCCCTTGGCCCGCAGGCGCGGGATCACGTTGACGAGCAGGTGGTGGTAGCCGAAGCCGCCCCACCGGCTCAGGCAGTGCTTGTAGGCGATGTCGTGCGACATCAGGATCTGGTCGAGATGGCCGCGCTCGATGAGGCCCAGGATCTGGCGCATCCGCTCGCCGTCGTTGGGCATGTCGAAGGTGGGATTGTACGGGTAGTAGGACGTCTCGAGCCCGAAGAGGTCGTATTCGAGGTAGACGGAGGTGGCGGCCAGGTCCGTCAGCACCGCCGGGTCGGCGATGGTGCGCTCGATGTGGCACATGATGGTGCGGCCGAGATCGGCGCCTTCCCTCCGGATGAAGTCGACGATCTGCAGCGGTAGCCGCTCGTGGCGCCCGGGGTGGATCATCAGCGCCGCGCCGGTCTCGCGCTGGGCCGCCACCGCCGCGCGCACGACCTTCTTCTCGTTGTCGGTCCACGGCCACGTGGTGCCGATCTCGCCGATGAATCCGGCCCGCACGCCGGTGCCGTCCACGCCCACCGTGAGGTCTCGCACCAGCTCGCGCGCGATGTCGTCCGACGTCCGCCGGTCCATGTCCGCGGGGTGCGCGGCGGCCACGTAGTAGCCCGAGCCCATGATGACGTTGAGCCCGGTGGCCCGCGCGATCCGGGCCAGGGCGAGCGGGTCGCGGGCCAGCCCGCGGTTGGTCGGGTCCACGAAGGTCTGCCCGCCCGCGTGCTTGAACAGCAGGGCCTCGTCGCGGGCGACCCGCTCGTCGAGGAGCTGGAGGTTGTCGAGGTTCGAGCTGAAGTGGTGGCGGACCCAGCCCAGGTTGGCCAGGCTCACCGGCTGGCGGGCGAGCCCGCGCTCGGCCCCGTTGGCCGGCTCGCGGAACATCACCTCGAAGTCGATGAGGAGATGCTCGTGCGGCAGGGTGATGCCCATCGCCTCACCCGCGATGGGGCCGAGCACGGTCTGGGCCTGCCCGGAGAGCGCGGAGGAGGGCATCGAGCCGATCGGCCTACTGGCGCGCGCCCGCGGTTCCTTCCAGCACCGCCTCCCGCCACTCCCGCTTGAGGGGGAGGATGGGCGGCATCGGGACCACGTCCGGCTCCCGCGTGGGCTCGGCCACCGCGTCCTTCACGTCGGTGGCGGCGCCCTTCTTCATGAAGAGGTTGTAGATCGTCCACTGGGTGCGCTTGCGCCGCCCGCGCACCGGGAAGCGCTTGGCAATGGAGGGCGCCGAGTAGAAGCGCTCGTAGGCCGCGGTCTGTCCGAGCCGCAGCTGATCGCCGGTCATCTGGGCGGGCCGGTAGACCACGTTGGCCTGGTCGTACTTCGTCCAGTCGAAGGAGACGATGCGCCGGGCTTTCTTCAGCTCGTACCAGGTGAGCGTGCCCGGGTAGGGGGTGAGGACCGAGTACGCGCAGGCGTCGTAGTCGGCGTCGATGTTGAAGCGCGCGGTGGTCTCGAACACCGAGGCGTCGTCGCCGTCGAAGCCGAACATGAACAGGCCGAAGACCATGATGCCGTAGGAATGCACCTTCTCGACCAGCGAGGCGAAGGTCTCGGGCCGGTTCACGTGCTTGTGCACGCTGGTGAGGGTGGAGCGCGTGATCGACTCGAAGCCGATGCTGAGCAGGGTGCAGCCGCTCTTGGCGGCCAGCTCGAGCATGCGGTCGTCCTGGGCCAGCTTGGAGGTGACGCCGGCCTGCCACTGGACGCCGCGGCCGATCAGGGCGCGCATGACCTCCTTGGGCCGCTCGGCGGTGCCGAAGAAGTCGGCGTCGTTGATCGAGATGATGCGCGAGCCGCAGTTGTCGATCTCGCGGACCACCTCGTCCACCGGCCGGTAGCGGAACTTGAGCCCGTTCATCAAGGGCTCGGCGCAGAAGGTGCAGCCCTGGTGGCAGCCGCGCGAGGTCTGCACGAAGGTGCGGTTGACGTAGCGGTGCTTCTTGAGCAGGTCGTACCGCGGCATCGACACGCCCACCATCGGGTGGAGGCGGTCCGCGCGGTAGACGCCGCGCACCTCGCCCCGCTCGAGGTCGTCCAGCAGCTTGGGGATCACCAGCTCGGCCTCGCCGATCACCACCGCGTCGGCGTGCTTGAGCGCCTCCTGGGGCATGAAGCTCGGGTGCACCCCGCCCATCACCACCGGGATGCCGCGCGCCCGGAATTGATCGGCGATCTCGTAGCCGCGGTTGACGTAGGCGGTCATCGCGGAGATGCCGACCAGGTCCGCCTTGAGATCGAAGTCCACCGTCTCGATGTTCTCGTCGGTCAGTACCACCTCGTAGCGATCGGTCGGGATCGTGGCCGCCACCGCGAGGAGGCCGGCGAGGGGCGAGTAGAGCGCGCGGTTCAGGTAGAGCGGCCGCGTGGTGATCGAGTCGGTCTTGGGATTGACGAGATGGATGATTCGGGTACGCAATGCGGCCTCTCCGTCAGGAGCCGGTTCGCACGAAGACGTTCTGCTCCGGGGCCGGGAAGCCGGCCTCCCCGAACGTCTCGCGGATCACGCGATTGGTGTCGAAGTACACCTGCCAGTAGTGCGCGTTGTCGCAGTAGGGGCGGACGGCCAGGGCCGGACCGAGCGGGTTGAACGAGAGGATCTCCACGTCCGGCTTGGGGTCGGCCTTCACGTTCGGGATCCGGGCGAGGCGGTCGCGCAGCAGCCGGATGGCCGCCGCGTGGTCCACCACGTTGTGCAATTGAGCCACGAGGTCGACCCGGCGATAGGGGTTGGCCGAGAAGTTCTGGATGGTCTCGGAGAAGAGCTTGTTGTTGCCCACGTAGGTGCGAACGTTGTCCAGCGTGTTCACGACGGTCACGAACAGGCCGATCTCCTCGACGGTGCCCACGATGCCGGCGGCGCCGATGAGGTCACCCACCTTGAACGGGCGCAGGATCAGCAGGAAGATGCCGGACGCGAGGTTCGCGAGCAGACCGCTCCACGCCGCGCCGATGGCCAGGCCGACCCCGGCCAGGAGCGCCGCGAAGCTGGTGGTCTCGATGCCGAAGAACCCCAGGATGGCGACGATCAGCACGATGTTCAGCAGCACCTTCACCGCGGTGCCGATGTAGGACGCCACCGTCTGGTCGAACGGGAACTTCAGGCTGCGCACCAGGAGCCGCGTGCCGAAGTCGATCAGCCGCCGGCCGATGATCCAGAGGATGAAGGCGCCGATCACCTTGAGGACGAAGTAGGTGAGGATCGGGATCGCGTTCTGGATCACGGCCTGGATGTTGTCCATGACGAGCGAGTCTCCCCTCGCGGCCGATCAGACGTTGCGGTAGACCGCGGCCTCGAACCCCGCGAAGAGGTCGAGCGCGGTCTCGTCGTAGAACGGCAGCAGCTGGGAGAGGAACACGCCGGACACGCCGCGGGTGCGGTCGATCCAGAAGTAGGTGTTGCCGAGGCCGGCCCAGGCCAGGGAGTTGCCCGCGCGCCCCGAGGGCACGTCCCGGGTGTTGATCAGGAAGCTGAGCCCCCACTTCTTGCTCATGCCGGGGAACCACTCCACGTCGTTCGACAGCGGCGGCATCGCGGTCTTCAGCACCTCGATCTCGAGCGGCCCGATGTGGCTCTGGGCCATGGTGTCGACCGTGGCCTTCTGGAGCACCTGCGCGCCGTTCAGGGTGCCGCCGCCCAGGATCATCCGGCAGAACTTGAGATAGTCGCCCGCGGTCCCGTAGAGCCCGCCGCCGCCCATGTGGAACTCGGGCTCCTCGGGCAGGCCGAACTCGATGGCGGTCAGCGAGCCGTCCGGATTGCGCTGGTGCATCGCGGACAGGCGCGTCTTCTGGGAGGCGGCCAGCTTGAAGGCGGTGTCCGTCATGCCGAGCGGGCCGATGATGTTGTCCTGCAGGTAGCGGTCCAGGCGCTGCCCGCTCGCGGCTTCGACCATCTTGCCCGCCCAGTCGATGTTGATGCCGTAGTCCCAGCGGTCGCCCGGATCGAAGAGCAGCGGGGTGCCGAGCGCGGCGTTGGTGCAGGAGGTGATGCCCGGCGTGCCGGTGACCTCCTGGAACTTGACGATCGACGGGCTCCAGATCTCGTAGCTGAAGCCGGCGGTGTGGGTGAGGAGGTGGCGCAGCGTGATCGGCCGCTTGGGCGCGCGCAGGCGCGGCTTGCCCGCGGCGTCGAAGCCCTCCAGCACCTTGGCGTCGCCCAGCGCCGGCACGACCTCTCCGGCGGGCCGCTCGAGGGAGAGCTTGCCGCGCTCCACCTGCTGCATGGCCGCCGCCGCGGTGATCGCCTTGGTCATCGAGGCGATCCACACCACGGTGTCGGTGGTCATCGGCGCGGGCTTGCCGATCTCGCGGTGGCCGAAGGCGGCCTCGTACAGCGGGCCGGTCGTGGTGGCCGCGGCGACCACGACGCCGGGGATCTTCTTGGTTTGAACGGCCTGGTTGACGCTCGACTCGAGGCTCTTGAAGTCAGCCATGTTCAGCGCCTCCTTGCTGGTGGGCGGTTGCGACCGCAAGCTTCTCCGGGCGCCCCGACGCTACCCCCGGCCCGGCCGAAGATCAAGCGCTCAGGCGGACGGCGCCGACTCCCCCCCGCCGCCGCCCCCGCCACCGCGGCGGCGCCGCCTCCGCCGGCGTCGGCCTCGACGCGGTCCGCCCGGCGCGCTCGCGCCATTGCCCACGCCGACCTCGACCGGCGCGACATTGCCGTTCACGTCGTCCACCTCGGTGACCTCCTCGGCCTCCGCCACCGCGTCGGAGGTCGGCTCGGAGTCCTCGACGGTGTCGTCGCGGACGGGCGAACCGGCGGCGTCGGCCAGCGTGATCATGCCGGTGCGGCTCACCACCAGCTCGCGGATGCGTCGCAAGCGCGTGATCAGGCGCGGCGAGCCGGGCGGCCGGCTGAATCCGCGCTCCTTGAGCGCGCGGGCCAGCGTGTCGATCAGCACCGCGCCGTTGGGCGCGTCGTCGGCCAGCTCGCGCACCACGTCCACCAGCGCATCGTGCGGCGCGGTCTGCGCGCCCGCGTCCGCGGCCGGGGCGCGGGCTGGCTCCGCCGCCGGCTTCGCCGGCGCCGGGGGCGTCGGCCGCGGGCCGGCGTGGTCGCGTCCGTGCGGGGCGCGACCCCGGCCGCGGCGCCGTCCGCGGCCGCCGCGGCGGCCGCGCGCCTCGCGGGGGGCCGGCGCCTCGGCCGGCGCCTCCTCGCTGACCGCCTGGCCGGTGAGGCCGCGGTAGGAGAGGCGTCGGTACTCGACGCCCAGCACCGCGGCCACGTCGCCCACCGCGTCGAAGGCGCGGTCGTCGGAGATGATCTCGACGAGATCGCCGGGCCGCGCGCTGCCGAGCCAGACGCCCGCGCTCACCGCGATGCGCAGGTCGCTCCAGTCGCGCACGCCGGTGGAGGGCGCGCTGTGCACGAGGTGGGCGCCGCGGCGGGCGAGCAGGCGCGCGCTGTCCGCGCCGATCACGCGCCAGTTGCCGACCGCGATCAGCTCGACCCGCCGGTCGCGGCGGTCGATCGCGAGATGGTCGAGGACGCGGCTGATGTGGTCGGCGCGGCTCGAGTTCTCGACGTCGACGAAGATCGCGCGCCGCGTGGACGGCAGCGGCGGCGGCGCGGCGGGAGCGCGGACACGGCCGGCGAAGCCGCGCTCCGGTGTGGCGATGGGTACCGCGGTCAGCGTCTCCCGCGCGGCGGCTTCCGGCGGGGGGGCGGCCGGCGTCTTGCGCTTTGCGGGGGCTCGAGCGGGCTTCTTCGCGGCCTTGCGGTTGCGGGCAGTGCGTTTGGTCTGTGCCATGGATGCTGAGCCTAGCACTTCCCTCCGCCCCGGTGCTCACGGGAAATCGTCAGGCTTGCGGGAGACCAGCAGTTCGCGGTCGAGCGCGCGTAGGCGCGCGCGACGGGCGCGGGCGTTGCTAGGCGAGGGCGCGGTCGAGGATCGCGCCCTCGACGCCGTCCATGCGCAGCCCGATCGTGGCCGCGACGGTCGGCGCCACGTCGCGGCTGCGGATGGCGCCGAGCGACACGCCGCGGCGGATGTCGGCGCCGGCGGCCAGGAAGAAGGCGGCGTTGTCGGCGTGGCCCGGGCGCTGCCCGTGGGTGCCCAGATACTTCGGCGGGCCGTGCTCGTCGTCGCCGTCGGCGGTGTCGCCGTAGGCGTAGCCCGGCGCGGCCTCGAACATCACGTCGGCCACGTGGTGGTGATCGGCGGGGCTGGGCAGCCCGAGGCCGCCGTACTCGGCGGCGGGCCACATCCCGCTCACGCCCTCGAGGCGCGCGATCTCCCGCGCCAGCTGCTCGACCGCGGAGGCGTCGGCGTCCAGCCGGTAGAGCGCGCCCGCTCCGTGGTTCATCACGAAGCACGCCTCGCGCTGCGCGCCCAGCTTGCGGAGGCGCACGTTGGGCCGGATCTCCCGGCGCGAGGGCAGGAAGCCGTGGTCGGACACGATGAACGCGGTGGTCTCGTAGAGCCGCGGGTCGCCGAGGCTCTCGAGGAAGCGGCCGATGAGCCCGTCCACGTACTCGATCGCCCAGTAGGCCTCGGGGCTGCGCGGGCCGTGCAGGTGCTGGAGGCTGTCGACGCAGAGGAAGTGCATCAGCAGCAGGTCCGGGGCGTGGCGGCGGGTCACGTGGGCCGCGACGCTGCCCACCATCTCGTCCTTGTAGAGGCGCTGGGGCAGGAGCGCCCACTCGCCCTGGCGGTGCATCGGGTAGCCCAGGGCGGTCAGCTCGTCCCACACCGCCCGCGCGGTCTGGGTCTCGAACACGCGCTGGTCCTTGAAGAAGGGCAGGTTGAAGTCCAGCGTGGGCGCGTGGCGGGTGGCCGGCCAGTCGATGGCCGCGGTGCGCAGCCCGGCGCGGTGGGCGACGTCGTAGACCGTCGGCGCGCGCAGCAGCGCGGGCGCGTCGTAGATCGGGTCGCCGGTCAGATCCTCGGCGACGCGCGTCGTCCGGTTGAGGATATGGTTGGCGACCACGCCGTGCCGGCTCGGGCTCACGCCGGTGACCAGGCTCACGTGGGTCGGCCAGGTGGTGGTTGGGAACACCGCCTCCATCGAGTCGGCGACCGCGCCCCGCTCGGCCAGGCGGCGCAGGTGCGGCATGCGCGCGTGCGGGTCGCGCCAGTAGAACGCCGCGAAGCCGTCGATGCTGATGACGACGACGCGGCGGGCCATCGGGCGGGGTCCCGCCTCGCGCTAGGCGCGGGCGGCCGCGCGGGCGCGGGCGCGGTAGGTGTCGAGGTTGCCGCCGGACTTGAGCTTGCCGGGCAGGGGATGGCCCACGACCTGCTCGGCGAGCCGTCCGGCCGCGATCATCGCGTCGAGATCGATGCCGGTCTCCACGCCCAGCTCCTGGCAGAGGAAGACCAGATCCTCGGTGGTGACGTTGCCGGCGGCGCCCTTGTGGGCCGCGAACGGGCAGCCGCCCATGCCGGCCACCGCGCTGTCGAAGCGATCGACGCCCATCTCCAGCGCGGCCACCACGTTGGCGATGGCCAGCGCGCGCGTGTCGTGCAGATGGAGCTTCACCGGCACCGCGGGCCACCGGTCGCGCACCGCGCCGACCAGCCGCTTGATCTGCCGCGGGTTGGCCCAGCCCATCGTGTCGGCCAGCCCGATCCCGCCCAGGCGCGACCCGGCCTCCGCCGCGCGTGACTCGACCGTCTCCAGCACCGAGAGCACGCGCTCCGTCGGCACGTCGCCCTCGTAGTTGCAGCCGAAGGCGGCCATCACGCTCGCGTCGATCCAGTCCATGCCCAGGGCCTGGTAGCGCGCGGCCCAGCCGGGCAGCTCGGCGATCTTCTCGTCCACCGTGCGGTTGGTGTTCTTGCGCATGAACTCGTCGCTCGCCGCGACGCCGAACATCGGACGCAGGGCGAGGGACTCGCGCAGCGCGGCGGCCCGTGCCAGGCCCGCCTCGTTGAGCCAGATCGCCTCGTAGGCCACGCCGGGGGCGCGCGTGATGCCGGCCACCATCTGCTCGGCGTCGGCCATCTGGGGCACCCACTTCGGGCTCACGAACGACGTGAACTCGATGGTGCGGAGGCCGGTACCGGACAGGGCGTCGACCAGGCCGATCTTCTGCTCGAGGGTGATCGGGCCCTTCTCGAACTGGAAGCCCTCCCGGGGGCCCACTTCCTTGATCGTCACGCGTGCCGGCATGTCGCTCATCCGATGACCCTCCGTGACGCCAGGGCGTCGATCTCGTCGGTGGAGATGCCCAGCTCTTCCAGGATCTCGCGGGTGTGCTCGCCCAGCCGCGGCGCGGGGCGGCGAAGCGCCATGTCGAACGCGCTGCTGCGCACCGGCAGCTTGGGCAGCTTGGCGGTGCCGTGCCCGGGCAGCGGCGTGGCGACGAACTGGCCAGAGGCGTTGAGATGCGGATCGTCCACCAGCTGGTCGGGCCGCCGCAGCGGCGCGAACGGCACCTTCGCGCGCTCGAGCCGCTCGGAGATCTCGACGCCGGTGTGGCGGGCCATCTCCTGCTGGATGCGCTCGGGCAGCCAGTCGCGCGCGGCCACCCGCCGGGCGTTGTCGGCGAGCCGCTCGTCGCCGAGGAGATCGTGCAGCGCGAACGCCTTGCAGAAGCGCTCCCAGTGGCCGTTCGAGGTGATGCCGATGAAGACCTGCTCGCCGTCGGAGGCGGTGAAGAGCTGGTAGACGCCCCAGCCCATGCGCGTGCCCTGGCGGATCTCCGGCATGGGCGCCGACGGCTCGCCGGTCGCCGCGTGCTGAGCGAGCCACTGCGCCACCCAGAACACGGTGGTCTCGAAGAGGCCCGAGGTGATCTGCTGGCCGCGGCCGGTGTGCGCGCGCTGCTGGAGCGCGGCGAGCACCGCGATGACGCCGTAGGCCGCCGCGCCGACGTCCACGATGGACGCGCCCGCGCGGAGGGGCTGGCCGCGGGGCCCGGTCATGAAGGCCAGCCCGGCCGACATCTGGGCCAGCTCGTCGAGGAACGGGCGCGCCTCGTACGGGCCGGGGAGGAAGCCCTTCAGCGCCAGATAGATGATGCCGGGGTTGGTGCGGGCCAGCACCTCGTAGCCCAGGCCCAGGCCCTCGACGGCGCCGTACGCGAAGTTGTCGATCACGATGTCGGAGGCGGCGGCCAGCCGGAGGAACAGCGCGCGGCCCTCCGCCGAGCCCTTCAGGTCGAGGGCGATCGAGCGCTTGTTGCGGTTCAGGAAATGGAAGTTCGCCGAGGTGCCCGCGGGCATCGTGCGCGACTGATCGCCCTCGCCCGGCCGCTCCACCTTGATCACGTCGGCGCCCAGATCGGCCAGCAGCAGCCCGGCCGACGGCCCCGCGATGATGTGCCCCAGCTCGAGCACGCGCAGGCCCTCGAGCGGCAACGCGCTGGTCATGTCGCCCCGCATTGTACTGCACGCACCCGATCAGCACCTCCCGCCACTAAATCCCCGCCACGCTAAGATGGGGTCAGGTCTTGCATTACGACATTTGCCGCAGTGCGATGTCGTAATGCAAGACCTGACCCCCGAAAGGAGGGCATGCGGATGCGATTCTTGATTGCGGTGGGGCTGGTGGCCGGGGCCATGCTGCTCGCGGGCCGGGCCGAGGCCCAGTATCGCTACACGGACGACAAGGGCGTGAGCAAGACGGCGCAGTACAAGCTGGAGGTGCCGACGCGCTACCGGGAGGCCGCGGTGTGGATCGGGCCGATCGGAGCGGGCAAGCCCGCGCTGAGCCGGGAGCAGAACGAGACCCGCCAGCGCTGGGACACCTATCGTCGCATCGGGGAGTCCGTGTCGAGACGGGCCCCGGCGGTACGACGCGTGGAGGCCGTCGAGACGGAGAAGTGCAAGTAGCACCCCGCTGCTCGTGGGCGGGCCGTATGCCTGGCCCGCCCACCCCCGCCTGAGGTAGGCTCGACCGCATGACCGGCCGGCTCGACCGTCCCAGTGGCGCCCTGCACGTCGAGATCATCGACGCGGCCGCGCCGTGGTCGGGCGACGCTCCGCTCATCGTGTTTCACCACGGCATCGGCGCGACCGCCGACATCTGGGCGGACTGGCTGCCCGCCCTCGTGGACCGCTATCGCATCGCGCGCTTCGACACGCTCGGTTTCGGCCGCTCCACCGTGCCCGGCCCGAGCCACGCCTGGTCCCTCGACGCCCTCGCCGCCGACGTCCTGGCGGTGGCGCGCGCGGCCGGCCGCGAGCGCTTCCACTTCGTGGGCGAGTCGCTGGGGGGCACGGTGGGCCTGCTGCTCGCGAGCCGGCGGCCGGACGCGCTGCTGAGCGTGACCGCGTCGAACGCCTCGCATCGCGGCGGGTCGATCCGGCGCGCGCCCGAGTGGCGCGAGTTCATCCGCGCGCGCGGCATGGCCGCCTGGGCCGAGATGATGACGCCGCTGCGCCTGGATCGCGAGCGTGTCTCGCCGGCCAAGTGGCGCTGGTTCGAGCGCACCCAGGCCGAGTCCTCGTCCGATTGCGTGCTCGGCCTGGCCGACGTGCTGATGGGCACCGACCTCACGCCCGAGCTGGCTCGCATTCGCGTCCCGACACTCCTGCTGGCGCCGGGCCAGAGCCCGTTCGTGCCGCTGGCCGTCATGGAGGAGATGCACGCGGCGATCCCCGGCTCGGAGCTCCAGGTCTTCGCCGACGCCCGCCACGGCCTGCCGTGCTCGCACGGGGCGGCCTGCGGGCGGGCGCTGCGCGACTTCCACGACCGGCGCGTCGGGGCCGGCGCGTAGCCGCATGGCCGAGGCCGCCGGCGGCACCGAGGCCGTCGGCCCGCTGCTGTCCGCCCTGCTCGGGGCGCTGGATCGCGTCGAGTGGGTGCAGCGCGCTCTCTTCCCGCCGAGCGCGCCCGCGCTCGCGGAGCGGCTCACCCCGCACGCGGCCACGCTGGCCGGGCCGCTGCAGGCCCTGGAGGCCGCGGAGTGGCCGGAGGACCTGCGGCTCCTCCGCGAGCGGCTCGTGCTGGTCAGCCGGCAGGCGCTCGACCTGATCGACGCCTTCGCGAAAGCGGCCGAGACCGGCGAGCCGATCGAGCTGTACCGCGCCCTCCGCCGCTTCGCGCCGCTGCAGGAGGCGCTGTACCCGCTGAGCCCGGTGCTGGACCCGGTGAGCCGCTGGTTCCTCGAGCCGGCCCGGCGCGCCGACGATCTGCTGGTGGCCCGCCTGCGCGAGGCTGCGCTGCGCGAGGACGGCGCGCGCGTCGGGGTGCTGCACGCCCGCAACGATCGCGGCACTCGCGGCGGCTTCTCGCTCTACGTGCCGGAGACGTGGGAGGCGGCCGCCTCGCCGCCGCTGATCGTGGCGCTGCACGGCGGCAGCGGTCACGGCCGCGACTTCCTCTGGGCGTGGCTGCGCGAAGCCCGGACGCGCGGCGCGCTGCTGCTGTCGCCGACGGCCCAGGACCGCACGTGGTCCATCATGGGCGGCGAGGACGTCGACGCGGCGCGGCTGGCCATCGCGGTGGACGAGATCGCGACGACGTACCTGGTGGACCGCAGCCGCGTGCTGCTCACCGGCATGTCCGACGGGGCCACCTACGCGCTCATGGCCGGGCTCGCCGACGGCATGCCGTTCACCCACCTGGCGCCGGCGTGCGGGGCGCTGCACCCGATGCTGCTGGCCCGCGGCGGCATCGCGGCCGCGCGGGGGCGGCCGATCTACCTCGTCCACGGCGCGCTCGACTGGATGTTCCCGGTCCAGATCGCGCGGATGGGCCGCGACGCGCTGCAGGCGGCGGGGGCGCGCGTGGTCTACCGCGAGATCGAGGATCTCTCGCACACGTATCCGCGCGACGAGAACTCGCGGATCCTCGACTGGCTCCTCAGCCCCCCGCTTCCGGATTGAGCCACGGGCACAGCCATCGCTCGACCAGGCTGACCGCGGCGAAGAGCACGATGGCCATCAGCGACAGGATGATCATGGCGCTGAAGGCCAGCTCGGTCTTCCAGTACGACGTCGCGGAGAGGATCACGTAGCCCAGGCCCTTGTCGGAGCCCACGAACTCGCCCACCACCGCGCCGATCACCGACAAGGTGATCGCCACCTTGGCGCCCGCGAAGATGAAGGGCAGGGCCAGCGGCAGGCGCACCTTGAGAAACGTCTTGAAGCGGCTCGCGCGGTAGGAGCGGCTGAGATCCAGCAGCTCGGGCGGCGTGGCCGCCAGCCCGGTGGCGGTGTCCACGACCACCGGGAAGAAGGCGACCAGGAAGGCCACCACCATCTTGGGGAACTCGCCGAAGCCCAGGATCAGCAGCAGCACCGGCGCGATCGCGATCTTCGGCACCGATTGGGCCAGGATGATCAGCGGGTAGAGAGCCAGCCGCAGGGTCGGGGAGTAGACGATCAGCACCGCCAGCGGGACCCCCACCGCCATCGAGAGCGCGAAGCCGCCGAGCGTCTCGTAGAGCGTCACCCACGTGTGCTCGATGAAGCGGTAGCGCCAGTCCCAGCCCTCGCCCAGGATCGCCGACGGCGCGGGCATGATGAAGCGCGGCACGCGGAAGGCGCGCGTGGCCACTTCCCAGGCGACCACCGCGGCGATCAGGGTGGCCGCGGGCACCAGGGTCTCGCCGGCCAGCCGACGCAGCGTGCTCACGTGCGCTCCTTCCGGCGCGAGAAGATGAGGCCGCGCACCTCCTCGCTGTGGGCCTTGAAGCGCGGGTCGAACTCCAGGTCCATGGTGCGCGGCCGCGGCAGGTCCACCGTGATGACGCGCGCGATGCGCCCGGGGCGCGACGACATCACCACCACGCGGTCGGCCAGGAGGATCGCCTCCGGGATGGAGTGCGTCACGAACAGGATGGTCTTGCGCCGCTCTTCCCAGATGCGCAGCAGCTCGAGGCTCATCTCCTCGCGGGTCATCGCGTCCAGCGCCCCGAACGGCTCGTCCATCAGCAGCAGGCTCGGATCGGGCAGGAGCGCGCGGCAGATGGCCACGCGCTGCTGCATGCCGCCGGACAGCTCCCGCGGGTACTTGGTCTCGAACCCGGCCAGGCCGGTGAGCTCCAGCAGGTCGCCCGCCGGCTTGCGGTACTGGCGCGGCTCCAGCCCGAGCATCTCGATGGAGAACAGCACGTTGTCCATGACGGTGCGCCAGGGCAGCAGCACCGGCTGCTGGAAGACGAAGCCCACGTCGGGAAAGGGCTCCTCGACCGGCTGGTCCCGCACGTGGATCCGGCCGAGTGTCGGCGGCACCAGCCCGGCGACCAGCTTGAGCAGCGTGCTCTTGCCGCAGCCGCTCGGGCCCACGAGCGTGACGAACTCGTTGGCGCCGACCGCCAGCGAGGTCTCGGCCAGCGCGTGGACGAGATCGCCCCGCCGCGTCCGGTACGTCTTCTCGACGCCCTCCAGCCGGATCACGCCGAGGGCGGATCGGCCGCGAAGCGGTTGATCGGCAGCGCGGTGGCGACGGCGCCGCGGCACGCCGCGGCCACGTAGGGAGCGAGGCGCTGGGCCAGCGCCCAGGCCTGCGCGCTCTGTCCGCGCTGTCGGTCGGCCGCCGCCTGCGCGCGCTGGCGGATCGCGGACTCGTCCACCGTGGTCACGCGGCCGGCGTCGACCACCACGCGGCCGTCCACCAGCACCGTGTCCACCGCCGCGCCGGTCTCCGCGTAGACCAGCGCCTTGACCGGATCGGCCAGCGGGCGCATGAACACGGAGTCGGCCCGCAGCAGCACCAGGTCGGCCTTCCGCCGCGGGGCGATCGCGCCGAGGTCCTCGGCCTGCCCCAGCACCCGGGCGGTGCCGGAGGTGGCCAGGCCCCAGACCGTGTCGGCGTCGAGCCAGCGCTCGGTCTGGTGCGGGAAGCGCACCGTGCTGATCACCGAGGCGATGCGGAGGGCCTCGAAGAGATTCTGGTTGTCCGCGCAGGTCGAGCCGTCGGTGCCGAGGCCGACCGTGACACCCCGGTCGAGCATCTCGCGCACCGGGGCGATGCCGGCGCCGAGCCGCAGGTTGGAGCCGGGGTTGTGGGCCACCGCCGCCCCGGCGTCGGCCAGCATCCGCACGTCGTCGTCGGTGAGCCAGATGGAATGCGCGCCCACGAAGCCCGGCCCGAGGAGGCCGTGGTCGGCCAGGCGGGCCACGATGCTCTTGCCCCACCGGCGATGGCTCTCGACCGTCTGCACCTTGGACTCCGCCAGGTGGGTGTGGATGGAGACGCCGTACTCCCGCACGAGGGCGGCGCAGCCGTCGAGAAACTCGTCGGTGGCCTGGTTCGGGATGGTGGGCGCCACGCCCATCCGCACGCGGCCGTCGGCGCCGCCGTGCCAGCGGCGGATGATACGCTCGGTGAGCTCCAGCAGGCCCTTGGTCGGCGCCGGCTTCATCTCCTCCACGGTCTTCCGCAGATCGGCCGGCAGCAGATCGGCCAGGCCCGGGACGGTCTGGTAGAACGTCACGTCGGCCACCGCCGGGGCCAGGACCACGCGCACGCCCACGTCGGTGTAGGCGCGCACGACCGCCTCGAAGGCCTCATCGGTGATCGCGGGCACCGCCATGTAGAGGTCGTACGCCGAGGTACAGCCGGTCTTGAGCATCTCGATCGCGCCGATGGCCGCTGAGAGGTATTCGTCCTCTGGCGTTCTGAATCCATAGTTTGCCGCCGAGTGCGTGAGCAGGTCCTCGAGCGTCCAGTTGCCGGCCCGCCCGCGCGAGAGATGGCTCGCCGCATGAGTGTGGGCGTTGCCCATCCCCGGCAGCACGATGGAGCCCGAGGCGTCGACGAGCTGGGCGCCGGCGGGGACGGCGAGTCCCGGCCCCACCGCCGCGATGCGGTCCCCCTCGATCAGCACGTCGGCGCGGCTCAGGGTGGCCGGCGTGCCGGCCAGGATCTGCCCTCCACGGATGAGCATGGCCATGGCGGCCTCCGTCCTCTGCGCCCTACTTCTTCTCGGGCAGCAGATCGTTGGTGTAGACCTCCTCGAGCGAGACCTTGCGCTTGAGCTCGAGGTACTGGGTGTAGAGGTCGCGGGTCTTCTCGAGCTGGGCGGGGTCGAACTGGCCGACCGCCATCTTGCCGCCGGTGACCTCGCTCGCGTACACGAAGCGCGCCCCGACCTGCGCGGCGCCGATGGCGCCGTCGCGGTCCACCTCGGGGTGGTGCTTGAGCACGTAGCCGACGCCCTCGTCCCAGTGCTTGTCGCGGAAGGCGTAGTCGGCGCCCTTGAAGGTGGCGCGCAGGAAGGCCTTCAGGCCGTCGGGGTCCTTGGCGATGGTGTCCTCGCGGGCCACCAGCGAGGTGGAGGCCACGTCGAAGCCCAGATCGGCCCACGCCGCGAGCACGCGGACGTCGGCGTTCTGCTGCTGGGCGACCTTGCGGATGCGCGCCTCGTGCACCACGAAGAACGGCACCGCGTCGGTGGCCCCGCGGATGAGCGCGGGCGGCATCGACGCGGCGTCCATCGTGACCCACGTCACCGAGTTGGGCTTGAGCCCGGACAGCTTCTCGAACACGGGCCACAGGATCTGGTGGCTGTTGCCGGGGGAGATCGCGAGCTTCTTGCCCTCGAGCTCCTTCGCGCTCTTGATCGGCGAATCGCCGCGCACGAAGATGCCGTGCGGCGGCCGCCGGTACCAGAGCGCGATGGCCTTGACCTTGACGTCGGTGTTGGCGCGCGCCGCCATGAGGGCCGAGATGTCGGCGATGCCGACCTCGCCCTGACCCGCCGCGATGCGCTTGACGGTATCGCCGGAGCCCTGGCCGCGGAGGATCTTCACGTCGAGACCCTCGTCTCGATAGAAGCCTTTCTCCAGCGCGGTGTAGTGCGGCACGTACTCGCCGGTGGGGACGAAGTCGAGGATCAGCGTGTACGGGCGCAGCGGCTTCGACTGGGCGCTGCCCGTCACCGGCGCCAGCAGCAGCGCGGCGGCGAGGGCGGCGGCGAGGGACAAGGACAGGCGGGCGCGTCCGATCATGGGCCATCCTCCGGGGAGCCGCGGGGTCGGGTTGACGGTGCGCATCAGGCCGCGCCGGAATCGACGAGCGGCTGTGCCGCGAGGTCGTCGAGATGGGCGATGCAGTTCAGCAGCCGCACGCGCCACGAGCGGGCCGTCCCGTCCGGGCCGTCCAGGATCGTGACCGCGGTGTTCTCCCAGCGCTCGGGCACCACGTGCCCGTCGGGCAGGACCAGGTGGCGGCCGGCCAGCGAGCGGCAGACCAGTCCGTGGGTGACGACCGCGAGATGCCCGTCGGCGGCCGCGGCGCGGGCGCACATCAGGGCCCAGGCGCGGTCCACCCGCTCGTGGAACACCTCCCACGTCTCGCCGTTGGGCGGCGCGTAGCCCGGCGCGAACATGTCGAGGCCGAGCTCGGCGTAGGGCGCCCCGCGCAGGTCGCCGAAGTTGCGCTCCTGCAGGAGCGCGTGGCGCTCGATCGCCAGGCCGGTGACGCGAGCCAGGTGCTGCGCGGTCTCGACCGCGCGGGCGAGGTCGCTCGAGAGGATGGAGGCGACGCCTTCGCGCTCGAGGCGCTTGGCCAGCCGCTCGGCCTGGGCGATGCCGCGCGGGGACAGCGGGTTGTCGGGCAGCTGGACGGTGCGCGAGGCGTTGCCGAGCGTCTCACCGTGGCGGATCAGGAAGATCATGCGCAGGCAGGCCGCCGGCCGCGCCGGCTCAGATCACGCGGTCGCGCCGCAGCTCGGCGATCGCCGCGGCGTCGTACCCGAGCCCGCCGAGGATCTCCGCGTTGTGCTCGCCCAGTCGCGGCGCGACCCGGCGCACCGCCACCGGGGCGGCCGACATGCGGATGGGCGTGCGGATGTGCGGCACCCGGCCCAGCTCGGCGTCGTCGGCGTGGACGACCATCTCGCGGTGCACCACCTGCGGGTCGGCGAAGAGCTGCTCGTAGGTGTACACGGGCCCGCACGGCACCCCCGCCTCGTCGAGCACCGTGATCCAGCGCGCGGTGGGCGCGGTGGCCAGCACCGCGGTGATCTCCTTCTCCAGCGCGAAGCGGTGCTTGCGCCGCTCGACCGCCTTGGCGAAGCGCGGGTCCTCGAGCCACTCCGGATGGCCGAGAGCGCGGGCGCAGCGCTCCCAGATGGACTGGCCGGCCGCGCCGATCATCATGTAGCCGTCCTGGGTCTCGAAGCGCTGGTAGGGCGCGTTCTGCCGGTGGCGCGAGCCCATGCGCACCGGCTCGACGCGGTCGGCGAGCCAGCCCGCGCTGGTCCACGACGAGAAGCCGACCGCGGTCTCCAGCAGCGAGCACTCGATCTTCTGGCCCCGTCCGGTCCGCTCGCGCTCGTAGAGCGCGGCCAGCACGCCCTGGGCGCCCCACATGCCGGTGCCCAGATCGCAGATCGGCAGGCCCACCGAGGTGGGCGGCCCGTCGGGCTCGCCGGTGACGTGCATGATGCCCCCCATGCCCTGGGCGATGAGATCGAAGCCGCCCTTCTCGCGATAGGGCCCGTCGGAGCCGAAGCCGGAGAGTTGCGCGTAGATGAGCCGCGGATTGGCGGCGCGGAGCGTCTCCCAGCCGAGCCCGGCGCGGTCCATCACCGTCGGGCGGTAGTTCTCCACGAGCACGTCGGTCCGGGCGATCAGCTGGAGGAAGATCTCGCGGCCGCGCGCGCCCTTGTAGTCGAGGGTGAGGCTCTTCTTGTTGCGGTTGATGTAGCGGAAGTACGGGTTGCGCTCGCTGCCGTCGCCCATGCCGCGCGAGGAGTCGCCCGCGCCCGGGCGCTCCAGCTTGATCACCTCGGCTCCCATGTCGGCCAGGATCATGGTGCAGAAGGGCCCCGCCATGTGCTCGGTCAGGTCGAGCACCTTCACGCCATCGAGCGGCCCCCGCGCGGTCGTCTCAGCCATGCGATCTCCCGTCTCCCGCGATGTCGCGCGCGTGGCCCAGGGCGTGGGCCACCGCGATCATGTAGAACACGCTCGCGAGCGGGCCCTCCACTCCGCCCGCGGAGCGGATGGGGCGCGCGAAGAGCGCCTCGTCCGCCGCCTCCACCGCCGCGATGGTGGCGGCGCGATTCGTCTCGAACTCGTCGAGCAATTCGTCGACGGTCAGGTGCGCGCGCTTGGCGACCTGCCGCTCGTTGTAGGCGTCGTTGCCGCCCTTCATCGGGCGGGTGGGCGGCGCCGCGTCGGCCGGCGCCGGCGGGGTGCGGGCGATGTCGATGAGTCGCGGGTAGCTCCACTCGATCGACGCGATGTGGGCGAGGATCTGGCGTCCCGTCCAGCCGTTTTCGTAGCGGCCCTCCTCGAAGCGCTCGGCGGGCAGCGACCGCACCAGCGCCACGACCTCGTCGCGGCTTCCACGCAGCGCCTCCAGCAGCTCGCGCTTGGAGAGCGCCGGCGGCGAGTCGACGGCCCGATAATCCTCGGCCATGGCCGAGAGATTGGGGCCGCGCGCCGGACCTGTCAAGCGGCGGCCCGCTCGTTGCCGGCCCGGTCGGTGGCTCCGATCGCCACGCCACCCAGTACCAGCACGATTGCGACCACCAGCGAGAGCGAGACCGGCTCGCCGAGCCAGAGGGCGGCGGTGATCACGCTCACCACCGGCGTGGCCAGCAGCGCCAGCGAGGTGGTGACCGCGGGCAGGAGCCGGCTCGCGGTGGCCACCGCCCAGTAGGCCACCGCGGTGCCCACGATGCCGAGATAGAGCAGCAGCGCGACGAACGACGGCCGCCAGTCGATGGCCGGCGCCGGCTGAGTCCAGAGCGCGATCGGAGCCAGCAGCAGCGTCGATAGCAGGGTTTCCCATGGGATCAGGGCGAACGGGGTGGAGCGCCAGCGGTGGGCGCGAATGTGCAGGATGCTCCCGGCCCAGAGCAGCGCCGCGAGCAGGACGGCCAGGTGGCCGAGCACGACCGCGCGATCGCCCCAGTCGAGGGCCAGCGGGTTGAACAACGTCACCAGCCCCGCGAGGCCGACGAGCACGCCGAGGGTGCGCCGAGGCGTGAGCGGCTCGCCCAGTAGCAGAGCGGCGCCCGGGGTGACCCAGAGCGGGGTGGTGTAGGCGAGCACCACCGTGCGACCGGTCGGGACGAGCCCGAGCCCCCAGCTCGCGAGCAGGTTGAAGCCGACCATGTGCAGCAGCGTGATGCTCAGCAGCACCGGCCAGTCCCCGCGCGGCGGCCACGCGATGCGCCCGCGCCACGCGGTCAGCGCGAAGAGCGCGACGGTGGCGATGAGCGAGCGCAGGGTGACGGCCCAGAGCGGCGACAGCGTGGCCAGCACGACCTTGTTCACCGGCCAGGTGAGTCCCCAGGCCAGGATTACGATGATCAGCGCCAGGACGCCCTGGCCGCGCGCGCTCGAGGGCACGGGCGATCAGCGACGGCGCGCGGGCACGAGGAGAGCGGACACGAGCGCGATACTGCCAACCGGGTGCGGCGGCGTCAAGGCGCGCGGCTGGGGCCGGGCCGGAGCTGTCGTGCCCGGCGCAACCCCAGGTGAGCAAGGATGGGGTGGGCGATCGTTACACGAGCGGCAGGCGATCGAACGCGGCGCGGCCGCCGATCACCGTCGCCAGCACCTCGACGCCCGCGATGGCCTCCGGGTCGATCCGGGTAGGATCGGCCGACAGCACTGCGAAGTCGGCCAGCTTCCCAGGCTCCAGCGATCCCAGGTCCGCCTCGCGGAAGGCGGCCCGCGCGGAGTGCAGCGTATAGCAGCGGATGGCCTCCTCGGGGGCGAGCGCCTCCGCCGGGTTGAACGGCCGGCCGCTCGCCGTGCGCTGGGTGACCATGGCGTGGATGCCGAGGAGCGGCGCGCCCTGCACCACCGGGCGATCCGAGCTGCCGGGCGCCAGCACGCCGGCGTCCAGAAAGCTCCGCTGTCGGTAGCACCACGCCGAGCGTGCGGGGCCGAGCGCGTCGAGCATCCCGTCGCCGATCTCGTTGATGAAGCGGCCCTGGGGCACCGGGATGACGCCGAGGCGAGCGAGACGCGACACGTCGTCCGGCCGGCAGACTCCGCAGTGCTCGATGCGATGGCGATGGTCTGCGCGAGGGTGGGCGGCCAGCGCATCCTCGTAGATGTCCAGCACCGTGGTGACGGCGCGATCGCCGATGGCGTGGGTCGCCACTTGCCACCCGGCCCGGTGCGCGCGCGTGATGATCCGGCGCAGTCGCTCCACGTCCATCTGGAAGAAGCCGCGGTTCCCCGCCTCGTCCTCGAAGTCGCAGCACATCGCGGCGGTGCGGCCGATCAGCGAGCCGTCGGAGAAGATCTTCATCGCCCCGATGCGGAGCCAGTCGTCGCCCCATCCGGTGCGCATGCCGAGGTCGAGGCCGAAGCCGTCGCCGTCCGCCGCCGCGTGGGGCAGGTCGTGGAGGGCCTCCGCCGCGACCATCAGCGTGGCGCGGACGCCGAGCCGTCGCTGCCGGCGCGCCTCCTGCCACGCGGCCAGCTCGACCGGGCTCCGCGCGACGAGCCCGCCGCCGACCCCCGCCTCCTGGACGCTCGTCAGGCCCTCGCGGAGATAGTGATCGCTGGCCCGGCCGATCGCGTCCACCAGCTCCGCGAGCGGGTAGGGATAGACGAGCGCGCGCACGAGTGCCTGCGCCTGCTCCTGCAGGAGCCCGGTGGCGCGGCCGGCGGCGTCGCGCTCGACCACGCCGCCCTCGGGCACGGGGACGCGGTCGATACCGATGGCGTCGAGCACTCTTCCGCCGACCACGCACATGTGACCGGAGTTGTGCCGGAGCCACACGCGATGATCGGGCGCGACCGCGTCCAGCTCCGCCGCCGTCGGGTGACGGCGCTCGGCGAGCTTGTTCTGATCGTAGCCGCTGCCGATGACCCACGCGCCCGGCGGCTCGGTCGCCGCACGCGCCTTCACGAGACGCAGGATGTCCTCCACACTGCCCGCCGGCGGCGACCCCAGCGGGATGTCGGCCAGCCCCATCCCGAAGCTCGGCATGTGATTGTGCGCGTCGTGAAAGCCGGGCACGACCGTGCGGCCCTGCAGGCTCACGACGCGCGCCGCGGTCAGGTGCCGCCGCAGCTCATCGCCCTCGCCCACCGCGACGATGCGGCCGCCGTGCACGGCCAGCGCGGTGGCGCGCGGCCGCGCCGGGTCCATGGTCAGCAGGGTGCCGCCCTCGAAGATCAGATCGACCTGCATGGCCCGACATGATACCGGCCAAACGCGCTACGAGACAGCGGCAGGGACGGGGTCCTCGCCGGTGGTAAGATCCCGCCACCACCCGTTACCGGAAAGGACGGAGCCATGGTGACAGTGCTGACGGAGTCGGGCGAGCATGCGATGCCCACCACGGATGGCAGCGGCGACGCGCTCTGGTCGCCCGCGCCCGAGGCGGCAGCGACGACCGGCTGGGAGGCCAAGCCGGAGGGTCTCTGCCGGGGCGAGGTCTGCGTGCCGCTGCCGGCCGGCCGCGAGCGCGAGCTCGTCGACGGCGGGCGCATCAACCTGGCCGCGCTGTGGCGCCACCTCGGCCGGCCCGTGTTGCACAGCGCCCACGGCGACGTGTGGGTGCTGGGCGAGAGCGCGCAGCAGCGCGCGGCCGCGCTGGCCTCGCTGGAGGCGCCCGACTTCACGCTGCCCGACGTCAACGGGCGCATGCACCGGCTCTCGGACTATCGCGGCAAGAAAGTGCTGCTGGTCACCTGGGCCTCGTGGTGAGGGTGCCGCCGCGACCTGCCCGTGTGGCAGGAGCTGTACGAGGAGCTGGCTCCGCGCGGGTTCGTGGTCCTCTCGGTGGCGATGGACAGCCGCGAGGGCGACCCGTTGCCGTGGATCGAGGCGGGCAAGCCGACGTATCCGGTCCTGATCGACCGTGAGCACCGGCTGGCCGAGCTGTACGGCATCGTCAACGTGCCGCAGGCCGTATGGATCGACGAGGCCGGGCGCATCGTGCGGCCGGCGGAAGCGGCCGGGGCGTACGAGGGCTTCCGGAAGATGAATCGGTCGACTCGAGAGATGCCGGAGGAGGCGGCGCGGCTCACCACGCAGGCGAAGTCGACCTACCTCGACGCGATCCGCGACTGGGTCCGGTCGGGAGCCCGCAGCGAGCACGCGTTCGACGCCGACGGGGCCCGCGCGCATCTGCCCGCGATCACCACGGACATCGCGACGGCGCAGGCCATGTTCCGGCTGGGCCAGGCCCTGCTGCGGCGGGGCGAGCAGACGGAGGCACAGCGGTGGCTCCAGGAGGCGAGCCGGCTGCATCCCGACTCCTGGTGCATCTGGCGTCAGAGCGCCGGGGTCAACGACCTGGGGCTGGCCGCGCTGCCCGATTTCTGGCAGCGGGTGGACGCACTCGGGGCCAATCGCTACTACCTCCCGGTGGACATGAAGGGCATGCCGTAGTGCCAGTTCCGAGATTCGGGCTCAACCGCTTCGACTCGCGCTCGGTCGATCTCTTCGCGGCGGACGTGCGCCGGGCCGAGCAGCTCGGCTGGGACGCAGCGCTGCAGCCCGACTCGCAGCTCCGTCGGCGCGACACCTACGTGCTGCTGGCCGCGGCGGCGCGAGTCACCGAGCGGATCACGCTGGGGCCGTTGCTGGCCAATCCGGTCAATCGTCACCCGACGGTCACCGCCTCGTCGATCGCCACCATCGACGAGCTGGCGCCCGGGCGCGTGCTGCTCGGCTGGGGCGTGGGCGACACTGCGGTGCGCCTGGCCGGGCTGCGGCCCGCGCGCGTCAAGGAGCTGGAGGAATCCACGCGCCTCATGCGCGCGCTGCTCGACGGCGAGGCGGTCGAGGTGGGCGCGGCCCGGCCGGCGCGCCTGCCGCATCACCGGCCGGTGCCGATCTGGATCGCGGCGGGCGGTCCGAAGACGCTGCGGATGGCGGGCGCGGTGGCCGACGGGGTATTCATCCGGGTCGGCACGCATGCGGCCAACATCGCGACCGCAGTGGACGCGATCCGCGGCGGCGCGGTCGAGGCCGGGCGCGATCCGGCGGGGGTGCGCCTCGGGGCGATCTTCCACACCGTGCTGGTCGACGATGCCGACCGCGCACTCACCATGGCGCGGTCGATGGCCGCGGGCTACTACGAGTACTCGCCCGCGCTCTTCACCCCGCCGGGGATTCAGTGGACGGGCCCGGACCCGGAGCGGCTCAAGCACGACCGCGGCGTGTGGCCGGACTTCCATCACGCGGCAGATCTGGAGGCGAGCGGCCGCGTGGTGGATTTCCTGCCGGAGCGCGCGGCCGATGCCTTCAGCCTGCGCGGTGGCCCGGCCGAGGTGGCCGGGCGCCTGATCGAGGCGCTGCGGGCGGCGCCCGCCGTCTTCGACCACGTGGTGTTGCACCCGATCCCGGATCCGCGCTGGCCCGCGGGCCCCGAAGCCGACTACACCGCCCGCATGGCGCGTGAGGTGCTGCCTCGGGCCCGGGCGTCCCTCGCAGCGGGATAGCTTCGAGCATGAAGCCCGAAGGGGCGGTCACTGGAGCGTGACCTTCCCCTTCGGGCGGCCGGTCTAGCAGCGTCCCTGCTTGGCAAGCCCGGGCGGGCACCCGCGCCCGGGATGATCCATCTTCTTCGCGTGGCCGGGAGGAATCTTGTAATACGCAATCGGAACGGCAAGAACCGGCTGGGGTACCCGAGCCGGCACGACTGCCATCCACGGGCCTCCGTGCTTCGTGGCGACGAACCATCCGCCATGATGGAAGCTGTAGTAGCGTCCGCCGTAGGCGAAGAAGTTCATGTTGACGCCGGGCGCATAGAACACCGGCGACCCGGGCACGACCACGAGCTGCGGCGGGATCGCGACGATCGGAGGCGTCACGACGACGGGGGGCGCGACCACGACAGGGGGCGCTGGCGTCGTCACGATCACCTGGGGGGGCGGGGGCACGCTGATGTTGACGCCGATCTTCACTCCGTCTGCTGCCACCGGGCCTGCTGCGGCAAGGCAAACGATGGCGGTGAGTACCAGGATGCGCATCGAGGACCTCCTGCACAGTGCGGCGTAGTCGCTTCTGACGCCGTAAGCTGCATATCCCTGGCCAAGCCATTGTGCAAGAGCAACGCTTTATTCTCTCGGTGCTTCCGGCTCGGGGTCTTCGAACACTCCGCGAGAAACGGTGTCAGGCAGGACGCCCTGGGTCAACGGCGAGTCCCTACCTGGTGACCCGCCGCGCTCGCAGGCTAGCCCAGGTGCTCGTGGACGAACTCGATGATGCGCGAGATGGTCCGCTCCACCGCGGGTGAGGTCGGCTTCCGGCCGATGTAGCCCTCGGCCTCGCCCTCCATCAGCTCCAGATCGACCCGGCCGCCGATCTTCCGGTACTGCGTCACGAAGCGGTCGAGATCGGGCCTGGGATGGGCCATGTCGCGCGTGCCCTGGATGTAGACCACCGGGGGCGTCTCCACGCGCTCGCCGCGCTCCAGCGCCAGCGTCGGGCTGCCGTCGGCCATGGCGGCCTCGGTGCCCCAGTACTGGTCGTGGCAGGGCAGCACGCGATCCACGACCTCCGGATAGGTGCCGCCCCCGGCCTTGAGCGCCTTCGCGTAGCGATAGCGGCCGAGCGGGTCGATCACCGGCCAGCAGAGCACCGCGCAGCCCACGCGGCCGTCGACCGCGGGCGCCCCCGCGGGCAGGGGCAGCGCGGCGTAGGTTGGATCGGCCGGCTTCATGGCGAGCAGCATCGCCTGGTGCGCCCCGCTGGAGGCACCCATGAGCCCGACACGGTCCGCGCGGCCGTGGAAGTCGGCGGCGCGGCTCTTGAGCCAGCGCACCCCGTAGCTGATGTCCTGGAGCGACGCCGGATACGCCGCCTCGGGCGGCATGCGGAAGTCGAGCGCGGCGACCACCACGCCGCTCCGGGCCAGCGCCTCGTTCATGATGGTGTCGCTGAGCCGGTCACCGCGGCACCACGCCCCGCCGTGTAGCTCGACGATCATCGGGAACGGCCCGGCGCCGCGTGGCACGAACAGGCGGGCCAGCAGCGGGCGATCGCCGTGCCGGAGGTACTCGACGTCTCGCACGTCGATCTCGTGGTCCAGCAGCGTCTGGTTCGCCATGGTCGTCTCCTCCCCGCGGGATAGATGGTCGCCGCGTATGATACACCCCGTGGGGCAACAGACCTTGTCGCGACCTGGCTGGCTGTTGCACCATAGCGCCGGTCCCCGTCGCGCTGAGTCGACGCACGGAATCGACAGGATGGCGATCAGGAGAATTGGAGAATGACAGTCCGCGAGCAGGAGACGTTGCTCCAGGCGCTCGATCTCTGGCGGAAAGCGGTCGGCGAGATGACATGGGAGGCTCGGGCCGAAGCGTCGCTGGCCTTGCTGCTCGTGAGGGACGAAGAGATCGAGAGTCTCCGCGGCCGCATCCAGCAAGGAGAGATCTCGTGAAGTCCCCGAGCGAAGCCCGGTCCCGCTTACCGTGCGCGCAGCGTGCTGGAGATGGCGTCGAGGAGCGCCTCCTCTTCGTCCGAGACGCCCGAGCGGAGGCCGAGCACCTTGCCGAGACCGCCTGATGCCTCCGCCACTTGGCGACACGCCTCGACGGTCCGCCTGGTCCGCTCCGCCTGCTCGGCGGGGGTGAGGACGGACAGCCCCGTCTTGATGGTCTCGATGGCGGTGTCGAACAGCGTGTCTTCCGGACGCTCGCGCAGCCATTGCCCGAGCCGGGCGTAAGCGGGCGAGCCCTTCTCGACGCCCCGTGCGGCGGCGACGCGCAGGACGGCCTCGCGTTCGGGATCCGTCACGGCGCCTCCGGCCCAGGCGACCTGAACCAGGGGGGCGAGGAGGAACGCCGACGCCGTGTCCAGCGTCACCCCGAGCGCCATGATCCGGCCGAGCAGCTCGGGGTTGTCGACCTGGAGCTTCACCGCCACCGCCTCGGCGACCTCTTCGAGCCGGGCCCGCTCGCGGAGCTTCTCGACGAGCTTGGCGTCGTGCTTGCGGAAGTACTCATCCTCGAAAGACTGCCCGCGTTCCTTGAACATATCCTTGCTCATCGTCTCGCGTCCTCCGTTGACGTGACCGTGTGAACTGTTCGTCGCCGCCTGGTCGGCATCATAGCTTGCCAGGCTAGTCGGGAGCGGCCATACTCTCGCCCACCATGCAGGTTCCCGGCTTCGGAGAGAAGCTCCGGGCAGTCTTCGGGCTGAGCCCGACCGTCCTGTGCCTCACCGGCGTGGACGACGGCCGGATCCGTGACGCCAACGACGCGTTTCTCTCCACCAGCGGATATACGCGCGACGAGATCCTCGGGCACACTCCGGTGGAGCTGGGGCTCTGGGTCGACCCCTTCCAGCGGGACGAGGGCCTCCACCTGCTCAAGGCCGGCCGCCCCGTCCGCAACATGGAGTGCCGCTTCCGGATGAAGAGCGGCGCGGAGCGCGTCATGGTGCTCTCGGCGGACGTGGTGATGTTCGACGGCGAGGCGTGCATTCTGAGTGCCTTGACCGACATCACGGAGCGGACGCGGGCCGAGGCCGCCCTGCGCGAGAGCGAGCGCCGCTTCATGGTCGCCTTCCACAGCAACCCCCTGCCCATGTCCATCACGAGCCTGCGCGACCATCGTCACCTCGAGGTCAACGACGCGGCGCTGCGCCACAGCGGGTATACGCGGGAGGAGATGCTGGGGCGTAGCAAGGCGGACCTCGGCTTCTGGGCCGCCCCCGAGCAGCGCGCCCGGATGCTGCAGCGGCTGGACGAGGAGGGCCGGGTGCGCGACTACGAGGTGACCTTCCGCAATCGCGCGGGCGACGAGCGGAGGCTCCTCGTGAACTCCGAGGTCATCACCTTCGGCGGCGAGCCGGCGGTGCTGAGCGTCTCGCTCGACATCACCGAGCGGAGCGAGCTGGAGGTCCAGATCCGCACCCGCCGCGACGAGGCGGAGGCCCTCGCCCAGACGCTGCAGGCCGCGAACCAGGCCAAGGACGAGTTCCTGGCCATGCTCGGGCACGAGCTGCGCAATCCCCTCGGCACCCTCTCCAACGCGGTGGCGGTGCTCAAGCGGCTCGAGGGCGACGAGACCACGCGGCACGTGGTGGAGATCATCGGCCGGCAGACCGCCCAGCTCACCCACCTGGTGAAGGACCTGCTCGACATCGCGCGGGTGACCTCGGGCAAGATCGACCTGCAGCGGCGCGCCGTCGACCTGCGGGCCCTGGCCGGGCGCTGTCTCGACGCCCTCGCGCACGCGGGCCGCACGGATCGGCACGGCGTCTCGGTGCACGGCGACGCGGTGCACGTCGCCGCGGACGCGGCCCGCCTCGAGCAAGTGGTCAACAACCTGCTCGACAACGCGCTCAAGTACACGCCGCCGGGCGGCCGCATCATCGTGACCACGGAGCGGGCGGGTGACAGCGCGGTGCTGCGGGTGCGCGACACCGGCCACGGCATCCGCACCGAGCTGCTCGGGCGCGTGTTCGACCTCTTCGTGCAGGAGCCGCAGAGCTTCGAGCGCTCGCGCGGCGGGCTCGGGCTGGGCCTGGCCCTCGTGAAGCGGCTGGTCGAGCTGCACGGCGGCACGGTGGCCGCGTGGAGCGCGGGGCCCGGGCAGGGCAGCGAGTTCACCGTGCGTTTGCCCGCGATGGCCGCGCCCGACGCGAGTCCTCGGCCGTTCGACGGCGCGCGCCCCGTCGGCGCGTCCCGGCGCGTGCTGGTGGTGGAGGACAGCCCGGACGCGCGCGACAGCCTCCGCCTGCTGCTCGAGATGGCCGGCCATCACGTCGAGACGTCCGAAGACGGGCCCGGCGGCCTCGCCAAGGTCGTCGTGTTCCGGCCCCACGTGGCGTTGATCGATCTGGGCCTGCCCGGTATGGACGGCTTCGCGGTGGCGCGGGAGCTGCGCCGCCGCCCGGAGACCTGCGCGATCCGGCTGGTGGCGGTGACCGGCTACGGGCAGGCCGAGGACCGGCGCCAGGCGCTGGCCGCCGGGTTCGACCTGCACGTGACGAAGCCGGTGGACCCGGCGATGCTCGACCAGATGCTCGGGCTCGACGGCATCCCGGCTACGCCGTAGCCGGGGCGCCGGCCGCCGCGTCGATCTCGGCGGGCGAGCGGAGCGTCGGTGGCTCGAGCCCGTACACCTGCTGCAGGTGCTGCCGGCTCTCGAGCAGGCTCGTGCTGATCAGGTCCGCGCCAGCCCCTTCGAGCTGCCGTCGCGTCAGGACCGCGTTGTGGCGCAGTCCCCAGCGTCCCACCAGGATGCGCAGATCCGGGAAGCGCGCGCGCAGCCGCTTGCACAGATAGCGCGTCCGGCCGCGGCCGCCCGACGGCAGCGCTCCCAGGAAGACCGCGGCGGGCCGCTGCTCGGAGATCAGCGCGATGATCTCCGAGCCCAGCAGGTGCGGGGAGGCGATCTCGAGGCTCCAGCGCGACGGGTCGACCAGGTGCTCGAGCATCGCGAGGCCCAGCCGGTCCGCCTCGTCCCGGACGGGAATTCCCACGACACGGACCTGGCGCGGCGGGGCTTCCGTCTCGGGGGGCGTCTCGGCCGCCTCCGCATCAGGTCGCGCCCGGGCGCCGAGGGCGTCCACGATCTCGCGCGTGTCTCGCCAGATGGATTGCTCGCCCTCCTCGGACAGCGTGTCCGCCGCGCGGTCGTGGCGGGCATGGCGCAGGGCGGGCAGGATGACCTCGCCGAAGACCGCCTCGAGGGAATGCTCGCGCGCGCGCTCGGTGACGATGCGCTCGGCCTCGGGCCGGTCCTGCGCGAGCAGCCGCTGGTAATAGGCGGCCGCGGGGGCGATCGGCGGCTCGTCCGACATCAGGACGCCGATGAACTCGAGGCCGGGAACGTGCTTGGCGAGCACGACGAGGCACACGGTGAGCGGCGTGGCCAGCACCAGCCCGATCGGGCCCCACAGCCACGCCCAGAAGGCCACCGAGCAGAGCAGGGCCACCTGCGAGACGCCCGCGCTCTGGCCGTAGAGCAGGGGCTCCAGCACGAAGCTGGCCGCCACCTCCAGCACCACGAAGAGCCCGGCGACCAGCAGCGGCTGGTACCAGCGGGGGAACGCGGCCAGCGTGAACACGATCGGGACCAGCGCGGCCAGCCACACGCCGACGTAGGGGATGAAGCGCAGCACCGCGGCCAGGAAGCCCCAGAGCAGCGCGTAGGGCACGCCCAGCAGCATGAGGCCGCCGGTGATGCCGATGCCGAAGCTGGTGTTGATGATGGTCTGCATCAGCAGGTACCGGCTGATGCGATGCGCGGCCTCGTCCAGCACACGAGTGGTCGTGATCAGCCGGTTGTATCCGCCGAGCCGGATGACCCGGTTCCTGAGGTCCTCGCGCTCGATCAGCATGAAGATCACGAGCACGATGACCGCGCCGGCGGAGCCCAGGTACTCGACATAGCCCGGCAGCTGCCACCGGCCGGTGGGCTCGGAGCGGACGACGACCGGCGCCGCCGCCCCCGGCACGCGCCGCGTCTCCGTCTCCTTCTCCAGCTCCCGGGTCACGTCGGTCATCGCGGTCTGCATCTTCTCGAGCACGCCGCCGCTGCCGAGCCGCCTGACCTCGCCGATCTTGGCGATGAGATTGTCGCGATAGACCGGGATCTGCGTCGAGAGGGCCGTGAACTCCACCGTGAGGATCCAGAAGACGCCGCCCAGGGCCAGGAAGAGCATCGTCACCACGACGCCCACCGAGATCGCGCGGCCCAGCCCGAGACGGGTCAAGCCGGTGACGATCGGGTAGACCATGAAGGTGAGCAGCGCGGCCAGCGCGATCGGCACCAGTACGGCGCGCGCGAGGTACAGCGCCGTGACGCCCACGATCACCGCGACGACCGTGGCCAGCCTGTTCATCGCCTCTCGGTCGAGCAAGCCATGTGCCACCGCGGACCGCCCGGTAAACCGAGCGAGTTCGCCCAGTAGCTCAGCGCGCGGGTAGTTTCTTCGCGGTAAGGACGACCGCGCGCGGGCTGGCCGGCTCAGTCGCGCGGCCGGGGCTCAGGCGTGGCGATGGCCCCCGTCGTGATGTCCACGGTCGTAGTGGGCCTTGAGCGCGTCGAGGCCGAAGTCGCCCTGCGGATCGTGCCAGACCGAGTGGATGTGGTTGGCGTCGTTCTGGGTGTTGTCCAGCTCGATGAGCAGCGTCGGCCCGTGCAGCCGATAGTAGTGCGCCTTGCCGGGCTCGGTGCCGCCGGCCCACGCGAAGTGGATCTGCGTCGGGTCCGCCTGCCGCATGCGGGACAGCTCCTGCTCGGCCAGCTCGGCGCGCATGTTGCGCGCGTACTCCTCGACGAGCCGCAGGGCCTGCGCGCGCTGCTCCGCGCTCATGTCGGCCAGCGGCAGGCCCGCCGGCCGGGTCAGGCTCTCGCCGCGGCCCGGCCCGCTCACGATGTCGCCGAGCGACTGGGTCGCGATGATGGCGCGGGAGCGCTGCGCCTCGCCGAGGCTGCCCACGAGGGCGCGAGCCAGATCCTCCTCGGCGGCGAGCGCGCGGGCGCCCTTCTGCGGGCCCGACGGCACCTGGGCCGGATTGGCCCCGAGGAACGCGGGCGTCATCGCCACCGGCTTGCCCGGCGCGAGCAGGAAGTTGAGCGAGAGGTGATGGCCCTCGACACGCCAGCCCCACGGCGCCGACGGTCCCGGGTTGCCGAAGACGGTGAACGCGTAGTTCTCCTGATCGCGCAGGAGGCCGATGGTCTCGAGCCGGCGCAGCACCTCCTCCAGCCGGATGATGCTGACCGCCTTGCCGTAGCCCGCCGCGCTCAGGCTCACCTTCATCAGCTCGTGGGCGGCGCTGCGCGCCGGCGCCGGCATGTCCTTGAAGGCGACGCCCTCGCGCCGGCGCGGCACGTAGTGCCAGTTGAGGCGCTCCTTGTCGGAGACCGCGAACACCGCGCGCTTGCGCGCGTCGGCGGAGAGGGCGCCCAGGAAGGCGAGCGCGGCCGCCGCCATGGCCGCCCGCGCCGCCTCGGGGACCTCGGAGAGGGCGGGCGGCGACTGGGCATGACCGTGGCGCGGGACGGCTGCGGCCGCCGCGCTCGCGGCCAGGCCGTGGAGCAGGCGCCGGCGCGAGAGCACGGGCTAGGAGTACTTCACGGTGCAGCCGTAGGCGCGCGTGACCGGCGTCTTCACTGGCTGGCCCGCGGCAACCGCGTCGAGCGCCGCCTTGACGTAGTTGCTGGCGCCCTGCACGTCGGCCTTGCGCGTGGTGGGACGATCATCGATGGCGCCCGCGTAGGCGGCGGCGAGCGGCCGGATCGCCATCGCGGAGAAGCCTACGGGCGCGGCGTCACCTTCTCGAAGAGCGCGCGGTACTGGCCGTAGCCTTCCTCCTCGAGGCGGGCGAGGGGGATGAACCGCAGCGCGGCCGAGTTGATGCAATACCGCATGCCGGTCGGGGCGGGGCCGTCGGGGAAGAGATGGCCCAGGTGCGAATCGCCCTCGCTCGAGCGTACCTCGACCCGGCGCATGCCATAGGAATCGTCGGCGTGCTCGGTGACGTGCTTGTCCTCGATCGGCCGGACGAAGCTGGGCCAACCGGTGCCCGAGTCGAACTTGTCGGTCGAAGAGAAGAGCGGCTCGCCCGACACCACGTCCACGTAGATGCCGGACTCGTGGTGGTCCCAGAACTCGTTCCGGAACGGCGGCTCGGTGGCGCTGCACTGTGTGACGTTGTACTGTTCCGGCGTCAGACGCTGCTTGAGGTCCGGGTCGGCGCGCTTGTCGGTAGCCATGGCACCAGTGAGTATACCCTTGCGAGGCAAGTCATGAGCGATGAGATCAATATCGAGTTCACCCGCTTCTCCGCCTTCTATTCCCCGCTGATCGCCACGATGGCCGGCGGGTTCCTCAAGGAGGAGGGGCTGACGCCGAAGCACTCGATCGCCCCGGCCGGCAAGTCCGCGATCGAAGGGGTGGTGGCGGGGACGGTCCACGTCTGCCAGTCGGCGCCCTCGCAGGGCTTCGGTCCGCTCGAGAAGGGCCAGACGCCGCCCGCGGTGCACTTCGCCCAGATCAACGAGATGGACGGGTTCTTTCTGACCGGCCGCGCGGCCGATCCCTCTTTCACGTGGGACAAGCTGCGCGGCACGCGGGTGCTGGTGGACCACGGCGGCCAGCCGCTCGCCATGTTCAAGTACGCCTGCCACAAGCGCGGCCTGGACTGGGGAGCGATCCGGGCAGTGAACGTGCCGAGCGATCGCATGGACACGGCCTTCCGGCAGGGCGAGGGCGACTACATCCACCAGCAGGGCCCCGCCCCGCAGCAGCTCGAGCACGACCGCGTCGGTCACGTGGTGGCCTCGGTGGGCCAGGCGATCGGTCCGCTGGCCTTCTCGAGCCTGGCTGCGACGCGCACGTGGCTCCAGACGGACATGGCGCGCGCCTTCATGCGCGCCTATCGCAAGGCGCGCCAGTGGCTGCTGGCCACGCCGGCCGCGAAGGTGGCGGAGGCCGAGGCCTCGTTCTTCCCCGACATCGACCGGTCGGTGCTGGCCGCCACCATCGGCTACTACCAGAAGCTGGGCTGCTGGACTCCGCACGTGGAGATCACCCGGCCCGCGTTCGAGGCCGCGCTCGACGTCTTCCAGCACTCGGGCCTGATCACCCGGCGCCACCGTTACGAGGACGTGATCGCGGTCCCGCCCGCCGGCTAGGTCGCCTGGAGCGCGGGTTCGCCTCCGGGCTACCGGGTGCCCGTCGGAAGCTCGTCGAAGGGCAGGTCGCGGTCCACGCGCACGTCCTGGGGCAGGCCCAGCACGCGCTCCGCGATGATGTTGCGCAGGATCTCGTCGGTGCCGGCCGCGATGCGCCCGCCCGGCGAGGTCAGGAGCGACTCCTGGAAGGCGGCGCGCAGGGGGGCCACGTCCTTGTCCATCACCACGCCGCCCATGTCGAGCAGATCCATCGCGAACGAGGCGATCTCCTGAGCCTTGGGCGCGTTGACGAGCTTGCCGATGGAATTCTCCGGGCCCGGCGTCTCGCCGCGCGAGAGCGCGGTCATCGTGCGGAAGCGGGTGAGCCGCACGCCCTGCGTCTTCACGTAGAGGTCGGCCAGCCGCTCACGCACCGCCGCGTTGGTGATGGCCGGGCCGTCCTCGAGCACGGTGGAGCGGGCAAGGCCGAAGATCTCCTCGAAGTCCGGGCCGCGCAGGTCGCCCGAGGTGAGCCGCTCGTTCATCAAGGTGGTGATCGCCACGCCCCAGCCCGCGCCCACCGCGCCCAGCCGCTGGCCGTCCGGGATGCGCACGTCGGTGAAGTACACCTCGTTGAAGTGGGACGCGCCGGAGATCTGCTTGATGCGCCGGGTCTCGATGCCCGGCGACTTCATGGACAGGAAGAAGAAGGTGAGGCCCTTGTGCTTGGCCGCCTTGGGGTCGCTGCGCGCGACCAGGATCGCCCAGTCCGCCCAGTGCGCACCCGACGTCCAGATCTTCTGGCCGTTGATCACCCAGTCGTCGCCGTCGCGCTGCGCGCGGGTGCGCAGGCCGGCCAGATCCGAGCCGGCGCCCGGCTCCGAGAAGAGCTGACACCAGACCTCGTCGCCGCGCAGGGCCGAGGGCGCATACCGCCGCTTCTGGCTTTCCGTCCCGTAGGCGAAGAGGGTGGGCATGCACATGCCGAGGCCGATCTCGAAGTAGCCGCGGGGGACGAGGAACTTCGTCTCCTCCTGCGCATAGATCACCTGGTAGATCGGGGGCAGCGCACGGCCGCCCCACTCGGCCGGCCAGTGGAGCGCGGCGAAGCCGGCCTCCGCCTTCCTCGCCTGGAAGGCCCTGGCGCGCTCGAGGCCGTCGTAGCCCTCACGCCCGGGATACCGGCTCTGCCACGTCTCGAATGCGCCGCTCTTGGGCTCGGCGTGCCTGCCGAGCCACTGCCGCGCCTCCTGCCGGAACTCCGCCTCTTCCCGCGTGTCGTTGAAGTCCACGATGCGCTCCTAGGCGGCGCCCGCCTCGAGGCGGGCCACCAGCAGATCCTTCCACCGGCGCGCGCTGCCGAGCATGAGCCCGGTCAGCTTGGCGCGCCGGTAGTGGAGATGGCAGTCGAACTCCCACGTGAAGCCCATGCCGCCGTGGATCTGGATGTTCTCCTTGGCGGCCTGGTAATAGGCCTCGCACGCGGCCACGCGCGCGGCGGCCGCGGCCACCGGCAGCTCGGGCGCGTCCGTCGACAGCGCCCAGGCCCCGTAGTAGGCGTTGGAGCGCGCCAGCTCCACCGCCACGTACATATCGGCGAGCTTGTGCTTGATGGCCTGGAACGACCCGATCTGCCGTCCGAACGCGAAGCGGCCCAGCGCGTACTCGCGCGCCATCTCGAGCGAGGCCTGCGCGCCGCCGAGCTGCTCGAAGGCCACCAGCACCGCCGCGCGGTTCAGCACGCGCTCGTTGAGCGCCCAGCCCTGACCGGCGCCGCCCAGCGGCTCGGCGGGCGCGCGCTGGAAGACGATCCGCGCGTGCGAGCGGGTGGGATCCACGGTGGCGACCGGTGTGCGCGTCACACCGGGGCCGCTCAGATTCACCAGGAAGAGCCCGGCGCGTCCGGCGCCGCCGTCGGCGGCCAGCACCACGGCGACGTCGGCGACGTCGCCGTCCAGTACCGGCATCTTGGTGCCGGTCAGGTGGCCGCTCTCGACCCGCGCGGTCAGGTTGGCCGGCGTCGCCACGTGGGGCCCCTCGGCCATCGCGAAGCAGCCGATCGCCGCGCCCTGGGTGATGCGCGGCAGCCAGCGCTTCTTCTGGGCGTCGGTGCCGGCGAGCAGCAGCGCCTCGCCGGCCAGGTAGATCGTCGAGGAGAACGGAGTGGGCGCGAGGCTCCGGCCCAGCTCCTCCGCGAGCACGCACAGCTCGAGATAGCCGAAGCCGGCGCCCCCGTAGGATTCGGGGATCGCGGTCCCGAGCCAGCCCATCTCGCCCATGCCGCGCCACAGCTCGGCGTCGTAGGGCGCGGCCCCCTCCAGGATGCGGCGCACGCGGGCCGACGAGGCGTGCTCTCCGAGGAACTTGCGAGCCTGCTCGCGCAGCGACTTCTGATCGGCGGAGAAGTCGAAGTTCATGGCGCGAGGATCATACGGCATCGGGCAGGGCGACGCCAGCCGACCGGCCCTCTTGTGCCCGACGCGGGAGTTCGGGAAACTCCCCTCACCCCCCGGCGCCAGGTGACCCTCTCCCGCGAGGGGAGAGGGCAGGGTGAGGGGCGGTGAAAGAACAGGAGGAAATCATGCGCGCGACGGCGGCGGTGCTCTACGAAGTCAAGAAACCGGTGGTGGTCGAGGACGTGGAGGTGCTCGAGCCGGACTCGCACGAGGTGCTCGTGCGGTGGGCCGCCAACGGGGTGTGCCACAGCGACCTGCACGTGATCACCGGGGACTACCCGCATCCGCTCCCGGTGGTGCTGGGCCACGAGGCGGCCGGGGTGGTGGAGAAGGTCGGACCCGACGTCGAGACCGTGAAGGTGGGCGATCACGTCTGCTCCAGCTACATCCCGTCGTGCGGGCGTTGCGCCTACTGCATCGGCGGCCAGCCGACGATGTGCGCGCTCCGCGACAAGCCGCGCTGGTTCATGCACGACGGCACCACGCGCTTCCGGCGCAACGGCCAGCCGCTGCACCACTTCCTGCAGGTGGCGGGGTACGCGACCCACGCGGTGCTGCCCGAGCTGAGCGTGATCCCGATCCGCGCCGACGCCCCGCTCGACGTGGTCTGCCTCGTGAGCTGCGGCGTGCTGGCCGGCGCCGGGCCGGTGTTCAACCGGGCCAAGGTGCCGCCGGGGGCGAGCGTGGCGGTCTGGGGCACCGGCGGCGTCGGGCTCAACACGATCCAGGCCGCGCGCATGCTGGGGGCCGGCAAGATCATCGCGGTCGACGTGATGCGCCAGAAGCTCGCGTGGGCCGAGGAGTTCGGGGCCACGCACACCGTCGACGCCTCGAAGGAGGACCCGGTCGCGGCGGTGCAGCGGATCAGCGGGAGCGGCGGGGTGGACTTCTCGTTCGAGGTCGTCGGCACCCAGCAGACCATCGAGCAGGCGGTGCTCGCCACGCATCGGGGCGGCACCTGCGTGGTCGTCGGCGTGTCACCGGCGGGCACGCGGATCTCGCTGGACCCGACGCTCTTCCTGCAGCAGCGCGTGCTGACCGGCACCTCGTTCGGCGGTGGACACCAGCGCACGGACGTGCCGATGCTGATCGACCTCTACATGGCGGGCAAGTACAAGCTCGACGAGCTGATCAGCCGGCGCCTGCCGCTCGGCCAGCTCAACCAGGGCTTCGACCTGATGCTCCAGGGCGAGGTGAAGCGCAGCGTGATCGTCTACTAGCGAGATCGAGGAGTTCGGCGTCCGGCGGGGTCAGGTCTTGCATTACGACATTTTCATCGGGCTGCCGTCACGCCGTCCGGGTGAAAATGTAGGAATGTAAGACCTGACCCCGGTACTAGCGGGGGTCGATCGGGGTCAGTCTGGGGGTGCGGGCTTCGATGGCGGTGGCGGCGTCGAGGCAGAGGTCCTCGCGGAAGCGGCCCGCGGTGATCTGCACGCCCATCGGCAGGCCGTCGGCGACACCGGTGGGCACCGAGACCGAGGGCAGGCCCAGGACCGGCACCGCGAGCTGCATGATCTGGGCGGCCATGAGCCGCCGCGTGGTGTCCGCGTCGACGAGGTCCAGATCCACCGGAAACGCCGGCTCGTTGGAGACCGGCGTGACCACGAGCGGATGCTCGGCCAGGAACACCTCCCAGAGGCGCAGGAAGTGGTCGCGGCGGGCGAGGCCGTCCAGCACGTGGCGCGCGTCCCGCGCGGGATGGAGCGCGCGCCAGAAACCGAGCGCGCGCTTGATGCCGTCGTCGCCGAACTGCTGCACCGCGGGCTCCAGCGCGGCGATCGTATCGTCCATCGCGATCGTGGCCCAGAGATCGGCGACCGCGCCCAGCTCGGGCGGCTCCACTTCTTCCACCGCATAGCCCGCCTCGGCCAGCGAGCGCCCGGCCTGGCGGACCGAGTCGGCCACCGCGGGCGCCACACCGCCGCGGCCCGCCGGGTTGGTGACCAGCGCCACGCGGATCGGCCGCCGCACCGGCGGGCCCTCGAGCGGCATGTCCACGCAGCGCGGGTCGTACGGATCGGTGCCGGCCATCGCGGCGAGCGCCAGGCGCGCGTCGCGCACCCGGCGGGTCAGCGGGCCCTGCACGGCCATGAGCTGCGCGGAGATCGGCCGGGCCGCCGGGGCCGAGAAGTTGTAGGACGGCACGCGCCCGTAGCTGACGCGCAGGCCGACCAGCCCGCAGCAGTACGCGGGGTAGCGCACCGAGCCCGCGATGTCGTTGCCGTGGCCGATCGCGCCGATGCCGGCGGCGGTGGCCGCGGCGGCGCCGCCGCTCGAGCCGCCCGGCGTGCGCGCGGCGTCCCACGGATTGCGGGTCGCGCCGTGCAGGGTGTTGTCGGTGAACCAGCGCATCGAGAACGCGGGCGCGTTGGTGCGGCCGATGACGATGCCGCCGGCGCGGCGGAGGTTTGCCACCACCGGGTTGTCGCGCGTGGCCAGCAGCTCCTTGAAGGCAACCACGCCGTTGTCGGTGGGGCAGCCGGCCATGTCCACGTTGACCTTGACGGTGATCGGCACGCCGTGCAGCGGACCCACCGGGCCTCCGCGCGCCAGCACCTCATCGGCCGCGGTGGCCTCGGCCAGCGCCTCCTCGTGCCGTGGGCGCACCACCGCGTTGAGATGCGGATTGACCGCGTCGAGCCGGGCCAGGGCGTCGGCCGCCGCCTCGCGGCAGGAGACCTTGCCGGCGCGAATCAGGGCGGCCAGCTCGGCCGCGGGCAGTCGCCAGAGGGCGGAGGCTATGGCCGGTCCCCGAGCGAGTAGGTCGCGTACTCGTGCTGGCACGGCGGGCCCACCGCGATCGTCGGGGAGCCCGGGTCCAGATCCGCGATCAGCGGCGCGAAGGTGCGGTGGGTGCCTCGCAGGACGTGATGCGCGAGCGCCGCGGTCATGCGGCCGCCGCCTCCGGGCAAACCTCCGGGATCACCTGGTCGAGCACCGAGACGATGCGGTCGATCTCGGGGCGGGTCAGGACGAGCGGGGGGGCGAGGACGAGCGTGTTGCCGAGGTGAGCACCGCCGCCCGAGCGGCCCACGATCACCCCGCGCTCCTGACAGCGATCCACGAGCTTCTTGATCTGCGGCGCGGGCATGATGGCTTTGGACTTGCGGTCGGTGACGAGCTCGACGCCAGCGTAGAGGCCCTTCCCCCGCACGTCCCCGACCCACGGGTGGCGCGTCAGGGTCCGGAGCCCGTCGAGCAGGTAGGCGCCGTTCTCGGCGGAGCGCTGGACCAGCTTCTCGTCGAGCAGGATCTCGATGTTGCGCAGGGCGACCGCCGCGGCCGCCGGATGACCGCCATAGGTGTTGACCTGGTTGACCTGGCGGTTCTCCGACGCGTCGCCGATGAACGACTTGAAGACGGAGTTGCGCACCACGGTGGCGGCCATCGGGAGGTAGGCGCTCGAGATGCCCTTGGCCACCGTGACGATGTCGGGCTTCACCCCCGAGTGCTCGTGGGCAAAGAGCCGCCCGGTGCGGCCGAAGCCGTTGATGACCTCGTCCACGTGCAGGAGGATGCCGTACTGCTTGCAGAGATTGGCCACCGCGGGCAGATAATCGTCGGGCGGGACCGCCACTCCGACCGCGCTCATCACCGGCTCGATGATCATCTCCGCCACCGTCTGGGGTCCCTCGCCCAGGATCGTCGTCTCCATGTTCTTCACGCAGGCCAGCTCGCAGCTCGTGGGCTCGAGGCCGAAGGGACAGCGGTAGCAGTAGGGCGGGGCCACGTGGACGAAGTCGTTGCCGGAGAGCGGCTCGAACTTCATCTTGCGGTCGCCCATGCCGCCGGCGGCCAGGGTGGCCAGCGTGGTGCCGTGGTAGCCGTAGTAGCGGCTGATCGTCTTGTAGCGATTCTGCTGCGGGAACTCGTGGCGCGCGTACTGGCGCGCGAACTTGAACGCGGCCTCGTTGGCCTCCGAGCCCGAGCTGACGAAGTACACGTGGTTGTCGCCGCCGAGCAGGCCGTTGACCTTCTCGGCCAGCGCGGCCGCGGGCAGGTTCATCGCGGTGTGCGGATAGTACGAGAGCTTGCGCATCTGCGCCGCGGCCACGTCGGCCAGCTCGGTGCGCCCGTAGCCGATGTTCACGCACCAGAGCCCGGCCATGCCGTCCAGGTACTCCCGGCCGTCGGCGTCCACCACCGTGGAGTCCTGGCCGGAGACGATGACCAGCTGGTGCTCCTCCAGCTGCTTGTGAGGGACGATCGGGTGGATGACGTTGGCCAGGTCCTGCTTGACCACGGAGGGCCGGTCGGCGGTGGTGGACATGTCGCTCTCCTGTTCTCGGTCTACCGGGATCGGACGCGGTGGCCGGACGACGGCGGACGGGCGCGGGCGATCAGCCCCCGCGGGCCACCGGCTCCGGCGACTCGATGTCGAGCGTGGTGACCCGGCGCAGCTCGCGACGGTACCGCGCGTCGTCGAAGGGCGTCGCGCGATGCATGGTGGCGCGGTTGTCCCAGATCACCAGGTCGCCCACCCGCCAGTGATGGCGGTAGACGAAGCGCGGCTGGGTGGCGTGCTCGATCAGGTCACGCAGCAGCAGGCGACCCTCCGGGACCGGCCAGTCGACGATGCGGGAGGCGTGCGAGGCCAGGTAGAGCGAGCGGCGCTTGGAGCGGGGGATCGTGCGCACCAGGGGGTGGATCGCGCCCCGGAGCGCGTCCTGCTCGCTGTCGGAGAACTCGAAGCCGAGCGTCTGGCGCGAGTGGGCGATGGAGTGATGGACCCGCAGCCCTTCCAGCCGAGCCGCCTCCTCCTCGGGGAGGGCGTCGTAGGCCGCGCGCATGTCGGCGTACTCGGTGTCCGCCGCGATCGGGGGCACGACCTTCGCCGAGAGCATCGAGTAGCGACCCGGCGGATCCTGGAACGAGGCGTCGGTATGCCAGAGTCGATTGCCCAGGCTGTACATCCGCTTGCGGTTGTCCGACTTCATGATCTCGCCGTTCTCGTCGACGTTCGAGATGTCGCCGAGCGCCTCGTTGCCGAAGCGATTCTTGTGCAGCACGCTGCTGCCCAGCTTGGTGTGGAGCGCCCCGTCCAGACGCCGGGCGAAGTCGAGGTGCTCGGCGTCGCTCCAGACCTGGTCGCGGAAGACCAGGACCGCGTGCTCGTCCATGCCGGCCCGGATCTCCGCGAGGGTGGACGAGTCGCGGACCTGCTTGAGATCGACCGGGCTCACCTCGGCGGCGAAGAGCGGGTGGAGCGGGCGGAATGTCAGGGCCATTGGGCGCCTCCCTTCGGGAAGCCTAGGCCGCGCGGGTCGGCGAGTCAAGAAGTGGCGGCTCCGTCGACAAGCCGTCGCGGCGCGAGAAGTTCCTCCCCGGCGAGTACGAGCCGCCGTCCTTCGCGCTGCGCCTCGGTCACAAGGACGTGTCGCTGGCCACCGCGCTCGGGCGCGAGCACGGCGTCCCGATGCGCCTGGCCAATCTCGCGCTGGAGGAGATCACCGAAGCGCTGAACCGCGGCTGGGGCGACCGCGACTCCAGCACCTTCATGCTGCTGGAGACGGAGCGCGCCAACGTCCACATCGCAGTTCCCCGCGACCGGATCAAGCAGATCCTCGACGAAGACGCCCGCTAGTGCGGGGCCTCACAGCCTGCCTAGCCTTTGAGGCCGCTCAGTCGCACCCCCTCGACGATGCGCCGGTTGGCCACCACGAACACCACCAGCAGCGGGACCGCGCTCAGCGCCGCGCCCGCCATGATCGGGCCGTAGGACTCCGAGCTGTAGGCGCTGCGCAGGAGCGCCAGGGCCACCGGCAGCGGGAACATCTCGGGCCTGTTCACCGCGATCAGCGGCCAGAGGAAGTCGTTCCAGGCGGAGCGGAACGCGAAGATGGCCAGCGCGGCGAGCACCGGCTGCGAGAGCGGCACGATGATGCGCCAGAAGACCTGCCAGGGGCCGGCGCCGTCGATGCGGGCGGCGTCCTCCAGCTCGCGCGGCATCCCGAGGAAGAACTGGCGCAGGAGGAAGACGCCGAAGGCGAAGAGCATCGCGGCCTCCGGCACGATCAGGCCCTGGTAGGTGCTGAGCCAGCCCAGCTGCTGGGTGAGCACGTACTGCGGCACCAGCAGCACCGCGTTGGGGATCATCAGGCTGCCGACGAGCAGCGCGAAGATCAGGTCGCGCCCCGGGAACCGCATGCGGGCCAGCGGATAGGCGGCCAGCGCGCTGGTGCCCAGCACGACGACCACGCTGCCGATGGACACGACGAGGCTGTTGACGAAGGCCCGGCCGATGCGCGCGGTGCGGGAGGAGCCCAGCAGCACCTCGTGGTAGTGCGCGCCCGTGACCGGCCAGGGGATCCATTCGGGCGGCAGGCGAATGATGTTCTCGGCCGGTTTGAGCGATGTCGCCACCACCCAGGCGATCGGGGCGAGCCACAGCACGGCCAGCGCGAGGAGCGCGACGGTGAGCGCCCAGCTCTGCCGGTCGATCCGGGGCGTGGCGGCCACGGTCAGTACTCGGTGTGGCCGCGCAGCAGCCGGAACTGGAGCACCGAGAAGGCCAGGATGACTGCGAAGAGCACCCAGGCCATCGCGGAGGCGGCCCCGAACTGGAAGAAGTTCTGGAAGGCGGTCTCGTAGAGGTGCTGCACCACGGTGCGCGTCGAGTCGCCGGGTCCGCCGCCGGTGAGCACGAACACCTGCCCGAAGAGCTGGAACGAGCCGATGACGTGGGTGACCCCCACGAAGAGCAGCACCGGACGCAGGAGAGGCAGGGTGATGGCCCAGAACGCGTGCCGCGACGAGGCGCCGTCGAGCGCGGCCGCCTCGTAGAGATCCCGGGGAATGTCCTGGAGGCCGGCCAGGTAGATGACCAGGTAGTAGCCGGTCACCCACCACACGGTGGTGCCGATGATGGCCCACATCGCGGTGTGCGGATCGGCCAGCCACGAGCGCGCTGGCACCCCGATCGAGCGGAGATAGTAGTTGAAGGGACCCACCACCGGGTCGAGCAGCCAGAGCCACGCCAGCCCCACCGTGACCACCGAGAGCGTGAAGGGAAAGAAGAACACGCTGCGCAGCAGGCCGCGCAGCCGCCCGCGGTTGAGCGCCAGCGCGAGCACCAGCGGCACGGCGAGGATCGGCAGGGTGCTGGCCACCGTGTAGAACGCGGTATTCCACAGGCTCACCCCGAAGCGGGTGTCCTCGGCGAGCCGCGTGTAGTTGGCGAGGCCCACCCACTGCTGGGTGGGACGGCCCAGCCGCGCGTTGGTGAACGACAGGCGCAGGCCTTCGAGCAGGGGATAGAGACGATAGACGGCGAACAGCACGAGGCCCGGCGCGAGGAAGCCGTACGCCGTGCGCGTCTCGCGCGACGGACGAAGGTGACGCAGACGCGCTCCTAGTCGGGCAGCGCGTTGATCTGGCGCGCCAGATCCTCCATCGCGGCCTTCGCCGGCTTCTGGCCGGTGTAGACCGACTCGATCACCGGCCGAGTCAGGTTCTCGGCCGCGACCCACTTGGGCGTGGGCTGGCCGACCTGCCAGTTCGGGGCCTGCGAGAGCAGCGCCTTCAGCACCGGATCGCCGGTGATCCGCGGATCGCCGTGCGCCTTGCGGCTGGCCGAGACCTGGCCGGCCTTGAGGGTCCACTCCGCCACGTGATCGGTCATCCAGCGCACGTGGGCCCAGGCCGCGTCGCGCCTGGACCGGTCGACCGTCTTCACCTTGGGGAAGGCGTACTGGTGCGGCATGGCCCACACCACCGGCTGCTTGAACAGGCGCGGGAGCGGCACTGCCACGAACTCCACCTTGGCCTCGCGCAGGCCGGCGAAGTTCCAGGAGCCGGCGATCCACATGCCGAGCTTGCCCGCGATGAAGGCGTCGCGGCAGTTGGCGTTGGCGGGCGGGGCGATCTTGTGCTGGCCCTCGAGCGCGGCCCAGAACTCGGCGACCTCCAGCGCGGCGGGCTCGGTGACGGCGGCGCGCTTGAGATCGGCGGTGTAGATGTTGGCCCCGTTCTGCCAGAGCAGGTTGTGGAAGCCCCAGGTGTAGCGGCCGGGCCCCACGGTGCCGATGGCGAAGCCGAACACGTCGGGCGACTTGGCGATGCGCTTGGCCATGGTCACCAGCTCGTCGCGGCTGCCCGGCCCCCGCGGCTTGCCGTCGGCGCCCACGAGGCCGGCGTCCTTCATGACCTTCACGTTGAGGTAGAGGATGTGCTGCGGCACGTCGAGGGGCAGCGAGTAACGCTTGCCCTGGTAGGTGCCGCCCTGCCAGGTGGCGGGCAGGTAGTCGTCGCCGCGGAAGCCCTTGCCGGAGGCGGTGGCGTCGTCGATGGCCTCGAGCACGCCGTCGTTGGCGAAGTGCGGGACCTCCACGGTGTGGATCAGGGCCAGGTCCGGGCCCTCGCCGGCGGGCACCGCCACCTGCAGCTTGGCGTAGAGGTCGGCCCACGGCAGGCGCTGCTGCTCGAGGCGGATACCGGTGTCGCGCGTGAACGAGTCGATCAGCTCGTCCATCACCTTGCCGTCGGCGCCGGTGAGGCCGTTCCAGTAGGTGATGGTGGACTTCGGCTGCGCGCCGGTACGGCGGGTCCACGCGGCCACGCCGGCGGCCGAGACGCCGGCCACGAAGGCGCGGCGGCTCACCCGCGCGCGAGTGGGGGAGATGCCGTCACTGCCGTTGACGCCGCGATCACGAGCGCTCATGGGTTTCCTCCGGGCGAGACTGTACGTCCCCCTCACCGGCACTGTCAAATTGACACGCGATGGACCGGCTCCTAGACTCTGGCGCCATGACCACGCGCATCGGCATCGACACGCGACGGCGCCTCGGCCCGGTGGATCGGCGCATCTTCGGCCAGTTCATCGAGCACCTCGGCCGCTGCATCTACGGCGGCATCTACGAGGAGGGCTCGAATCTCTCCGACGAGCGGGGCTTCCGCCGCGACGTCATGGAGGCGGCGCGTCCGCTCCGCTTCCCGGTGCTGCGCTGGCCCGGCGGCAACTTCGTCAGCGGCTATCACTGGCTCGACGGGGTGGGGCCCAAGAAGGAGCGCCCGCGCCGCAGCGACCTGGCCTGGTACGCCGAGGAGTCCAACCGCTTCGGCACCAACGAGTTCATCGAGTACTGCCGCGCGATGGGCGCCGAGCCGATCATCTGCGTGAACATGGGCTCGGGCACCATGGACGAGGCCCAGGCCTGGGTCGAGTACTGCAACGGCACCGGCAACACCTCGTGGGCCAACCTGCGCCGCGCCCACGGCCACCCCGAGCCGCACCGGGTGCGGTACTGGGGGCTGGGCAACGAGATGTACGGAGGCTGGCAGATCGGCAATCTCGAGGCGCGCGACTACGTCAAGAAGGCGCGCGCCTTCGCGATGGTCATGAAGCGCACCGACCCGTCGATCCAGCTCATCGGCTGCGGGCAGAACGGCTGGAGCGAGTGGGACGAGGTGGTGCTGGATGGCCTCGCGGAGCTGATCGACTTCCACTCCATCCATCTCTACACCGGCCACCCCGATCATTACGTGACCGTGATGCAGTCGCACGAGGCGGAGCGCGCGGTGCGCATCTGCACGGCGCTCATCGAGCGGGTGCGGCGCCGGAAGCAGATCGCGCACCCCATCCATATCGCGTTCGACGAGTGGAACGTGTGGTGGCGCACCCGGAGCCACGAGGATCGGGTGGGCGGCGTGGAGGAGCGCTACACCCTGACCGACGCCCTCGCGGTGGCGACCTACCTGAACGGCTTCCTGCGCCACTGCCGCAGCGTGCGCATGGCCAACTTCGCCCAGCTCGTCAACGCCATCGCCCCGATCTTCACGAGCCGGCGGGGCCTGTTCCTCCAGACGATCTACCATCCGCTGCGGCTCTACGCCGAGCACACGCTCGACGTGGCGCTCGACGTGACGGTGGACGGCGCGCAGTACGCGCTCGCCCCCGGGCAGGAGAGCGACGCCGGGGGCGGGCGCGTGCACCACGTGGCCGACCTGGGGCCGTTCTCGCTCATCGACGCGGCGGCCAGCGTCGACGAGGGGGGCCGGGCGCTCTCGATCGCGCTGGTCAATCGCGATCGGGACCGCGATCTGCCCGCGTCGATCGAGATCGCGGGCATGGACGTGGCGGGCACGGTGACCCTCTGGGAGGTGAACGGCCCCGACGTGGGAGCGACCAACTCCTTCGAGGACCCGCGGCGGGTCGACGTGCGCGAGGGGCGCGCCACCGCCCGCCCGGGCGGGCTCGATCATGTCTGTCCCGCCCACTCCATCACGATCCTGCGCCTGACGCGCGGTAGCTAGGTCTCGCTCGCCACCGTCTGGAACGCGCGCTCGCTCGCCTCGAGCGTGCGGGCCACGTCGTCCTCGGAGTGGGCCGCCGACACGAACCAGTTGTGAGCGGGATGGGCGTACGCCCCGCCCTCGGTCACGAGCGAGCACCACCGGCGGATGCGCCGCCGCTCGGGATCATCGGCGAAGCGGATCACCGGCATGGCGCGCTGGCCGACCGACTGCAGCGGCACCCCGTGCCGGCGCGCCTGCTCGGCGAGGCCGTCGGTGAGCAGGCCGCCGATGCGATGGATGCGCGCGATGGCGTCGGTGCCCGCCAGCACGTCGAGGGTGGCCAGGCTGGCCGCGAACGGCGCGCTCGCGAAGAAGAACGAGCCGGTGAAGTAGATGCGCTCGGCCGCCGCGCGCAGGCCCTCGCGGGCGAGCCCGGCGGCGAGCGGGTGGCCGTTGGCGATGGCCTTCGAGTAGCAGATCAGATCGGGGGCCGCGCCGAAGTGCTCGCACGAGCCGCCCAGGTGGAAGCGGAAGCCGGCGCGCACGTCGTCCATCGCGAAGAGGGCGCCGTGTGCGTCGCAGAGGGCGCGAACGCCCGCGAAGAAGCCGGCCGCGGGCGCGGTCCCGGTGACGTGATCGAACGGGGTGGCCATCACCACCGCGATGTGGCCGGGCTCTGCCGCGAAGAGGCCGGCCAGCTCGTCGAGATCGTTCCAGCCGAACTCGAGGAGGTCATCCCGGTAGTGGGCGGGGACGCCGGGCAGGTGGGGCAGGGCCCACGGGCGTGCGGCGTGATAGGCCCCGCGCACTCGGGCGATGCGCGGGCGGCCGGTGTGGGCGCGGGCCACGTCCACGGCCCAGCTGGTGGCGTCGGCGCCGTTCTTGCCGAACACCGCGAAGTCCGCCCGCGGGGTCAGGGCGACGAGCCGCTCGGCCAGCTCCACCATGCGCGGGCCGGGCAGGGGGAGACAGTCGCCGCCGGCCCGCTGCTCGGCCACCGCGGCCTCGACCGCGGGATGGCCGTAGCCGAGGATCATCGGGCCGTAAGCGCACATCCAGTCGACGTACTCGTTGCCGTCCACGTCCCAGATGCGGCTCCGCTCGGCGCGGGCGAGGAAACGCGGGTGGCCGTCGCCCAGCACCGCGCCGTTCTGGTGGCCGTAGACGCCGCCCGGCATGACCTTGCGGGCGCGCTCCCACAGGGCGTGACTCCGGGTCAGACGCGCCGGCGAATGCTCCATGGCGCGCGCATCATAGCACCGGCGCGCGCGGTGACACGGGGGCCGGCTACTGGACGAGGCCGAGGGCGATCAGCGTCGAAGGGTCGGGGCGGCCCGTGACCGGCAGGCCCTGGCGTCGCTGGAACGAGCGGAGCGCCTCCGCCGTGCGCGGACCCATCGCGGCCTCGGGGGAGCCGGCGTTGTAGCCGCGCTCGCGCAGGGCCAGGCGCACCGCCTTCAAGCGCTCTTCATATCGGCTGACCAGCACCGACGGCTGGTTCGCGCGGTACCGCTCCATGCGCTTCGCCAGGTCGCGCTCCCAGCGGGCGCTGGCGGCGAGCCCCACCTCCAGGAAGCCGTAGACGGTGAGCACGGCGACGATGGCCACGAGGGGAAAGAAGATCATCGGTCGGGTGATCCACGCTCGCAGCGGGCTCGTCATGGCCCGCCGCGGGTGCAACCGCCATGCCCGGGCGACTCTACGCCGAACGCCACGTATCGAGCCCGAAACTGCCGTCACGATCGGCGACGGAGGGGAGGGCGAGGAAGAAACGACCCGGTACGAACTGCCGAACTAGAGATGCGGCAGGACGGTGGAGGCGAAGAGCCAGGTGCCTTCCGGGCGCGGGACG
>Ga0209966_1000061_pt1 | contig 48200 bp, 42 predicted proteins | sample RhisoiCoNPM_FD_187575 | JGI IMG/M metagenome (GOLD analysis project Ga0209966, IMG submission 187575) | Arabidopsis thaliana rhizosphere microbial communities from the Joint Genome Institute, USA, that affect carbon cycling - Rhizosphere... | ecosystem: Host-associated > Plants > Roots >... | reverse complement strand
CTCGTGCCGAGGTTCGAGGTCATGATCAGGATCGTGTTCTTGAAGTCGACGACGTGGCCCACCGAGTCGGTGAGGCGGCCGTCGTCCAGCACCTGGAGCAGCATGTTGAACACGTCCGGATGGGCCTTCTCGATCTCGTCGAACAGGACCACGGAGTACGGACGCCGCCGGACCTTCTCGGTCAGCAGGCCGCCCTCTTCGTAGCCCACGTAGCCGGGAGGCGCCCCGAGCAGGCGCGACACCGAGAACTTCTCCATGTACTCGGACATGTCGACCCGGATCAGGGCGTTCTCGTCGCCGAAGAGGTACTCGGCGAGGGTCCGGGCCAGCTCGGTCTTCCCCACCCCGGTGGGGCCCAGGAAGATGAACGAGCCGACCGGTCGGCGGCTGTCCTTGAGGCCGGCCCGCGAACGGCGGATGGCCCGCGAGACCGCGGCGACCGCGTCGCCCTGGCCCACGATGCGCCCGTGGAGGGCCTCCTCCATGCGGGCCAGCTTGGCCGACTCCTTCTCCTCGAGCTTGGAGAGCGGGATGCCGGTCCACCGGGAGACGATGTACTCGATGTCCTCCTCGGCCACCGTCTGGGGTCCCTTGCCCTTGCGCTTGTCCCACTCGCGCTTCATGTCCTCGTCGCGGCCCCGTAGCAGCTTCTCCTTCTCGCGAAGGGACGCCGCCTTCTCGAACTCCTGAGCCTCGAGGTACATGTCCTTCTCGCGCACCACCCGCTCGACCTCCTTGCCCAGCTCCTTGATCTCGGGGGGCGGGGTGAGGGCCATGAGACGGGTGCGGGACGACGCCTCGTCGATGACGTCGATGGCCTTGTCCGGGAGCTGGCGATCCGTGATGTAGCGGTCGGCCAGCTTCACCGCCGCGTCGATCGCGCCGTCCGTGATCTTCACGCGGTGATGCGCCTCGTACTTGTGGCGGAGCCCCTTGATGATCTCGACGGCCTCGGTGACGGACGGCGCCCGCACGATGACCGGCTGGAAGCGACGCTCGAGCGCGCCGTCCTTCTCGATGTACTTCCGGTACTCGTCCAGCGTGGTCGCGCCGATGGTCTGGATCTCCCCGCGCGACAGGGCCGGCTTCAGCATGTTCGACGCGTCGATGGCGCCCTCGGCGGCTCCCGCCCCGATCAGGGTGTGCAGCTCGTCCAGGAAGAGCACCACGTTCTCGGACTGGCGGATCTCCTTCATCACCGCCTTGAGCCGCTCCTCGAACTGGCCGCGGTACTTGGTGCCGGCGACCAGCGCACCCAGGTCCAGCTGGAGCAGGCGCTTCTGGGCCAGCACGTCCGGGACCTCGTGGCCGACGATGCGCTGGGCGAGACCTTCGACGATCGCGGTCTTGCCCACGCCGGGCTCGCCGATCAGGACCGGATTGTTCTTGGTGCGGCGGGCGAGGATCTGGATGACCCGCTCGATCTCGGTCTCGCGGCCGATCACCGGATCGAGCTTGTTCTCACGGGCGAGCTGGGTGAGATCCCGGGCGAACTCGTCGAGCACCGGCGTCTGGGAGCGCTTCTTCGGGCGCGGGTAGTACTGGTCGCCAAGGAGTGCCAGGGTCTCCTGCCGGACCTCGTCCAGGCGGGCGCCGAGGGACTCGAGGATCTTGGCCGCGATCGACTGGCCTTCCTTCATGAGCCCCAGCAGCAGATGCTCGGTCCCGATGTAGTTGTGGCCGAGCTGGCGCGCTTCCTCGATCGACAGCTCGAGCACGCGCTTGGCCTGCGGGGTGAACGGCACCTCACCGAACGTCAGCGTCTTGGGGAAGCCGGCCAGTGCGCGCTCGACCTCGGCCTTGACGGTCTCGAGACGGAGCCCCAGCCGCTGCAGCACGGCGGTGGCGATGCCCTCCCCGTCGCGGATGAGCCCCAGCAGAATGTGTTCCGTTCCGACGAAGTCGTGACGGAACCGACCCGCCTCTTCCCTGGCCAGGATGATGACCCGACGCGCCCGTTCTGTGAATCGCTCGAACACTGTGGGTGACCTCTCTACTTCGGGTTATGTGCGGCAGGGGCAACATTTGCCCCGATGTTTCCTAAACCTGCGATCAGTATATGCCTTCGGTTTCAACCGGCCTAGGGAATTCTTGAATGGCCGCCCGTGACTTCGCTGCAACCCATTGAAACAGGTGGGGTCACGGCCAGGCCACCGCCCGGCCGTCGACGAGGCGGTAGCCGCGGTCGGCCTTCCGGGCCAGCTCATGGTTGTGCGTCGCGATCACGAAGGCCAGCTGGCGCTCGGCCTGAAGCCGCAGGAAGAGATCCCAGATGACTTCGCTGGTCTTGGGATCGAGATTTCCCGTCGGCTCGTCGGCGAGGATCACCCGTGGTCGGCCCACCAGGGCGCGGGCGACGGCGACGCGCTGCTGCTCGCCGCCCGACAGCTCACCCGGCCGGTGCCCCCGGCGGTCGCCCAGACCCACCTCGTGCAGCGCGGCCGCGGCGCGCTCGCGCGCCTCCGGGACGCTCGCCCGCTGGATCAGCGCGGGCAGCATGGCGTTCTCGAGCGCGGTCATCTCCCCGAGGAGGTTGTAGAACTGGAACACGAAGCCGATCTCGGTCCGGCGCAGGCGCGCCAGCGCCGCGTCCGACCAGCCTGCGACGTCCTGGCCGTCGAACAGCACGCGTCCCGCGGTAGGGCGGTCCAGCGTGCCGAGCAGATGCAGCAGGGTGGACTTCCCCGTCCCGGATGCCCCGATGAGCGCGATGCTCTCGCCCGCGTTCACGGTCAGGCTCACCCCGCGCAGGACCCGGACGGCCTCCGGGCCCATGTGGTACTCGCGCTCGACCTCGTCGGCGATGAGCAGCGGCTCACTCACGGCGGTCATTCGTAGCGCAGCACGTCGACCGGGTCCAGCCGGGCCGCCCGCCGCGCCGGGGACAGCGTCGCGAGGAACGAGATCACGAGGGTCGCGCCCACGATCATCGCAAAGTCGGAGCCGGTCAGCTTCATGGGCAGGTAGCTGATCTGGTACACGTCGCCGGCGAGCCGGATGATCTTGTAGGTGTTCTGGACCCAGATCAGCAGCAGCCCGAAGGCGCTGCCCGCGATGGTCCCCACCAGCCCGATCAGCATGCCGACCACCAGGAAGACCGCAGCGATGCTGCCGGCTCCCGCGCCCATGGCCTTGAGGATCCCGATCTCCTTTCGCTTCTCGGCCACCAGCAGCACCAGATGACCGATGATCGCGAACGCGGCCACCAGCACGATGATGGTGACGATGACGAAGAGGGCGAGCTTCTCGAGCTGCAGGGCCGCGAACAGGTTGCGGTTCATGTCCATCCAGTCGCGGATCCAGTAGGCGCCGTTCAGGCGGGTGGCCAAGAGGCGGCCCACCTCCTTGGCCTGGAACGGGTTGGCGAGCTTCACCTCGATGCCGGTCACCCGGTCGCCCAGCCCCGCGAACTCCTGGGCGGCCGCGAGCGTCGTGTAGGCCAGGGAGATGTCGTACTCGTACATGCCGACCTCGACGTAGCCCGCGACGAGGAAGCGGCGCATCTTGGGCACGAGGCCGACTGCGGTCATCGCGCCCTGGGGCGAGATCACCGTGACGTGGTCACCCGCCACCACCCCGAGGCTCCGGGCCAGCTCCCGCCCGAGGAGGAGCGCCGGCTCCTTGCCGCTCACGAGCGGCTCGACGCTGCCGTGGCGGACCTGGCCCGCGAGGGCGCTGCGTATGGCGGGCGTCGCCAGATCCACGCCGCGCAGCAAGCCGCCGGTCGCGCCACCTCCCGGCGAGGTGAACAGCGCCTGCTGGAGCACGAAGGGCGTGGCCGAGACCACTCCGGGCACCGGGGCCACGCGCTCGGCGAGCGCTCCCCCGTTGCCGACGCCGCGGCCTCCCGCCTCCATGATCAGCACGTGCGGGTTGGCCGCGATGATCTTGTCCCGGATGCCGTCCTGGAAACCGGTCATCACCGCCAGCACCACGATGAGGGCGCTGACTCCCAGGAAGACGCCGCCGATCCCGATCCACACGAAGAGCGAGAGATTGGCGCGGTGGCCGCGGGGCCGCAGATAGCGGAGCCCGAGGAACAGCTCGAAAGGGATGCGGCGATAGGACATCAGGCGCCCGGCTCCGCGTCCTCGCCGGCCGCGTCGGATTCGGCCGTGCCCCGCTCGAGGCGCAGATGCGGGAAGAGGATCACGTCCCGGATCGACGCCGAGTCGGTGAAGAGCATGGCGAGGCGGTCGATGCCGATGCCCTCGCCCGCGGTGGGCGGCAGCCCGTACTCGAGCGCGCGGACGAAATCCTCGTCCATCCAGTGGGCCTCCTCGTCTCCCCTCTCCCGCTCCCCGGCCTGCTGCTCGAAGCGGCGGCGCTGGTCGATGGGGTCGTTGAGCTCGGAGTAGGCGTTGGCGATCTCGCGCCGGCAGACGTAGAGCTCGAAGCGATCCACGAGGCGCGGCTGGCCCTGCTTCTGCTTGGAGAGCGGTGACAGCTCGATCGGGAAGTCCACCACGAAGGTGGGCTGCAACAGGGTGGGCTCCACCAGCGTGTCGAAGACCTCCTTCCAGATCGCCACCACGCCCTGGTCGCCCCGCAGGATGGCCTGGGTCTTCCGGTCCGCCGCGAAGCCGCCGTGGCGGACCGCGGCCGCGCCCAGTGTGCCGGCATCGGTGTCGGGCGAGACCGTGGCTCCCACCGCCTCGCTGAGCCCCTCGAAGAAGGGCAGACGCCGCCACGGAGGGGCCAACCGCACCGTCTCCCCCTGGTAGGTGAGCGTGTCGCGGCCCAGCAGGCTCTGGCCGAGATGCAGAAACAGCTCCTCGGTGAGCTGCATCAAATCGTGGTAGTCGGCGTAGGCCTGGTAGAACTCCAGCATCGTGAACTCGGGATTGTGCTGCGTCGACACCCCTTCGTTGCGGAAGTTGCGATTGATCTCGTACACGCGGTCGAGCCCGCCCACCACCAATCGCTTGAGATACAGCTCCGGCGCGACGCGCAGGTACAGCGGCATGTCGAGGGCGTTGTGGTGCGTGACGAACGGCTTGGCCGCGGCGCCCCCCGGGATCGGCTGCATCATGGGGGTCTCCACCTCGAGGAAGCCCCGCGCGTCGAAGAAGGCGCGCAGCGCCGCGATGAGCCGGCTCTTCATCACGAACGTCTCGCGGACCTGCGGATTCACGATCAGGTCCACGTAGCGCCGGCGGTACCGGGTCTCCACGTCTTTCAAGCCGTGCCACTTCTCGGGCAGTGGCCGCAGGGCCTTGGTCAAGAACTCGAACTGCTTGACCGACACCGTGAGCTCGCCGGTGCGGGTGCGGAACAGCTCCCCGGTGACGCCGATGAAATCGCCCACGTCCAGGTCCACGAAGGTCGCGTAGAGGTCGGCCAGCACGTCGGCGCGCGCGTAGAGCTGGATCTGCCCCGACTGGTCGCGGAGGACCGCGAAGCAGCTCTTGCCGTGATGGCGCATCGCCATGACCCGGCCGGCCAGCGACACCGTGCCCGCGCTCTGCAGCTCCGCCTCGGCCGCCTCCTGGAACCGCCCCTGCAGCGTCCCGGCCCAGTGGGTCACCGGAAAGCGAGCGCCGAACGGATTGACGCCGCGGGCCTGCCAGGCCGCGAGCTTCTCGCGCCGCCGCCGCATCTGCTCGTTGGCGTCGGCGGGCTGGCCGGGGGGCGATGTCGTCATCTCACGCCTGGGAGCCGGGCCGCGCCGCGGTCAGGAAGGCGCGGATGAAGGGGTCGAGCCCTCCGTCCATCACCGCTTCGACGTTGCCGACCTCGATGCCAGTGCGGTGGTCCTTGATGATCTGGTAGGGCGCGAACGTGTAGGTGCGGATCTGGCTGCCGAAGGCGATCTCCTTCTTCTCGCCGGTCAGGTCGGCTAGCTCCTGCTTCTGCTTCTGCTCGTAGATCTGGAAGAGCCGCGCCTTGAGGATGCGCATCGCAGTGTCGCGGTTGCGAAGCTGCGAGCGCTCGTTCTGACAGGCCACCACGAGGCCGCTCGGCAGGTGGGTGATGCGGACCGCCGAGTCCGCGGTGTTGACGCCCTGCCCGCCCGGCCCCGAGGAGCGATAGACGTCGATCCGGAGGTCCTCGTCGCGCACGACCACCTCGACGTCCTCCACCTCGGGAATCACCGCCACCGAGGCGAACGAGGTGTGGCGACGGCGCGAGGCATCGAAGGGGGAGATGCGGATCAGCCGGTGAACGCCGGTCTCGCCCTTGAGGTGTCCGTAGGCGTACTCGCCGCTCATCTCGATCGTGGCCGACTTGATGCCGGCCTCTTCCCCGGCGAGCAGATCGACCACCTCGGCCTTGAAGCCTGCCCGCTCCGCCCATCGCAGGTACATGCGCATGAGCATCTGCGCCCAGTCCTGCGATTCGGTGCCGCCGGCCCCGGGGTGGATGGAAAGAATCGCGTTCTTTCGGTCCTCTGGCCTCGAGAGGGTGATCTTCATCTCGAAGGCCTCGACCTCATCATTGAGGCTCCGGAGGCTCTGCTGGATCTCGGCGGTCATGCTCTCGTCCGAGGCCTCGGTCGCCATCTCCCAGAGTAGCCGGGTCTCCTCGGCGCGGCCGGCCAGATCCTTGAATGTGCCGACGGTGCGGGCCAGCTCGGCGCGCTCCTGAACGAGGGCCTGCGCCTTGCGGGTGTCCTCCCAGAAGGAAGGCGAGGACATCTCGGCGTCGATCAGAGCGAGGCGGGTCTCCTTGGCCGGGACGTCAAAGATGCCCTCGGAGGTCGTCGAGCCGCTTGTCCAGCTCCGCCACGTCGCGCTTCAGCTCGCCTAGCACGACGCGGGAGACCTCCGGTAGTAGGCGACGCCGGCTGCGGCCCCGCCGAGCGCGGCGCTGAGGTATACCAGCCAGTCGCCGAGCCGCGTGTAGAGCGTGCTGCGGGTACGCAGCGGGATCCGCCGGGCGAGCACGCCGCGCTCCAGCAGCGGGAGCATGGGCTCGATCCGCCCGGTCGGCGCCACGAAAGCCGAGACGCCGGTGTTGGCGGCCCGCGCGATGGCAACGCGATGCTCGACCGCGCGCAGCGGCAGCGTCCCCAGATGCTGCCAGGGGCCGCTCGTCTCGCCGAACCACGCGTCGTTGGTGATGTTGGCCATGAAGCTCGCTCCGCGGACCACGAATCCCCGGAACAGCTCCGGGAAGATGACCTCGTAACAGATCACGGTTCCGAAGGGCGCGCCCGGCAGCGGAAAGACGGTCTCGACCTCGCCCACGCCGAACTCCGAGATGAACTCGGCCCAGCCCTTGACGAATCCGAGCAGACCCGCGAGCGGGACGTACTCGCCGAACGGAACGAGATGAATCTTATCATACTTGCCCGTAATCCCTTGTCCGCTCAGGAGAAATGCGCTGTTCAGGAACTGCCCGCCGGGGCCGTCGCGCCGGTCGAGCGAGCCCACCAGGATGGGCACGCCGATGGCAGCCGACAATCGGGTGAGCCGCTCGAGCAGCGCCGGGTCGCCGCGCAGGAAAATCGTCGTGGCGGTCTCCGGCCAGAGCACGACGGCGGGCTTGCTCCGCGCGGCCTCGCGGGTCAGGGCCTCGTAGATGTCGAGGACCTGCGCGTGACGCGTCGGATCCCACTTGATGGTCTGCTCGATCGAGGGCTGGATCACCGCTACCGGCACCGACGCGGAGCCCGTGGTCGCGTCCGGCTGCACCGCGAGCGTCCGCACGCCGAAGCCGCAGGAGGCCACCAGCAGCACGGTGGCCGCCGCGACGCCCGGCCACGCCCGCGCCGGACCCAGCGCGAGCAGCGCGGTCAACGCCGCGTTGATCGCGACGATCAGGAGCGACACCGCGTACACGCCACCCAGCTCCGCGATCTGGATCACGGCCAGCTGAGCGGATTGCGAGTAGCCCAGCAGCCCCCACGGGAACCCGCCCATCAGGTGACCGCGTACCCACTCCCCCGCGATCCAGAGACACGGGGCGAGCGCCAGCGCCCACCCGGCGCCGAGCCCTCGCCGAATCCACGCGACGCCGGCGGCCACCAGGCCCGTGTAGAGACCGCAGTACGCGGCCAGCAAGGCGATGGGCAGCCACGTCACCGGCCACGGGATCGCGCTGTAGTGGAGGAACGTGTAGTCGAGCCAGCGCAGGAGCACGACGTAGAAAACGGTGCCCGCGATCCAGCCGTCGAGCAGCGCGGGTCGCGGAGCCCGGGTCGCCCCCGAATACAGCGAGGGCACCAGCCACACCCACGCGAGCGCGGCCCAGCCCGGCTTCGGGAAGGCCAGCGCGCCGAGCACGCCGGAGGCGGCGAGGAGGAGAACGGAGACGGCGGTCCGGCCCCGGCTCGCGCCCGGGTCACGCTCCATGAGCGAGCCGCTCGGCCAGCTTTCGCGGCAGCCCCGCCGCGAGGATCTTGCCGGCGGCGGCCACGTGGTCATACGGCACGCGGCGGATCGTCACGGTGCGCGCCTCGCGGTCCCAGAGCGCGTAGCTGGCGCGCGGGTCGCGGTCTCGCGGCTGGCCCACGCTGCCCACGTTGATCAGATAGCGGCGGCCGTCGTCGAGCCGCACCTGCGCCACCGGCGTGTCGAGGCGCCCGACGTGATCCGGGCCCCCGCTGCCCACCGACCAGAAGCCGGGCACGTGCGAATGTCCCACGAAGCAGAGCCGCGTCGCGAAGTCGCCGAACACGCCGAGGCCGTCCTCCTCCGAGAGCAGGTAGTCCCACTCCTCGGGGCTGCGCGGGCTCGCGTGCACGAGGGTGGCCTCCTCGTGGGACCGCATCAAGGGCAGGCCGCCGAGGAAGTCCCGGTGTCCCGGGTCGAGCTGGCCGCCCGTCCAGAGCGCGGCCGCGCGCGCCCACGGATTGAACCAGCGCAGGTCCAGCAACCCGAGCGCGCCGTGCTCGTGGTTGCCCGCGACCATCGCGGTCGCCCGCTCACCCACTCGCTCCACGCAGGCCACCGGATCGGCGCCGTAGCCGACCAGGTCGCCCAGGCAGAGGATCGCGTGCGCGCCCTCCGAGGCCGCGTCCGCGAGCACCGCGGTGAGCGCTTCCAGGTTGGCGTGAACGTCAGAGATGACCGCGTAGCGGATGGCGGGTCCCGATCAGGACGCGGGAGCCTGCTCTTTGTGGATGCGGTCGAGGATCCCGTTGATGAAGCGACTCGACTCGTGCGTGCTGAACTTCTTCGCGACCTCCAGCGCCTCGTTGATCGCGACCTTGGGCGGGACGCCGCTCGTCCACCGCAGCTCGAAGATGCCCTGACGAAGGATGTTGCGGTCCACCACCGCCATGCGGTCCAGCTCCCAGTTCTCCGCGTAGCGGGCGATGAGCTCGTCGATCTCCGCCTCGTGCGTCTTGGTTCCGCGCACGAGCGACTCCGCGAACTCTCGCGCCTCCGGATCCACCGGGTGGCGGAGCCAGAAGTCGTCGAGATGCGGCTGGGGATTGCCCTCGCCCTGCACGTCGAGCTGGTAGAGGAGCTGCAGGGCGAGCTCGCGGGCCTTCCGGCGGCGGCCCATCAGTGGGCGCTCCCTCGGCGGGCCCGCGCGGTCGGGCGCCGGGCCGAGCGCCCGCGGAGCCACCCCGCCATCTCCAGCGCGGCCAGCGCCGCCTCCTCGCCGCGATTGCCGACCGCGCCGCCGGCCCGCTCCCAGGCCTGCTCCTCGGTCAGCGCGGTGATTACCCCGAAGGTCACCGGCAGCCCGGTGTCGAGCCCGGCGCGAAGGATGCCGTGCGCGGCCACGCTGCACACGTAGTCGAAGTGCGGCGTCGCGCCCTTGATGACCACGCCCACGCACACCACACCCGCGAACCGGCGGCTCCGGGCCAGGGCGAGCGCCGCGAGGGGCAGCTCGAAGGAGCCGGGTACCCAGTGCACCTCCGCCGCCTCGCCGGTCACGCCGTGAGCGGCCAGGGCGCCGAGGGCGCCGTCGAGCAGCTTCTTGGAGATCGGCTCGTTGAAGCGCGCGGCGACCACCGCGAAGCGCTGCCCGCGGGCGGCGGGGGCGACTCGGCGCTTCGGAGCGATGCCGGCCATGGCGCTAGTCCGGGAAGGACGAGAAGAGGTGGCCGAGCTTCTCGCGCTTGGTGCGGAGGTAGCTCCGGTTGGCCTCGGTGGCCGGGACCTCGAGCGGCAGCCGCTCCACCACCCGGAGGCCGTAGCCTTCGATGCCGACGATCTTCTTCGGGTTGTTCGTGAGAATCTTGAGATTGCGCACCCCGAGATCCACCAGGATCTGCGCGCCGATGCCGTAGTGGCGCAGGTCGGCCCGGAAGCCCAGCGCGTGATTGGCCTCGACGGTGTCCTTGCCCTGGTCTTGCAGCTCGTAGGCTTTGAGCTTGTTGAGCAGGCCGATCCCCCGCCCCTCCTGCCGCATGTACACGAGCACCCCGCGCCGCTCGTGCTGGATGATGGCGAGCGCCTTGTGCAGCTGGGAGCCGCAGTCGCAGCGGTGCGAGCCGAACACGTCGCCGGTCAGGCACTCCGAGTGCACCCGGACCAGCACCGGCTCGTCGGTCTTGACGTCGCCCAACACCAGGGCCAGCGGCAACCGCTCGTCCACCGTGGTCTCGTAGGCGATCACCTGGAAGTCGCCGTGCTCGGTGGGCATGCGAGTGATGGCGGCCCGCCGCACGAGCTTCTCCTTGTGGATCCGGTACTCGATGAGCGCCTTGATCGTGATCGCCTTGAGGCGATACTCGCGGCCGAGCGTCATCAGCTCGGGGAGGCGGGCCATCCCGCCTTCCTGGTCGAGGACCTCGCAGATCACCCCGGCGGGCGCGAAGCCGGCGAGTCGCGCCAGATCGACCGCGGCCTCGGTGTGTCCGGCCCGCCGCAGCACGCCCCCGGGCATCGCCCGCAGCGGAAAGATGTGGCCGGGACGCGTGAGGTCCTCGGCCCGCGTCGACGGGTCGACGAGCGTGCGAATGGTGACCGCCCGGTCGTACGCCGAGGTGCCGGTGGTGACGCCGCGCCGGGCGTCCACGCTGACCGTGAACGCGGTGCCGAGGGGGGCGGTGTTGTCGGAGACCATCATGGAGATCTGCAGCTCGTCGAGCCGCTCGCCCAGCATCGGCATGCAGATGAGGCCCCGGCCGAACTTGGCCATGAAGTTGACCGCCTCCGGGGTGGCCTTCTCGGCGGCCATGAGGAGATCGCCCTCGTTCTCGCGGTCCTCGTCGTCGACCACGATGAGCATCCGCCCCATGCGGATCTCCTCGATGCCCTCCTCGATCGTGACGAACTCGGCTTCGCTCACGGTGACCCCTCTCTCGTCTGCAGCTGCAGGATCCGCTGCACGTACTTGCCGATCATGTCCATCTCCAGGTTCACGTGCCGGCCCGGCACCAGCGAGCCCAGCGTGGTCATCGCCAGCGTGTGCGGGATGATCATGATTTCGAAGTCCCGCGCGTTCAAGCGCGCCACCGTCAGGCTCACGCCGTCCACCGCCACCGATCCTTGCGGGATCAGCAAGGCAGCCAGCGCCCGGTCCCGCCATTCTATCGTGAGCCGGGCGGTCTCTGCCTCGCGGGTGAAGGCGGTGACCACGCCCACCCCGTCGACGTGTCCCTGCACGAGATGGCCGCCCACCATCCCGCCCAGCCGCATCGGCCGCTCCAGGTTGACCGGATCGCCGGCGGTGAGCTCGCCGAGCGCGGTACGAGCCAGCGTCTCCGGGCCGACGTCGAAGCGGAGCCGCTTGGGTCCGCGCTCCACCACGGTGAGGCAGGCCCCGTTGACCGCCACGCTGGCCCCGAGCTCGCTGTCCTCCGGCACACGGTCCGCGGAGACGACGAGGCGGGGCCCGTCTCGCTCGACGACTCGTCCCATCTCCTCGATCAGGCCGGTGAACATGGGTCAGGCGTTCGCCCCGCGGGACACGTTGGCCTCGATCAGCCAGTCGTCGCCGAGGGGGCGGGCCGTGACGTCGGTCAGGCGGACCGCGTCGCCGAGACCGAGGCCGGCGCCGCCGGTGGGCACCGGCGCGCCGGCCCCGCCGAGGAGCATCGGGGCGATGAACGCGGCCACGCGATCCACGAGTCCGGCGTCGAGGAACGCGCCGCCGACCCCGCCGCCCGCTTCGAGCAGGACCGCGGTGACGTCGAGGCCGTACAACCGCCCGCAGACGTCCGCCACGTCCACCTGCCCCTCCCGCGACTTGCACGGCAGCACGGTGACTCCCGCGGACTCGAGCGCGGCCACCCGGGAGGCCGGCGCGTCCTCGCCCACCGCGACCAGGATCCGCCCGGGCGTGCCGGTGCGCCGCATCGCCGCGGTGAGCGGGAAGCGGGCGCGGCTGTCCACGACCACGCGATACGGCTCGCGCGGCCATGGAGGCTCGAGGCGCACGGTCAACGACGGATCGTCGGCGAGCACGGTGCCGATGCCGGTGACGATGGCGTCGCTCTGGCTCCGCAGGCGGTGCGCCTCGAGCCGCGCGGGGGGCCCGGTGATCCAGCGCGCGGTGCGATCGAACGCGGCGATCTTGCCGTCGAGGGTCATCGCCCATTTCATCGTCACGTGCGGCCGCTGGCGGTCGATCGCGGTGAAGAAGACACGATTGAGATCGCGGGCCTCGCGCTCGAGGAGGCCGGTGGTCACCTCGATGCCCGCCGCGATCAGTGCCGCGGTCCCGCCTCCGGTCACGCGCGGGTTGGGATCGCGCGTGGCCGAGACCACCCGCCGGATCCCGGCCCGGATGATGGCCCCCACACAGGGCGGGGTGCGGCCGGAGTGATTGCACGGCTCGAGGTTGACGTAGAGGGTGGCGCCGCGCGCGCGCGCACCGGCGTGGGTCAGCGCGACCGCCTCGGCGTGCGGCCCCCCGGCCCGCTCGTGGAATCCCTCGGCGATCAGGACGTCACCCCGGGCCACCACCGCGCCCACCATGGGGTTGGGCGACGTGAGCCCGCGTCCCTGCGTGGCCAGGGTCAACGCCCTCGCCATCCATCCGATGTCGTCCATGGTCCCTCCGCGGCCTCGCGGAGGATTCTACCGCGCCGGCCCGCCCTCCGGCTGCTCCCCGAGCATGGCGTCCACGAACGTCTTCGGATCGAAGACCTGGAGGTCCTCGATCTGCTCGCCCACTCCCACGAGCTTGATCGGCACCGCCAGCTCCTGGTGGATGCGGATGGCGATGCCGCCCTTGGCGGTGCCGTCGAGCTTGGTCAGCACGAGTCCGGTCAGGCCCACCGCCTCGTGGAACATGCGAGCCTGCTGGAGGCCGTTCTGCCCGGTCGGCGCCTCCATCACCATGAGCGACTCGTGGGGCGAGCCCGGCAGCTGGCGCCCCAGCACGCGCTTGAGCTTGGCCAGCTCGTCCATCAGGTTGGACTTGGTGTGGAGGCGGCCGGCGGTGTCCACCAGCAGCACGTCGCAGTCCCGCGACGTGGCCGCCTTCACCGCGTCGAAGACCACCGCGGCCGGATCCGCGCCCGCGGCCTGATGGATGACCTCGATCTGGATCCGCCGCCCCCATTCCTGGAGCTGCTCGATCGCGGCCGCCCGGAAGGTGTCGGCCGCCGCCATCAGCACCTGCTTGCCGTCCGCCTTCAGCGAGGCCGCGAGCTTGGCGGTGCTGGTGGTCTTGCCCGCGCCATTGACGCCCAGCATGAGGACGACCGCCGGGTGATGCTCCAGCGATAGCGGGGCGCCCGCCCCGGCCAGGGCTTCCTCGAGGAAGCGGTGGAGCGCGAGCCTCACGTCGGCGGACGAGGACACCCGGCCGCGCTTCACCTCGTCCCGGACGCGCTTGACGAAGGCCGACGCGGTCGGCGCGCCGAGATCCGCCGCGATGAGCGTCTCCTCCAGCTCATCGAGCATCGCCTCATCGACCGGTCGGGCGATCGAGAGGACGGCGCCGAGCCCCTCGTCCATGAGCTCGCGGGTCCGCCGGAGCCCCTGGCGGACTCGCTCCCCGAAGGAGCCGAATAGACTCACGAGCCGGAGGCGGCGGGCGGCGGGGGAAGCTCGAGACGCTGGATCACGGTGCCCTTTGCCCCGAGGGCCGGCAGGGCTTTCCCGTTCAGGGTGACCTCGACCCCGCCGGCGTTCCCGATGGTGACCACGAAGCGGCGCTGGGTGGCCCACTCTCGGCTTGCGCCCGCCGGCAGCAGCTCCTCGACCACCCGGCCGTCGTCGGTCTGGACCCGGATCCAGCTGGCCTCCACCGCCCGGATCAAGAGCCGCTGGGGACCGGCAAGCGAGGGCTCCGCCTTCGCGAGGGGGCTCGACGCCGGATTCGGAGCCGGGGTGCTCCCGAGGCGTACGGGGTCCGGCACGGACGCCGGCTTTGCGGGCTGAGGGACGGCTGGGCCGGGCGGCGGCGCCGGTGCGATCGAAGGTGACGGACTCGACACGGGTGCCGCCGATTCATCGGCCTCTATTTTTGTTGCGGCGACGGAGGTTCCACCGGTTCGCCTCATCGCCAGGTTCAGCACGAGAAGGCTGCCCCCCAGGATCACCAGGAGGGCCAGCCCTACCGCGACCGAGCTGAGGGCCCACGTCGTCCGGGGCCGCGGGGGCGTGCTGGCCGCCGCGGCGGCCGCCTGGACGCCGGCCAGGGTCTGGTACCGGTCGAGGGCAGTCTGGGGATCCTCGCGGAGAAATCCGCAGTAGGCCCGGATGAAGCCGCGCACGAAGACGGGAGACGGGAGGTCGGCCAGACGCTCCTCCTCGAGGGCTTCGAGATGGCGAATGCCCACCCGGGTGGAGCGGGCCATGTCCTCGAGCGACGCCTGCTTGGCTTCCCGCAGGGACCGGAGGTGGCTGCCGAGCGACCCCGCAGCGGATTCAGCCTGCCGCATGCGGACCAGTGTAGCGCAGGTTACGCGTCGGTCAGCTTAACTGAGACGAGACGGGAGAGGCCGGGCTCTTCCATGGTCACGCCGTAGAGCACGTCCGCGGCTTCCATGGTCTTCCGGTTGTGCGTGATCACGACGAACTGGGTCTGGGTGCAGAGCTCGCGCAGCACCCGCAGGAAGCGGTGGATGTTGGCGTCGTCGAGGGGCGCGTCCACCTCGTCGAGCACGCAGAACGGGCTCGGCCGGTGATAGAAGATCGCGAACAGCAGCGCCAGACCGGTCAGCGCCTTCTCGCCGCCCGACATCAGGGTGACCGCCTGCAGCCGCTTGCCGCGCGGCTGGGCCATCAGCTCGACGCCGAGCTCCAGCGGATCCTCTTCGCCCTCCTCGGGCGGCACCATGCGCAGCTCGGCGCGGCCGCCCTCGAAGAGCCGGGAGAAGATGTCGCTGAAGTGTCGGTTGATGTCGTCGAAGGCCTCCTGGAAGCGCTCCTGGGCAGTGCGGGTCATGCCGCGCAGCGCCTTCTCGAGATCCTTGATGGACGCGACCACGTCGTCGTGCTGCGTGCGGAGGAAATCCAGGCGCTCGGTCAGCTCGCGGAACTCCTCGTCCGCGACCAGGTTGACCGGTCCCATGGCCTCGAGCTTGGCGGACAGCTCGTCGTGACGCGCGCGCACCTCGTCGAGGTCGCGGCCGGCGTCGTGGGCGGCGAGCAGAGTCTCGGCGCTCTCCACCGCGTGACGGCGCCGCGCCTCTTGCAGCAGCTCCTCGCGCCGCACCCGGCCCTCCGTCTCCATCAGATCGAGCTGGTGCAGCCGGCCCACGAGGCCGTTCAGCTGATGCTGGACCTCGCGCAGCTCGCTCTCGATGCCCTGGCGCTCGTCGAGCTGACGCTGATGCTCCTCGGCGATGACCGCGACGTCGGCCTCCAGGCGATCCCGCTCGGCCACCGCCTCGCGCGCCTGCGCGTCGGCCCGCTCCCGCTCGGCGGCCAGGTCCCCGCGGCGCTCGGCGGTCTGCGCGCGCCGGACGGCCGACTGCTCCTGCTGCAGGCCGAAATCGCGCTCGAGCGCGGTGATCCGCTCGATATCGCGTCCGAGCGCCTCCACGCGCTCGGCCACCGTGGCCAGGTCGACGCGGCCGGCGGTCAGCCGTGCGGTGAGTGCGGTCTCGTCCCCCTGCCCGTTCTCGAGCAGCACCTGCAGCGCGGTCATGTCGCCACCGAGGCGCGCCTCCTGCTCGGCCGCCGCCATCACGGCCCGCTCCAGCTCGAGCAGCCGCGACGCGGTCTCGTCGCGCTCGCCGCCGAGCTGCTCGGTCTCCGCGGACAGCGTCTCGAGGTGACGGGAGACCCGGTCGGCTTCGCGGAGCACCGACTCGAGATCCTTCTCGCCGGACAGCCGGGCGCTCTCCTGAGCCTGGTAGTTCGACTGCAAGCCCTCCAGATAGGTCCGCAACCGCGTGACCTCGGCTTCCACGCTCTCGACCCGGGCGACGGCGGCGGCCACGCCGCGCCCCAGCTCGGCGATCTCCTCGCTCAGCTGGCGGATCGCCCGCTTGCGGCCGAGGAGCGAGTGGTCGTTGCTCTGGCGCTCGCCGTCGCGATGGCCGCCGGTCAGCCGGCCGGTCGGCGAGAGCACTTCACCGGAGCGCGTGACGTAGGTGGCGACCACGCCGTTCCGGCGCCAGAGCGTCTCGGCCTGATCAAGGTGAGCGACCACGCCCACCCGGCCCAACAGGTGGTGCAGCAGCGCCGGCCGTGGCCCTCCGACCAGCCGCGCCGCCCAGCTCACCTCGCCCGAATCCTCGGGCAGGGCCGCCGGCGAGGGCAGCGTCTCCAGCGGAAGCAGCGTGGCCGAGCCGGCGCCCTCGCGCTCGAGGTAGCCGAGCGCGGCGCGCGCGTGCTCGAAGCGCTCGACGACCACCCACTGGAGCCGGTCGCCGAGCACGGCCTCGACCGCTTCGTCGAGACCGTTCGGGACTTCCAGGAGGTCGGCGACCGTGCCGACCACGCCGCTCAGCTCGCCGGTGCCATTGTGGGCGAACATGGCCCGTACCCCGGCGCCATACCCTTCGCGCTCCCGCTCGAGGCGCTCGAGCGCGTCCAGCGCCGACTGCCGCGCGGCCAGCTTCACGCGCAGGCCGGCGAGGGCTTCCTGCGCTTCGGTGCGCGTCACCTCGTGCTGTCGCCGCGTGGCGTCGATCTCCTGCAGCTCCGTGCTGAGCAGGGAGAGCTGGGCACCGGTGCGCTCGCGCGCCGCCTCGAGACGCAGGCGCGAAGCGCTGAGCACCTCGGCCTCGGCGCGGGCGGCGGCCAGCTCGGCCGCGAGCCGCTCGGCGCGGCGGTCCACCTGGGTGCTGCGCTCGCGCAGCTCGCCGCTCGAATGCGTCAGATCGGCGCGGGCCCCCGCCACCCGGATCTGCTCGAGCCGCAGGGACTCGAACCGCTCGCGCCCTTCGCTCAGCGCGCCCCGGCACGTCTCGATCTGAACCTCGACCTGCCGCACCTCTTCAGACTGCCGCTCATGACGGGCGCGCGCCTCGTAGAGGCCGAGGCTCTTCTCGTCGCGCTCGGTGGTCAGGGCGACCCGCCGCTCGCCCAGCGTGCGAATCTCCTCGTCGAGCCGCGTCTCCTCCGCGAGCAGGTCCTGGATCTGCAGCCCCATCTGCTCGCGGCGCTCCAGGAGCCGCTCGGCCTCCCCCTGGATCTTCTGCACCGACTGCCGCAGGTCGGCCAGCCGGTACTCGGTGTCCTGGATGGCGGCGGCCTGCAGGGCCTGGCGTCCGGTGAGTGTGGCCACGCGCGCGCGCTGCTGCTCCTCGGTGGTCCGCAGCGTCTCCATCTCCCGCGTAACCGTCTCGTGCTGTAAGGCGAGGGCCGCGTAGTCGGCGGCGACGAGGGCCAGGTCGAGGGCCTGCCGCTCGGATTGCAGCACCTTGTACTGCTGGGCCTTCCGCGCCTGCCGCTCGATGGACGACACCTGACGCCGCACCTCTTCCATCACGTCACGCAGGCGCTGCAGATTCAGGCGGGTGGCGTCGAGCTTACCCTGCGTCTCGGAGCGCTGCTGCTTGTAGCGGGCAATCCCCGCCGCCTCCTCGATGAACACGCGCCGCTCCCACGGCTTGGCCGTGAGCACGTGGTTGAGCCGCTCCTGATCCATGAGGGCGTAGGCCTTGGGATTCACCCCGGTGCCCGCGAACAGGTCCTGGATGTCTCGGAGTCGGCACACATTGGTGTTGAGCAGGTACTCGCTCTCACCGGTGCGGTACAGGCGGCGCGCCACCGCCACCTCGCTCCACGGGACCTGCAGGCCGCCGTCGTTGTTGAAGACCAGGCTGACCTCGGCCATGCCGATCATCTTCCGGGATGCGGAGCCGTGGAAGATGACGTCTTCCATCTTGGTGCCGCGGAGGGTCTTGGGGCTCTGCTCGCCGAGGGCCCAGCGGATGGCATCGGCCACGTTCGACTTGCCGCAGCCGTTCGGACCGACGATGCAGGTGACTCCGGGGAAGACCTTCACGTCGGTCTTCTCGGCGAACGACTTGAAGCCGTGGATCAGGATCGATTCGAGTCGCATGACGGCACGCCCAGAGGGCGTGACTCACTAATAGCACGGGGTCCGCGGATCGACAAAGAAAAAAGCCCCAGGAGTGGGGGGCGGCGAGGCCGGGCGGTACTAGATGTGGTCGGCCGCAGCCGGCCGGATCAAGCGGCCCCCTTCAGCAGGCAGCACTTCTTGTATTTCTTGCCGGAGCCGCAGGGGCATGGATCGTTGCGGCCCACCTTCTGGCCGTCGGCGGCGCGCGGCTCGGCCCGTGGGGCGGCCGGGCGCGCGGCCACGCCGTCGTCGCCGCCGCGCGTTTCCTGCCAGTCGGCGGTCCGCTGCGCCACCCGCGTGGTCGGCGCCTCCTCCTGGCTCATGCGCACCTTGAAGAGCTGCTCGACCGCGGTCTCCTTCAGGCTGCCGATCATCTCCTGGAACATGTCGAAGGCTTCCTTCTTGTACTCGGTCAGCGGGTCACGCTGGCCGTAGCCGCGAAGGCCGATGCCCTCCTTGAGGTGGTCCATGTTCAGCAGGTGCTCGCGCCAGAGCTGATTGATGCCGCGGAAGCCACCGCCGTCCCACTCGAGCCCGAGCACCACCCAGCGCTCGAGCCGGTGGAACATCTCCGGGCCCATCTCCTGCTCGCGCGCGCGGTAGTGCCGCTCGGCCGCCTCGGTGACCTGCTCGACGAGGGCCGCCTGCGACGCGACGTCGTCGATCTCCTTGGACGGCATCCGGAAGTCGAACTGCCGGTGCAGTGCCTCGTTGAGGCCCACCAGGTCCCAGTCCTCGGGGTGTGCGTCGGCCGGCGCGTAGCGCTCGACCACCTGGCCGGACAGGTCGCCCATCCACTCCAGCACCGTCTCCTCCTGGCTCTCTCCGGCCAGGACCTCGCGGCGCAGCCCGTAGACGATCTCGCGCTGCTTGTTCATCACGTCGTCGTACTCGAGCAGGTGCTTGCGGATCTCGAAGTTGCGCGTCTCGACCCGCTTCTGGGCGGTCCCGATCGCGCGGGTCACCAGCTTGTGCTCGATGGGCTCGCCCTCTTCCATGCCGAGGCGGTCCATGATGCGCTGGATCCGCTCCGAGCCGAAGATCCGCAGCAGGTCGTCTTCGAGCGACAGATAGAAGCGCGAGGAGCCCGGGTCGCCCTGGCGGCCGGAGCGGCCGCGCAGCTGGTTGTCCACCCGCCGCGATTCGTGGCGCTCGGTGCCGATGATGTGCAGGCCCCCCAGCGCGACCACCCGCTCGTGCTCCGGATCGGTGGCCTTCTTGGCTTCGAGCCACGCGGACTCCCTCGCCTCCGCCGGCGCGGTGGCCGGGTCGAGCCCCTTCTTGCTCAAGATGCTCTTGGCCAGGAAGTCCGGGTTGCCGCCCAGGAGGATGTCGGTGCCCCGCCCGGCCATGTTGGTGGCGATGGTGACCGCGGTCTCCCGGCCGGCCTGGGCCACGATCTCGGCCTCGCGCTCGTGGTACTTGGCGTTGAGCACCTGGTGCGGGATGCCGCGCTTCTTGAGGAGCTTGGAGAGCCGCTCGGACTTCTCGATCGACACGGTGCCGACCAGCACCGGCTGGCCCTGGGCGTGCCGCTCCGCGATCTCGTTGGCCACCGCGTCGAACTTCTCGCGCTCGGTCTTGTAGACCACGTCGGCGTGGTTGACTCGGAGCAGCGTGCGATTGGTGGGAATGACCGTGACGTCGAGCTCGTAGATCTTGGCAAACTCCTCGGCCTCGGTGGCCGCGGTGCCGGTCATGCCGGCGAGCTTGTCGTACATCCGGAAGTAGTTCTGCAGGGTGATGGTGGCGAGGGTCTGGTTCTCACGCGCGATCTTGAGGCCTTCCTTGGCCTCCACCGCCTCGTGCAGCCCGTCCGACCACCGCCGGCCCGGCATCATGCGGCCGGTGAACTCGTCCACGATGATGACCTGCGCCTGCATCACCGCCCGACCCTGGTCGTCGACGGTCTCCAGGTCCTTCACCACGTAGTCCACGTCCTTGTGGAAGATGTGGTGGGCCTTGAGCGCCTGGTGGATGTGGTGGGCGATCTCGATGTGGGCGGGATCCGAGAGGTTGTCGACACCGAGCAGCCGCTCGCAGTAGGCCACGCCCTGGTCGGTGAGCGAGACGGTGCGCGCCTTCTCGTCCACGATGAAGTCGCCCTCGGCCTGCTCCTCGATCTCGGAGAGCTTGCCCTCCACGATGGTGGCGGCCCGCTTGAGCCGCGGAATCACCCGGTTCACCTTCTCGTAGAGGGGGGCCCGGCTCTCCGCGCTGCGATCGCGCCCGGAGATGATGAGCGGCGTGCGCGCCTCGTCGATCAGGATCGAGTCGACCTCGTCCACGATCGCGTAGTAGTGCCCGCGCTGCACCATGTCGTCGAAGCTGAACTGCATGTTGTCGCGCAGGTAGTCGAAGCCGAACTCGTTGTTGGTGCCGTAGGTGATGTCGGCCGCGTACGCCTCCCGCCGGCTGACCGGCCGCAGGGCGGCGAGCCGGATGTCCGGGGAGGCGAAGGCCGGGTCGTAGACGTACTGGACCTCGTGCTGGATCACCCCGACGGTGAGCCCGAGGGCGTGGTAGATCGGTCCCATCCACTGCGCGTCGCGCCGAGCCAGATAGTCGTTGACCGTCACCACGTGAGTGCCCAGGCCGGGCAGCGCGTTCAGGTACGCGGGCAGCGTGGCCACCAGCGTCTTGCCTTCGCCGGTGGCCATCTCCGCGATCTTGCCGGAGTGCAGGACCATGCCGCCCATCATCTGCACGTCGAAGTGCCGCATCCGTACCGTGCGCCGGGCCGCTTCGCGCGCCGCCGCGAACGCCTCGGGCAGGAGGTCGTCGAGCTCGGCGCCATCGGCGAGGCGCTGGCGGAACTCGGCGGTCTTGGCGCGGAGGGCGTCGTCGGTGAGCGCCTTCAGGGCGGGCTCGAGCGCCTCGATCTCGGCGACGATCGGCCGCATGCGCTTGACGTCGCGCTCGTGCTTGGTCCCGAAGATCGACCGAAAGATGGCGTTCAGCATGTCAAGGCCTCATCTTACACCACCCGCCCCGCTCGGCCGCCGCTCCCGATCACTGCGCCTCTCGCAGCAGCTCGCGGGCGTGGCGTCGGGACGTGTCGGTGACCCGCTCGCCGCCCAGCATGCGCGCGAGCTCGTCGACGCGGGCGGTGGCCTTCAGCGCGGTCACGCTGGTCCGGGTGGCGCCGCGGGCCACGTGCTTCTGGACGAGGAGGTGATGGCTCGCGTACGCGGCGATCGGCGCGAGGTGCGTGACGCAGAGCACCTGCCGGCCCGCCGCGGTGGCGCGCAGCTTCTGGCCCACCACGTCGGCCACGCGCCCGCCGATGCCCGCGTCGACCTCGTCGAACACCAGCACCGGCACGTCGTCGGCGGCGGCCAGCACGGTCTTGGTGGCCAGCATCACCCGCGAGAGCTCGCCGCCCGAGACGACCTTGGCGAGCGGACGAAGGTCTTCGCCCGGGTTGGCCGAGAGGAGCAGCTCGGCGGTCTCCGCGCCACGCGGGCCGACGCGGTATCCTTCGGCGCCCGAGCCGAGATCGTCGGGGCCGGCGGCGTCGCGGCGGAGCGCCACCCGGAAGCGCCCGTGCTCCATGCCGAGCCCGCGGATCTCCTTCTGGACGAGGCGCTCGAGGCGCTCGGCTCCCCGCGTGCGCTGCTCGGAGAGCGCCGCGGCCTCGCGGCCCGCCGCGGCCGCGGCGTCGGCCACCGCCCGCTCCGTCTCCTCGGCGATGGCGTCGTGCCGGACGATGCGATCGAGCGCGGCGGCCGCGTCCTGGCGATGCGCCAGGATGGCCGCCACCGACTCGCCGTACTTGCGCTTGAGCCGCGCGACGGCGTCGAGGCGCGCGTCGATCTGCTCGAGCCGCTCCGGGTCGAAGACGGCGCGGTCGCGCAGGGCGCGGGCCCGGCCCACCACGTCCTCCAGGTAGGACTGGGCGCCCTCGATGGCCTCGATCGGCGCGGCCGCGTCCGGCTCGACGCGCGAGACGTCGCGCAGCAGCGCGGCGGCCCGGGCGAGCCGCGCGGCGGCCGACTGCGGATCCTCGTAGAGCAGGCCGACCGCCTCCTGAAGCCCGGCCACGATCCGCTCGGCGTGCTGCAGCCGAGCGCGTTCGGCGCGCAGGTCGCTCTCCTCGCCGTCGCGGAGCTTCACCGCGTCGATCTCCGAGACCTGGAAGCGGTAGAGGTCCTCTTGACGGGCGCCCTCGCGCATCTCTTCGCGCAACCGTCGCAGGGTGGCCCGCGCCTCCTCCCACGAGCGGACGGAGGCCGCCACGCGCTCGCGGCGGTCCTCCGCCTCCGCGAATCGGTCGAGGAGGAGCAGCTGGCGCGCCGGCTCCATCAGGCGCTGGTGCTCGTGCTGGCCGTGCAGCTCGACCAGGGCTTCGCCGAGCCGCTCGAGCAGACCGACGGTGGCCGCGGAGTCGTTGACGAAGGCGCGATGGCGGCCGGACCGCGCCAGTTCGCGCTTGACGACCAGCTCGCCGTCGCCCGCGCGGTGTCCGGCCTCCTCGAGGGCCGCGGCCACCGGGCCGGCGGGGTCGATCTCGAAGATTGCCTCGACCACCGCGGTGTCGGCGCCGGTGCGGATCCAGTCGAGCTGCGCGCGCGCGCCGGTGACGAGCAGGAGGGCGTCGACCACGATGGACTTGCCGGCACCGGTCTCGCCGGTGAGCACGTTGAGACCGGGGGCGAAGGGCACCACCGCCTCCTCCACCACCGCCAGATTCCGGATCGACAGCTCGCGGAGCATCGTGCGGGCCATGCTACGGGCAGTGCCGGGCACCGCTCAACTGTATCCTATCGCTCGCCCCACTTGAGCTTGGTGCGGAGGACCGAGAAGAAGTGCTTTTGGGGAAACCGCAGGAGTCGGGTACGGGCGGCGGCCCGCCGCACCTCCACCGTGTCCTCGAGCCGGAGCGAGAACCCCACCTGGCCATCGAGGGTCAGCATCACGTCCTGGTCGGTGAGCAGCGTGATCGCGATGCGCTGCGTGGCGGGCAGGACGATCGGGCGGTTCGTGAGGGTGTGGGAGCAGATCGGGGTGAGCACCATCGCGTCCATGGTCGGATACACGATGGGGCCGCCCGCGGAGAGACAGTACGCGGTGGAGCCGGTGGGCGTCGAGATGATCAGCCCGTCCGCCCGGTACCCGGTGGCGAAGTCGCCGTCCACCGCGACCTCGAGACGGATGATGCGGCTCATCGCCGACTTGGTGATGACCACGTCGTTGAGCGCCGCGTACTCCCCGAGGCGCTCGCCCCGTCGAAAGACGCGCGCCTCCAGGAGCATGCGCTCCTCGATCACCAGCTCGCCGCGCAGGTAGGCCTCGAGCGCGGGGAACAGCTCCTCGACGGTGAGGGCGGTGAGGAATCCGAGCCCGCCGAGATTGACCCCGAGGATCGGCACGCCCAGGTCGCCCACCAGACGGGCCATGCCGAGCAGCGTGCCGTCACCGCCCAGCACCAGCAGCAGGTCGGATTGGCCGGGAAGCTCCGGCCGCCCCGTGATCGGCGCCGTCGTCTGCGGAAAGAGACCCGCCGTCTCCTTCTCGAGGACCGGCTGGATCCCGCGTGCCGCGCACCAGTCGAGCAGCTGCGGCACCACCGTCCGGGCCTCCTGACGATCCGTCTTGGCGACGATGCCCAGTCGCTTCACGGCTGCGGAGGTTCCTCTGCGGTCATCCGCGTGATGAGGACGTCCAGCTCGCTCAGCGTGCGGCCGGTCTTGGTCAGCAAGAGGAAGAACTCGCGGTTGCCCTTCGGGCCCTTCAAGGGCGACGCGGTCGCGCCCCGCACGTGCCAGCCGTGCAGGACCGCGAAGCGAGCCACTCGCGAGATGACCGCCTGATGGTGCGAGCCGTCCCGCACCACGCCGCCCTTGCCCACCTGCCCCTTGCCGACCTCGAACTGCGGCTTCACCAGCACTACCGCCTCGCCCTGGGGGCCGAGCACCGAGAAGACCGACGGCAGGACCTTCTCGAGCGAGATGAAGGAGACGTCCACGGTGGCGAGATCCGGCGACTCGGTGAAGGAGTCGACCGGCAGGTTGCGCGCGTTGGTCTTCTCCATCACCACCACGCGGCCGTCCGCGCGGAGCTTGGCGTCGAGCTGTCCCTGCCCCACGTCCACCGCGTACACCTTGACCGCGCCGTGCTCCAGGAGGCAGTGCGTGAAGCCTCCGGTGGAGGCCCCCACGTCGATGGCGACGCGGCCACGAGGCGCGATCCCGAACGTCGCCAGCGCGTGCTGGAGCTTGTCGCCGCCACGGCTCACGAACCGCGGGCGCGCCACCAGCTCGAGCCTCGCGCCGGGCGTCACCAGCGCGCCCGCCTTGTCCACCCGCTGGCCGTCGACGAGCACGTCGCCGGCGAGGATCAGCCGGGCCGCCTTCTCCCGCGACTCGACCAGGGCTCGCTCCACCAGGGCCACGTCGAGCCGGACCTTGGTCTTCGCGCGGCTCTCGGCCGCCGGGCGCTCGGGGGCGGGGCTCGCCTTGCCGCGGGTCGCGGGCGCGGATTTACGTCGGACCGCCACTGGCTTCGACAGGCCACGCTTCTTCGGGAACCTCTTCACACCGGCTCCTTTCTCTGATCCGCGAGACGACCGCGCCATTCAGCGGCCCGCGCACGGGCCGGTGCGCCGGAGGTCGGGTCCAATCCGTCGGGGGTACGCGCGGCGACGATGCGGATGGGTTCGACTCGGAGTCGGGGACGCGTCTCGTGCCCCGACGCCACCGTGACGGCTGTCATACGGCCTCATCGGCCTCTGGGGAGTGCGCCGGAAATTTCAACGCTCGCAATTATATAGCCGAACCCCCCTCGCCGACGAATTCAGGGTGCGCGGGCCCCGGCGCGGGGCCTGAGCACGAACAGGAGCCCGACGCCGGCCAGGAAGCCTCCGATGTGGGCGAAGAAGGCCACCCCACCCCGCGCTCCGAAGCTCCCGAGACCGTTCAGGACCTGGAGCACGATCCAAAAGCCCAGCACGACGAGGGCCGGTATTTTGACCACCCGGAAGAAGAACCCCAGGATGATCAGCGTGGTCACGTGGGCGTGCGGGAACAGCAGCAGGTAGGCGCCGAGGACGCCCGAAACCGCGCCGCTGGCTCCGACCATCGGCACGTCCGAGGTCGGGCCCATGGCGACCTGCGCCAGCGCGGCCGCCACCCCGGAAGCCAGATAGAAGAGCAGGTAGCGGACGTGGCCCAGGGTGTCCTCGATGTTGTTGCCGAAGATGCCGAGATAGAGCATGTTGCCGCCGACGTGGAACCAGCCGCCGTGCATGAACATCGACGTGAAGATCGTCAGCACCGGCGACGGCAGGTCCGGCGACCCGTGACAGGCGCCGGTCAGCCGACACGGCACGAGCCCGAATTCGCGGATGAACGACTCGGCGGCCCGCGCGCCTTCCCGTCCGCCGACCTCGAGGGAGAACTGGTAGAGGAACACCAGCACGTTGACGACGATGAACGCGATCGTGACGACGGGGGTGGTGTGGCTCGGATTGTCGTCTTTCAGGGGAAACACGAGCGGACTATTGCGCGGCGGGGCCGAGCGTGACGATCGTCGGGGTCGTCAGGTAGGTCCGCGCCACGCGCTGCACGTCCTCGGCGGTCACCGCCTCCACCGCCTGCGCGTAGCGATCGGCGAAGTCGGGGCCCACGCCGAGCGCCTCGAAGAACGCGTCGTACCAGGCGAGCCGCGCGTTCGTGCGCCGGTCCAGCCCGAACTGGCCGAGCAGGTAGGCCTTCGCGCGGGCCAGCTCGCTCGGGCTCACCGGCTCGCGCCGGATGCGATCGAGCTCGCCCAGCATCGCGACCTCGGCACGAGCCTGATTGGCGGGAGCCGTGCCGAGCTGGGTGTAGAAGACCCCGGGGCCGCGGCGTGATGGGTACGAGCCGCCGGTCGAGTACGCCAGCCCCTGCTTGTCCCGGACCTCGGTGAAGAGGCGTCCGGCCATGCCCCCGCCGAGCGCGGTGGCCAGCACCTTCACCGCCGGGTAGTCGGGGTGCGCGGTGGGCGGGGCGAGGAACGCGACCAGCACCTGGGCCTGCGCGGCGGGCTTCACGAGCACGGTGCGGTCCGCCCGGGCCGCCGCGGAAGGCTCCAAGGGTTCGGGAGCGCTCTCTTCCGTCGACGCCCCCGCGAATCGCCGGGCCACCTCGGCCACGACCTCCCGGGCCGTGATGTCGCCGCTCACCGCGAGGATGATGCGGGGCGCGCGGTAGAAGCGCCGATGGTGGGCGACCAGGGTATCGTGATCGATGCGCTCGAGCGCGGCGGCTCGCCCGAGGATCGGCCGGCCGTACGGATGGTCGCCGTACACGCGGCTCATGACGGTGTCCAGGGCGAGCGGAAACGGCTGATCCTGCCGGCTGCGGAGCGCGGTCAGCATGGCGCGACGCTCTCCGTCGATCTCGGCCGCGGGGAGCGTGGGCCGGAGCGCGACGTCCGCCACCAGATCGAGCAGGGTCTTCCAGTTGCGAGCGAGCGCGGTGGCGCGGATCTCGGAATAGTCCATGTCCGCCGAGGCGCTGATGCCACCCCCGAGCCCCTCCGCGGTCTCGGCGATCTCGAGCGCGGAGCGCGTGGCGGTGCCCTTCAGCATCACCTGCTGGAGCAGATGGCTGATGCCCGCGTTGTCCTCGGTCTCCCAGCGCGAGCCCATGCGGACGAACAGCGAGGCCGCGACCACCGGCGTGGCCGCGTTCTCCCGCACCAGGATGGTGAGCCCGTTGGCGAGGCGCGTCCGCTGCGGTCCGGAAGCGGACGCGGCGCCGGCGGCCACGCCGAGCAGCGTGAGGGCGGCCGCGACCGCAAGAGCGGCCCGCCGACGGCCGGTCATTGCGCGCGTCCTCGCGGCACGAAGGCCAGACGCGCGTAGGAGCCGGTCAGGTAGCGGCGCGCGGCCTGCTGGACCTGATCGCGGGTCACCGCCCGGATCCGATCCACATAGGTGCGCTCCGCCTCGAGGTTCCACGTGGTCTCCGCGCGCCCGTAGGCCAGGGCCAGGCCCTCGACGGTCTCGCGCGAGAATTCCCGCTCGGCTTCGGACGCGGTGATGGCCCGCGCCAGCTCCTCTGCGGTCACGCCCTCCGACTGCACGCGCGCGATCTCGGCCATGATCGCCTTCTCGACCGCGTCCTGATCGGAGCCCTCGAGCTGCGCGGTCACGCCGAGGGCTCCCGCACCCTGCAGCGTCCCGTACCACCCGCTGATGCTCGACACCAGTCGGGCGCGCTCGCGCAGCGCCTGATTGAGGCGCGAGCTGCGTGAGCCGCCGAGGATGTGGCTGAGCACGTCCACCGCCGGCATGTCGGGATCGCCGAGCGGCGGGGCCAGCCAGGCGAATCCGAGCTGGGTCTGACGCTCGGGACGCTCCACCGAGCGGGCGCGCACTCCCTCGAGCGGAGCCGGCGCGCCGACCGGTGGCCGCGCATAGCCGGTGGCGGGCCGCGAGCCGAAGGCCTCGATCGCCGCCGCGCGCACCGCGGCGGGGTCCACCGGGCCGACCACCACGAGGGTCAGGTTGTCGGGCACGTAGTGCCGCGCATAGTAGCCGCGCAACGACTCCGGGGTGGCGTCACGCAGATCCTTGACGTCTCCCAGCACCGGTCGGCCATAGGGATGACCGTCATAGAGGAGGTTGTACAGTTGCCGTCCGAGCGAGGAGCGTGGGTTGTCCTCGTTCAGTCGGACCTCCTCGAAGACCACCTCGCGCTCGCGCCCCAGCTCGGCGGGATCGAACACCGAGTTGAGCACCATGTCCGCCATCAACGAGATGCCGGAGAGCGCGCGCGCCGCCGGCAACAGGAGATAGTAGAAGGTGTAGTCGTTGGACGTTCCCGCGTTCGTCCGGCCGCCGACTGCTTCGACCTCGCGATCCACGAAGCCACGCGGGCGCGTCGTGGTGCCCTTGAAGAGCATGTGCTCCGCGAAATGGGAGAACCCTCGCTCGCCGATCGCTTCGTCGCGGCCGCCCACACCCGCCCAGAGGTGGATCGCCACCGTGCTGGCCGCCCGATGCTCCTGCACGATGAGACGCATGCCGTTCGGCAGAACCTCTCTCACCAGTGGAGGCAGACCGTGGCGCTGCGATGGCGTTGTGGACGCAGATCGCGTGGATGCCGGGGCCGCACACCCACTGATCCCCATCGACAGCCCGAGGAGCGCGCAGACGAGTGCGCGCGTGGAGAGGGAGGGGAACATTGCGGCTACACGGTACCAGAGCGCCCCAGTGCCCTCAAGCGGCTCAGCCGAGGCAGTCTGCCGGACGGCCGTGCTGCGCCATGCCGGGCAGAACGCCATGGCCCGCTTCGAGCGCCTACGGTGTGCTGACCGTATCTGTCTGATTTATTTGACGTTATTTGACAGGAACCTCTTGGCATCCCTGGTGCATCCAAAGCGTGAGTCCGGGGCCCCAGGAAGCCAGATCGCAAACGGGGAAGACGGCGGCAGCAAACGCAACACACGAGACGAACTGAGAAAGGATCACACAGATGAGAAAGGTGCTGGCAACGGTGTTGAGTGTGGTGTCGGCGGTCTCCCTCTCGGCCACGGTCGGGATGGCTCAGACCTCCTGCCCCGCCGAGGTGGCATCCGCGAAGGCCATGCTGGGTCAGATGGCCAAGAGCCAGGACGTCCAGGCGCCTCGCTCGCTGGCGGGCGCTCGGTCGCAGGACGTGCAGGCGCCGCGGGCTCAGGATGTGCAGGCTCCGCGGTCGCAGGATATCCAGGCGCCCCGTTCGCTGGCGGGCGCTCGGTCGCAGGACGTGCAGGCGCCGCGCGGTCAGGACATCCAGGCTCCGCGTAGCCAGGACATCCAGGCTCCGCGTGGTCAGAACATCCAGGCGCCGCGCAGTCAGGACGTTCAGGCTCCTCGGAGTCAGGACATCCAGGCCCCGCGCTCGCTAGCGGGCGCCCGGTCGCAGGACGTGCAGGCTCCTCGCGGTCAGGACATCCAGGCCCCGCGTGGTCAGGACGTTCAGGCGCCGCGCAGCCAGGACGTGCAGGCTCCCCGCGGTCAGGACATCCAGGCCCCACGTGGTCAGAACATCCAGGCTCCGCGCAGCCAGGACGTGCAGGCGCCGCGTGGCCAGGACATCCAGGCCCCGCGTGGTCAGGACGTGCAGGCTCCTCGCAGCCAGGACATCCAGGCTCCGCGCTCGATGGCGGGGGCTCGGTCGCAGGACGTCCAGGCTCCGCGCAGCCAGGACGTGCAGGCTCCGCGCGGTCAGGACATCCAGGCGCCGCGTGGCCAGGACATCCAGGCCCCGCGTGGTCAGGACGTGCAGGCTCCTCGCAGCCAGGACGTACAGGCGCCGCGCGGTCAGAACATCCAGGCCCCGCGTGGTCAGGACGTGCAGGCTCCTCGTAGCCAGGACGTACAGGCGCCGCGCGGTCAGAACATCCAGGCCCCGCGTGGCCAGGACGTGCAGGCTCCTCGTAGCCAGGACGTACAGGCTCCTCGCGGTCAGGACATCCAGGCCCCGCGTGGCCAGGACGTGCAGGCTCCTCGTAGCCAGGACGTGCAGGCTCCTCGGGGTCAGGACATCCAGGCTCCGCGCAGCCAGGACGTGCAGGCTCCTCGTGGCCAGGACATCCAGGCTCCTCGCGGCCAGAACATCCAGGCTCCGCGGACCCAGGACGTGCAGGCCCCGCGTGCCCAGGATGTGCAGGCTCCGCGCTCGGCTGATTTCAAGAAGGCTTCTGGCCTCGTGAGCGAGGCGGAGGCCGCGTGCAAGGCCGGGAACACGTCGCTGGCCAGTGACAAGGCCAAGGCGGCGATGGAGCTGATGAAGAAGTAGGGATCGGTACCGAAACACCCACGGCCCCGGGGGCGACCTCGGGGCCGTTTCTTTTTCGCACGCCGATCAGACCAGGCGCGCCCGGAGCCGCGACGACGCGAAGTCGACGATCATCACGAGCACGACCAGCACGAGGAGAACCGTCGCCGCGGCCGGGTAGTTCAAGAGCCGCAGGTACGTCTGGATGTAGAAGCCGATGCCTCCCGCTCCCACGAAGCCGAGGATCGCCGCCGCGCGGATGTTGGTCTCGAAGCGATAGAGCGTGAAGGAGAGGAACTGGGGCACGATCTGCGGCAGCACGCCCCAGCGCAGCACCTGAAGCCCACTGGCGCCGGTCGCCCGCACCGCCTCGACGGGGCCGGGCTCGATCGCCTCGATGGCCTCGGAGTAGAGCTTGCCGAGCACGGTGGCGGTGTAGACCACCACCGCCAGTACGCCCGGAAACGGCCCCAGGCCGACCGCCGCGACGAAGAACAGCGCGTACACGAGCGTGTCCACCGCGCGGAAGGTGTTGAGCAGCAGCCGCGCGCTGTAGAAGAGCCACCGCGGGGCCGCGTTGCGGGCGGCCGCGAATCCTACCGGCAGGGCCAGCACCGCGGCGGTCGCGGTACCGACCACCGCGATCTGGATGGTCTGCACCGCCCCGCGGAGCGCGTTTCCCAGCACCGAGAGGTCCGGCGGCACCATGCGGCGCACGAAGTCCCACATGTACGGCAGGCCCTCGATCATGCGCCCGAGCGAGACCTCGGTGGCCACCGCCGACCACAGGAACACGGCCAGCATCGTGATCCATCCCGCCCACCGCCCGCCGCGGCTCACGATCGCGTGGATCCGAAGATGCGGCCAATGGCGGGTTCGTCGAGGGAGGCGGGCGGGCCGTCGTGTACGACGCGGCCCCGGAGCAGGCCCACGATGCGATGGCCGTAGATCTGAGCCAGCTCCAGCACGTGGAGGGAGGCCACCACCGTGATGCCGTCCTCGCGGTTGATCCGCCGGAGCAGCTCCATCACGGTGTGGGCGAGGGCCGGATCCAGGCTCGCCATCGGCTCGTCGGCCAGCACGACCGTCGGGGTCTGGACCAGCGCCCGGGCGATGGCCACACGCTGCTGCTGCCCGCCCGAGAGCGTGTCCACGCGGCGCTCGGAAAGTCCCTCCAGACCGACCCGCGCCAGCGTCGCCTCGACCCGCGCCACGTCGGCCCGCGCGAACCATCCGCCGAGCGATCGCCACGTCGACGTATGAGCGAGGCGGCCCAGCATCGCGTTCTCCCGCACGGTGAGCCGGCGCAGGAGATTGAACTGCTGGAACACGAATCCGACGTCGGCGCGTATGCGGCGCAGTGACTCGGCGGAGGCGCCGGTGACCATTCGCCCGTGCACCTCCACCTCGCCCGCGGTCGGCGTGACCAGACCGTTCAGGCAGCGCAGCAGCGTGGACTTCCCCGCTCCGCTGGGCCCGATGAGGGCCACGAACGCGCCCGGCTCGATGTCGAGATCGATGCCGTCCAGCGCCCGCGGACTGCCCGGGTAGTCCTTCCGGAGCGAGCGGACCCGGATCACCGACGGCCGGCGGTGAAGTGAAAGTGGATGTGGTCGACGACCTGGCCGCCCTCGGGCCCGGTGTTGCACGACAGGCGGTAGCCGCGCTCGGCGTAGCCGGTGCGCTCGCCCATCAGGCGCGCCACCTGGATGCAGCGCCCGAGCACGCCGGCGTCCCCCGGCTCCACCTGCGCGATCGACTCGATGTGACGCTTGGGAACGATCAGCAGATGGACGGGCGCCTTGGGATACAGGTCCCGGAACGCCATGACCAGGTCGTCCTCGTACTCGATGTCGGCCGGGCTCTCCTTCGCGGCGATGCGGCAGAAGATGCAGGCCGGGGTCATGAGGGGTCCGGGCTCGTGTATAATGCGGGGCGCGTCAATATCCTGTCGATCGAAACGGCGAGGGAGAACGGCATGGGGACCTGCCCCAAGTGCAAGCATCGGATCCGCAAGAACGGCAACCACGTGAAGCTGGGCTCGGTGTGGTTCCACAAGATGTGCCCGGTCAAGGCCGCCCGCTCCGCCAAGTAGTTCCCTCCCCTCCGAACCGCGACAGCTTCATCAACAGCAGCATCGGCCAGCCGACATAGCGAGCGCCGCGGGGGTATGCCGCGGCCAGCGAGTCGTCGACGGGGTGCTCATCGAGGCGCTCGACGGTGAGGTCGGCCTCGCGCGCGGCCCTCACGTAGTCGCTGATCGCGTGCGGCCGGCTGGCCGGCTGCGTTCGCTCGCCGGTGCGCGGGTCGTAGAAGCGCGCTTGCACGCCGCGCTCCACCATGGCCGGATGCATGGCCGAGATCACGACGGCGCCTCGCGGACGCGCGGCGCACACCCGCGCCAGCTCCCGACAGAGCGCGCCCAGATCGGCCACGTGCTCCAGCACCAGGCAGCACAAGACGCGATCGATCGTGCCGTCCTCGAACGGCAGCGGCGTGGTGACATCGTGCCGCAGGAACCGCACGCGCTCGGCTCCCGGCTTCTCCCGCGCCGCCGCGAGCATGCCCGGCGAGAAGTCCAGCGCGGTGACGTGCGCGCCCTGCATGGCCAGGCGGACCGCGTGTCGTCCGGTGCCGCAGCCGACATCGGCCACGGCGAGACCGGCCGTCTCGCCGATCAGCGCGCCGATGTGCCGCTCCTCCAGGGCGATCAGCGGGTTGCCGTCCCGATCGTAGACCTCGGCCCACAGATCGTAGGCCTCACGGGTGGGCAGGTGGCGGACCATGCCGGCAAGCATACCCGGCCCCGCGTCCGGATGGCACACGTACAATGATCCCCGAGATGATCTCGACGACGACCGATGCTCGCGACGTGTTGTTCGTCGGCGACGTGCAGGGGTGCGCGGCGGAGCTGCGCGATCTCCTGCAGGCCTCGGGCTTCGATCGCCGGCGCCATCGCCTGGCGCTCTGCGGCGATCTGATCAACCGCGGGCCGGACAGCGTCGGCGTGCTCGAGCTGGCGCGCGAGCTCGACGCGGTGGCCGTTCTCGGCAACCACGAGGTCTCGCTGATCGAAGGTCGCGCCTCGGCGTCGCTGGACCTGGTCCGGGCGCAGCTGGGCCGGTCGCTGGACGAGTGGCTCGGCTGGCTGCGGGCCCTGCCCACGTTCGTCGTCGAGGCAGACTACATCCTCGTGCACGCCGGCATCGCGCCGGGCAAGCGCCCGGAGGAGTGCACGCGGGAGGAGCTGACCGAGATCCGCACCGTCGACGGGGGCGTGCCGTGGTTCGATTTCTGGCGCGGACCCGAGACCGTCGTCTTCGGCCACTGGGCCGCGCGGGGCCGCGTCGACCGGCCGCTCTGCAAGGGTCTCGATACCGGCTGCGTGTACGGCGGGCGGCTCACCGGACTCTGGTGGCCGCGGCGCGAGTGGGTCTCGGTGCCCGCGCACCGGGCCTGGTTCGTTCGCGCCGGCGACCACGCGGCCGGATAGCGGCCGCTACCGCGTCACGACCGCGCGGGCGCCGCCGACTCCATCATCGCGAGCAGCAGCGCGAGCAGCATCACCGCCGTCGACGCGATGAGCCACCGCACCGTCTTTCGGTACTCGCGCTCGTCGTCGTCCTCGATCCGGAGCGATCGGAAGAGCGCCACGATCTGCAGGGCGATGGCCCCCACCAGCGTGGCGGTCGAGAGCACCGAGCGGACGGTCCAGTGGCCCGAGGCCTCGAGGCCCCAGAAGCGGAGGAACGCGAGGGAGAAGCCGAGGAGGACGGTGATCGCGGTGATGATGCCCTGCCGGTAGCCGGGAGGCGGCGGCCGGCGCGAGGGCTCAGGGATGGCCGCCTCGCGCGAGGCGGCTTTGTCGTCACCGGCGACCGGATCGTTCATCGGTGAGCGGAGAGGAGCAGGAATGGTGGAGACGAGGGGAGTCGAACCCCCGACCTCGGCGTTGCGAACGCCGCGCTCTCCCAACTGAGCTACGTCCCCGATTCCCGGTCCCGGCGGAGCGCCGCAACTGAGCTAACCTGCCGTCGGACCGGATCATTGTACTCGGGGGCGGTCCGGCCGACAAGCGTGCGGCCGCCCGCGCGTCAGCTCTTGGGCTCCTGCGATGCCCCGAAGGCCCGCAGCAGCGGGGTGAACAGATCGAGGGGCAGCGGGAAGAAGGTGGTGGTGTTCCGCTCCGCCGCCACCTCGCGCATGGTCTGCAGATAGCGGAGCTGCACCGCGATCGGGAAGCGCATGAGCACCTCGGCGGCCTCCCCCAGCTTGGCCGCGGCCTGGAACTCGCCCTCGGCGTTGATGACCTTGGCGCGCCGCTCCCGCTCGGCTTCCGCCTGTTTCGACATCGCCCGCTGCATGTCCTGGGGCAGGTCCACGTTCTTGACCTCCACCGCCGCCACCTTCACGCCCCAGGGGCTGGTGTGCTGGTCGATGATCCGGGTCAGCTCCTCGTTGATCTTCTCGCGGCTCGCGAGCAGGTCGTCCATCTCCTGTTGCCCGAGGACGCTCCGCAGCGTGGTCTGGGCCATCTGCGACGTCGCGTAGAGATAGTCCTCGACGCTGATGACCGCCTTGGCCGCGTCGAGCACCCGGAAGAAGATCACCGCGTTGACCTTCACCGAGACGTTGTCCCGGGTGATCACGTCCTGCGGCGGCACGTCCATGGTGATGGTGCGCAGGCTCACCTTGACCATCTTGTCGACGAACGGGATGAGCAGGACCAGCCCGGGACCCGACCCGTCACCGCCCGGATTGAAGATCGCGTTCGTCCGGCGGCCGAAGCGGAAGATGACCGCCCGCTCGTACTCGCGCAGGATGCGGAACGAGGAAAAGAAGATGTAGAGCAGGATCACCACCACCGGGATGATCCCGAACAGCAGCTGGAAGCCTTCCATGGGTCTCCTCCTGGGAGTTCTTACGGTCGCTGCGCCGAGCGCCGGACCTCGAGGGTGAGCCCGTCGATGGCCGTGACCTGTACCGCCTCGCCGGCGCCGATCGCGGCGTCCGGGCTCACCGCGCGCCAGAGCTCGCCGTCGATGAGCACCTGCCCTTCCGGCTGTAGCGCGGTGCGGACGACCCCGCGTCGTCCGACCATCGCGCTCGGGCCGGTCACCGACGGGCGGTAGAGGGCCCGGATGCCCATGGATACCGCGAAGAACACGAGGGCCGCGGTGGTGCCGACCGTGGGAATGATCACGAGCCACGAGAGCCGGATCCCGGTGGTCCCGGGCGTGTCGTAGAGCATGAGGGAGCCGAGCAGCATGGCGACCACGCCGCCCACCGTGAGGATGCCGTGGCTGACCACCTTGATCTCCACGATCAAGAGGACGACCCCGAACAGGAGCAGGAGCAGGCCGGCCCAGTTGACGGGCAGGCTCTGGAAGGCGAAGAAGGCCAGGATCAGGCAGATGCCGCCGATCACCCCGGGCAGGATCGAGCCCGGGTTCGACAGCTCGAAGAAGATGCCGAGCATGCCGGCCATCATCAGCAGGTAGGCGATGTTCGGATCGGAGATCAGGGCCAGGAAACGATCGCGGAAGCTCACCTCGATCACCTTCACCGGCGCGTCCTTCGTGGCGAAGGTCATCGGTCCTTTGGCAGTTTTCACGGTGCGCCCGTCGATCTTGGCGAGCAGGTCCGGCACGCTCTCGGCGATCAGGTCGACCACCTTCAGCTTCACCGCCTCGCGCTCGGTGGCCGAGACCGACGACCGGACCGCCTGCTCGGCCCACTCCGCGTTGCGACCGCGCTCGGCCGCGATGGTCCGCGCGAACGCCGCCGCGTCGTTCTCGACCTTCTTGCTCATCTCCTTGTCCATGGACCCGCCCACCGCTACCGGGTGCGCGGCGCCGATGTTGGTGGCCGGCGCCATCGCGGCCACGTGGGCGGCCATGGTGATGAAGACGCCGGCGGAGGCGGCCCGCGCGCCGGTGGGCGCCACGTAGACGATCACCGGGATCGGCGCGCCGAGGATGGACTGGACCATCGACCGCATCGAGCGCTCGAGACCGCCCGGGGTGTTCAGCTGGACGATGAGGGCCTGCGCGTTCTCGCCCTGCGCCCGATCGAGCGCGGTGATCAGCAGGCGCACCGTGACCGGGGTGATGGCCGAGTCCATCTCGATCAGGGACACCGGACGGGCCGCCGAGGCCGCCGGCGCGACGGGAAGCAGCACGGCGAAGGCCACGAGGATCGCGACGCCGAGGAGAGGCCGACGCATGGCCGATCTCACGCGGTCATCTTAGCACGCGGCCGCCGCGCGGACGTGGCGGCGGCTACCGGCCGAGCGCCACCACCGAGAGCAGCTCGAAGAGCAAATTCGACGCGAGCACGCCGGTGATCGCGCCGGGCCCGTCGTAGGGCGGCGAGACCTCCACGATGTCGCCGCCGGCCAGCTCGAGCCCGCGCAGCCCGCGCACCAGGCCGAGCGCCTCGTACGACGTGAGGCCGCCCGCCTCCGGGGTTCCCGTGCCGGGCGCGTAGGCGGGATCGCACGCGTCCACGTCGAACGAGCAGTACACGGGCCCGCCGGCCAGCCGACGCAGGCGCTCGACCGCCGCGGGCACCCCGCGCTCCTTGACGTCCTCGATGCGGAGGACCTCGAAGCCGTGCTCCCGGTGGAAGTCGAAGTCCTCGGGGCCGTAGAGTGGTCCGCGGATGCCGACCTGGATCGAGCGCGCGCCGTCGATCAGCCCCTCCTCGATCGCCCGCCGGAACGTGCTGCCGTGGTAGTACGGAAAGCCGAAGTAGCGGTCCCAGGTGTCGGGATGCGCGTCGAAGTGGACGAGGCCGAGCCGCCCGTGCCGTCGCGCGAGGGCGCGCAGCACCGCGAGGGTCACGGTGTGATCGCCGCCCACGCAGAGCGGCACCGCGCGGGCCGCCACCACCGGCGCCAGCGTGCGCTCGATGGCCGCGAAGGTGGCCTCGATCGAGACCGGGACGATGTCGACGTCGCCGCAATCGGCCACGCGGAGCCGATCGAACGGGTGCACCCGCAGCGCCGAGTTCCACGGGCGGATCAGGGACGATTGCTCCCGCACGTGCCGCGGGCCCATGCGCGCGCCCGACCGGTACGAGCAGCCGCCGTCGAACGGGATGCCGCAGAGAGCCACGTCGAGCCCGGCCGGGGATTCGATGTGGGGCAGCCGCATGAAGGTGGCGGGCTGGGCGAAGCGCGGGGACGCGAAGCCGTCCCGCGGCTTCGGGTGCTCGCTCGACGCGTCCATGGCCGCGGCCGCGCAGAAGCGGCGGCTACAGCTCGCCGCGCAGGGCGGCCACCGCCTCCGCCAGGCGCCGGATGTCCTCGGCGGTGTTGTACACCGAGAAGCTCGCGCGCAGCGTGCCGACGATGCCGAGGCGCTTCATGAGCGGCTGGGCACAGTGATGTCCGGCCCGCACCGCGATCCCGCGCTGGTCGAGGAGCGCGGCGCCGTCGTGCGGATGAAGGCCCTCGACGTTGAACGCCACCACCGCGCCCTTCATCTCCGGATTGCGCGGGCCGTAGAGCGTCACGCCGGGAATCGGCGCCAGCGCGTCCATGGTCGCCGCGGTGAGCGCCTGCTCGTGCGCGGTCACCTGGCTCATGCCGAGCTTGCCGAGGTATTCGATGGCCGCCTGCAGCCCGACCGCGCCCGCGATCGGGGGGGTGCCCGGCTCGAAGCGCCACGGCAGGTCGTTCCACTGGGCGTGATCGATCCAGACCTCCTTGATCATCTCGCCCCCGCCCCACGCCGGCTCGAGCCCCGCCAGGATTTCTCGACGGCCATACAGAACGCCAACGCCGGTCGGGCCCAGCATCTTGTGACCGGAGAAGGCGTAGAAGTCGGCGCCGAGCGCGGTCACGTCCACCGGCAGATGGGGCACGGCCTGGGCGCCGTCGACCACCACCAGCGCGCCCGCGCCGTGCGCCGGCTCGGCGATGCGGGCGATCGGGTTGATGGTGCCGAGCACGTTGGACACGTGCGCCACCGCCACCACGCGCGTGCGCGGCGACAGCAGGCGGGCGAACGCGTCGAGGTCAAGGTATCCCTCGCCCACCACCGGGATCGCGCGGATGATCGCGCCGCGATCGCGGCAGACCATCTGCCAGGGGATCAGGTTCGAGTGGTGCTCCATCTCGGTGACCACGATCTCGTCCCCGGGCTGGAGCGTCCGCCCGATCGCCTGCGCCACCAGGTTGATGCCTTCGGTGGTGCCCCGGGTGAAGACGATCTCCTCGCGGCTCGGCGCCCCGATGAAGGCGCGCACCGCGTCGCGGGCCGCCTCGTAGCGCTCGGTGGCCTCCTCACCGAGGGTGTGCAGGGCGCGGTGCACGTTGGCATGGCTCGTCTGGTAGTAGTGCTGCACCGCCTCGATGACCTGGGTCGGCTTCTGGCTGGACGCGGCCGAGTCGAGGAACACGAGCGGGTGGCCATTGACGATTCGGGACAGGATCGGAAAGTCTCGGCGGGTCTTCTCCCCCATGTTCATCGCGTCGCCTCGCTCTCGAGCGCCGCCCGGAGGACGGTGAGCGGCAGGGCCACGCACTTCATCCGCGACGGCCGGATGTCCGAGTCCAGGCGCTCCAGTAGATTCGCGGTGGTGAGCTCCCCGGCCCGGCTCGCCGGCTGGCCCTCCATCATCTCCAGCAGCAGGTCGGCGGAGGCCGCGGAGATCGCGCAGCAGTCGCCGCTCCAGCGTGCCTCGGTCACGCGGCCGTCGGCCAGGCGGCCCTGGATGCGCACGCGATCGCCGCAGAGCGGGTTCACGTCCTCGGCCGACATGTCGGGCCGCTCGATCGCGCCGCGGAAGCGCGGCTTCCGGAAGCGGTCGCGGATGACGTTGCTGTAGAGCGCCATGTCACTCCGACAGCTCCCCGCGCACCGCGCTCTGGCGATAGGGCGGGAAGCGGTAGGCGCTGTCCCGCGAGAGCAGGCCGCCGTGGCCCAGCGTGGCGATCTCCGGCGCGCCGGTGGCCTCGCCGGTCAGGATGCGCGGGAGGACCAGGTCGAACGTGGTGGCCTGCGAGAACATCCCGCAGGCCGGCATTCCCAGCACCGGATGCCCGCGCAGGTCGGCGATCCACAGCAGGCTGCCCGGATGCGCGGGCGCGCCGTGGCGGAGCATCCGGCCGCCCAGCTGCTCCAGCCCCGCGAACATGGGGTCGAGCGGGTCGAGCGAGCCCGCCCCGGCCGCGATCAGGATGTCGGCGCCGGCCGCCAGCAGGGCTGCCATCTCCCCCGCCATCGCCTTCCCGTCGCCCGCGGCATAGCGCACCGGCAGCAGCCGCGAGCCGAACCAGTCGATCTTCTCGGTCAGCGACGACTCGAACCGCTGCCGCTGCGGCGGCGCCAGGCTCTCGCGGCTCAGCGCGCCGAGGACACGCGGCACGAACGGCGTCACCGTGACGAGACCGCCCGCGGTCCACGCCCGGCTCTCCGCTTCCTTCACCAGCCGCTCGGGAATGGCCAGCGGGGTGATCTTGGCCTTGGCCACCGCCTCGCCCGCTTCCACCGGCTGTAGATCGAAGAGCGTGAACACCGACATGCCCTCGAGCCGGTTCACCGCCTGCAGGGCGGCGACGTTCACGCGCACCAGGCCGCGACGCTGTCCGACCAGGGTCCACTGGCCGCCGACGTAGCCCTTCACCTGGACGTTGGCCCCGCACGCGGCGGCGGCCAGGCGAGCGCCGGCCGGCTCCTCGTGGACATCGCCCGGCTCGATCTCCAGGAGATGCACTTCCGGCCACGGCAGCGCGAGCAGCCGCACGGCGGCGGCGGCGTCGAGCACCTGGCCCTTGTTGATGGCCACCTTTCCGGCTGAGTCGCGCACGTCGTGACAGGCGATGCGCCCCTCGAGGGCGTCGGCCGTCACGGTGTCGGGCTTGATGGTGATGGCTTTCATGCGTGGCTGGCGGTCGTCGGTCTGCGGCAGGGCATTGTTCTGATCTGCGGGGGAGCGGCGGCGCTCCTCCCCCAGACCCCCCCACCGCATTGGTCAGGGCGGCCGCGGTTCATTTAAGGCCTCGGCGCACTTTCTCGGAGATGGGCATGCCGGTGGCGTGGCGCTGTGTGGCGAGCGCCTCGGCCAGGATGCTGAGCGCGATCTCGGGCGCGGACTGCGCGCCGAGATCGAGCCCGATCGGCACGCGCACTCGCGCGAGCGCCTCCTCGCTGACCCCGTCCTCGCGCAGCAGGTTGAGGATCGCGGCCCCGCGTCGGGTGCTGCCGAGCAGGCCGATGTAGCCGACCGGCGTGCCCAGCGCGTGGCGCAGCACCGGCAGGTCGTACTTGTAGTCGTGGGCTACCAGGATCAGCGCGGTGGTCGGGATGAGCGGCACCTGCGTGACCAGCTCGGACGGCACGCCGATCCGCAGGTCGTCCACGTCGGGGAAGCGCTCGCGGGTGGCGAACCGCGGGCGACCGTCCACCACGATGGTGCGGAAGCCGAGCGTCTTGGCCATCGAGGTCAGCGGCATCGCGACGTGGCTCGCCCCGACCACCAGCAGCGTGGAGGGCGGCCCGAAGACCTCGGCGAAGGCGCGCACGTTCTCGAGGAACAGCGTGCGCGACTTGCCCGTGGCCAGGGCCTGGCGGGCTTCGGCCTCGAATCGCTCGTCGAGGAAGGCGTCGCCCAGCGTGCCCTCTCGGGTGCCGGTGTCGAGGAGCAGCAGCTTGGCCCCGTTGTGCGGTGGGTCCAGGCGCGTGACGATGACCGCGCGGCCGCCCGCTTCGGCGTGGGCGCGCGCCCGGTCGTCGAACACCACGGTGGCGCTGCCGCCCGGGCCGAGCGTGACCGGCTCAACGAAGACCTCGATCGTCCCCCCGCAGGTCAGCCCGATCTCCCAGGCCTCCTCGTCGCCCAGGTTCAGCTCGAGCAGGCGAGGCGCGTTCTTGTCCAGCACGTCGGCCGATTCCTCGATGACCTGCGCGTCCACGCACCCGCCGATGGTCACCGAGCCGAGCACGCGCCCGCCCTCGCCCACCAGCATCTTCGCCCCTTCCTTGCGGGGCGTGGTGCCGCGGGTGTTGACCAGCGTGGCCACCGCCACCTTGGCCTCGCTCTTGTCCAGCTGATCCAGATGACTCGAAAGCTCGCTCATGTCTGCCTCGGCTACCTCAGCTTGAGATGCCCGGCGAGGTCCCGGAGGCTCGCCAGGTTGTGCGCGGCCGCGAAGTGGTCGACCAGGGGCAACGCCGCGGCCATGCCCCGGGTCAGGGGCTCGTAGGACGGGTTGCCCAGGAGCGGGTTCAGCCAGATCAGCCGCCCCGCCTTTCGCTTGATGGTCAGCATCTCGTTGGCGAGCAGCTCGGGCTCGCCGGTGTCCCACCCATCCGACAGCAGCAGCACGATCGTGTGCCGGTCGACGAGGTGCCCCCAGCGGGCATTGAACTCCTGGAGCGACTCCCCGATCCGGGTGCCGCCCGAGAAGTCGCGCACCTCGGTCAGCTTCGCCAGCGCCTGTCGGTACGAGGCACCCTTGAGATGCTCGGTCACGCGGGTGAGACGCGTGGAAAAGGTGAAGGTCTCCACCCGCCCGAAGACGTTCTGCAGCGCGTAGAGGAACTGGAGCAGGAACCGGCTATAGAGATCCATCGAGCCCGAAACGTCGCACAGCAGGACCAGCCGGATTTTGCGCCTGCGGCGCTCGCGGCGGCGCAGCTCGATGATCTCGCCCTTCATCAGGTTGGCCCGGATGCTCCGGCGCAGGTCGACGACGCCCCCGCGCCGGGTCGGGCGCTTGCGGCGGCTGATCCGGCGGGCCAGCCGCTTGGCGATCAGGATCGTCAGCCGCGCCACCTCGTCCAGATCCTCAACCGGGAACGCCGAAAAGTCTTGATCCATGAGGATCTCTTTGTCACTGACCCCCGGGACCTCCAACGGCTCTCCATCGTCCTCCGCCTGCTCCTCCCAGCCCTCGAGCGCCACCGACACCTTCTTCTGCGCGGCCGCCTCGGCGGCGCTGTTGCCGGCGTGCTCCTCGGGAATCGCGGCCTCCGCGGGCGTCGTCAGGCCGTCGAGCCCCTGCCCCTCGGCGGCCTGGAAGCGCCAGAAGGCCTCGAAGCAGCGGTCGAAAGCGGGAAACTCCTCGTGTCGGGCCACCAGCGTGGTGCGCAGGGCCAGGTAGACGTCCCGGCGATCGAGCAGGTCCACCGCCTCGAGCGCGCGCACGCCGTCCATCATCTCGCCGATGGTCAGGGGCAGCCCCGCCGCCCGCAGCATGTGACCGAAGCGGAGGACCGCGGTGGTGAGATCGCGCGGGCCCGCCATCCTAGCCCGCCTTGCTATCCACCGGGCTCACGAAGCGCTTGAGTCCGCTCGCGGTCAGCTCCCGCTTGAAGCGCTTGACGTCGTCGGCATCCTTGAGCACGCAGCCGAGCGTCTCCAGCACCAGCTCCTCATCGAGGTGATCGGCGTGCAGCGAGGAGAGCGCCTGGGCCCAGTCGAGCGTCTCGGCCACGCCCGGGACCTTGGCGAGGCGAACCGTGCGGAGGCTCTCCATGAAGCGCGAGATCTGGCGCGCGAGGGCCTCGTTCACTCCCGGCACCTTGCGCATCACGATCCGCACTTCCTTGTCGAAGCCCGGGAAGTCGATCCACAGGTAGAGGCACCGCCGGCGCAGGGCGTCGGACAGCTCGCGGACGCGGTTCGAGGTCAGGATGACGTACGGCGGATGGGTCGCCTTGACGGTGCCGATCTCGGGGATCGTCACCTGGAACTCGGACAGGACCTCCAGGAGAAAGGCTTCGAACTCCTCGTCCGCGCGGTCCACCTCGTCGATGAGCAGCACCGGGGGCTTGCCGTCCTGGCTGATCGCCTGCAAGAGCGGACGACGGATCAGGAACGGCTCGGAGAAGATCGTGGCCTCCTTCTGCGAGAGCGTGTGGGTGGTGCTCTCCTCGAGCTTGATGTGCAGCAGCTGCTTAGGATAGTTCCACTCGTAGAGCGCTTGCGCGGCGTCGAGCCCCTCGTAGCATTGCAGGCGGATCAGGTTGGTGTGGAGCATCCGCGCCATCACCTTGGCGACCTCGGTCTTGCCCACGCCCGCGTGCCCCTCGATGAGGAGCGGCTTCTTGAGCGTCATGGCCAGGTGCACGGACGTCGCGATGGCGGGGTCGGTGACGTAGTCCGCCGCTTCCATCATCTGCTCGATCTTCTCGATCTCGGCTCTCATGGCCCTCTCAGTCTACACGCGTGATTGAGGCCTCGCCGCTACCCGGCCGGCGGCCCGGCGCGACGCGTCGCCCGGATCTTCTCATAGTCCCCCGGGGTATCGACGTCCGGAGGCATGGCGAGGTCGAAGTCCACCCACTCGATCCGCGTCGGGTCCCGCTGGATGATCGGCCGGGCGCCCTGGTCGCCCCCGAGACGCAGCAGCTCGGGGAAGATTCCGCGCTTGAACAGCACCGGGTTGCCCTGTCCGTCGCGATACCGCGGTGCCACGATCGGCTTGTCGCTGGTGCGTCGCGCGGCCAGCAAGGCCGGGACGATCGACGGCGGCAGCATCGGCTGGTCGCCCAGCGCGATCAGGGCCCAGTCGGCGGACGCGGGCAGCGCGCCGATGCCGACCCGGACCGAGCCGGCCTGGCCCTCCTCCGGCGCCGGGTTCACCACGATCTGCACCTCGAGGCCGCCGAGGGCCGACTCGATGGCCTCCACCGCGGGCCCCGACACCACCCAGACCGAATCGACGCCGCCGCTCAGCACCGCCTCGACCGCGTGGCGGACGATCGCCCGGCCGTCCAGCAGCATGAGCAGCTTGGCCTGCCCCATGCGGCGCGAGAGGCCGGCGGCGAGGATGACCGCCGCGATCACCGTGTGCCCTCAAAGCCGAGCCCCGCGGAGCACATCCCGCGGGGCTCGGGGATCAGCCGATGTCTCACCCGGTGAGTCTACTTCACGGCCGCCGCGGCCGCCTCCATCGCGCGCTTGGCGAACACGCGCAGCAGATGGCTCTTGTACTCGACCGAGCCCTGCAGGTCGGCCTGGACGTCCACGCCCTCGGCCGCCTTCTCGGCGGCGGCCTGGATCGACGCGGCGTCGGTGCCCTTGCCGGTGATCGCCGCCTCCACGCCCTTGGCGCGGACCGCTTTCGTGCCGGCGCCGGTGACGCCCACGCTGGCCTTGCCGATCTTGCCGCCGTCGACGCTCAGCACCGCGGCCACCCCCACCACCGCGAAGCGCGACGCCGGGTGCGGGAACTTCATGTAGGCGGCGCCGGTCTTGGGCGCCATCGCGGGCACCCGCACCTCGGTCAGGATCTCGTCGGCGGCCAGCGCGGTGGTGAGCAGGCCCTTGAAGAAATCGTCGGCCTTGATCGTCCGCTTGCCCTTCGGTCCCTCCGCCACCATCTCGGCCCCGAGCGCGATGATCGCGGCCGGGTAGTCCGCGGCCGGGTCCGCGTGCGCGAGGCTGCCGCCGATCGTGCCCATGTTGCGCACCATCGGGTCGCCGATCTGCGCGGCCACCGCGGCGAGCACCGGGCACCTCGACTTCACCACCGGCGAGGACTCGACCTGGTAGTGCGTGGTCATCGCGCCGATGACCAGCGCGCCGCCTTCCTCCTTGATGCCGGACAGCCCGGGAATCTTGCGCAGGTCGACCAGGTGCTTGGGCTGGGCCAGGCGCAGCTTCATGGCCGGTAGCAGGCTGTGGCCGCCCGCGAGGAGCTTGGCGTCGTCCTTGTGACGCCCGAGCAGGTCCAGCGCCTCTTTCACCGTCCCCGGCGTGTAGTACTCGAACTGAGCTGGGTACATGTCGGCGTCTCCCTCACTTCCTGGATTTGGCGGCCTGCGCGGTCTTCCAGACCCGCTCGGGCGTCAGGGGCATGGCGTCGATGTGATCCACGCCGAGGGCGGACAGCGCGTCCACCACCGCGTTGACCACCGCCGGCGTGGAGGCGATGGTCCCGGTCTCGCCCGCGCCCTTCACGCCGAGCGGGTTGACCGGAGTCGGGGTCTCGGTGCGGTCGGTCTCGTAGAAGGGCAGCATGTCGGCCTTGGGCAGCGCGTAGTCCATCATGCTGCCGCTGACCAGCTGGCCGGAGTCGGCGTCGTACACCGCCTCCTCCCAGAGCGCCTGGGCCACGCCCTGGGCGATCCCGCCGTGCACCATGCCGTCGACGATCATCGGGTTGATGACGTTGCCGACGTCGTCGACGGCCAGGTAGCGGAGGATCTTCACGTGGCCGGTGTCGGGATCCACCTCCACCACGCAGGCGTGCGCCCCGAACGGGAAGCAGAAGTTGGCCGGATCGTAGAAGCTCGTCTCCTCGAGCCCGGGCTCCACCCCCTCCGGATAGTTGTGCGGCACGTACGCGGTCAGCGCGACCTGCCCGAAGGGGATCGCCTTCTGGGGCGCCCCCTTCACCACGAACTGCCCGCCCACGTAGTCCATGTCCTTCGGATTGGCCTCGAGCAGGTGCGCGGCGATCTTCTTGCCCTTCTCCTTGATCTTGTTCAGCGACATCACGATCGCGGTGCCGCCCACCGAGGCCGAGCGGCTGCCGTAGGTGCCCATGCCGAACGGCACCCGGCCGGTGTCGCCGTGCACGATCTCCACGTCGTCCATCGGGATGCCGAGTTGATCGGCCACGATCTGGGCCATCGTCGTCTCGTGCCCCTGCCCGTGCGAGTGCGAGCCGGTGAACACGCTCACCTTGCCGGTCGGATGCACCTGCACCTTGCCGGACTCCCAAAGCCCGGCCTGGGCGCCGAGCGATCCCACCACCTTGGACGGGGCGATGCTGCAGGCCTCGATGTACGTCGAGAAGCCGATGCCCAGCAGCCGGCCCTTGCCCCGCGCGTCCGCCTGCTCGGCGCGGAACTTCTTGTAGTCGAGCATCCCCAGCAGCTTGTCGAAGGCGGCGCCGTAGTTGCCGCTGTCGTACTGCAGCGCGACCTTCGTCTGGTAGCCGTTGTCGAACTTCGGGATGAAGTTCTTCCGGCGGATCTCGGCCGGGTCCATCTTGAGCGCGGCCGCGGCCGCGTCCACCATGCGCTCGAGCAGGTAGCACGCCTCGGGGCGGCCGGCCCCGCGGTAGGCGTCCACCGGGGTGGTGTTGGTGAAGACGCCGGTCACCTCCGCGTGGATGGCCGGCCACTCGTACACACCGTTGAGGAGCGTGGCGTAGAGATAGGTCGGCACCGCGGGGGCGAATGTCGACAGGTAGGAGCCCAGGTTCGCGGTGGTCTTCACGCGCAGCCCCAGGAACTTCCCGTCCTTGGCCAGTGCGACCTCGGCGTCCGTCACGTGGTCGCGTCCATGCGCGTCGGTCTGGAAGGCCTCGCGCCGCGACGACGTCCAGCGAATCGGCCGCTTGACCTGCTTGGTGGCCCAGGTGCAGACCGTCTCCTCGTTGTAGAGGAAGATCTTGGAGCCGAAGCCGCCGCCGACATCCGGCGCGATCACCCGCACCTTGTGCTCCGGAATGCCCAGCACGAAGGCGGTCATCAGCAACCGGTGCACGTGGGGGTTCTGCGAGGTCACCCACAGCGTCCAGTCACCGGTGGCCTCGTCGTAGCGGGCCACGCAGGCCCGCGGCTCCATGGGATTGGCCACCAGGCGCTGATTGACGATGCGCTTCTTCACGGTGACCGCGGCGGATTTGAACGCGGCGTCGGTGGCCGCGGCGTCGCCGATCTGCCAGGTGAACGCCACGTTGCCGGGCGCCACCTCGTGGATCTGGGGCGACCCCTTGGCCGCCGCCTTCTCGGTGCTGGTGACCGAGGGCAGCACCTCCCAGTCCACCTCGACCGCCTCCGCCCCGTCGCTCGCCGCGGACTGGCTCTCCGCGATGACGATCGCCACCGGGTCGCCCACGTACCGGGCCGCGTCGATGGCCAGCGGCATGTGGGGCGGGATCTTCAGCTCGGGCAGCAGCCACCCGCACGGCAGCGAGTTCACCCCGGCCAGGTCCTTGCCGGTGAAGATCGCGACCACGCCGGGCATCTTCGCGGCCTTCGTGGTGTCGATCTTGCGGATCTTCGCGTTGGCGTGCGGGCTGCGCACGAACACCGCGTGGGTCATGCCGGCCAGCTTCAGGTCGTCGGTGTAGTTCCCCTTGCCGGTGATGAAGCGGGGATCCTCACGCCGCTTGATGCTCGCGCCGAGGAGCCGGGCCGTCGCCATGGTCGCGCCTCACTTCCCCGCCATCTGCTCGGCGGCGTACTGGATGGCCTTGACGATGTTGTGGTACCCCGTGCAGCGGCACAGGTTGCCTTCCAGGTCGTGGCGGATCTGCGCCTCGGTGGGTCGCGGGTTGCGCTGCAGCATCTGGTGCGCCGACATGATCATGCCCGGCGTGCAGAAGCCGCACTGCAACCCGTGCTTCTCCCAGAACCCGTTCTGGATCGGATGCAGCTTGCCGTCCTTGGCGAGGCCCTCGATGGTGAGCACCTGCGCGCCCTCGCACTGCACCGCGAGCAGCGTGCACGACTTCACGGCCACGCCGTTGACGTGCACCGTGCACGCCCCGCACTGGCTCGTGTCGCAGCCGACGTGCGTGCCGGTCAGACCCGCCTGCTCCCGGATGTAGTGCACGAGCAGGAGCCGGGGCTCCACGTCGTGGGACTGGGGGGCGCCGTTGATCGTCATCGACACGGTCTTTTTCACTGCGCTACCTCCTGGGTGAAGGGTCCGAGGCCGGGAAAACGCCCACAACCGTATGCCGGGGCGAGGACGGTGTCAAGGGGTGCCGCCGAGGAGGCGGCGACCTTCGATGCGGGCCTGCTCCAGGACTTCGCGGACCGCCACGCCTCGGTCGCGCGCGATGCGTCGGACCTCCTCGAACTCGGGTGTCACCGTGACCACGCGACCCTCCAGACGGGAGACCTTGAAGTCCACCGGCCCGTACATCGTGTCGAGACGCACCATCTCCCGGTCGAGCCGGGCGCGCTGGTAGGCGGTCCACCGCACCCCGATGGTCGAGGACTCCTCGAAGAGCACCCGGGACAGCTCGGTCACCCGACCGGGCTCGCACAGCGCGGTGAGCACGATGCCGGGACGGCTCCGCTTCATGATGACCGGCGTGAGCCAGGCGTCGAGGGCGCCCGCGGCGAGCAGGCGCTCGAGGAGGGGCTCGTAGAGCTGGGGCGACATGTCGTCGATGGTGGTCTCGACCTG
>Ga0209966_1000059_pt1 | contig 48677 bp, 55 predicted proteins | sample RhisoiCoNPM_FD_187575 | JGI IMG/M metagenome (GOLD analysis project Ga0209966, IMG submission 187575) | Arabidopsis thaliana rhizosphere microbial communities from the Joint Genome Institute, USA, that affect carbon cycling - Rhizosphere... | ecosystem: Host-associated > Plants > Roots >... | reverse complement strand
GCTACTCGTTCGTCCCCGGCGTGCGGATCACGGGCACGCTGCGCGCGGGCAACAACGACATCACGGGCCGCGTCACCGTCAAGGGGACGCGGAGCAACACGAACGGGTTCGTCCAGCTGACCCGCAACGGCGGCGCGACCGGACGCCTCGGCGGCCGCCCGTTCACCTACCGCGGTCCCACCGCGAGCGCGAGCGCGGCGAGCGCCGTGGGCGCCGACGGGCTGCGGACCGGCGCGCTGCCGTCCGCCGCGCTGCTGCGCCGGGTGCGGACCGAGACCGGGAGCACCGTCTACGCCCCGGAGTTCGACCGGAGCCGCGAGCTGTCGGTGGCCGCCTCCGTCGAGGGCCACGTGCTGCACCTGGCCCGCATGGCCGCGGAGTCGGGGCTCGACGGCTGCGTGGCCTCGCCCAACGAGATCGCGGCTCTGCGCACCGACCGCGGGGCCAACTGGGTGATCGTGACGCCCGGGGTGAGGCCGGCGGGCAGCGACTCCGGCGATCAATCGCGCATCGCGACGCCGCGCGCGGCGGTCCAGTCGGGAGCCCGCTACCTGGTGGTCGGCCGGCCCATCACCGCGGCGTCCGATCCGGCGCGCGCCGCCGAGGCGGTGCTCGCGGAGATGGGCTCGTGATCGCGGCCGCCCACGCCACCCTCATCCGCAGCCTCTACGACATCGGAGCGATTCGCTTCGGCGAGTTCACGCTGAAGTCCGGTATCGTCTCGCCGTTCTACATCGACCTGCGCGTGGTCATCTCCTTCCCGGAAGTGCTCGAACAGGTCGGCGCGCTCATGGCCATGGAGGTGCGCCGCTGCGGCGGGGAGCGCGTGGGTGGCATCCCCTACGCGGGCCTGCCGCTGGCGGTGGCGGCCAGCCTGGCCGGCCGGGTGCCGCTGGTCTATCCGCGGCGCGAGGAGAAGGGCTACGGCACCCGCAAGCGGATCGAGGGACAGTTCAAGCCGGGCGAGCGAGTGGTGCTCATCGACGACATCATCACCGACGGGGCGAGCAAGCTCGAGGCGATCCAGCCGATGGAGGAGGCCGGGCTGGTCGTGAAGGACCTGGTCATCCTCATCGACCGCGAGCAGGGCGGCCGCGAGCTGCTGGCCGCGCGCGGCTACGCGCTCCACTCGGTGCTCACCATCTCGCAGTGCTTCGACGAGGGAGAAGCCACCGGGCTGGCGCCAGCCCATCTGGTGCGTCAGTCCCGGGAGTTCCTCAAGGCCACCCGGTTCGCGTGATGCCCACGCCGCACGGCGGCCCGGGCGAAGTCCTGATCGAGCGGGAGGCGCTCCAGGCCGAGGTGGCCCGGCTCGCCGCGAAGATCTCCGCCGACTACGAGGACAAGCCCCTGCACCTCATCGGCGTGCTCAAGGGCTCGGCGGTCTTTCTCTCCGATCTCATGCGGGCCCTCACGATACCGGTGACGGTGGACTTCATCTCGGTCGTGCCCTACGGCCCCGGCCCGGTCTCGGCGTCGGGCGTGGTGCGCATCCGCAAGGACCTGGACGAGCCGATCGAGGGGCGCGACATCGTGGTGGTGGAGGGGATCTGCGCGAGCGGGCGGACGCTCGCCTACCTGCTGCGGAACTTCCGTACCCGGAACCCCGCGTCGATCCGGGTGTGCACGCTGCTGGCCAAGCAGTGCGGGCGCGCGCAGGACCTGACCCTCGACTACGTGGGGCTCGAGATCCCGGACGTGTTCGTGGTGGGCTACGGGCTCGATCGCGAGGAGCGGTACCGGAACCTGCCCTACGTGGCCCGCCTCGCGTAGTATGCTGACTTCGTGAGGCCTTCACTCCTCCATCGGATCACCGCGCTCACGATGCTCTCCCTGCTCCTGAGCGCGGGGGGCTGTGCGACCGGAACCGGCGAGTCTCGCACCGTCCAGCTCGCCGAGCGGCCGACGTGGGAGCCCAACGACGCGTGGACCTACGCGGGACGCCGAGCCGGCGGCCCCTACACGATCACCCGGAAGGTGCTGCGCGAGGGCCTCTTCGAGGGGTACCCGGCCTACGAGGTCGAGGCGGGCGCCGCCCACTACTGGTTCACGAAGCGTCTGGGATATCTGGCCCGGCTGAACGGCGACAAGGTGGTGAGGCGCGCGATCCCGCCCGAGGACTTCCAGTGGCCGCTGCAGGTCGGCAAGCAGTGGTCGTCCACCTTCACCTGGACCGACGGCGGCGAGCCGGAGCGGCGGACCATCACCACCGGCATCTGGGCGGTGGAGGGCTACGAGGACGTCAAGACGCCGGCGGGCACCTTCAAGGCCTTCAAGATCTCGCGGCGCGAGGTGCAGAGCGGGGCGTGGCAGGAATTCTGGTACAGCCCGGTGGTGAAGAGCTGGGTCAAGATCCGGGCAGGCGGCGGCCCCGACGGCGACTTCGAGGAGGAGCTGAGCGCCTACTCCACCCACTGACCGCGTCCGCGGTCAGCGCTTCTGGTATTCCGGCCGCCACCGCAGCAGCCGCGCCTCCACCTGGCGGATCCCGAGGGCCATCACGATCCCGATGGCGCCCAGCACGATCAGGGCCACCATCATGTCGGCCGCGTTGAGCGTCCCGAGCGACTGGATGATCAGATAGCCGAGGCCGCCTCCGGACTCGCCTCCGATGAACTCTCCCACCACGACTCCGATCAGCGCGAACGAGATCGAAGGCGTCAGCGAGGCGAAGGTCCAGGCGAGCGCGGACGGCACGATCACGGTGGTCATGATCTGCCGCTCGGAGGCGCCCAGGAAGCGCGCGGAGTGGATCAGGTCCGCGTCCACGCCGCGCGCGCCCTGGAAGGTGTTGAAGAACACGATGAAGAACACGATGCTCCAGGCCAGCACGATCTTGGCGAGCAGGCCGAAGCCGAAGATCATGGTGATGAGCGGCACCAGGGCGATGCGGGGCAGCGAGTTGAAGGCCACGATGTAGGGCTCGAGGATCCGGGCGAGCCGATCGCTGCGCCCGAGCACGAGGCCGGCCACGAAGCCGGTGGAGACGCCGACGAGGAAGCCCCAGATCGTCGACTGCACGGTGGACAGTGCCATCTGCCAGATGCCGAGGCGCACCTTCGGTGACATGAGGTACACGAAGCGCTCCGCGATCGCGGACGGCCGGCTGATGAAGAAGGGGTCGATCCAGTAGAGACCGGGCATCTTCGAGACCGCCTTGATGTCGGTCAGCCACTGCCACGCCGCGAGCACCGCGACCAGGATCAGCACCTGCCAGGCCAGGATGCGCAGGCGGTCCGTGGTCATGCTGGCGGACAGCCGTTCACTTCTTCAGGCCTTTCAGCTGCGGGGGCCCAGACATGGCCCCCGCACTCCCCCGGTCGGCGGACAGCCCGTTCACTTCTTCAGGCCCTTCAGCTGCGGGGGCCCAGACATGGCCCCCGCACTCCCCCGGCCGGCGGACAGCCCGTTGCGGGTGGCCGTCATGGCGTGGGCGCCCGGAATTCTTCGCCGAGGGCGTGCCAGATCTCGCTGTACTCGCGGGAGTACTCGTCGGTCTCGCGGAGATGGATGACGTCGCGCGGGCGCGGCAGCTTCACGTCGTAGATCTGCTTGATGCGCCCGGGCCGGCGCGTCATGACCACGACGCGGTCGGCCAGGGTGATGGCCTCCGAGAGGTCGTGGGTGACGAAGATCACGGTCTGCTGCTTGGCCTGCCAGAGGCTCAGCAGCTCGGCGTGCAGATTCAGCTTGGTATGGGTGTCGAGGGCGCCGAACGGCTCGTCCATCAGGAGGATCTCCGGGTCGATGACCAGCGAGCGCATGAGGGCCACCCGCTGCCGCATGCCTCCGGACAGCGTCGCCGGATAGGCGTCCTCGAAGCCCTGGAGCCCGGCGAGCGCGATGGCTTCGCGCACGCGCGCAACCCGCTGAGCGGCCGGCACGTTGCGATACTCCAGCCCGAGCGCGATGTTGCGCTCGACGGTGCGCCACGGGAAGACGGTGTCCTTCTGGAAGACGTAGCCGACCGTCGCCGGCGGCGCTCCGAGCACCGGTTGCCCGTCCACGAGGATCTCTCCGGCGCTGGGCGCGATGAGGCCGCCGATCATGTTGAGCACGGTGGACTTGCCGCAGCCCGAAGGGCCCACGATGGCCACGAACTCGCGCTCGCGCACGTCGAGGGACACCGCGGAGACGGCCGGGACCTCTCGAGCACCCTGGCGGAAGGTCTTCGAGAGGTCCCGGACGGAGATGCGAACGCGCGACGGCACCGCCGACTTACTTGAACTTGGCCTGCGCCTTCTTGACGAAGCTCATGTCGACGGCCTGCTTGTAGGGAATCGGCTTGTCCAGCGCGGTGGGCACCCAGACCTTCATGCCGCGGTCGTAGTCCTTCTCCTCGACGATGAAGTCCCAGTCGAAGATGGTCCGGTAGTAGCGCACCGATTCCAGCACCACCTCGCGCTTGAAGGTCTCCATGTACGGCTTCCACAGGAGATCGGTGACCTCGTCGTCCTTGGCCCGGTGGATCCACTGCTGGGCGCGGTAGCAGGCGTTGACGTAGGCCTGCACGAGGTCGGGCGACTTCTCGACGGTCTCCTTCAGCACGTAGCCCACCGTGACCGGGATCGGCCCGCCGAAGACGCGGTTCCACGCCTTCTCGTCCCGGATGTCGTACAGCGGCTTGCCGAAGCCTTCCTCGACCGCGGCGGACTGCCACTCCGGCACCGCCATGATCGCGTCGAACTTGCCGGCCTTCAGGCCGCCCAGCATGGTCGTGGACGCGCCCCCGCCTACCCACTCGACGTGATCGTTGACCGGCTTGCCGTCGGCGCCCGTGATGTTCTGCAGCACGTAGACCCCGTAGACGTACGTCCCGGAGCCGATCGCGGTCGCGGCCACCACCGCCTTGCGTCCCACGAGCTTGGAGTCGGCGAGCGCCTCCACCGTACGAACCCCGCGTTCCCACAGCTCCTTGCGGACGACGATGTTGGCGTAGGAGCAGCGCGTGTCGGTGGCGAAGATCATCAGGGCGTCCTTGCCCTTCTCGGTGATCTTCAACGGATGGTTCGAGTCGCCGAGCGCGAACTGCACCTGGCCCGCCGCGAGCGCCTGCACGACCTTGGCCCCACCACCCGGCACCACGAAGTCGGGAGTCTTGACGCCCTCCTCCTCGAAGAACTTCTTCTGGGCGGCCACCAGGTGCTGGCCATAGACGAAGGTCGATACGCTATGGGACGCGGTCATGGTCTTGAGGCCCTGCGCGCGAGCCATCCGGGCCCACGGGACGACGGCGAGACCGCCGGAGAGCCCGGCGGTGGTGAGGAACTCCCGCCGGGTCCAGCGTCCGGTTCGTGGCTCCGATGCCATGCGGGCATGCTACATGCCGCCGGCCCGGACTGTCAACGCTTGATTGGCCCAAAGACATTGACAGATAAGGTTTTTTGGTCTATCGTCCGCGGGTGATGGTCGTCGCTGCGCTCCCCTTCACGGTCCGGCGGATGCTCCCGCCGAGGCTCCCCACGAGGCCCTGATGATCCGCAGCATGACCGGGTACGGACGGGCAGAAGCCGGCGGGGGCCGGACGATCCTCACGGTCGAGTGCAAGTCGGTCAACCACCGGCACCTCGACATCTCGATCAAGCTGCCCCGGGTGCTCGGCGTCTTCGAGGCCGACGCCCGCCGGCTGATCCAGGCCGCCCTGCAACGCGGACGCGTCGACGTCAGCGTCACGCTGACCGCAGCCGAAGGCACGGTGCTGAACCCGCTCACCGTGAACCTGGCGCAGGCCAGGGAATACGCCGATGCCGCCCGTCAGCTCGCCGAGACGCTGGATCTGCCGGACGGGCCGACGCTCGGCTGGGTGATGGGGCAATCCGGTGTGCTCACCCGCGAGGAGCAGACCCCGCTCGCGTCCGAGGAGACCTGGCCGCTCCTCGAGAAGGCGCTGAGCGCCGCGCTCGCGGAGCTGCTCGAGCGCCGGCAGACTGAAGGCGCCGCCCTGGCGCAAGAGCTGGCCGGGCTCGGATCGGTGCTCGAATCCCATCTCGAGACGGTGGCGCAGCGGGCGCCGGCCGCGGTGGAGCGCCGGGCCACGCGGCTGCGGGAGCGCATGCAGGCGATGCTGGCCGGCGCCGACGTCGATCCGGCGCGGCTGGCCACCGAGGTCGCGGTGTGGGCCGACAAGACCGACGTCAGCGAGGAGCAGGCGCGACTGCGCGCGCACCTCGCCCAGCTCGGGACGCTGCTGGCCGGCGACGAGGCGGTCGGCCGCACCCTCGAGTTCCTGATCCAGGAGATCCACCGCGAGGTCAACACCATCGGATCCAAGGCCGACGACCTCGAGATCTCCCAGGCGGTCATCGCGGCCAAGTCCGCCCTCGAGAAGATGCGCGAGCAGATCGCGAATGTCGAGTAGGGTGAGCCGCCGACGCTTGGTGAGCCGCAGCCGAAGGCATGTTTGGTGAGCCGCAGCCGAAGGCGAGGCGAACGGATATGAAGTGTAGTAAGGGCAGTCAGCGATGCAGCTGATCAAGCGACGCGGAACGCTCGTCGTGGTGTCCGCTCCCTCCGGGGCGGGCAAGACCACGCTGTGCCACGAGGTGCGCTCGCTCGTGCCCGATCTCTACTACTCGGTCTCCTACACCACCCGCCCGCCGCGCCACGGCGAGACCAACGGGGCCGATTTCTTCTTCGTCACCGAGGGGGTCTTCATCGCGATGCGCGGCCGCGACGAATTCGCGGAGTGGGCCGAGGTGCACGGTCACTACTACGGCACCCCCGCGAAGGCGCTGGAGGCCGCGCTGGGCCGGGGCCTCGACGTGCTGCTCGACATCGACACCCACGGAGCGCGACAGCTCCGGCAGCGTTATCCGGAGGCGGTCTCGGTGTTCATCATGGCGCCGTCGATGGCCGAGCTGGAGGCCCGGCTGCGCGAGCGCAACAGCAACTCTCCCGGCGACATCGCGCGCCGGCTCAGCCGGGCCAAGGAGGAGATCGCGGCCTGGCGCCAGTACGATTACCTCATCATCAACCGTGACGTGAAAGACGCGGTGGACCAGCTCGCCACGATCATCCAGGCCGAGCGCTGCCGCACGAGCCGATTGACCCTACGCTTCCCCGACATGGAGGTGCCGGCGTGATGTCGTTCCCATCGCTCGAGAAGTCCCTCGACAACGTCTCCAACCGTTACATGCTCGTCGTCCTGGCCGCCAAGCGCGCCCGTCAGCTGAACCGGGGCGCCAAGGCCCAGGTCGACACGCGGCACAAGAAGCCCACCAGCACCGCGCTCGAAGAGATCGCCGAAGCCCGCGTCGGCTACCGCGTCAAGGAAGAGGACACCCCCAAGCTCTAGAACGGTCATGCCCCTACGCGACGCCCACCTGATCCTCGGCGTCACCGGCAGCATCGCCGCGTTCAAGGCGGTGTACCTGCTGCGCGAGCTGACTCGCGCCGGCGCCCAGGTGACGGTGGTCACTACCGCCCACGCGGAGCGATTCGTGGGGGCGCTCACCTTCCGCACGCTCTCGGGCCGGCCGGTGCTCTCCGATCTGTTCGATCCGCAGAGCCCCGACGCGGTCGAGCACGTGGCCCTCGCCGAGCGTGCGCACGCCCTGGTGGTCGCGCCCGCGACCGCGAACGTCCTCGCCAAGGCGGCGCACGGCATCGCCGACGATTTCCTCACCACCCTGCTGCTCGCGGCCCGCTGTCCGGTGCTGATCGCGCCCGCGATGGACGGGGGCATGTGGGACCACGCGGCGGTGACCGCGAACGTGGCCACGCTCCGCGCGCGGGGCGTGAGCGTGCTGGAGCCGGATGCGGGCGAGCTCGCCTCGGGGCTCTCCGGGCGAGGCCGGCTCCCCGAGGTCGAGACCATCATCGAGGCGCTCGAGCGCCTCCTGTCCCCTCGCCGCGACCTGGTGGGCGAGCGCGTGCTCGTCACCTCGGGGCCGACGCGGGAGCCGATCGATCCGGTGCGGTACATCTCGAACCGGTCGTCGGGCAAGATGGGCCAGGCGGTGGCGACGGCCGCCCTCCGGCGCGGGGCCGAGGTGATCCTGATCTCGGGTCCCACCACCCTCACCCCTCCGGCCGGCGCGACCTACGTCCCGGTGCAGACCGCCGAGGACATGCGCGAGGCCGCGTTGCAGCATCTGGGACGCTCCACCATCGTGATCAAGGCGGCGGCGGTCGCCGACTACCGGGTCAAGCGACCCAGCGCGACCAAGATCAAGTCGAGGAAGGACGAGGATCTCACCCTCGAGCTGGCGCCCAATCCCGACATCCTGCGCGAGCTGGCCTCGCGCAAGGGGCAGGCCTTCCTGGTCGGCTTCGCGGCCGAGACCAACGACGTGCGCGCCAACGCGGCGGCCAAGCTCGCGGCCAAGGGCGTCGATCTCCTGGTGGCCAACGACGTGAGCGTCAAGGGCATCGGGTTCGACGCCGAGGACAACCAGGTCACGCTGCTCGACCGCTGGGGCGGCGTCACGGATCTGCCCCGCATGAGCAAGCTCGAGGTGGCTGACGCCATCCTCGACCGTGTGCTCGGCCTGCGGGCGGGCCAGCGGAGCGAGACCCGCGCCGCGCCGCGCGCCGGGGGATGAGCGACCCGCGCGAGGTCGTCGCGGACGCCCTGCACGGGCTGGCCGACACCCTCCGGCATCACCGCGATCTCGGCCTGCGCGACCTGCCCCTCTCCTCGATCCCCTTCCCGGATCCCGCCGACGCCCTCCGCGAGCAGGAGCGCGCGCGACAGGGCTGCACGCTCTGCAAGCTTTGCAAGAGCCGCACGAACATCGCGTTCGGCTCGGGCGCCGCGCGCGCTCGCCTGATGGTGGTGGGCGAGGGCCCCGGCGAGGAGGAGGACAAGCAGGGTGTGCCCTTCGTGGGGCGCGCGGGCCAGCTGCTGACCCGGATGCTCGCCTCGGTGGGCTTCGATCGCGAGCGTGACTGCTACATCGCCAACGTGGTCAAGTGCCGGCCCGAGCGCAATCGCAATCCGGAGCCGGACGAGGTGGCGGCGTGCACCCCGTTCCTGATCGCGCAGATCGACACGATCCGTCCCCACGTGATCCTGGCCCTCGGCAACTTCGCGGCCCAGACCCTCATCGGCACGAAGGAGGGCATCACCCGTCTGCGCGGGAAGACCTACTCGTACCGGAGCAGCGTGCTCGTTCCGACCTTCCACCCGGCGTTCCTCCTGCGCAATCCCGGCCAGGAGTTCAAGCGCATGGCCTGGGATGACCTCAAGCTGGCGCGGCGAGAGTACGATCGGCTCGCCGGCTCCGAGGCTCGCTAGATCGAGCGGTCGGCCCGGGTGATCGCCGACATCATCTTCGACATCCCGCTCGACCGTCCCTTCTCGTACCTGGTGCCCGACGGGCTGGCCCTGAGCCGGGGGCAGCGCGTGAGCGCCCCGCTTCACGGACGCAGTCGGATGGGCGTCGTGGTCGCACTGAGGCACGGAGATGCGACCCGACTGAAGCCCGTGCAGCGAGCGGTCGAGCCGGTTCCCATCGCTTCGGACGCCGCGCTCGACCTCGGCCGCTGGGCAGCCGACGAGAGCCTCTCCTCCTGGGGCTCGACCGTGCTCTCGCTGCTGCCGCCGCCCCCCCGCTCCGGAGCGGCCGAGACGGTCTCGCCCCCCGCCGAGTCCTCCCCGGGTGAGGCGCGGCCTCGCGAGCTGTGGATGGACCATCGACGCGAAGGACGCCTGGCGGCAAGCCTGGAGCGCGGGTCCGACGTCGCGCTGGTGATCGCGCCCGATCGCGACGCGGTGGCCCGCTGGGCGCAGCGGCTCGACGCGGCCCGGCTCGACAGCGGCGTCGGCCTCGCGGAGCGGCGCCGGGCGTGGTTCGCCGCGTCCCGTGGCCGCAGCCGGGTGGTGGTCGGCACACGCTCGGCCCTCCTCGCCCCGCTCCCGCCTCCGGCCACCCTGGCCTTGATCGACGAGCACGATCCGGCGCACAAGCCGCCCGGAGCACCGCGACTGCACTCGCGCGACCTGCTGGTCCGCCGGGCCGCCCTGGACGGCAGCCGGCTGCTCCTGCTCTCCGCGACCCCGTCGGTGGAGACATGGTGGCGCGCGCAGAACAAGGAGACCGTCCAGGCCGAGGCGGAGCCGGGCCCCTGGCCGGAGGTCATCACCGCGGACACTCGTGGCATCCTGAGGAATCATCCGCTGACCCTGCCGCTCACGCGCGGCATCGAGGAGAGCGCCCGGCAGGGCCGGCGCGCCGCTCTCATCGTGAGCCGGCGCACCGCCGCGCTGGCCTGCGACGAGTGCGGAGTGATCCTCCGCTGCCCCGACTGCGGGGTGCCGCGGGCGCTCTCGCGGGATCGGCGGGAGCTACGGTGCCCGCTCTGTGCCCGAGTCGACGCGCCGCCCGATCGATGCCCGGGCTGCGGCGGGCGCCGGCTCTCGCCGTTCGGCTGGGACGCCGAGCGCGTGCAGACCTCGGTGGTGCGCCGCTTCCCGCGCCTCACCATCTCGCGCGAGAACCGGGAAGCCCAGGTGGTGATCGGCACCTCCGCGCTGCTGCGGACCCTGCCCGCGCGCTCGGTCGGCTGCGTCGGCTTCATCGCGCTCGACACCCTGTTGCGCGTCCCCGACTTCCGGGCCGGCGAGCGCGCGTGGCAGCTGTTGTGGGAGGCCGCGGAGGCGGTCGCGCCGGGCGGCCGGCTGGTGGTGCAGACGCAGCATCCCGATCACTACGCGGTCCGCAGCGCCCGCGCGCAGGATCGAGCCGCGTTCTACGCCGAGGAGCTGCGGTTCCGGTCCGAGCTGGGCTACCCGCCGTTCCGTCGGATCTGCGAGATCTCGATGAGATCCCGCGAGGAGGGCACGTCGCGCGCGCTGGCCGCCGACTGTGCCGCGGCCCTGCGGGGCATCCCCGGGCTCACGGTGTATCCGCCCGCCTCGGTGAGCCCGCCCGGAGCGCGTCTCCGCCGGGTGCGCTTCGTGATCAAGGGCCCGGCCGAGCTGCCCCGTCTGCTGGCGTCGGCGCTGGCGCCCTTCCTCGGCCGGCGACGGGGCTCGGTCGGTATGGTAGAAGTAGAGATGGATCCGCAGGGAAACGGCTGATTCCGAGAGGAGACGAGCGTCGTGGCATTGCTGACGGTGAGACTGTACGGCGACCCGGTCCTGCGGCAGGTGGCGGCGCCGGTGACCGAGATCACCCCCGCGATCAAGCGGAACATCGCCGACATGACCGAGACCATGTGGCACCAGGTCGGCATCGGCCTGGCCGCCCCTCAGGTCGGCCTGTCCTATCGCATCCTCGTGATGGACGACGGCAAGGGCGGCGCCCAGGCGCTGCTGAATCCGGTCATCGAGAGCCGCACCGGGACGGTGCGGGAGGAGGAGGGCTGCCTTTCGCTGCCCGGCATCTTCGCCGAGGTCGAGCGCGCCAGGACCATCCGGGTCTCGGCGATGGGCGTCGACGGCCAGCCGATCTCGTTCGAGGCGGGCGGGCTCACGTCGCGCGTCGTGCAGCACGAGCTGGATCACCTGGACGGCGTGCTCTTCATCGACCGGCTGCCGCCGGTGACGCGCGACCGCATCAAGAAGAAGATCCAGAAAGAGGGCTTCCCCAAGGAGACCGGGCACCACGCATTCGCCCTCTAGCGGACCGGAACTGCGCGTCCTGTTCTACGGCACCCCCGCGTTCGCCCTTCCGACGCTCGAAGGCCTGCTGGCGCGCCACCATGTCGTCGCGGTCATCACCCAGCCCGACAAGCCGGCCGGGCGCGGCCGCGCCCTCGCCACGTCGGTGGTGAAACGCCGGGCGCTGGAGGCGTCGCTGCCGGTGCTGCAGCCGCCGCGTCTGCGCGATGCGGGATGGCCCGAGCGCCTCGCCGAGTATCGGCCCGACGTGGGGGTGGTCGCCGCCTTCGGCCAGATCCTGCCCAGGGCCGTGCTCGACGTGCCGCCGCACGGCTCGATCAACGTGCACGGGTCGATCCTGCCGCGCTACCGCGGCGCCGCGCCGATCGCGTGGGCCATCATGCGCGGTGAGACCGAGACCGGGATCACCACCTTCCAGATGGACGCCGGGATGGATACCGGGGACATGCTCCTGCGCGAGGCCACGGCCATCGCGCCCGACGAGACCGCGGGCGAGCTGTCGGCGCGGCTGGCCGAGATCGGCGCGCGTCTCCTGCTGGAGACGCTGGAGCGCCTGGGCTCCCTTCCCCGCATCCCGCAGGATCCGGCCCGGGCCACGCTGGCGCCGCGCCTCAAGAAGGAGGACGGCTGGCTGCGCCCCACCGAGCCCGCCCGCGACCTCGTCAACCGCGTGCGCGGGTGCAACCCGTGGCCGGGCGCGGCCCTGACGACACCGGCCGGCCGCCTCCTGATCTGGCGCGCCCAGGCCCTTCCATCCGAGGCCGCTGAAGCCCCCGGCACGCTGATTCCCCTCTCCCCTCCGGGGAGCGGGCAGGGTGAGGGGCCAATGGCCATCACCACCGGCGCCGGCCTCCTCTTCCCCCTCGAAGTCCAGCCGGAGAACCGCAAGGCCATGCCCTGGGCCGACTTCCTTCGCGGCGCCCGACTTCGACCCGGCGCGCGGGTGAGCGAGCCGACACGATGAGCCCGGTGCTCAAGGCGGGTCCGGTCTCGCAGGCGCGCTACGAGGCCCTGCACATCCTGGTACGGGTGGAGCGCGATCGGGCCTTCGCCGACATCGCCCTCGAGCACGCGCTGGAGCGAGCGCGGCTGGACGCCCGCGACGCGGCGCTCTGCACCGAGATCGTCTACGGTACGCTGCGATGGCGCCGGCATCTGGACTGGCGGCTCACGCCGCATCTCAATCGACCGCTCGCCAAGCTCGATCCTTGGGTGCGCGCGCTGCTGCGCCTGACCGCCTACCAGCTCGTGTACCTCGACCGCGTCCCGCGCTGGGCCGCGGTGGACGAGGCGGTCAGCGTGGCGCGGCTGAAGTCGCGTGTGCCGGGACCGGCCGAGTTCGTGAACGCGGTGCTCCGCTCGCTGACCCGCGCGCCCCAGCCGCCACGGCTCCCCGCCGATCCGATCGAGGCCGCCGCGATCCGCTGGTCGTTCCCGGACTGGATGGCCGCGCGGTGGATGAGGCGTTACGGCGCGGCGGAGGCCGAGCGGCTCATGGCCGCGCTCGACGAGCGTCCGCCGGTGACCATCCGGGCGAACACACTCCGCATCTCGCGCGACGAACTGGCGCGCCGGCTGCGCGACGAGGAGCTCGCGGAGACGGATCCCACCACGCTGGCGCCCGAGGGGCTCACGGTGCGGCGTGGCGCGGTCGGCCGGTGGGCCGCGTTCACCGCCGGCTGGTGCTCGATCCAGGACGAGGCGTCGATGCTCATCGCCCGGCTGCTCGACCCGCAGCCCGGCGAGCTGGTCGCCGACGTGTGCGCGGCGCCCGGCACCAAGACGACCCACCTGGCCCAGCTCATGGGCAACCGGGGGAAGATCATCGCGATGGACCCGAACGCGGCGCGGCTCCGGCTGCTGACGCAGGCCGCGACCCGGCTGGGCGTGAGTATCGTGGAGGCGCACGTGGGCGGCGTGGCGTCGGTCTCCGGGCGCTGGAAGGATCGCTGCGATCGGGTGCTGGTGGATGCGCCGTGCTCGAATCTCGGCGTGGTGCGCCGCAATCCGGACGTGAAGTGGAAGCGCGAGGAAACCGAGCTGGGCCGCCTGGCCGAGAAGCAGCACGGGATCCTGGAGACGGCGGCGGGGCTCGTGAAGCCGGGCGGGCGCCTGGTCTACGCCACGTGCTCGCTCGAGCCCGAGGAGAACGACGATCTGGTGCGGGCCTTCCTCGATCGGCATCCGGCCTTCCGCGTGGACGCGCCGGCGGGCTTCCCGGTGACTCCGGGCGCGGACGGCCTGATCCGGTGCCTGCCCCACGTCCACGGCACCGACGGCTTCACCGCGGTCCGCCTGATCCGGGCGGGCTTTGCAGCCCCCGCGGCTTTCGGGTAAGGTCACACCATGAAGATCGCCCCCAGCATCCTGTCGGCCGATTTCGCGGCGCTGGGCGAGGCGATCGCCCGGGTCGAGTCCGCCGGCGCCGACCTGCTCCACGTGGACGTGATGGACGGCCACTTCGTGCCCAACCTCACGATCGGCCCCCCGGTCATCGAGTCGATCCGCAAGCGCACGCGGCTGCCGCTGGACGTCCACCTCATGATCGAGGAGCCCGAGCGCTGGGTGGAGACCTACGTGGGCGCCGGCGCGGACTACGTCACCGTCCATGCCGAGGCCAGCACGCACCTGCAGCGCGCCCTCAGCGCCATCCGGGAGGCCGGCGCCAGATCCGGGGTGGCCCTGAACCCTTCGACGCCCCCCGAGGTGCTGCAGTACGTGCTGGAGGACCTGGACCTGGTCCTCGTGATGTCGGTCAATCCCGGCTTCGGCGGGCAGTCATTCATTCCGACGGCCTACGAGAAGATCCGGCGGCTCCGGGAGATGATCGCCAATCGGGACGTCCTGGTCTCGGTGGATGGCGGGGTCAAGATCGATAACGCAGCGCGTCTCGGTCGAGCGGGGGCGCAGGTCCTGGTGGCCGGGTCGTCCGTCTTCGGGACCGCGGACCCGGGGGCGGCGGTGGCCGCCCTCCGGAGTGCCTCGGAAGTAGCGGTATCAGCTTGACTTTTCCGTTCCGCGTCAGTATCCTCTAGCGTTCCCAAGCACATACCACCAGGTGGCAACACGATGCTCGACAGCCTGACCAGTCGTCTGACCGGAATCCTCGACCGGCTCCGTGGGTTTGGCCGGTTGACGGAGGAGAACATCCAGGAGGCCCTGCGCGAGGTGCGCATGGCGTTGCTGGAGGCCGACGTCAACTTCAAGGTCGTGAAGGGGTTCGTCGAGCGCGTGCGGGTGAAGGCGGTGGGGCAAGACGTGCTGCAGTCGTTGACGCCGGGCCAGCAGGTCGTGAAGGTGGTGCGCGACGAGCTGGTGGAGCTCCTGGGCGGCTCCGGACATCGACTCGCGATGGCGCCGCATCCGCCCACGGTGGTGATGCTGGTCGGACTGCAGGGCTCGGGCAAGACCACCAGCGCGGCGAAGCTCGCCCGTCACTTCCAGAAGCAGGGACAGCACCCGATCCTGGCCTCGGCCGACGTGTACCGGCCCGCCGCGATCGATCAGCTGAAGACGCTCGGAGCCCAGCTCACCATTCCCGTGCTGGGCGAGGCGAGCCGCAAGCCGGTGGACATCTGCACCGAGGCCCGCGACGACGCGGCCCGGCGCGGTCTCTCTCCGCTCATCCTCGACACCGCGGGGCGGCTGCACATCGACGAGGACATGCTCGAGGAGCTGCGGGCCATCAAGCGCGCGGTGAGCCCTCACCACGTGCTGCTCGTCGTCGACGCGATGACCGGGCAGGACGCGGTCACGGTGGCGGAAAAGTTCAACGCGGCCATCGGTATCGACGCGGTCATCCTGACCAAGATGGACGGCGACGCGCGCGGCGGCGCCGCCCTGTCGGTGCGCGAGGTGACCGGACGGCCCATCGCGTTCGTCGGCGTGGGCGAGAAGACCGACGCGCTGGAGCCGTTCCATCCGGACCGGCTCGCGCAGCGCATCCTGGGCATGGGCGACGTGCTCTCGCTCGTCGAGAAGGCCCAGGCCACCGTCGACGCCCAGCAGGCCGAGGAGCTCGCCCGCAAGATCCGCGACGACGCGTTCACCCTGGAGGACTTCGCGACCCAGCTCAAGCAGCTGCGGTCCATGGGTCCGCTCGGGCAGATCCTCGACATGGTGCCCTTCTTCAAGGGCGCGCGCGGCCTTCCCAAGGACATGGAGGGCGGGGAGGAGGAGCTGCACCGGTACGAGGCGATCATCGCCTCGATGACCCCGCACGAGCGGAGGGAGCCCGCGGTCATCAACGGCAGCCGCCGCTCTCGGATCGCCCGCGGCAGCGGCACCAGCGTGTCGGACGTGAACCGGCTGCTCAAGCAGTACGCGCAGCTCAAGAAGATGATGAAGGGGCTCAAGCAGATGGAGGGGCGCATGGGCAAGCTCAAGGGCGCCCTGCCCTTCCTGCCGCGCTGAGCCCCGTTCCACGGCAGCGCAGCACAACCCAGAGAGAGGTGACCTCGTGGCAGTCCACATCAGGCTGAGACGGACGGGAACGACGCGGAAGCCGGCGTACCGGGTGGTGGTGGCGGACTCGCGCGCCGCGCGCGACGGCAAGTTCATCGAGGTGATCGGGCACTACAACCCGCTCACGAATCCACCCACCGTGAAGATCGAGGTGGAGCGGGCGCAGGAGTGGATCAAGAAGGGCGCCCAGCCGAGCAACACCGTGAAGCACCTCCTCGCCCGGGCGGGAGCCGCCGCGAAGGCGTAGATCGCATGGCGGAGGCGCCTCTCGTCGCGGTGGGTGAGGTCCTGCGGCCCTACGGGCTGCACGGCGAGGTCAAGGTGCGTCCGCTCACCGATCGGCCGTGGGAGCGCTTCGAGGGATTGAAGCGTTGCGTGCTGTGGGAGCCGGATCGCGACCTGCGTGAGGACTGCCGCATCGCCTCGTCTCGCTTCGACGGGACGACCGCGTTCGTGCGCATGCAGGGCGTGGACTCCCCGGAGGCGGCGCGGCGCTTCCAGGGGCGCCTGCTCGCGGTGCGACGGGACGAGGCGCTGCCCCTCGACGAGGGGCAGTTCTATCCCTGGCAGCTCGAAGGGGCGGCGGTCGAGACGCGCGACGGTCGGCCGGTCGGACGATTCGTCCGCGTGGAGAGCGGCGCGCAGGACCTGTGGGTGGTCGAGGACGGGGAGCGCCAGTGGCTCATCCCGGCGGTGCCCTCGATCGTGGTGGAGGTGAGCGTGGCGGATCGCCACATCGTCATCGATCCGCCGGAAGGGCTGCTCGACCTGTGAGGATCGACATCATCACCCTGTTCCCCGGAATGCTCGAGGCGCCGCTCGCCGAATCCATCGTGGGCCGGGCGCGGGTCCGCGGGCTGGTGGACATCCGCGTCCACGACCTGCGCGCGCACGCAACGGGGCGGCACCGGGTCACCGACGAGCCACCCTTCGGGGGCGGCGGCGGCATGATCCTCAAGCCGGAGCCGCTCGCCGCCGCCGTCGAGGCCCTGAAGCCCGAAGGCGCCGACGCGCGGGTCATCCTGCTGGGGCCGGCCGGGCGGCGGTTCAGCCAGGACGTGGCGAGAGAGCTGGCCCGTCGGTCCCACCTCATCCTGCTCTGCGGGCGGTACGAAGGCGTGGACGAGCGGGTGAGCGGGACGGTGGCCCAGGAGGAGCTGTCGATCGGGGACTACGTCCTCACCGGCGGGGAGCCTGCCGCGCTGGTGGTCACGGACGCGGTGACGCGCCTGTTGCCCGGCGCGCTGGGGGACGGGAAGGCGCCCGCGCGCGACTCGTTCGCGCGGGGCCTGCTCGAGCATCCCCAGTACACGCGGCCCGAGACGTTTCGCGGCGTCGGCGTGCCGGCGGTGCTGCGCTCGGGCGATCACGCCCGCATCGCCCGCTGGCGACAGCTGATGTCGCTGTGGCGCACCTGGGAGCGGCGCCCCGATCTCCTGGAGACGGCGGATCTCACGCCGGAAGAACAGAAGTGGACGGACGGCTTCCGGCAAGGTCGGACACCGGCCGATTTCCTGGACTAACTTATCGAGCGAGGAGCGTCAGATCATGGAAGCGATCCGAATCGTCGAGGCGGGAGATCTCAAGAAGGACCGGGGCGGCTTCCGGCCCGGGGACACCGTCAAGGTGATGGTCAAGGTCGTCGAGGGCGAGAAGGAGCGGTTGCAGGCCTACGAGGGCGTGGTCATTCGCAAGCGCGGCGGTGGTACCGGGGCCTCGTTCACGGTGCGGCGCATCTCGTACGGCGTCGGGGTGGAGCGGACGTTCCCGCTGCACTCGCCGCGCATCGACAAGATCCAGGTGATGAAGCGAGCCGCGGTGCGCCGATCCAAGCTCTATTACCTCCGTGATCTGGTCGGCAAGGCGGCCCGTCTCAAGGAAAAGCGGGTCAGCGCGGTGCCGGCGTCGGGCGAGCAGTCGAGCCCGAGGTAGACCCGGGCGCGGGCGTGGCGGCGGGCGCGCCGTACCGCTTCGAGAGCGCCGCGTGGCGGCGGGGGGTGACGCGTCTCGCCGGCGTGGACGAGGCCGGACGGGGGCCGTTGGCGGGCCCGGTGGTCGCGGCGGCGGTGGTGCTGGCGCCGGGGACGCGGATCGCCGGGGTGGACGACTCGAAGCGCGTGCTGGCGGAGGAGCGGGAGCGGTTGTTCGAGATCATTCGAGCGAGCGCGCTGGCGGTGAGTGTGGCGGTCGTGGATCACCTGACGATCGACCGCATCAACATCCTGCAGGCCACGCGGCTGGCGATGGCGCAGGCGCTGGGCTCTCTCGCGATGGAGCCGGAGCTGGTGTTGACCGACTTCGTGGAGGTGCCGGGGCTGAGATGTCCGCAGCGGAACCTGGTGGACGGGGATCGGCGCTCGGCGTCGATCGCCGCGGCCTCGATCATGGCCAAGGTGACGCGAGACCGGATCATGGAAGCGGCGGATCGCGACTTCCCGGTCTACGGCTTCGCCCGGCACAAGGGGTACGCGACCCCGGAGCACCGGGACGCCCTGGAGCGCCACGGGCCGTGCTCGCTGCACCGCCAGACGTTCGCGGGAATCTGGAACCAGCTGTCGCTGTTCTCTCGGAGCGAGCTGCAATGGATCAACGCCGATTCATGATGTGCGATCTCGTGCTGGCCAAGGAGTAGCGCCGTGCCCACCGATACTCGGAAGATCACCGGAGAGAGAGGCGAGGAGGAAGCGGCCCGGTTCCTCACTCGGAGCGGATTCTCCATCCTGGACCGCAACGTCCGGACCCGCGCGGGGGAGATCGACCTCGTGGCGAAGGAGGGCAAGACGCTCGTCTTCGTCGAGGTCAAGACCCGTCGGGACATGGAAGGCGACCCGCCGCAGGCCGCGGTCAACACCCGCAAGCAGAACCGGCTCGGGAAGCTGGCCCACGGCTATCTCAAGCTCAAGCGCCTGCGGCAGGTCTCCTGCCGCTTCGACGTCGTCTCGGTGATCTTCAACGACGAGGGCGCGGTCAAAGCCATCCGCCACATCCCCAACGCGTTTTCCGTCTCCGCGTGGTAGGCAACCGTTAGAGTGCTGGCAGTGCTTGGCGAGGCGCAGCCAAAGGCGAGCCGAGCGGATATATAAAGCTTGAAGAAGTAAAGGATCGCAGCAGCACCGCGACGACAGCGAACACGCCATGACCCGCGACGACGCCTTCCGCACCGCCCTCCCCCTCGCCCCCGGCCGCACCGCGCTGCTCGTCGTCGACATGCAGCGCGCGTTCGTGGACCCGGGCCAGGCCATGGCGGTGCCTCCCGCCCGCGAGACGGTGCCGCGCATCCAGGAGCTGCTGGCCATCTTCCGCGAGAAGAGCTTGCCGGTGGTGTTCACCGAATTCACCTACTCGCCGGCGGCGCCGCTGCTCGTGGGCGAGCTGCATCCTGAGCACCATCCCGCTTCGCCGGGCGCCCCCGTCGGGTTCGGCCGCCCCTCGTCTTCGTGTCTGGCCGGCGAGGACAACGTCCACGTGATCGCCGAGCTGGCACCGCGCGCCGACGAGCTGGTGGTGACCAAGCACTACTACGACGGCTTCAACGGCACCGTGCTCGACGGGGCGCTGCGGGCCCGCGGCGTCACCACGCTGGTGGTGACCGGCACCATGACCGATATCTGCGTGCTCGCCACCGTCGTGGGCGGCTTCAACCGCGAGTACCGGATGGTGGTGGTCGAGGACGCGGTGGCCACGCTGTGGCCCGAGATCCAGCGCGCCACCCTGGACATCGTGCGTCGCGCCTACGCGCGGGTGGTCTCGGCCAAGGAAGTGGCTGACGAGATGGCGCACTGGTGACGGCCGCGTGCCGTGTGATACCGTCGACGCCATGAGCCAGGGCCTTCGCTTCCACGGATGCATGCCGGCCAACCTCCTGCCCTTCACCGCCGATCTGGCCGTCGACGAGCCCGCGTATCGCGCGCACCTGCGCTGGCTCGCGGACGCCCCCGGGGTGACCGGCATCGTGGCCAACGGCCACGCCGCGGAGGTGGCCTCGCTCGACCGCGAGGAGCGCAAGCGCACCCTCGCGATCGCGCTCGACGAGGTGGCCGGCAAGGTACCGGTGGTGACCGGTATCTACAGCGACGGTAGCCGGGAGGCGGCGGACCTCGCGCGCGACGCGCGGGCCGCGGGCGCGGCCGGTCTGCTCGTCTTCCCGCCCACCCTGTTCATGTGGGGCGCGCAGCTGAAGCCCGACATGGTGCTGCGTCACTTCCAGGTGATCGCCGACGCGGTGGACCTGCCGATCGTCGTCTTCGAGTACCCGCCGGCCTCCGGCATCGGCTACAGCCCGGAGACGCTCGCCGAGCTGTGCAAGATCCCGACGGTGGCTGCGGTGAAGGACTGGTCCAACGACATCGTCTCCTACGAGAAGAACCTCCGCGCCGTCCGCGCGACCGGGCGCCCGGTCGCGGTCATGTCGTCGTTCACCATGTCGCTGATGGCGAGCTTCCTGCTCGGCGCCGACGGCTGCATCTCGGGCATGGGCAGCGTGGTGGCCGACCGGCAGGCGAGCCTGCTCGCGGCGGTGCGGGCCGGCCGCTTCGAGGAGGCGCGGCAGATCAACGACCGGCTGGCTCCCCTGGTGAGCGTGTTCTACGCCCCGCCGTTCGTGGACATGCACAACCGCATGAAGGAAGCGCTCGCGCTCCTCGGGCGCATCCCGGCCGCCCACGTGCGGCCCCCGCTGACGCCCGTTTCCGACGACGAGCGACACCGCATCCGTCTGGCCCTGCGCGCCTCCGGCCTCTCCGCGTAACTCGACGTTGCCGCCGTGCTGCCCGCCGCGTCGCGGGCGGACGACCGAGTAAGCGCACCCTTGCGGCGCAGGGGGTCTTTCATGTATAAAACCGGGAATCTCCCCATCCCAGCGAGGTCGAATGGCAGGTCCGGTCGGCCGTAGCCCCGACGAAGAAGCGCTGCTGCAGAAGGCGATGCGGGTCCTGCCCGGCGGTGTCCTGGGCGGCTACTACGCTCCGCAGGAGCTGGCCTTCGTGGTCCGAGAGGCGCGCGGGCCGCGGCTCCACGATTTTTCGGGGCGCGAGTACATCGACTACATCCTGGGCAGCGGGCCGCTCGTGCTGGGCCACGCGCATCCCGCGGTGGTGGCGGCGGTCGAGGCGCAGCTGCGCCGAGGCACGACCTACTTCCAGCTGAGCGAGCCCACGCTGAATCTGGCCGAGGAGATCTGCCGGGCGGTGCCGTGCGCCGAGCAGGTACGCTTCTGCGGCAGCGGGAGCGAGGCGACCTTCTTCGCGCTGCGGGTGGCGCGCGCGTATCGCAAGCGCGACAAGATCCTGAAGTTCGAGGGCGGCTTCCACGGCGTGCACGACTATTCGCTGATGAGCGTGGGCCCGCGCGAGCCGAAGGCCTTCCCCGCGCCCACGCCGGACTCGGCGGGCATCCCGCACGCCATCCAGGGCGAGGTGCTGGTGGCCCCGTTCAACGACCTGGCCGAGACCGAGGCCATGATCGAGGCGCACCACCACGATCTGGCCGCGGTGATCATGGAGCCGTTCCAGCGGTTGATCGTGCCGGACGGAGACTTCCTCCGGGGCGTTCGCGCGGTCACCTCGCGGCACGGCATCCCGCTGATCTTCGACGAGATCGTGACCGGCTTCCGCTTCGCCTACGGCGGAGCCCAGCAGTACTACGGCGTCGTCCCCGACCTGGCCGCGTTCGGCAAGATCGTGGGCGGCGGCTTCCCATTGGCCGCGGTGGCCGGACCCCGCGACATCATGCGCCACTTCTCCCAGGAGCTGGACGGCTCCGGCGAGTTCGTGCAGCAGGCCGGCACGCTCAACGGCAATCCCATCGCGGCCGCCGCCGGGCTCGCCACGCTGGCCGAGCTGCGCAAGCCCGGCACCTACGAGCGGCTGTTCGCGACCGGGGCCCGCCTGAAGCAGGGGCTCGCCGCGGCGGCCCGGCGGGCCGGCCTCGCCGCGCAAGTGGCGGGCGAAGCGCCGGTCTTCGAGATCTACTTCACCGACCGTCCCATCACCGACTACCGGGCCACGCTCACCGCCGACCGGGAGCTCCACGCCGCCTTCACGCGGGAGATGCTCACGCGGGGCGTGGTCAAGGCGGCCCAGAAGTTCTACGTCTCGCTCGTGCACGGAGACGCCGAGGTCACGCGTACCCTCGAGGTGTTCGAGGACGCGCTGGCCGCGGCGGCGGGAACTTCCCGCTGAGCGGATCGATTACGCACATACAGGAGGGTCTCGACAACATGGCCAATCACGAACCCGAGGAGTTCTGGTATCAGGGCAAGATCACCCGGCGGCGCTGGCTCGGTCTGAGTGCCGCCGCGGCCGGCGCGGTCGGCGCGAGCCTGGTCGTCCCGGCCCCCTGGCGGTCCGCCTTCGGCCAGGCCAAGCCGTACAAGATCGGCACGCTGCAGCCGCTCTCCGGCGCCGCGGCGGCAGGCGGCAAGACCGCCCTGGTCGGCAGCCAGATGGCGGTCGACCGCATCAACAAGGCGGGCGGCCTCAACGGCCGACCCATCGAGCTGATCGTGGCCGACTACGAGTCCAAGCCCGACGTGGGACGGCGCAAGGCCGAGAAGCTGGCGGTCGAGGACAAGATCGATCTCCACCAGGGCGGCTTCCTCTCCAACGTGTGTATCGCGTGCATGCCGGTGTGGGAGGAGCACAAGATCCTGAACATGATCGGGGTGTGCCTCGACACCACCATCACCACCTCCAAGTGCAGCCGCTACACCTTCCGCCCGTTCGACTACGCTCCGGCCCAGGCGGTCGCCTTCGCGCCCTACCTGGTGAAGAAGCTGGGCAAGAAGTGGCACATCGCCTACGCCGACTACTCGTGGGGCCAGTCCACGCGCGACGCCTACGCCGACCAGATCAAGAAGGCGGGCGGCGAGGTGGTCGACACCACCGGCATCCCGCTCGGCACCGCCGACATGACCCCGTTCCTGTCCAAGATCACCGGAAACTTCGACGGTTTCTTCGGGATCTTCTTCGGCAAGGACGGCATCACCATCGGCAACCAGGCGTACGACCTCGGCATGACCAAGAAGTACAAGTGGGCGGGCGACGGCGCCATCGCGGAGTCCACCAACTTGCCCGCTCTCGGCAACAAGATCGAGGGCTTCGTCGGCATCAACCGGTACATCCCGGTGCTCGAGGGCCCGCTCAACACGCCGGCCCACAAGAAGTTCTTCGACGAGGCGGTGGTCCGGCTGAAGCAGATCGATCCCTCGGGCCCCCTTCCGGACCGCTACGTGCAGTCGAACTTCGAGGCGATGAACTTCGTCAAGCTCGGCATTCAGAAGTCCGGCTTCAAGGGCCGCGAGGACACGATGAAGCTCATCGAGGCGCTCGAGGGGATGGAAGTCAAGGCCAGCGACGACTTCCCCCAGGGCGACAAGACCCTCCGCAAGGACGACCACCAGGCATTCGTGAGCGAGTTCATCTTCGACATCAAGGGCGGCAAGCACCGGATCGTGGAGGTGGTCCCGAAGGAGAAGACCATGTTCCCGCCGGCCTGCAAGTTCGCCTAGTGACGGCAGAGCCGTCCGTCGGCGGCGCCCGCTCCGCGCTCGTCCCCGAAGGGGTGGGACCGGAGCGGGGCGCCGCCGGCTCGCCCATCCTGCGCGCCGAAGCCCTCACCGTCCGGTTCGGCGGCCTCACCGCGCTGAACGGAGTGAACGTCCAGGTGCAGCGGGGTGAGATCCGCGCCATCATCGGCCCCAACGGAGCGGGCAAGAGCACGTTCTTCAACTGCCTGACCGGCGTGCTTCGCCCGACCTCCGGGCGCGTCCTGCTGAACGGGGAGGACGTGACCGGACTGCCGCCGAACCGCATCTCCCAGAAGGGCATCGCCCGCTCCTACCAGATCACCAACATCCTGCCCAACGCCACCGCGCTCGAGAACGTCCGGATCGCGGCGCAGTCGCGGCGCCACAGCTGGGCCCTGCTCACCCACCACCGGTCGTATCGCGACATCATCGACAAGGCGGAGGCGGCCCTGCAGGCGGTCGGCCTGCGGCCCAAGGCCGACGAGCTGGCCGCGAATCTCTCCCACGGCGAGCAGCGCAACCTCGAGATCGGCATCGCGCTGGCCACCGAGCCGCAGCTCCTGTGCCTGGACGAGCCCACCGCGGGCATGAGCGCGGCCGAAACCCACGACACCATGCAGCTGGTGCGCCGCATCGCGAAGGACCTGACCATCATGATCGTGGAGCACGACATGCAGGTCGTGATGGAGCTGGCCCAGCGCATCACCGTGTTGCACTACGGCGAGGTGCTCGCGGAGGGCACGCCGGCCGAGATCCAGCGCAACCCGAAGGTGCTCGAGGTGTACCTCAAGACGTGAGCGGCGCGGCCAGTGCGGCGGCGTCCTCGCTCGTCACCGTCGAAGGGATCCACACCTTCTACGGCAAGAGCCACATCCTCCACGGCGTGTCGCTCGAGGTGGGCCGCGGCGAGGTGGTGGGCCTGCTCGGCCGCAATGGCGTGGGCAAGAGCACGACCCTCAAGACCGTCATGGGCCTGGTGCGCCCGAGCCAGGGCGCGGTCCGCTACGAAGGCCAGGCGATCACCGGCCTGGCCCCCCATCGGCTGGCCCGGATCGGCATCGGCTACGTGCCGGAGGACCGCCGCATCTTCCGCCTGCTCACCGTGATGGAGAACCTGCGCACCGGGCTCGACCGGCACGGTGTCACCGAGGCCCGGAAGCAGGCCCTCCTCGACAAAGTCTACGAATACTTCCCGGTGCTGGCCGACCGCCGCGGCCAGGCCGGCGGCACGCTGTCCGGCGGCGAGCAGCAGATGCTCGCGATCGCCCGGGCGATGATGCTCGAGCCGAAGATCATCCTGCTCGACGAGCCCACCGAGGGGCTCATGCCCCGGATGGTGTCGCAGATCAGGAACATCATCGACGCGCTCCATCGGGAAGGCGTGGCCATCCTGCTGGTCGAGCAGAACGTGCCGCTCACCCTCGAGGCGAGCCAGCGCATCTACATCATGGAGAAGGGCGTGGTCCGTCACCACGCGCCCGCCGCCGAGCTGCGGGCGAACGACGCGGTCATCCACCAGTACATGGGGGTGTAGGAGGTGGGCATCCCGCTCGAGCAGGTGCTCATCCAGACCATCAACGGCGTCGTCACCGGGATGATCCTGGCCCTGGTGGCCTCGGGCCTGACCCTGATCTTCGGCATCATGGACGTGGTCAACTTCGCGCACGGCGAGCTGTTCATGCTGGGGGCCTACGTCGGCGTGGTCACGATGGTGGCCACCGGAAACTTCTGGATCGCCCTGATCACCGCCATCCTGGTCATCGCCGCGCTCGGCGCGGTGATCCAGGTGACCACGCTGCGCCCGCTGCTGGGGCGCGATCCGCTCACCACCATCCTGGCCACCTTCGGGCTCTCACTGGTCCTGCAGAACTACGCGCTGTGGCAGTTCGGCCCGGTGGCCCGCAAGATTCCCGAGCCGATCACCGGCCACTTCACGCTGTTCTACCTGGACTATCCCTGGTACCGCATCGCCATCGCGCTGCTGTCGGCCGCGATCATCGGCGGGCTCTGGCTGTTCCTGAAGTTCGGGACCTACGGGATCTGGATCCGGGCCACGACGCAGGACCGGGTCATGGCCGCGGCGATGGGCATTCCGGTGCCGTGGGTGCACACCGCGGTGTTCGCCATCGGCGCCGGCATGGCTGCGGCCAGCGGGGTGCTCTTCGGTCCCCTGGTCGGCGTCAATCACGCGATGGGCCTCGACTGGGTGTTGAAGGCCTTCATCGTGGTGGTGGTGGGCGGGATGGGCAACCTCGGCGGATCCATCGCCGCGTCGATCTTCATCAGCCTGCTCGAGGCCTACGCCTCGCTCTGGGTGAGCCCGGCCCAGGCGGTCATCGTCTCCTTCGTGGCGCTGATCCTGACCCTGCTCTTCCGTCCCACCGGACTCTTCGTCCCGACGCCGAAATGACGAGCACTCGGTCCCCGGTGGCCTTCTGGACCGGCTTCGCCATCGTCCTGGGACTGCTCATTCTCGCGCCCCTGGTCCTGCCCGAGTTCTGGCGACGCTTCGTGACCGAGATCCTGATCTGGGGCTTGCTCGCGATGTCCTCCGACATCCTGATCGGCTACACCGGCATGGTCTCGTTCGGCCATTCCGCGTTCTTCGGGCTCGGCATGTACGGCGCGGCCGCCGCACTGCTGTCGGTGCGGCCGCCGAACCTCTGGGTGGCCCTGGTCTATGGGCTCGCCGCCGCGGCGGTGGTGGCAGTCTTCGTGGCGTACTTCTCGACCCGGCTGCGCGAGATCTACTTCTCGATCACCACCCTCGTCTTCTCGCAGATCTTCTACGTCATCATCTTCACGTGGACCGAGGTCACCGGCGGCGAGAACGGCCTGACCTTCAGGCGTCCCGCCCTGTCGATCCCCGGGCTCTTCTCGATCCCGTTCGACTCGAACACGCTGCACTGGTTCGTGCTGGCGGTCGTCACCGTGTCCTATCTGGTGCTGCGCCGGATCACCCAGTCGCCGTTCGGCATGGTGCTGCAGTCCATTCGCGAGAACGAGCCACGGACCCGGGCCATCGGCTACGCGGTCGAGCGGTACAAGATGGTGGCGGTGATGCTCTCGGGGCTCTTCGCGGGGCTGGCCGGCGTGCTCTACGCGGTGCAGAATCGCTTTGCCGCGCCCGACTTCGTGTTCTTCGTGATCTCGGGCGAGGTGGTCATCTTCAACGTCATGGGCGGCGTCGGCACGCTGGTGGGACCGATCGTGGGCGCCGCCTTCTTCTTGCTGCTGCGCGAGGGTTTCTCGCGCTTCTTCACCGAGTACTATTTGATCTGGGTGGGCCTCATCTTCACCGCGATGGTCATCTTCATGCCGCAGGGGCTGCTCGGCTTCTGGCGCCGGCGCCTCAACCAGTAGGCGTCAGACGCCGGTCGAGCCGAAGCCGCCGGCCCCGCGCGGCGTGGCGTCGAGCTCCCGCACCTCCACTACCGTCGCCCGCTCGACCGGCTGGATGACGAGCTGGGCGATCCGCTCGCCCCGCGTGACCGTCACCGCTTCGGCGCCGTGGTTGACGAGGAGCACGCCCATCTCTCCGCGATAGCCCGCGTCGATCAGTCCGGGCGCGTTGAGCACGGTCACGCCGGAGCGGAGCGCCAATCCGGAGCGGGGCAGCACCAGGCCCGCGTGGCCGATCGGAATCGCCACGCGCAGGCCGGTGGGCACGAGCTGCCGCCCCCCGGGCGGAAGCGTCACCGTCGTGGCCGCCGCGAGATCGAGCCCGGCGTCGCCCTCGCGCGCGTATGCGGGAAGCGGCAGCGTCGGGTCGTCTCGGACGATCTCGATGCGTAGCGCCATGCTCCTCCTCCCCTCTTCGAGACATCGCGGCCCGCGAAGCGATTGCGTGCTGATGGTGCGCTCCGGGAGAGTAGCAGAAACCGGAAGGACCCTTGACGAAATGGCACCGAAGGCCGGCGGCGCTCCGTCCCCAAGAATCCGATTTTCTTGAAGCGGCCGTCTGGCCCTCGTCTTGCTCCGGAGCGGACCCGAGGATGACAGACATGCTCCGCCCCCTCGGTCCCTCGGGCTTGCTGAGACTGGCCACTGCGATCACGCTCGGCCTGTCCCTGCTGGCCGGCTGCGCGGCGACCGTACGTGACCAGGCGCTGGCCACTGCCATGGAGGCAGACGAGGGCTCGACCCGCTGCTACCCCGATCACTCGACCGCGCTCACGGTCGTGTGCCTCCAGCCCTAGCGGCGGGCGATGCGTCGGGCCGCGCGTTCACTTGCCGTGCAGGGCCTCGCCCTCTCTCTCCTGTGGGCGACCGGTCCCGTTCACGCGGAGCCGGCGCCCGACGTCGCGGTCGAGATCGCCCGTCTGCGGGGGCGGTTGGCCGACAGCGGCGCGCAGCAGCATCAGTGCCTCGCCGGCGCCACCCAGCCGGTGTGGACCGCGGCGCTCGCGACGGATATCAAGGCCCTTCAGGACCGGGCGAACCAGGCCGCCGCGGAGGGCACCCCCGCGGAAGCGCGACGCTGGAAGGAGCTGGCGAAGAAGGCGGAGCTGCTCCAGGCGCAGGTGGCGGAGCGCGGACGGACGGGCGCCGACCTGTTCCAGAGCCAGCAGATCGGGCTCGATTGCCTGGATCGCCACGCCGAGGAGCGCGAGGCGCTGCGTGCCTCCCTGGAGATCGCGGTCGCCGATCCGGCCGCCTACGCCGAATCTCTCCGGCTGGCCCGAGAACCGCGCGGGGCGATGCTGCGCGCCGCCCTCACCGCCCTCCTGGCGCAGAGCCGGGTCCTGTCCCTTCGATGGAAGCAGGACCGGTCCCACGCGGCGGCGGAGGCCGCCGGGCTTCGCGCCGACCTGACGGCGCTGAAGCGGCGACACACCGCCGCGCTCGAGAGTGAGGAGGCCCGCACGCTGGCCGACCCGGCGCTCCGCGCCGCCGAGGCCTTGGTCGCGGCGGGCGCCGCCTGGGAGCGGGAGCGCGTGGCGGGGGCGCGCGGCGCCGCCGTGCGCGAGGACGCCGAGCGGCACGCCGCCCTCAGGGAGCGGGACGAGGCGGGGCGACTGGCTCGGGACTACTGGGCCACGGCCGAGCGGCTGCTCGCCCGTGGTACGGCGAGCGAGGCGTCTACGCCGGGAACAGCCTGGCCAGGAGCTGCCGGAACTCCTTGAGCTTGAACGGCTTCGTCACCACCGGCACCTTGCTGTCCGACAGGAAGCGGCCGTAGCCCGGCGCCTCGTCCTCCCCGGTGATGAAGATGAAGTGCGGCACCGCGTCCGGCCGGCGCTTGCGAATCTCCTCGTAGAGCTTGGGCCCGTCCACCTGCGGCATCTGCAGATCGCTCACCACCAGATCGTAGGTCTGCTGGTCGAGGAGCTTCAGCGCGGCCATTCCGTCCTCGGCCGGATCCACGGTGTGACCGTCCGCGGAGAGCGCCTCCGCCATCAGCTCGCGCATGTGCTCCTGATCGTCCGCGACGAGGACCCTCAGCGTCTTCATGCCCCAAGTCTAGCAGATGCGATTTTTATCGAAGTCCGGGCCCGCATCCATTCCGAGACCGCGAACCGTATCGTTTCCAGCACGTTGACCGACGGCCGGCCCGTTACCACACTGGGGCCGTGCTCGCGAGGGTCCGCTCGGCTACCTTGACCGGCGTCGACGCGGCCACCGTCTTCGTCGAGGTGGACGTGGCGTCCGGACTGCCCTCGTTCACCACGGTCGGGTTGCCCGACTCGACGGTCCGCGAGAGCCGCGATCGCGTTCGCGCGGCGATTCGCAATGCCGGATTCGAGTTTCCCATCGACCGCATCACCGTGAATCTCGCCCCGGCCGACCTGCGCAAGGAGGGGGCCGCATTCGACCTGCCGATGGCGGTGGGGATCCTGTGCGCCATCGGACTGGTGAAGCCCGGGCGACTGGAGCGTGCACTCCTAGTGGGCGAGCTGTCGCTCGATGCCAGCGTGCGCGCCGTTCGCGGGGTGCTGCCGATCGCGCTCCACGCCCGTCGGCACGGATTTGGCCCGCTGCTCGTGCCCGCGGCCAACGCCGCCGAGGCCGGGGTGGTGCCGGCGGTCACCGCCATCCCGATCGCGACGCTGCACGACGCGGTCGAGTACCTGAACGGCGAGCGGGAAATCGGGCCGGTGCGATCACATTGCCTCGCGGGCAGGTCGACGTCGGACGGGGACGGCCTCGATTTCTCGGACGTGCGGGGCCACGAGCACGCCAAGCGCGGTCTCGAGATCGCCGCCGCGGGCGGGCACAACGTGCTGATGATCGGGCCTCCCGGAACCGGCAAGACGATGCTGGCCCGGCGCGTGGCCTCGATCCTGCCTCCGCTGTCGCTCGAGGAGGCGATCGAGGCGTCGACGGTGTGGAGCGTCGCGGGACTGCTACCGGCCGAGCGCGGCCTCCTGTCGGTCCGCCCGTTCCGTAGCCCGCATCACACCGCGTCCGAGGCCGGGCTGATCGGCGGCGGCGGACTGCCGCATCCCGGGGAGATCAGCCTGGCCCACCACGGCGTGCTGTTCCTGGACGAGCTGCCGGAGTTCTCCCAGCGGGTGCTGGAGGCGCTGCGTCAACCGTTGGAGGACGCCCGGGTGGTCGTCTCCCGCTCGGCCGGCACCGCGAGCTTTCCCGCCCGCTTCCAGCTGGTCGCCGCCGCCAATCCATGCCGCCGGGGGTGCGCCTCGTTGCCGACCTGCGCTTGCTCGCCGCCCGAGCGGGCACGCTACCTCGGACGCCTTTCGCGTCCTCTCCTGGACCGGATCGATCTCCATCTGGAGATCCCGTCGCTGCCGCACGCCGAGCTGATCGACAGCGCCGCGGGCGAGCCGTCCGCGGCCATCCGGGCGCGCGTCCTCGCCGCGCGAGCCCGTCAAGCGGCGCGGTTTGCCGGAACCTCGACCCACGCCAATGCGCGGATGTCGGGCCGGCAGACCCGGCGCTTCTGTCCGCTTCCGCCGGACGCCTCGCGCCTGCTCGGCATGGCGGTCACGAAGCTCGGATTCTCGGCGCGCGCCCACGATCGACTGCTGCGCGTCGCCCGCACCATCGCGGATCTGGCCGGCGCCGACACCATCTCGGCCGAGCACGTCTCCGAGGCCATTCAGTACCGCACGCTCGACCGCGCCCGGTGACCGGCTCCTTAGGCGTCCGCCAGCGCACGGGCGGACGGGTGCAGACACGGCGCCCATCCGGCCGACAACACCTCGGTGATGGACGGTGGAGTGATCACATCGACGGCTCCGGTGGGGCACGCGCGACGGCCGGTGTATCCGCCGTGCGACCAGGCCAGGATCGCGCCACCCAGCACGAGCCAGGCGGCGCCCTCGAGCGCCACCATGACTCCGTCGGGAAGCGTCCGGCACGGCGCGGACCACGAAGCGCCGGCGGTGCGCTCCTGGTGCAGCCGATGGTCGAGCCGCGAGAGCGAGCCGGCGTCGCCGGGATGGACCTCGAGCCAAGCGGCCCGAAACGCCTCCAGGTCCGCGCGGCGGCACTCCCGACACGGGCGATGGCCGGCGGCGAGTGCGGTGGCCTCGTCGAGAAAGAACAGCTCCGTGTAGCGTCCGGGCGCCATGAGCGGACGCCGGCGCCGGCCGCGGAACTCGAGCCGGCAGACCAGCCACCGCTCGCCTCGCCAGCGTCGCACGAGACGGCCCTGCCCGTCGACCAGACATCCCCGGTTGCCCATGAACATCCCGCGCGCCGGACTGGCCTCCACCACGCCGAACGGGGTCACGCGGTTGGGAAGCGGCACGGTGACGGACGCTAGACCCGCTGCAGGAAGGTGCGATCCTCCACGAGGATGCAGCCGCTCTCCTGGACGCGCCGCACACTCTCGACGTTGTCCCCGTCCTTCGCGAGCCGCTCGCGGTACTGCTCGTACGCCGCCAGATCCGGAAAGTCGATCAGCGCGAGGGCGATATTGGTCGGGCCCGCGAAGAGCGTCGGCATCCAGTAGCCCACCAGCTCGCCGCCGCAGCGTGGAATGACGATGCCGAGCGCGCGCGCGTAGCGCTCGAAGTCCCCTCGCTTGCGCGGGTCGATCGTGTACCGAATGCTGAGCGTGATCATCGCGTGGTCTCCTCCCATCGCACGTTGAACACGGTACGGAGCTGGGTCCGCCCGCGTGACGTCACCATGACGGCTCGGGTGCCGCGAAGGCGTCGGATCCAGCCGCGGTCGAGCGCCAGATCGGCCAGCGCCGTCCCGACCAGGCCGGCGATGTGAGGTCGGCGCTCCGTCCAGTCGATACAGCGGCGCGCCGGAGCCGGTGACCGCCGGGCCGGCACCACGATCCCGAGCCCTCGCAGCGAGCGGACGCCGGTCGGCGTGAGCCGATAGTCCCGGCCGTCCGCCTCGAGCCAGCCGCCCGCGGTCACCGCGTCGGCGAGCGCCACCCCCAGACGACCGGCCAGGTGGCTATAGCAGGTGCGTGCCTGCCTCAGTCGCCACGAGGCGATGTCCGTCACCGCGGGCGACGTCGTCCGGGCCGATCCCGGGGCGACCACGGCCAGGGCCTCGACCGCGTGCCCGACGTCCGCGCTGGCCAGACGGTAGTAGCGCCAGCGTCCCTGCTGCTCGACACGGAGGATGCGGCCGGCGATCAGCTTGGCCAGATGGTTGCTCGCGGTCTGGGCGGAGACGCCGGCCCGGGCGGCGAGCTCGCCGGCCGGCCGCGCCTCCCCGCCGGCCAGAGCCATGCACATCGCCGCGCGTGATGAGTCGGCCAGTAGACCGGCGACGAAGGCGATGTCCGGTTCGCTCATGATCTGGAGCTTAGCGCAGTCGCACGCGGCATGTTTCACGCCGCATCGAACCCAAATGTCGAGCGCGCGCGCCTTGGAGGCGGAGGCCCGCGGACTTGCCAACGCCGGCGGATGTTGAGACGATGACGGCGGTTTTCGAATCTCACCCTCCGGAGGTCCCGATGAGCCAGCCCGGCAGCCCCACCCATCCCATGGCGATCGCCCGCGAGCACGCCGCGATCGTCATGATCGACGTGCAGGAGCGGCTGTTCCCGGCCATGGACGCCGATCATCGCGAGGAGGTGATGCGGAACCTGAAGGTCCTGGCCGCGGCGGCCCGGCGGCTGAGCGTTCCGATGCTGGTCACCGAGCAGTACCCGAAAGGGCTCGGGCATACGTTGCAGGAATTGAAGGAAACGTTGCCCACGGGCCTGGAGCCCATCGAGAAGGTGGCTTTCTCCTGCTGGGGAGTGGACACCTTCCGCAACCGGCTCTCGGCGACCGGTGCCCGGCAGGTGATCCTCGGCGGCATCGAGGCGCACGTGTGCGTGCTGATGTCGGCCCTCGATCTCCTCGCTGCCGGCTACGGGGTGCAGGTCGTCGCGGACGCGGTGACCTCGCGGACCCAGGCCAACTGGCGCCTGGCCATGGCCTATCTTCGGCAGGCGGGAGCGGTGGTCACCACCGCCGAGACCGCGCTCTTCCAGCTGCTGCGCCAGGCCGATTCCGACGACTTCCGGGAGCTGGCGCGGCTCATTCGGTGATGCACCGGTACTTCGACGTCCGTTCCACCGTCCTGCTCGTGGTCGGCTACGGCATCCTTCCGGAAGAGGAGGATCGGCCCGTCGCCTACGAGCTGAAGGATTCGATCAATTCACGCAGCGCGGGAGTCGAGAACCGGAGCGCGGTGGTGGTGACGGACATGTGGATGCTGAACCAGGAGATGGCGGACATGTTCCCGGCCATCGCCATCGGCGGTCCCGCGGTCAATGCCTTCGCCGCCCAGATCTACGAGGATCTGCCGCTGGCCTTCACCCGAGATCAACAGGTCTTCATCCAGATGGACCAGGACTCGGGCAAGCGAGCCGCACTGTGGGGAATGGACCAGCGGGGCACGCGCGAGGCCGCCCTGGTATTCGTCAAGGACGGCCTGCTCGACCGCTTCCTCGAGCTGGTCTGGCGCGTTCCCGGCTAGCCTAGCGGCTGGCGTCACCGCCTCCCCAGCGACGCTCGTGATAGACGAGCCGCTGCGGCTCGGTGAGCAGATCTCGCGTCTTCAGGTGGTAGCGCAGGTGCACCAGCCGTACCGCGCTACGAAGCCGCTCCACCTCCGCGACGAGCGGGGCGAGATCGGCCTCGGCGGCCCGACCCCCGTCGAACAGCATGTCCAGCCGTCGCTCGGCGGCCAGGAGAGCCGCGGACCGGGGACGCGATTCCGCGAACATCGCGCCCTCCAGCGCCCGCAGCTGCGCGGTCTGCGTGGCGGTGAGACCGAGGGCGTCCCCGAGCTCGAGCACGTGCAGTGGGCCGGGGTAGCCACGACGATCGGCGGTGAAGGCCATCCCGAAGCCCCGACCATCGGCGACCACTCGATCGAAGCTCTCGATGCAGCGCTGGGCTTCCTCGTGCCCCGAGACGCCCGGCGGGCCCTGGTGACCCGCGTGCGGCGCGTGCTGGGCCGGCGCGGGGGCGGCGATGACGAGCGAGACGAACAGGATCGGTGCGGTGAGCGTGCGCATGGACTCCTCCCTGGGGCGGAGCATACGATACGCGACGGCTCGGCGGCAGGTGGTCTGGAGCTAGCGAGCGACGGTCAGCCGGCTGCCGGGGGGAAGGTTGCTGTAGGTCACCGAGCCGTTCGGCCCGCTGTAGCGATACACCGAGCGAGGGAGAGCGCCTCGGCTCGTCCAGGCTGCGCCGCCGCTGCCGTGGAGCACACGCTGAACGTACTGCTGCGTCTCCGCATACGGCGGAATCCCGCGGTGCAAGTCCACGGCCCCCTCGCCCGCGTTGTAGGCGGCGACGGCCAGGGCCACGTTGCCGGGGTACCGGTCCAGCAGATAGCGGAGGTGGCGCACGCCGCCCTCGATGTTCTCGCGCGGGTTGAAGGAATCGCGCACGCCGAGGGCCAGCGCGGTCTTCGGCATCAGCTGCATCAGCCCTCGGGCGCCGCTGCGGGATACCGCGGTCGGATTGAAGGCCGACTCCGCCCGAATCACGGATTCCACCAGCGTCGCGTCGACCCCGTGGCGTGACGAGATCTCGCGGATCTCACTGGCATATTGCCCACGCGCCGTCTCGGACATGCGCAGCCATCCGGTAGCGGTGCCGGAGCTGCCGGGGAGGCCTCGATAACGAGGGTCGGTTGGCGCGTTCGTAAGATGGACGACGCCGTCGGTCTCGACCATCCGATAGGAGTCCGCCTGTGCGCAGGAAGTGCCTACCACTGTTGCGAGAAATCCCGCCAGCGCCACCACGCCCATGGTCTGCACGGGGGCAGACGGTCCAAGAGCCGTGCCAGAGAGGACGAAAATACCGAGAGGCCGCTGGAGCTCGGCGGCCTCTCGGCTTGTGCTTTTAACGTTTCCGGCTAGTTGCGGGCCTGAAGCAGAGCTTCCCGAATCCGGTTGTCCTTCGGAATCGGCTCTTCGAGAGCCAGATTCAGCACCTGATCCAGCGTATCCACGAGGTGGAAGGTCATCCCCTCGCGAACCTGCGCCGGCACGTCCTCGATGAGGTTTTTCTCGTTCCTTTTCGGCAAGATGATCACCTTGACCCCCGCCCGTCGGGCACCGAGCACCTTCTCCTTGATGCCGCCGACCGGCAGCACACGGCCGGAGAGCGTCACCTCGCCCGTCATCGCGAGGTCCGATCTCACGGGACGCTGAGTCATCAGGGAAACCAGTGCCGTCACCATGGTGACACCGGCCGAAGGCCCGTCCTTCGGGATGGCACCCGCCGGGACGTGCACGTGGATGTCGGAGGTTTCCCAGTAGTCCGAGCGCACGCCCAGCTCGGAGGCGTGGGAGCGCGCCCAGGACAGCGCCGTCTGGGCGGATTCCTTCATGACGTCGCCCAGCTGCCCGGTAAGCGTCAGTGTCTTGCTGCCCTTCATCCGGGTCGCCTCGATGAAGAGGATCTCGCCGCCGGTCGGCGTCCACGACATGCCGACCGCAACGCCCGGGATACGAGTCCGCTCCTCCAGCTCCTCGTGCATGTACCGCGGCGAGCCGAGCAGCTCACCGACGAGGGCTTCGGTCACCTCGACCGGCTCGTGCTGCCCTTCGACGCGACGCTTGGCCACTTTCCGAGTCACCGCCGCGATCTCCCGCTCGAGGTTCCGCAGGCCCGCTTCGCGGGTGTAGCCGCGGACGAGCAGGCGCAGGGCGCCGTCCGTCCAGCGGATGTGATCACTCTCGATCAGGCCATGGTCCGCGACCTGCTTCGGAACCAGATGGCTGCGGGCAATCCGCACCTTCTCCTCTTCCGTGTAGCCGGCGAGCTCGATGATCTCCATACGATCGCGCAGCGGAGGCGGCACGGTGTCGAGCAGGTTGGCCGTCGTGATGAACAGGATCTTCGACAGGTCGAACGCCACGTCGACGTAGTGGTCCCGGAAGGCGACGTTCTGCTCGGGATCGAGCACTTCCAGCAGCGCGGAGGCCGGGTCGCCGCGGAAGTCCATGCCGAGCTTGTCGATCTCGTCCAGCATGAACACCGCGTTCTTGGACTCGGCCCGCCGCAGCCCCTGGATGATCTGGCCCGGTAGCGCCCCGATGTAGGTGCGACGATGCCCGCGGATCTCCGCCTCGTCCCGCATGCCGCCGAGCGAGATCCGGTGGAACTTGCGGCCGAGCGCCCGCGCGATCGAACGGCCGAGCGACGTCTTGCCGACACCCGGAGGGCCGACGAAACACAGGATCGGATCCTTCCCGGCCGGCCGCATGCTCTTGACGGCCAGGTACTCGAGGATCCGGTCCTTCACCTTCTCCAGGCCGGAGTGGTCTTCGTCCAGCACCCGACGCGCCTCCGCGAGGTCCAGATTGTCGGTGGTCTGCTTGTTCCACGGCAACGCCAGCAGCCAGTCCAGATACGTTCGGGCGACCGTGTACTCCGCGGCCGCCGGGGGCATCTTGCTGAGACGGTCGAGCTCCCGGAAGGCCTCCTTCTGGGCCTCCTCGGTCATTCCGGCCGCCTCGATCTTGGCCCGCAGGTCGTCCAACTCCTGCGCGCGCTCGTCCGTCTGGCCGAGCTCCTTCTGGATGGCCTTCATCTGCTCGCGCAGGTAGTACTCGCGCTGGCTCTTGCCCACCTCGGACTCGACCTGTGACTGGATCTTGGAACCGAGCGCCAGGACCTCGGCCTCCTTCGTGAGCACCGCCACGAGCCGCGCCAGGCGCGCCTTGACGTCCGTCGTCTCCAGCAGCGCCTGCTTCCCCTCGGTGTTCAAGGTAGGCAGCGTGGCCGCGATGAGATCGGCGAGCCGGTCTGGCTGGGTCACGTTCTGCACCACGGAGGCGAGCTCGTCCGGCAGCATCGGCGATAGCTCGACCACCTGACGGAACAGATTGCCCGCGTTTCGGGCCAACGCCTCGACTTCCAGATCTCCCGCCGACGTTGGTACGTCGGGCACCGCGGCGATGCGCGCCACCAGATAGGGGCGCACCTGGGCGATCTCGGTGATGCGGATCCGGTGCAAGCCCTGGACGACCAGGCGCACCGTACCGTCAGGCTGCTTCAGCACCTTGTGCACGGTGGCCAGGGTTCCGGTGCGATGGAGGTCCGCCTCCTGCGGCTCCTCGGTGCTCGCATCGCGCTGGGTGAATACGCCGATCAAGCGGTCGCCGCGGACCACGTCGTCGAGAAGGCGGACGGAGGACTCGCGTCCCGCCCCGAGCGGCAACGCGGACTGCGGGAAGAGCACGGTGTCACGCAACGGCAGGATGGGTACCTGCTCTGGAGCCGGAGCGCCCGCGCCGAGCGGGCTCGCGCTTCCCGTGGACACCTTGTCGTCTGCCATGGTCTGGTCGTCCTTTCCTTTCAGAACAGATCAACGGGCGACAGCTGACTGGCCGCGGCTCGGACGAGCGCCTCGCTTCTCCCCCGCTGAGCGTCGTCACGTGACTGCGTCATGTCGCTCCGCACGTGGTTGGTCAACTCCTCGATCTGCGCCTGCATGTCGAGCATCCGACGTCTCATCTTTAGGATGATCTCGATGCCGGCCAGATTCACCCCCAGGTCGCGGGCCAGCCGGGTGACGCGCGCGATCTCCTCGACGTCCTCGGCCGAATACATCCGGGTCTTTCCCTCGGTGCGGCTCGGCCGGATCAGCCCCTTCTTCTCGTACATGCGGAGGGTCTGCGGGTGGATCTTCACCATCTCGGCGACCACACCGATCATGTACAGAGGACGGCTCCGGTCCGTCATTCGCGCGCGCTCCCCACGTTGTCGGTCTCGGTGCGGGCGGGCAGGAGCCGAGCGAGCTCCCGGAACATCTCCTGCGTCCGCGGATCGAGACCGCGCGGGATCTGGACCCGCGTGGTGACGTACAGATCCCCAAAGCCATCTGCAGCCAGCCGGCGTACCCCCCGGCCGCGGATCCGAAAGGTCTGCCCTCCCTGCGTGCCGGGCGGGATCACGAGGTCGATGAGACCGTCCACCCCCCGGACGCGGATTCGACAGCCGAGGACTGCTTCGGCCATCGAAAGCGGGACCTCGCAATAGAGGTTGTCGCCCTTCCGCGTGTAACGCGGATCGGCGTGCACCCGGGCGATCACAACCAGGTCGCCCCGGGGACCCCCGAAGGGGCCCGAGTGCCCTTCATCGGGAATCCGGAGCTGGCTGCCCGTGTCCATACCGGGCGGCAGCACGACGTGCAAAGAAGTGCGTCCGGGCGCCACACCCCGTCCACGGCAGGCCGAGCACGGCTCGGCCACGCGGGTGCCCGCTCCGTCACACGCCGGGCACGCTTCCCTCGATGTCTCGCGCCAAATCGTACCGAGTCCGCCGCAGTGAGCACAGGGCGCCGCCTCGGCGCCGGGCTCGGCGCCACTGGCGTCGCAGGCCTCGCACGGCGACAGCCGGTCGACGGGCACGGACACCTCGACGCCGGTGACGGCCTGCTGAAACGAGAGCTCCACGGGAACATGCAGATCGTCGCCTCGCCGTCCGCCCCGAGTGGCCCCCGCGGAGGTCGCGCGGTCCCGCACAACCGGGGCGCCCTGTCGATCGTAGACGGTACGGGCGGTGGGATCGCTCAGAATGCGGTACGCGTGGACGATCTCCTCGAACACGGCGCGAGCGCCGTGATCCCAGAAGTTGACGTCCGGGGAATACCGCCGGGCGAGACGCTGATAGGCTCGACGGATCTGGATCGCCGTCGCGCCCGCCTCCACCCCGAGCACTGCATAGTAGTCACGCATGGTCACGCGCGGGGCCGCGTCGCATCACGCGACCCCGCGCTCTCCCGCCGCGGTCGCGGCTACTTCTTCTCCCCGAGATCCTCGAACTCGGCATCCACGACGTCTCCCTTCGGGGCCGCGTTGCCGTCTCCACTGCCGGACGGAGCTCCGGACTGCGAAGCTCCCGCCGCTCCCGGCTGCGCCTGGGCCTGGGCGTCGCGATACATCGCCTCGGCCAGTTTGTGCGATGCCTGAGTCACCGCCTCTTGTGCCTTCTTGATCCGATCCAGATCGTCGGTCTTGAGCGCCTCGCGAAGCTCGCCCAGGGCGGTCTCGGTCGCCTGCTTGTCCGCCGCCGGCACCTTGTCACCATGGTCGCGGAGCATCTTCTCGGTGTTGTAGACGGTCGAGTCGCCGAGATTCTTGACTTCGATGCTCTCGCGCTGCCGCGCGTCGTCGGCCGCGTGGGCCTCCGCCTCCTTCTTCATGCGCTCGATCTCGTCCTTGCTGAGGCCGGACGAGGCCGTGATCGTGATGTTCTGCTGCTTGCCGGTCGCCTTGTCTCGCGCCGACACGTTGAGGATACCGTTCGCGTCGATGTCGAACGTGACCTCGATCTGCGGCACGCCTCGCGGCGCCGATGGAATGCCGTCCAGGTGGAATCGACCGAGCGTCCGGTTGTCGCGCGCCATCGGCCGCTCGCCCTGGAGCACGTGCACCTCCACGGAAGGCTGGCTGTCCGCGGCGGTCGTGAACGTCTCGGCCTTCTTGGTCGGGATCGTCGTGTTGGCGTCGATCAGCCGGGTCATCACGCCGCCCAGCGTCTCGATACCGAGAGAGAGCGGCGTCACGTCGAGGAGCAGGAGATCCTTGACCTCGCCGGTGAGCACCGCCGCTTGCACCGCCGCGCCGACCGCCACGACCTCGTCGGGGTTGACGGTCCGGTTCGGCTCCTTGCCGAAGAGCTTCTTGACCTCCTCCTGGACCTTCGGCATCCGGGTCTGGCCGCCCACCAGGATGACCTCGTCGATGTCCCCGGGGTTCACCCCGGCCTGACGCATGGCCTCGCGGCACGGGGTCAGGCTCCGCTCGATGAGATCCGCCACCAGCGACTCGAGCTTGGCGCGGGTCAGGGTGAGGACCAGGTGCTTCGGGCCGGTCGCGTCCGCGGTGATGAACGGCAGGTTGATCTCGGTCTGAACCGTGGTGGACAACTCGCACTTCGCCTTCTCGGCGGCCTCCTTCAGCCGCTGGAGGGCCATGCGATCCTTGCGCAGATCGATGCCGTTCTCCTTCTTGAACTCCTCGGCGATCCAGTCCATGACCCGCTGGTCGAAGTCGTCACCGCCGAGGTGGGTGTCGCCGTTGGTCGCCTTCACCTCGACCACTCCCTCGCCGATCTCCAGCACCGAGATGTCGAAGGTGCCGCCGCCAAGGTCGTACACCGCGACCGTCTCGTCCTTCTTCTTGTCGAGGCCGTACGCGAGGGCGGCGGCGGTGGGCTCGTTGACGATGCGAAGCACGTCGAGGCCCGCGATGGCGCCGGCGTCCTTGGTGGCCTGGCGCTGGCTGTCGTTGAAGTAGGCGGGAACCGTGATCACCGCCTGGGTGACCTTCTCCCCCAGATAGGCCTCCGCGGCCTCCTTCAGCTTGCGGAGTACGAGCGCCGAGATCTCGGGCGGGGAATACACCTTGCCCCGGCTCTCCACGCGCGCGTCACCGTTGTCGGCCTTCAAGACCTTGTACGGCACGAGCTTGATCTCGCTCATCACCTCGTCGTACCGCCGACCCATGAAGCGCTTGATCGAGAAGATCGTGTTCTCGGGGTTGGTGATGGCCTGACGCTTCGCCACCTGCCCGACCAGCGTGTCACCCTCCTTCGTGAATGCCACCACCGAAGGAGTCAGGCGGCTTCCTTCCTGGTTGGCAACGACGGTCGGATCTCCACCCTCCACCACCGCCACCACCGAGTTCGTCGTACCGAGGTCAATGCCAATCACCTTCGCCATGTCGTGTTCTCTCCTGTCTGAATGTCTGGAACACCGTCAGGGTGCCGGCGGCTCCGACCGATTACGGCCGAACCCGCCGGCACCATCTCGTGCTGGACGTCGCTAGACGGCCTCGACCTTGATCTCCTTTGCCTTGATCTCTTCGGACTTGGGAAGCGTCACGGTCAGCACGCCGTCGCGGTACGTGGCCTTGATCTGGCTGCTCTCGACGGGCATCGGAAGCGAGAACGTTCGCACGAACTTTCCGAACCAGCGCTCCCGACGATAGTGGCTCGCGTCCTGAACGTCGTTCTCTCCCCGACGCTCACCCTGGATCGTGAGCAGATCGCCGGTCACTGAGACGTGAATGTCCTTGTCGGTGATGCCCGGCAGCTCCGCACGGACCACGACCTCGTTCTTCGTCTCATACATGTCCGCGGCCGGAGCCCACACGCGCTCGCCGACCTCGGGGGAAGCCGGCTGTCCCAGGAAATTGTCGAACAAGCGATTCATCTGGGACTGGATGTCGCTGAGCGGCAGATCGTTCGAGAACGGGCGAAATCTGATTAGAGCCATTGAAGCTCCTCCTCCTGTTCTACGGGCTTGTTATATACGGGGCACCGCCCCTAACCTGAGTCTGAATGACTTATATATGCTGAGTGTACTGGTGTCAAGCAGTTGCCGAAATACTCACCTTATTAAATAAAATCAGATAGTTATATTATGAGCCGGGAGTGAGCCTGTTTGCGGCGCTTGTTCAGGGGGAGGCCGGAGCCTCACGGAACGTGCTCACAAACCGCATCTGCAGGTCATACAGGATGCCGTCGAGAAGCTGGCTCTCCTCCGTCGTCCGGTTCCCGTTGGTCTTCTCCCGGAGCATCAGCAACATGTCGATGGCAGCCTGCGCCCGCGCCAAGTCCCGACGAGACTCATTGGTCTGGGGATCGGGCGCGAGTCCAAGGCTCACCAACGCTGAGCTCGCGAACATCATGAAGAGACCGCCGAGATCGCTGGGCCCTGGACCAGAGCCGGCAGTCTCGGCGCGGCGGCCGGTGGGCGTTCCGACGCCCACCGGCGACCCCGCCGAGGACTCCACTCGGTGACGTCGGTCCGTCACCTTGAAGGGTTCTTCCTCACTCACCAGTGCCAACCGCCTGAATGGACGGCAGGTTAGCACGCAGGGTCAGACCCTTCAAGCGAGTATGGGGGTTGTGTATAATGCCCGTGCGACTCACGAATCGTCCCATGGGTGACGCCGCCGGCACGCGTTTCGTTTCCCTCCTCGCACTGATGGCTCGTCTCCGGGGCGAAGGTGGCTGTCCGTGGGACCGCGAGCAAACCCGTGCCTCGCTCAAGCCCTACCTCATAGAGGAAGCCTACGAGGTGGTCCAGGCCATCGAGGAGGAGTCGCGCGACCATCTGGTCGAAGAGCTCGGCGACCTCCTCTTCCAGGTCGTGTTTCACAGCCAGCTGGGCGCAGAGGCGGGTGAATTCACGATGGACGACGTGATCGCGGAGCTGTGCGCCAAGATGATCCGGCGCCACCCCCACGTCTTCGGGGACTCGGTGGTCGCAGACGCGGAGGCTGCTCTGGTGCAATGGGAGCGCATCAAACGCGATGAAGCCGGCGACAGTCCGCGCCCGGGGTCAAGCCTCGATGGCGTACCGCCTTCGCTTCCCGCGCTGCTCCGAGCGCAGCGGCTGCAAGGCAAGGCATCGAGCGTCGGCTTCGACTGGTCGCGCTGGCAAGATGCATGGGCCAAGGTCGAGGAAGAGATGGGCGAGCTGCGCGAAGCGATGGGCCGGGACGACGCCGTGCGCGTCGAGGACGAATTCGGCGACGTGTTGTTCTCGATGGTCAACGTGGCACGCCTGCGAGGCATGAATGCAGAGGATTGCCTGCGGCGGGCGACCGAGAAGTTCACCCGACGATTCGGGAAAGTGGAGGCGGAGATGAAGGCCGGGGGCCGGACGGTCACGGAGGCATCCGCGGAGGATTTGGATCGGGCGTGGGAAGCCGTCAAGGCGCGGGAAGGCTCACGGCCATGAAGTGCAAGATCGGTAAGACGACGGTCGTGGTGGAGCGCGGAGACATCACCGACGCCGAGGTCGACGCCGTGGTGAACGCCGCCAATGCCGAGCTGTGGATGGGCACCGGGGTCGCCGGGGCCCTGAAGCGCAAAGGGGGCTTCGTCATCGAGGAAGACGCCCTGCGGCAGGGGCCTATCGAGATCGGCGAAGCGGTGCTGACCGTGGCGGGAAACTTGCCGGCGACCCACATCATCCATGCCGTCACCATGGGAAAAGACCTCAAGACCGATCCGGACAAGATCACTGCCGCCACGCGCGCCAGCCTGGCGATCGCCGAGAAGCACAAGCTTTCGTCACTCGCATTTCCCGCCTTGGGCAGTGGCGCGGGGGGGGTACCCGCCGCCCAGTGTGCCGATGCCATGATGGCCACCGTGGTCGATCACGTGAAGAAGGGCAATTCGAGCCTTGAGAAGGTGCTGTTCGTCCTCTATGAGGACCAGGCCCAGAAGGCTTTCAGCGAAGTCCTGAAGCGCCTGGGGGGCATCCGCTAGCTCCAAACCTCGGCTGGCTCCTTCGGAAACGAGGACTTCCGGCCGCCTCAGGCTGACGCCAGCCGGCGACATCGTCCTGCCCAATACACGGTTCCAGAATCGCCCGTGGGCTACAATGTGCTGTCTCTCCTAGCGGAGCCGTCCCGTCGAGGCATGGTCGGGCCGGTCCCGACGAGTATCATCGGGATCCGGCAAGCTGGAACGCGGGTTGCATGCGGGTTTGAGGGGCACTAGGGGCAACCCTTCTCTCAAGCCTTAAAGGAGGCTCAAGGCTACCAATGGCCGCGACGATGCACGACCTGCTGACCTTGATGATCGAACGTGGGGCCTCCGACCTGCACATCACCACCGGGACGCATCCGCAGATCCGGCTGCACGGCAAGCTCACGGCGCTCTCTCAGTTCGAGATGCTGACGCCGACGGACACGCAGCGCCTGGCGTACAGCGTGCTGAATGAAGGTCAGAAGCAAAAGTTCGAGGAAGAGAACGAGCTGGACCTCTCGTTCGGCATTCAGGGATTGGCCCGCTTCCGGTGCAACGTGTATCGGCAACGAGGGGCAGTCGCGTGCGCGATTCGCGTCATCCCCGTCAAGATTCGCGGCTTCGACGAGCTGGGGCTGCCCGCCATCGTGGAGCAAATGGCCGATCGCCCGAAGGGGTTGATCCTCGTGACCGGCCCGACCGGCTCCGGCAAGTCGACCACTCTGGCCGCGATGGTCGACAAGGTCAACTCCGAGCGGGCGGAGCACATCATCACGATCGAGGATCCCATCGAGTTCGTCCATCAGCACAAGAAGTGCATGGTGAACCAGCGCGAGGTATTCTCGGACACCCACTCGTTCAAGAACGCGCTGAAGTCCATCCTTCGAGAGGATCCGGACGTGGTGCTGGTCGGTGAGATGCGCGATCTCGAGACGATCTCGGCGGCGCTGACCATCGCGGAGACCGGTCACCTGACCCTGGGCACGCTGCACACGAACTCCTGCGCCCAGACCATCAACCGGATCATCGACGTGTTCCCCACGAGCCAGCAGGCTCAGGTACGGGCGCAGCTCTCGCTGGTCCTGGAAGGGGTGCTCTCTCAGCAGCTGATTCCAACCGCGGACGGGCGCGGTCGAGCCATGTCGCTCGAGATCATGGTCGCGACGCCGGCCATCCGGAACCTCATCCGCGAGGAGAAGATCCATCAGATCTATTCCGCGATGCAGGCTGGGCAGAAGTTCGGCATGCAGACCATGAATCAGTCGCTCGCCGAGCTCGTACAGAAGCGCCGCATCTCCCGAGAAGAGGCGCTGAACCGCAGCACGCTGCCCGAGGAGCTGGCGGGTCTGCTCGGTTCCGCGGGGGTGGCGTCCGGGGCGCCGGCCGCCGCGGCGGGCGCCGGCAGCTCTCCATTCGGCAGACGGTAGACCACCGAGGAGGCTCACGCGATGGCTGTCTTCGTCTATCAAGGTCGCACCGCGAGTGGCGTGCAGAACGGTGAGATCGAGGCGTCCGACCGCTCCGCCGCAGTCGGGGAGCTGCGCCGACGCGCCATTCTCGTCACCAAGATCTCGGAGAAGTCCGCCCCGAAGATCGCCTTCAAGTTCGGGGGCAAGGTCAAGGACAAGGAGATGGCGATCTTCACCCGCCAGTTCTCCACCATGATCGACGCGGGTCTTCCGCTCGTGCAGTGCCTGAACATTCTCGCCGAGCAGAGTGAATCCAAGACCCTGAGGGGGGTGACCGGACAGGTCGCCCGCCAGGTGGAGGCGGGATCCACGCTGGCGGACGCTCTCCGACGCCATCCGCGAACGTTCGATGATCTGTTCACCAACCTCGTCGAGGTCGGCGAGGCGGGCGGTATCCTCGACGTGGTCCTGCAGCGTCTCGCCGCCTACATCGAGAAGGCGGCGGCTCTGAAGCGCAAGGTCAAGGCGGCGATGGTGTATCCGGCCGCCATCATCGGGGTCGCGGTCATGGTGGTCATCTTCATGCTGACCTTCGTGATCCCGACGTTTGCCCAGATGTTCCAGGACCTCGGCGCCGATCTCCCACTTCCCACCAAGGTCGTCCTCTGGCTCTCGACGTTCGTTCGCACCTATATCCTCCTCATCATCGCGGGCATGATCGGCTGCATCCTGGCCTTCCGCTCCTACTATCGAACGGAGAACGGGCGGGCGACCATCGATGCTCTCATGCTGAAGCTTCCGGTCTTCGGCACGCTGGTTCGCAAGGTCGCGGTCGCTCGGTTCACCCGCACCCTGGGCACCCTGGTGCAGTCGGGCGTGCCGATCCTCGATGGTCTTCGCATCACCGCTCGAACGGCGGGGAACAAGGTCGTCGAGAAGGCGGTCCTGCAGTGCCGCGCCGCGGTCACCGAAGGTAAGACCCTCGCGGAGCCGCTACGGAGCTCCGGGGTATTTCCCCCGATGGTCACCCAGATGATCTCGGTCGGTGAGCAGACCGGTGCGCTCGATGCCATGTTGAGCAAGATCGCCGACTTTTACGACGATGAGGTCGACACCGCGGTGAGCACGCTCACCTCCTTGCTGGAGCCGATCATGATCGTGTTCCTCGGCGTGGTCGTCGGCGGCCTCGTCGTGGCCATGTATCTGCCGATCTTCAAACTGGTCACGCTGGTCAAGTAGCCCGAGAGCGAGGTTGCCCAAGTCGCAGACGCTCCGGTCGTCCCTCTGGGGGCTGAACCGGGCGCGGCTGCTCACGGCCGTCATCGTCCTGGCGGTCGGAGCGCTGCTCCGGATCACTGACGCGTTTCCCTACGCCTTTGGCCCCTTCGCGATCATGGTGCTGGGTGTCGCAGCGGCCGGCCTCGTGCTTCCCCTGGCCGACCGCCGCGGCATCCGTCCGGACCGGATCGCCTGGTTCCAGTTCAGCCTGGACGCGCTGCTCATCACCGGCATCGTGACCGCAAGCGGTGGACCGCGGTCCGTGTTCATTCCCTTGTACGTCGTGCTGGTGGTGGGGTCCTGCCTGGTACTGTCACGCGCCGGCGGCCTGGTGGTCGCAGTGATCTGCAGTCTCCTGTACGTCTTGCCGGTGCTCGGGCGCACGATCCTGCCGGTCCTGGACATCGGGATTCCGGGGGAGAACACCACCGTCGAGATTCTGACCGTTTTCATGAACGCCGGCGTGCTCCTGGTCGTCGCGGTGCTGGCCGGGGCCCTCGCCGGGCAGTATCACGAGCTGCACCAGGACATGGAGAACCAGCGAAAGCATCTGTCGGATCTCCAGGCCTTCCGTGACTTGATCTTCGAATCGGTCGGATCCGGCCTGGTCGCGGTGGATCCGGCGGGACGAGTCACCGCGTTCAACCGCGCGGCCGAATCCATCACCGGAATACGGGCCGCCGAGGCGGTGGACCAGCCGTGGGAGGCCATCTTCGGCCGCGGCGTCAATCTGGAGGAGGCTCGTCGCGCGGTGTCCGAGGGTACCGAGCCGGCACCTCGGTACGAGTTCCCTCTGCGCCGGCGAGACGGACACGAGGTGCCCGTGGGCATCTCGTTCCGTTCGCTTCGATCGGGCACCGGCGACGTGGCCGGACTCATCGGCGTCTGCCAGGATCTCTCCAGCATCAAGCTGATGGAGCAGCGGGTGCGGCAGTCGGATCGGCTGGCCGCGGTCGGCCGGCTCTCCGCCAACATGGCTCACGAGATCCGGAATCCGCTCGCTTCCATCTCCGGAGCGGTGGAAGCCCTGGCCCGCGACCTGCCGCCGGATCATACTCGTGGCCAGCTGGTGGAGATCGTCCTGCGGGAGTCGGCCCGGCTCAATCAGATCGTCGGCGATTTCCTCGAGTACGCTCGGCCGGCACCGATGGTGCCGCTCGAGATCAACATGGCCGAGATTCTCGACGAGGTCCTGCTCCTGATCGAGCACCGCACCCTCCCCGCGAGTCTGAAGGTGGTCCGCGAATACGGCGACACCCTGCCCACCCGAGCCGATCCTCAGCGCCTTCGCCAGGCCGTGTGGAACCTCTGCCTGAACGCGGTGCAGGCGATGCCGGAAGGCGGTGAACTGCGGGTCAGTGCCCGTTCCCTTCGCGAGCGCGGAGGCCGTCTCCAGATCTGTATCGCGGACACCGGCCAGGGCATCTCGGACAGCGACCTGCCGCACATCTTCGAGCCATTCTTCTCGACCAAACCTGAAGGAAGTGGAATCGGTCTCGCGCTAGTCTATCGGGTGGTGGAGGAGCACGGCGGCTCCATCGAGGTTCGCAGCCGGGTGGGCGACGGCACCACGTTCATTCTGATCTTGCCGTCACCCGACGGGGCGACCCAGGGATGAGCGGCCGCATCACGAGACGCAAACGTCAGCACACGCAGACGCAGAGGGCCGAACGCCGGTCCCGCGAGACGAGGCAGACATGAGCGAGGCACGGGTTCTGGTGGTGGACGACGAGAAGAGCATGCGGGACTTGCTGGCCATCACCCTGCAGAAGGCGGGCTACGACGTGACCCTAGCCGAAGGGGGCGCGGCCGCCGTCGAGGCGATACGCCGCGAGTCCTTCGATGCGATCATCACCGACTTGCGCATGCCGAAGGTGGATGGGCTTCAGGTCCTCCGATCCGCCAAGGACCTTTCCCCGGATACCGCAGTCGTCATGGTTACCGCGATGGCCTCGACCGAGACCGCGGTAGAGGCCATGAAGCTGGGAGCCTACGACTACATCACGAAGCCGTTCAAGCTCGACGAAGTCAACCTCATCATCAAGAACGCGCTCGAGCGGAAGCAGCTGCGCGCCGAGAACCAGTACCTGCGAAAGCAGCTCGAGACGCAGCATCGCTTCGAGAACATCATCGGCAAGAGCGCGCGAATGGTGGAGATGTTCGACACCATCCGCAAGATCGCGGACAGTCCCTCGACCGTCATGATCACGGGAGAGAGCGGCACCGGCAAGGAGCTGGTGGCGCGGGCGATTCACTTCAACAGTCACCGGCGCGATAAGCCATTCGTCTCGGTGAACTGTGGCGCGATCCCGGAAGGATTGATGGAATCCGAGCTGTTCGGCCACGTAAAGGGGGCCTTCACCGGCGCGGTGGCCAACAAGGTCGGCCTCTTCTCGGCCGCCGAGGGGGGCACGCTCTTCCTCGACGAGATCACCGAGATCCCCGCCTTGCTGCAGGTGAAGCTGCTGCGCGCCATCCAGGTGCGCGAGATCCGGCGCGTCGGTGATACCCGTGACGTCAAGACGGACGTCCGGCTCATCGCCGCGTCCAATCGCGATCTGGAGACCGCGGTTCGAGACGGGATCATGCGCGAGGATCTGTTCTATCGCCTTAATGTGCTCCCGATCCACCTACCGCCCCTCCGGGAGCGCCGCGAGGACATCCCGCTGCTCATCGCGCACTTCCTACAGAAGTTCAGCAAAGATCTCAGCAAGGACGTCAAGGGCGTCACTCCGGAGGCGCTGGCGGTCCTGGAGCGCTATCACTGGCCCGGC
>Ga0209966_1000058_pt1 | contig 48823 bp, 48 predicted proteins | sample RhisoiCoNPM_FD_187575 | JGI IMG/M metagenome (GOLD analysis project Ga0209966, IMG submission 187575) | Arabidopsis thaliana rhizosphere microbial communities from the Joint Genome Institute, USA, that affect carbon cycling - Rhizosphere... | ecosystem: Host-associated > Plants > Roots >... | reverse complement strand
TCGCTATCAGGAGGAGGCCGGCGAGCGCGGGGACCACGAGACGGCGCCGGGCCGAGAGCGGCGCAAGCGCCAGGGCCGCGTACCAGGCGACGACGGCGCCCCAGGCCGGCGCGGGCAGATGAACCATGGCCGCGGGGACGGCCGCCGCCACCCACACGACCGCTCGGAGCGCCACGAGCATGAGCCAGAGCGCGCCGAAGCAGAGTCCGGCGAGCGTGTCGCTCGCCAGCGAGAGCAGGAGCGCGAGCATGCCGAGGGTGGTGGCCGGCGCCGGGCCGCCCGCCGTCGGAGCGGCCGCGGTGGAGCCGGCCGTCGTCGAGCGCAGCGCCTGCATCGGGCCGGCGCACGCGGCGGTCAGCAACACGCAGAGCATCACCGCGAGCCGAGTCGGGACGGAGGCCGTCACGTGTCCGCTACCGGATGTTGATGGGCCGGCCCTGTCCGAGCAGGTTGATCCCATGCGGGGTGTAGGGGTTGCCGTTCTGGAAGGTCACGGTCGGGCGACTGGGCGCCGGCGTCACGCCCCCGCCGCCCGAGTACGGCGGACTGCCCGGCACGCCGGGGCTGTAGCCTCCGGAGTCTCCGCCGCCCCCCGCGGCCACGCCCGCCACGATGATGAACGCGGCGAGCCCGAGGAACGCGAACCCCGAGCTGTTCGCGGTGAACAGGTTCTGGTCGATCTGGTCGCGGTACTTGGCCGCGCGCGCCGCCAGGGTTTTATCGGGGCCGGCCGTCGCCTTGTCCAGCCATCGCCGGGCCGCGGCCTCCCGCTTCGGCCCGCCCTCGCCGAGGGCGATCATGCAGCCGAGCAGATACTGGGCGAACTGATGGCCCGCGTCCGCCGGCGGCAGCAGGCGCTCGCGGGCCGCCGCGGGATTCTTCGGCGTGCCGATGCCCTGCTCGTAGCTGACCGCGTACATGAACTGCCCCTCCACGTTGCCCGTCTCCGCCGCCCGCTTGTACAGCGCGAAGGCGCCGGGCAGGTCCTGCGGCATCCCGGTGCCGATCTGCTTCATGTAGCCGAGCCGGACCATCGACGGCCCGTTGCCTTGCTGCACGCCCTGCTGATAGAGCCGGATCGCGCCCGGGATGTCCCGCGCGCCGTTGGCGCCGATCTCCAGCTCGAACGCCTGACGGAACACCGCCTCGCCGGGCGACGTCTGCGCGGTCGTCAGGAAGAACACCAGGGACAGCGCCACCCACGCTCGGTATCGCATGAGACCTCCGTTCACCATCAGCACATCAGCCAGTCGCCGTAGGTTCCGCGGATCGGCTTGCCCTCCGCGAACCGCGACAGCCGGAAGGTGGGCAGATCGGGATGGCCGGCCGATCCCTCCGTGATCAGGGTCGCCATCATGTGGCCGACCGCCGGCGAGAGCTTGAACCCGTGGCCGGAGAAGCCGGCGGCGACGTGATAGCCCTCGGGGCCGACGCGGTCCAGCACCGGATGCCAGTCGGGGCTCACGTCGAAGCAGCCGGCGTAGCCGCGCGCGATGTGGCCCTCGGCGAGGACCGGAAAGCGGTGACTCACCCGCGCGAGCGCGTCCGTCGACTCGTCGAGGCTCACGCCCTCGCGATACGCGTCGGGATCGGCGCTGTCCTGCGACTCCTCGGCGTCGAGGCCGCCCACCAGGATGTGCTCGCCCATCTCCGGCCGCGTGTAGATGTTGGTGACGAAGTCGTACACCATCGGATGCGGCCGCCGCTCGGTCTCGGGCCACGACACGATGCTGATCTTGTGGCGGCACACGTGGATCGGCAGGTCCACGCCGGCCATCGCCGCGACCCCCGCGCTCCACAGCCCCGCCGCGTTGACCACCACCGGGGCCGAGATGGGGCCGGCCGCGGTCTGGACGCCGCGGACGCGCTCGCCCTCCACCAGCAGCCCGGTCACCGCGGTGTCCTCGAGCACGCGCGCACCGGCCGCGCGCGCGGCACGCGCGAAGCCCTGCGCGGTCTCCACCGGATTGCAGTAGCCGGAGGCCGGCTCGTAGCAGCCGGCCACCCAGTCGTCGGCGCGCAGACGCGGCTCGATCTCGCGCATGTCGGCCGGCGAGATCAGGCGCGTGTCGATGCCCACCGAGCGCTGGAGGGCCACCGAGGCCTCCATGGGCAGGCGCATCCGCTCGTCGACGCCCAGCAGGTAGCCGGTGTGCCGGAAGCCGCAGGAGGCGCCGTCGGTATGCTCGGCGAACCGCTGGAAGAACTCCAGCGAGTAGCGGATCATCCGGCAGGTCTCGGGCGTCGAGTAGTGCTGGCGCACGCACGCCGAGCTCTTGCCGGTGCCGCCCGAGGCGAGCGTGCCCTTGTCCACCACCACCACGTCGGTGATCCCGCATCGGGTGAGGTGGAAGGCGGTGCTGGCGCCGGTGACACCACCGCCGATGATGATCACGTCGGCGGTGCGCGGCCCCGGCATGGCGCCGATGCTAACCGGGGTGGCGCCCGGGCGCAACCGACGAGGCGACCGGCTCCCGCATCTCCGCCCCGGCCGGCGGGAGGCTACCTCGTCCCGGTGAGCTCGATGACCTTGCCGGCGCGGAGCACGCTCATCTTGAACGAGGAGCCGGGCGTCCGCGCGGCCAGCGTGTTGCGGATCTTCTCGATGTTGTCCTCGGACAGCACGGGGATGCCGTCGACCGAGAGGATGATGTCGCCGCCCACCGGGATCTCCTTCCCGCCGATGGTGAGGACGCCGTCGCTACCCTGGAGGCCCATGCTCGAGGCGATCGATCCCTGGGCCACCGTCTTGACCAGGAATCCCGCGGGCGCCGGCACGTTGAAGACCGTGGCGAGACGACCGGTGAGGAGAACGCCCTGCAGCGCGCCCCAGAAGACCTTCCCGGGCACCAGCAGCTTGTTCGCGCTGTTGATCGTCACGATGAACCCCAGGCCCTCGCTGCCCCCCGACTTCGAGATGTTCTGGCTGACGATGCCGATGACCTCGCCCGCCATGTTGAACACCGGCCCGCCGGAGTTGCCGGTGTTGATCGTGGCGGTGGTCTGGAGGAACTCGGCCAGCGGCATGTCCGGAAAGATGGTGTTGGGCGGCCAGCGCGCGCTGATCCAGCCCACGCTCATCGAGTACGCGAGCCCGTAGGGCGCGCCGACGATCATGACCTGCTGGCCGACCCGCATCGTGCCGGAGTCGCCGATCTGCGCCACCCGCATGGCCCGGGTCACCCGCTCGAGCTGCAGCAGCGAGACGTCGGCGGCCGCGTTGGCCGAGATGATGGTGGCCCGCACGACCTCCCCGCCGATGCCCTCGACGGTGACCTCGTCCATGCCGTTGACGACATGGGCGGCCGTCATCACCCGGCCGTCGCTCGAGATCAGCACCCCGGAGCCCGTCTCGTTGAAGCGGGTGACGCCCGTGGCCGTGACATCACGTCCCTTGGCCCGGACCACGACCACCGTCGGGCTGACGCGGGTGAAGAGATCGTCCAGGCTCTCTCTCTGGGCCTGCGGAGCCGCCGGGACGCCGGACAGGACCATCGCCGCCGCCAGGACCGCCGCGAGGGACTTCTGCATACAATTCCTCCTCAGGACATGAGGCCCGACAGCGAGGAAGCCGGGCGGCCGACGATAGCACGAACCGCCGGCCGGATAGGCGCCATGTCGATCCGGTGGATCGCCGGTCGACTGGAAGATACAGGACACGCTCTCAAAGGAGACGCACACCAATGCCCACCGGCACCGTGAGGCTTCACCGAGTGCTTCGCACCACCCCGGAGAAGGTCTACCGGGCCTTTCTCGATCCGGACGCCATGGTCAAATGGCTTCCCCCCCATGGCTTCACCGGCAAGGTCCACCACCTGGACGCGACGGTCGGGGGGACCTTCAAGATGTCCTTCACGAACTTCACGAGCGGCCACGGGCATACGTTCGGCGGCGAGTATCTCGAGCTGGTGCCGAACGAGCGCATTCGCCACACCGACAAGTTCGACGATCCGAATCTCCCGGGCGAGATGCACGTCACGGTGTCGTTGCGGCCGGTGTCCTGCGGCACCGAGCTGCACATCCTGCAGGAGGGGATCCCGGAGGCCATCCCGACCGAGGCGTGCTATCTCGGCTGGCAGGAATCGCTCACGCTGCTGGCCCAGCTCATCGAGCCCGAGATCCCCGGGTAGCCAGGGCCGGGCGGCCCGTCGAGCGCGGCGGCGTTCGCGCCGGCTCCGGGTGGGGTAGACTCGGCGCCACGAGCCGGACCGATCGCATCCACCTCGGCGGGAGGGCCCTGTGAAGACCGTCCTCGTCACTGGCGCAGCGGGAGACATCGGCACGCACCTCAGCCGGGAGCTCGCGGGGCGATACGCCCTGCGCCTGTCCGACCGGCGCCCCCTGAAGCCGCCCAGGGGCCAGACCTTCGTGAGAGCCGACATCTCGAAGATGGCGGACGCGCTGCGCATCACCCGCGGCGTCGACGCCATCGTGCACCTCGGCGGCTACTCGGTCGAAGGCCCGTGGCCGGCAATCCTCCAGGCGAACATCGTCGGCGGCTACAACGTGTTCGAGGCGGCGCGGCGCAACCGAGTGAAGCGCATCGTCTTTCCGACCAGCAATCACGCGGTGGGCTACTACCGCCGCGACCAGACGATCGACCACCGCGTCTACATCAAGCCGGACAGCCGCTACGGCGTCTCCAAGGTGTTCGGCGAGGCGCTCGGCAGCCTCTACGCCGACAAGTACGGCATGGAGTGCTTCATGATCCGCATCGGCAACGTGAACCCGAGGCCGATCGACAAGCGCCGCCTCTCGATCTGGCTCAGCCCGAGAGACCTGGCGCAGCTGGTCTCGATCGGCATCGATCACCCCGACATCAAGTTCGAGATCGTCTACGGCATCTCCCGGAACACGCGGGCCTGGTACGACAACTCGAACGCCTTCCGGCTCGGCTACCGGCCCGAGGACGATAGCGAGGTGTACGCCGCCGAGGTCCTGGCGCGAGAGAAGCCGAGCCGCGACGCCATCGCGGAGGCGCACCAGGGGGGCACCTTCTGCACCGCGGAGGCCGTCGCCAATCCGGCCGCGCCCCCACCGCGGACCACGGCCGGCCGCCGGCGGCGCGCCACCTAAAGCGGGGGGCGGCTTCCCTCCGACCTCGGCCCGGGATATATTCTCGGGACCGTCGTGGCCAGGATCGTCGTGCTCGGCGCTGGGGTGTGCGGCCTCGCCACCGCCCTGCTCATCGCGCGCGACGGGCACGACGTCACCGTGCTCGAGCGCGACCCGGATCCGGTGCCGGAGACGCCCGGCGAGGCGTGGGAGGCCTGGGCGCGCGGCGGGGTCGCCCAGTTCCGCCAGCCGCACTACCTGCAGACGCGCGCCCGGCATGTCCTCGATGCAGAGCTGCCGGATGTCCGCGATGCGCTGGTCGCCGCCGGCGCCCTCCGCTTCGATAGCCTGGCCATGGCGCCGCCTTCCCTCCCCCCCTTCGAGCGCCGCGCCGACGACGAGCGGTTCGTCACCCTGACCGCCCGCCGTCCCGTCCTCGAGCAGGTGGTCGCCCGATCGGCCGCGGCCGAGCCTCGCCTGGATGTCCGCCGTGGCACCCCGGTGTCCCATCTGGTCGGCCGCCCCCGCTCGGGCCGGCCGCACGTCACCGGCGTACGGACCGAATCGGGTGAGCAGATCCTCGCCGATCTCGTGGTCGACGCCACCGGCCGGCGCTCCCCGCTGCCGAGATGGCTCGAGGAGATCGGGGCCGCGCCGCTCCACGAGGAGACCGAGCCGTCCGGGTTCGTGTACTACACGCGCTTCTTCCAGTCGCCGGACGGCACGGGGCCACAGCCGCGTGACCGGCTGCTCTCCGCCTTCGGCTCGTTCTCGATCCTCACCCTGCCCGCGGACAACGACACGTGGTCGGTCACCGTGTTCGGCTCCTCCGGCGATCGTCCGCTGACCCAGCTGCGCGATGCCGACCGGTGGACGGCGGTCGTGAGGGCGTGCCCGCTGCACGTCCACTGGCTCGCGGGCGAGCCGATCACCGGCGTGCTGCCGATGGCCGGGGTCCTCGATCGCTACCGCCGGCTGGTCGCGGACGGGCGCCCGATCGTGACCGGCCTGGCGCTCGTCGCGGACTCCTGGGCCTGCACGAACCCGTCACTCGGACGCGGCATCGCGCTCGGCCTCGCCCACGCCGCGCGCCTGCGGGATGTCGCGAGAACCGATCTCGACGATGCGCACGGCTTTGCCCTCGCCTGGGACCGCGCCACCGAGGCCGACCTGACGCCGTGGTACCGCGCGACGGTGGCGATCGATCGCGCGCGGCTCGCCGAGATCGAGGCGATCCGCGCGGGGACGGAGCGCCCGCGCCCCACCGAGCCGGCGGCCGTGCTGGGCGCGGCCCTCGGTCGCGCGATGGCGCACGACCCCGAGATCTTCCGCGCGTTCATGGAGATCGTCGGCTGCCTGACCTTGCCCGGGGCCATCTTGGCGCGTCCGGGGTTTGCCGACCACGTGCGGGACGTCGCCGCTCGCCACGAGGCCGCCCCGCACCTGGGTCCGACCCGGGAGGAGCTGCTCCGGCTGATCGCCTGACGCGCGCTCTTCGACGCGGAGGCCGAAACGAGGCATTGGACATGAAGCCGATTCCCGCAATCTGGCGGATCGATGTCGAGCCGGACGATTTTCAGCCCGGGTCGGGGCTACCCCCCTGGACCGGCTTCCTCGCGGCCGCGGATCTCGTGGACGGGCTGCGCGACCGGCTCGCCGCGCGCTCCGGTGCGGCCCCGCATCCCACCTGGTTCCTCCGCCTCGATCCGGACATCGAGCGCTGCTACGGGCGCTCCGATTTCGTGGTCGATCGCTACCACGATCGCATCGATCGGCTGCGCGCGCACGGTGACCCGCTCGGGATTCACGTGCACTACTACCGCTGGGACGAGGAGCGCCGGGTCTCGTATTCCGATCACGCCGACACCGCCTGGACGGTGCGCTGCCTCGAGACCGCCGCGCGCACGTTCGCCCACTCCTTCGGTGAGCCGCCGCGTCGAGCGAGCCACGGGGGGTACTTCGTCACGGATGCGCTGGTGGACCGTGCCATCGCCCTCGGGATCGAGGTCGACGTCACCCCCGAGCCGGGCCGGTACCCGCAGCGCGAGAACGTGACCTTCGGCGACTACACCACCGCGCCGTCCACGGATTTCCGACACTACCCGCGTCGTCCCTACTACCCTTCACGCGCGGCCCTGGACGTGCCCGCCCGTTCCGCGGAGGACGCGCGCCGGATGCTGATGGTGCCGCTGACCGCCTACGACTACCGGCGCGCCTTCAGTTCGTGGTACCGGCGGCTCGCCAAGACCGCCCTGGCGCGGCCCTATCGGCACGCGCCACTCAATCCGTGGAAGGAGTGGCCGACTCCCGACGCCTTCTGGGACCTCGTGGCGCGCGCCGCCGACGAGGGCCCGGCGTGCTACGTCGCGCTCGCCGTCCGCACCGATCCCCCGGGCTCGGCGGGGTATCGCCTGGCCCGCGCGGTATTCGACCACCTGCCGACCCATCCCATCTCGCGGCGCCTGCGCTTCGTCGATCCGCTGTCCGCGGAGATCGGGGCTCTCGCGGCCCTGGGCTGATCAGCCGACGGTGCGCTCCCAGGCGGGCTTCGCGGCCGCCGCGTTGTAGCGGGGGCGCGCGCGCCTCGCTCCACGCGCTCGCAGCTTGGGCCGCTGCGCGAGGAGAGGGCAAGCGCGGCTGGCGCCCGGCATCCTCCACGCCCACCTGCCGCGCATCTTCGATGCGTTCTTCACCACCCGGCCGGACGGCATCGGCCTCGGGCTCACGGTCTGCCGCACGATCGTCAACGCGCATCGCGGGAGATTCTGGGCCGAGAACAACGCGGACCGGGGGGCGAGCTTTCACATCGTCTTGCCGCTACGGGAGCCCGGCCCGAGCTAGCCGGGCCCGCGGTCAGGGCCGCCCCGCGCCTTCGGCGCGGAGGGTGACGCGCTCGCCCTGGGCGGTGAGGACGACGCCATCGGGCATGATCCGCTCCACCGTGACCGTGCCGTCGATGGACTGCCCTTCGACGAACTTCTGGTTGTTGATGAACACGATGCGCTCGCGCGGATTCTCGGAGTACACCACCGCCTGAAGGTTCATCTTCTCGAGAATCTCGGACGCCGCGGCCGACGGAGCCGCGGGCGCCTTGTCGGCGACCGCCGCCGGCGACCTCGCCGGCGAGACTCGCTCCGGAGATTGCCGCACCGCCGCGGCCGCGCGCTTCGGCGAGGGCGTCTCCGCAGTCGGGGCGACGGATGGCCGGGCCGGGGCCTTCGCCGCCGCGGCCGGCGCCGCGGGGGGACGGATCTCCGCCTCGGGACGGGCGGACCCCACGGGTAGAGGAGTCGCGCCTTCGGAGCGCACCTCCTCGGGCGGCTTCCGACGCTCATCGGCGGGTGGCCCGGCCGCCGCCACCTTGTCCGCGTCCGCCGGCGAGGCCGGCGCCGGCGGAGCGGGTGACGTCACCGACGCGGGCGCGGTGTGGCTCGGCTCCGGGGCGGGCCGCGCCGAAAGCTCGGGCGCGTGGGTCCCACTCATCAGCCAGGCGAGCACCGCGGCGTTGGCGAGCACGACGACGCCGGCGATCCACGGCCAGAGACGGCGGCGCGGCGGCGCGGCCGCGGGCTGGTGCACGGTCGCCAGGGTCGGGACCCTGGGGAGCCCGCGGTCCCGCTCGGCCTTGCGGAGCGCGTCGAGGATGTACGACACGGCTAGGACCCGGAGCGCACCAGACGCGGCGTGCCGCCGTCGCGCTGGAGCGTCCTCAGCTGGGCCAGCGTCTCGTCGCCGACCACGCCGTCGGCCACGAGCGAGCGCGCGCGTTGAAACGCCACGACGCGGGCCTTCAGCTCGTCGTCGAAGACGTCGAGATTCGCCCCGCCATCGGCCCGGCCGTCGATCTCGCCCAGGCGCTGACGGAGCCACGTCACGTCCTTGCCGCGGGAGCCCGGGAGGATCGGCAACGACCGCACCACCGGCGTCTTCCACACCGCGATGAAGAACCCGTCCCAGTAGCGGTCGATCTCGGCGAGCGGCAACGTGTGCCGTTGCCCGCCGACATCGAGCGTGGCGGCCTGCTCGCCCAGCTCGACCACGGTCACGTAGCGCTTCTCGCCCATCGGCCCGTTCAGCTCGATGATCGCGGGCACGTCGAGCCGCCGCAGCTGGGCCCAGCTGCCGGTCTTGAACAGGCACTGCATCCCCGCGCTGCGCGCGCGATCGCAGGCGAGCCGCTGCCGCGACGGGTCGAAGTCGAGCTCCCAGCGCGTGTACAGGCTCCGGAAGGCCGCGACCTTGTCGGTGCGGATCGCCGGATCGCCGAGGAGCTCGGAGAGGCGCCCGGGTTCCGCAGCCGCCCGGTCGGCCGCGCCGTTGCGCTCCGGGGGCGCGGGGTCGGGGGTGATGGAGGATTGGGGCTGCACGTCCGGCGCCGCGGGCGGGGCGACGGGCATCGGAGTGGCCGCCGGCCCGTTCTGAATCGGCGCCGGCGCCGGCGTCGAAGCCGGCCGCCAGTTGGCCGGCCGGGCCGGAAAGCCCATCTGCCCGTAGGTGAGCAGCACCGAGCCGGCCACGATCATGCCGACGATCGCCGCGGCGCCGACCCATTGCCATGGCCGTCCCCACCGCCGCCGCGAGTGGCCGAGCACTTCCGCGGCGGCGCGCCGCACGGTGGGCGCCTCGACCCGCTGCCGGTCCTCGGTGTAGGCCCCCAGGAGCGCCCGGTCGCAGACCGAGTTGATGAGACGCGGAACCCCGCCCGAGGCGCGGTACACCTCCCGCACCGCCCCGTCGGTGAAGATGTTGCCCCTGGCGCCCGCCACCATGAGCCGATGACGGAGATAGATCCGCGTATCGGTCAGGCCAAAGGGAAGCAGGTGATAGCGGGCGGTCACGCGCTGGGCCAGCTGCCGCAGGTCGTCGCGCTCGAGGAGCGGGACCAATTCGGGCTGGCCGATGAGGATGATCTGCAGAAGCTTCCGGGTCGGCGTCTCCAGGTTGGTCAGGAGCCGGATCTCCTCGAGCACCTCGGGCGCGAGGCCCTGTGCCTCGTCGATGATCAGGGCGGTGCGCTCCCCGCGCCCGTACGCGTCGAGCAGATGATGGTAGAGGAGGTCGACGAGGATCTTGCGGCTCGTCGTGTTCGGCGGGTACGCGATGCGCAGCTCGTCACAGACGGACTGCAACAGCTCGAAGCCGGTGAGGCGCGGGTTCAGGATCAGCGCGACGTTCACGCCGGGCGGGAGCTGCTCGAGCAGGCACCGGCACAGGGTGGTCTTGCCCGTGCCGACCTCGCCGGTGAGCTGCACGAAGCCTCCGCCCTCGCCCACTCCATAGAGCAGGTGCGCGAGCGCGTCGCGATGCCCCGGGCTGAGGTACAGATAGCGGGGATCGGGCGTGATCGAGAACGGGAGCTCTTTGAGACGGAAGTGCTGGGTGTACATCACCCTCTGTGCAACGACACTAGCCCTTCCGGGGTGGACGCGTCAAGGATTCGCCGGGGAGCGCCGCCTGTCCATAGGGCACCGGGCCATGGTACGCGGCCGGTCAACTCCGCGGCGAAGCTTTCCGCTCCGGTCCCGGGCTGCTACACTCGCGGGCGCGGTTCGGCACACCCCAAGGAGGATGCGATGCCGGTCGACAAGAGCGCCATCGGCAGGACGGGCGAGCCCGTGACCATGCACATCGAGCGCGGCAAGATCCAGGAGTTCGCGCGCGCGATCAAGGACGACGATCCGCTGTACTTCGACGAGGGCCACGCCGCCGAGGAGGCGGGCGGCGTCATGCCGCCGGTGACGTTCCTGCAGACCGTCGCCCACTGGGACGACGACGGGCGGGGCCGGCCTCGCCTGCCCTTCGACCTCAAGCGCGTGCTGCACGGCGAGCAGGAGTTCGAGTTCCTCGCCCCCATCCACGCCGGCGACGTGCTGACCGCGGTGAGCACGATCGTCGACGTGTACGAGAAGCCGGGCAAGCGCGGCGGCTCCATGACCTTCGCGGTGACGGAGACCGAGTACCGCAACGCCAAGGGCGCGCTGGTGGCCCGCGCGCGCGCCGTCGGCATCGAGACCGGCCAGGTCGTCAAGGACTGAGAGGGAGATCGCCATGTCCGCGACCAAGCGCTTCTGGGAAGACGTCGAGGAGGGCGAGGCCCTGCCCGAGATCCGCGTGGCCAAGCTCACGCGGACCGACTTCGTGAAGTACGCGGGGGCCTCCGGCGATTTCAACCCGATCCACCACGACCAGACCTTCGCGGAGGCCTCCGGCAATCCCACCGTGTTCGCGATGGGCATGCTCAACGCGGGCATTCTCAGCCGGGTGATCACCCGCTTCGCGGGACGGCCCAACGTGCGCCGCTACAAGGTGCGCTTCCAGACGCGGGCCTGGCCCGGCGACGACGTGATCTGCCGGGGCAAGGTGACGCGCAAGCTCGAAGAGCGCGGCGAGAAGCTCGTGGAGGGCGAGCTGCAGGCCGTCAACCAGAAGGGCGAGACGCTCATCAGCGGCAGCTTCGTGGTCGCCCTCGCCTCGCGCGCCTCCGCCGCCCGATGAAGCGCAGCGCCGACCGCATCCTCACCACCCACACCGGCAGCCTCCCGCGGCCGGCCGATCTCATCCGCATGATGTTCGCGCGGGAGGAAGGGGTGCCGGTCGACGGGCCCGCGCTGGCCGCGCGCGTGCGCAGCGCGGTGGCCGAGGTCGTCCGCAAGCAGACCGACGCGGGCGTCGCCGTGGTCAACGACGGGGAGCTGAGCAAGCCCAGCTACGCGACCTACATCAAGGATCGGCTGAGCGGGTTCGGCGGCACCAGCCAGGCGCTCCAGTACCGCGACCTCGTGGACTTCCCGGAGATGGCCAAGCGGGTGTTCGGCGATCCGGGCCGGGCGCGTCGGAAGACGCCGGCCTGCACCGGCCCGATCGGCCTCCGCGACCGCGCGGCGGCGCAGGCCGACGTCGACAATCTCCGGGCCGCGCTCGGATCCGCCGACGTCGCCGACGCCTTCATGAGCGCGGCCTCGCCCGGGGTCATCTCGCTCTTCTTCCGGGACGACCACTACCGCAACCACGAGGCCTATCTCTTCGCGATCGCGGACGCCATGCGGCACGAGTACGAGACGGTAGCGCGGGCCGGCTTCATCCTCCAGCTGGACTGCCCGGACCTGGCCATGGGCCGCCATATCCAGTTCGCCGACCTTTCACTCGAAGAATTTCGCACGATGGCGCGCCTGCACCTGGCCGCGCTCGATCACGCGGTGGCCAAGATCCCGCCCGAGCAGCTCCGCATCCATCTCTGCTGGGGCAACTACGAGGGCCCGCATCACTACGACGTGCCCCTCGCCGACATCCTCGATCTGGTCTTCGCGGCCCGGCCCCAGGGCATCTCGTTCGAGGCGGCCAACCCGCGGCACGCGCACGAGTGGCGGGTGTTCGAGCGGATCAAGCTGCCCGCGAACAAGGTGATCATCCCCGGCGTGCTCGACTCGACGACCAACTTCATCGAGCATCCCGAGCTGGTCGCCGAGCGGATCGGCCGCTACGCGCGGCTGGTCGGCCGCGAGAACGTCATCGCCGGGACCGATTGCGGCTTCGGCACCTGGGTCGGCCAGGCCGCGGTGGACCCCGACATCGTCTGGGCCAAGCTGGCCAGCCTGGCCGAGGGCGCACGGCTCGCCACGAAGGAGCTCTGGTAGCATCGGCCGGCCGCATCAGGATCACCTCGGGGCGACGCGTGAAGAGAGCGGCTGACCTTCCTTCCTATCGTAGCGCCGCGGCGTAGCGGGTCGTCTGCTCGGCGTTGGAAGCGCGAAAGCGTGCGACCGCCTCGGCGTGAGCCGCGCGCTCGGCCGCCCCGAAATCGACGCGCGGGCGTGGCTCGTCGTCGAAATGCCCATGGCGATCGGTGCCCCGCACCAGCATCGCGGTCACGCGGGTACGACTGGTGCACCGGACCGTCGTGGGGATGTAGCTGATGCCGAGACCGACGCGCCGGTCGGCGGAGAGGTTCGGGCGCGAGTTGTGCACCAGGTGGGTATGGTGCAGCGAGAACTGCCCGGCGCGCACCGGCATGAACTGGGTGTGGCCCGTGTCCAGCTCGACCGTGATGGTCTGGCCGCGCGACAGGAGATTGTGCGTGGCGTCGCGGTGCTCGGCGTGATGCAGCTGGCCGAGCGTGTGCGAGCCGGGAATCACCTCCATGCAGCCGGCCTCGATCGAAGCGTCGGTGAGCGCGACCCAGGCGGTCACCTGCACGGCCGGCTCGAGGCCGAAGTAGGTGGCGTCCTGGTGCCAGCTCACATAGGCGGGGTCGCCCGGGTTCTTCGGCCAGACCGACAGATGGAACAGTCGGATGTCCGGACCGATCAGGTCCTCGACGGCGTCGAGGATGGCGGCATGGTGGACGATCTCGTCGACCCAGGTGAACAGGAGATGCGGCTTGAAATTGTGCCCCCTGGTGAGCTCCCGCCCCTGGGCCGCCTCGAACTCCTCCATGGCGAGCCGGTACCGCCGGGCGTCCTCGGCCGGGAACGAGTCGATCGGGTGGACGAACCCCTCGCGGTGGTAGCGTTCGATCTGGGCCTGGGTCAGCTTCTTGCCCATCGGCGCCATCCTACACCACCACGTCCTCGTCCTGGGCGCGGCCCGAGACGTTCCGGGTCGGCGGCCCGGAAGGCGCGTGGTGCCGTATCACCGGGAATGGGTACGATAGGGCCGATGACGACCGGCGACCCCATCATCACCGAAATCGCGGCGGGCCTCGGAGACCCGGCGAGACCCCGGTGAGCTGTCCATCGTGTGGCCACGAGAACCCCGCCGACGCGCGGTTCTGCAATCGCTGTGGCGGCTCCCTCACGCCGCCGAGGACGGCTCGGGAGCCGCGCTCGTATACTCCGCGGCATCTCGTCGAGAAGATCCTGGCGTCGCAGAGCGCGCTGCGAGGCGAGCGCAAGCTGGTCACCGTGCTCTTCGCCGACGTCGCGCGCTCCATGGAGCTGGCCGAGCGCGTCGATCCCGAGGAATGGCATCGCCTCCTCGATCGCCTGTTCCGGATCCTCGCCGCCGGCGTTCACCGGTACGAGGGCACGATCAACCAGTACACCGGTGACGGCATCATGGCGCTGTTCGGCGCGCCGATCGCCCACGAGGACCACGCGCAGCGCGCCTGCGCGGCCGCGCTCGACCTGGCCCGCGATCTCGCCGGGCTCGCCGGGGACGTGCGCCGCGAGAGCGGGCTCGACCTGGCGGTGCGGATGGGCCTGAACTCCGGCGAGGTGGTGGTGGGGCGGATCGGCGACGACCTGCGCATGGACTACACCGCGCAGGGGCACGTGGTCGGGCTCGCGGCCCGGGTGCAGCAGCTCGCGCCGCCGGGCGGCATCGCGGTGACCGAGCCCACCGCGCGCCTGGCCGCGGGCTTGTTCGACTTCGTCGACCGGGGCGAGCAGCATCTCAAGGGCGCGAGCGCGCCGGTGCGGGTGTTCGAGCTGCGCGGCCCGGGCCGCATCCGGAGCCGCTTCGACCGCGCCCGGGCCCGGGGCTTCTCGCGCTTCGTCGGCCGCGATCGCGAGCTGGCCGTCCTCGAGCGGGCGCTGGACGAGGCGCGGTCGGGTCGACCGCGGGTGGTCCTGGTCACCGGAGAGCCGGGCGCGGGCAAGAGCCGCCTCGGTCACGAGCTGATCGAGCGCGCCGGCGGCGTGGCGATCCACCATGCTCGCGCGCTGTCCCACGGCCGCATGCTGCCGCTGCACGTGATCGCCACGCTCGCGCGCAGCCTCTTCGGGATCGGCGAGAGCGCGTCGCCGGCCGCCGTGGCGGACGCGGTCGCCCGTGGTCTCGAGGCGGTGCCGCCCGACCCGATCGCGAGGGATCTCTGGCTCGACCTCCTCGGGGCCGATCACGTGCCGGCGCCGTCCGGTCTCGATCCCGACGCCCGCCGCGCCCGGCTCTTCCAGTCCCTGGGCGATCTGATCCGGTCCCGCGGTCGGTCGGAGCCCACCATGCTCTGGGTCGAGGATCTGCACTGGCTCGACTCCGCGAGCGACGCCGCGCTCGGGATGGTCGTCGACCGCCTCCTGGCCCCGGACGCGGCCGGCCGCCGGATCCTGCTGCTCGCGACCACGCGGCCGGAGTACCGGCCCGAGTGGGGCTCGCGGGTCGAGCGCCTCTCGCTCGCGCCGCTCGCGCGGCCGGAGTCCTCGGCGCTGCTCGACGACTGGCTCGGAGCCGACGTCTCGATCGCGCCGCTGCGCGCCGCGATCGAGGCCCGCGCGGCCGGCAACCCGCTCTTCATCGAGGAGATGGCCCGCTCGCTCGTCGAGCGTGGCGTCTTTCGCGGAGAGCGCGGCGCCTACGCGCTGGCCGCTCCGATCGGAGAGATCGCGCTGCCCGAGACCGTCCGGGCGGTCCTGGCCTCGCGCATCGACCGCCTCGACGACCGCGACAAGGAGATCCTCCAGGCCGCGGCGGTGATCGGGCAGGACGTGCCCGTCGAGCTGCTCCGCGCCGTGGTCGTCCGGTCCGAGCCCGAGCTGGACGGGTCGCTCGCGCGCCTGTCCGCCGCCGAGCTGCTCGGCCCCGCGGAGGCCCCGGATCAGCGCGTCTTTCGGCATCCGCTCGCGCACGAGGTGGCCTACCGCATGCAGCTCGCGGATCGCCGCCGCGCCACCCACGCCGCGATCGCCCGCGCCCTGCTCGCCATCCACGGGCCGGCCGCGGCCACCCACGCTGCGCTCCTCGCGCACCACTTCGACGAGGCGGGCGAGGGCCTCGCGGCGGCGCGCTGGCACGAGCACGCGGGCCGGCGCATCGCGCGCAGCGACCCGGCGGACGGGGCGAGACACTGCCGTCGCGTCACCTCGCTGCTCGCCGCGGTGCCCGAATCGCGCGAGACCCTGACGCTCGAGCTGACCTCGCGCATCGCCCTCCTCGAGATCGGCCGCATCGCCGGCATCGACGCGCGTGAGGCGCGGGACCTCTTCGAGGAGGCGCGCGCGGTGGCCGAGCGGCTGGCCGACCCGGCCGGTCACGCGTTCCTGCTCACCTCCTACGGACGCCTGTGCGGGCTCGCGGGAGACGTGGGCCAGTACCTCGCCTGCGCCGAGCGCGGGATGGCGCTCGCCGAGGGAGCCGACGCGCTCCTCGAATTCGAGATGCGCGCGGTGCTGGTCCACGCCCAGCTCGCGGTCGGCCGCCTCGCGCCGGCCCGGGCCGCCGCCGACCGCGCCCTGAGCGATCTCGCGGCGGTTCCCGGCCTGCGGAAGGCGGTCGCACGCTCCACCGCCCCCGGCCTGTGCCGCGTGTGGTGGGCGCTGGCGAGCGCGCATCTGGGCGACCCGGCCGAGGCCGAAGCCGCCCTCCGCGCGCAGCTCGGCGAGGCGAGCGAGGAAAGCGTCCAGGTTCTCTACGGAACGCACGGCTTCCTCTGCGAGGTGCTGCGCCTGCGCGGCGATCTGCCCGGCGCGCTCGTCCACGGCCGCCGCGCCGTCGCTCTCGCGGAAGAGCGCGGGAGCGCGTTCTCGCGAGTGGAATCGGCGGCGTTCCTCGGCGCGACGGAGCTCGCGACCGGCGATCTTCCCGCGGCCACGATCACGCTCGAGCGGGCCCTCGGGCTCGCGCGCGAGCGACGCACCGCCCTCTGGTACGAGCCGCGCATCCTCGCGACGCTGGCGGAGGCCAGGCGGGTGGCCGGCGACCGCGGAAGCGCCGACGCGCTGCTCGCGGACGCGCGCCGGCTCGTCGAGCGGGATCGCGGCTGGCGGCTCGGCGCCTTCGACGTCGCGCTGGCCGGCGTGCATCTCCTGGAGGAGTCCGCCGCCGACCGGGCCGAGATCGAGCGCGCGCTCGCATCCCTGGACGCCCTCGCCGCGGAGCTGGGCTCGGCTCCCTACCGGGCCATCGCGGCGCGCGAGCGCGCGCGCCTGGTCACCTAGCCGGGTCGGTCGATCTCGCGCTCCGGCCAACGACCAGCTAGTGCCGGTGGTCCGCCGCCGGTATCATGCAGATTCAGGAGGATGCCATGACGTTCCTGTTCACGATCTACCACGACCCGAAGGTGCTGGACGCCATTCCCGAAAACGAGATGCAGGCGCTCATCGACTCCGCGATCGAATACGCCGAGGAGATCCGCCGAAGCGGCCACTACATCGCGTCGCACGCGCTGCAGCGGACCGGGACGGCCCGGACCATTCGAGTGAGCGGCGGCAAGGCCTCCGCCACCGTCGGACCGTTCGCCGAGACCACCGAGCAGCTGGGCGGCTTCTTCCTCATCGAGGCTCGGGACATGGACGAGGCCTGCACGATCGCCGCGAAATTCCCGCCCGCGCGCGTGGCGACCGTCGAGGTCCGACCGGTCCAGGAGCTGCGGCACTCCCGGGATGGGCGCGGCCTCCCGAGCTGAATCGCGCGACTACTGCGGCGCGATCCAGCCCTGCTCGGCGAAGAACTTCTTCAGCATCTTGACGATCTCATCGGCGGTGTTCCGGGCGTCGCCTTCGACGGTCTGCGAGTGCGCGGTGGCGAGACCGACCCCGCTCGACACCGCCGCGCTCGTCGCCGCGGTCGAGATCGCAGCCCCGGGGCCGGCGACCGGACCGAACCCCGGCTTGCGCGAGCTCTTCGCGGTGGTGTAGAAGTCCTCGACGAGGCGTCGGCCCTCGCTCGTCGTCTCGAAGACCTGCACCATCGTGCGGACCTCGCTCGCCCCCGCTCCGAAGCCGATGACGGCGCGGCGGAGCCGGTTCCCCTGGTCCACGGTCAGGAACTGCCCCTCGATCTGGAGGCTCGGGCCGGTCACCGGCGTCGGGCCGGCCGCGGCCACGGTGGGGATGCCGAGCTTGCCGATCTCCTTGACCAGGCTCTCGGTGAGGATCTTGGCGACCTCCTCGCCGATCCGGAGGTGCGCCTGCACTTCCGGCTCGCCCTTCACCGCCTCCAAGGCGCGGGCCCCGATCGCGCCGTCCAGCGCGACCGCGCTTGCCGACACCGCGAAATCGTGCACCACGATGAGCTGCGGCCGGGGCGGGCCGCCGGCCTTCACGTCCACGCTCTCGACGCTCGTCCGGCCGCAGCCGGAGAGGCCGATCAGGATGAGACCGATCATCAAGACCAGCTCCCGAGCCCCGCGTGCATCCGCGGCCCTGTCGCGCATCCGATCCTCCCCGACCGCCATCTGGTTCGTGGGTCCGCGCCGACGCCGTCGCTCCGGCCGACCGGTCACGCGCGCGGGGCCGGCCGCATTTGCGGACGCCCGGCGCGCGCCCGACAATGGGTCACCCGCGCCGCCACATGCACACCACATGTCCGAAGGAGAACGACATGGCCCCGCTGCAGAAGTTCTGCGCCCCCGGAGTATACGACACGCCCAGCTACAGCCAGGCGATCAAGGTCACCGGAGCCCCGACGATCCGGTTCCTCGCCGGTCAGGTCCCCTACGCGCCCGACGTCCGCCGGCGGATGGACTTCCGCGTGGTCCGCGACGAGTTCTTCGGCCAGCGGGGCCCGGCCTCGACGATGGTCGAGGTCAGCTCGCTCTCGCATCCCGACTACCTGATCGAGGTGGAAGCGATCGCGGTCCTGTGAGCGCCATCGCTCCCTACCTGTTCATCCTGCTCTGGAGCTCGTCGTTCGTCACCGCGCGCGTCGGACTGCGCTTCGTCTCCCCCCTGCTCTTCGTGGGGGTGCGGCTCGTGGCGGCCGGCGCGCTCCTGGGCGTGGCGGTCGCCCTGTCGCGGCGGGCCCGGGAATCGCTGCGCGGGCGCTGGGCGCACCTCGCGGTGGCCGGCGCGCTGGTCAACGGCGTCACCCTCTCGGCATTCCACGTGGGGATGGTGACCGAGAACATCGCGGTGATGGCGCTGATCCAGTCGCTCAGCCCGATGCTGATCGCGCTCTCCGCGGTGCCGCTGCTCGGTGAGCGCCTCCGCTCCGGCCAGTGGCTCGGCCTGGTGCTGGGCACCATCGGCGTGGCCATGGTCGTCGCTCCCCACGCGGTGGGAGATCCGGCCGGATGGCGAGCGATCCTGCTCGGTTTCCTCGGGGTGGCCGGCCTGGCCGGCGGCACCGTGTACTTCCGCCGCTTCTGCGCCGACGTGCCGCTGCTGCCGGCCACCGCGGTGCAGGTGGCGGCCGGCGCGCTCCTGACCCTGGCCGCGATGGCCGCGTTCGAGCGTCCCCACGCGGTGTGGACCGCTGCCGCGGTGACCACGGTCCTGTGGAACGTGGCCGCCGTCTCCATCGGCGCGATGGCGCTCTACTACTACCTGCTGACCCACGGGACCGCCGGCCGGGTGGCCGCGAACTTCTACCTGGTGCCCGTCACCGTGGCGATCGTCGGGTGGGCATTCCTCGACGAGCCCCTGACCCGGCTGGCCGTGCTGGGCTTCGTGATCGCCTCGTCGGGCGTGTTCCTGGTCGCGCGGCCGGTAGGCGCCCGCCCGGTGGGATCGGCCTCGGGTCATCGAAGGCGTTGACAGCGGGCGCGTGAGCTTCCTACCATACGCCCGCCTTTCACGCTCGCCAGGAGGCTCGACATGACGTCACGTCCTATCGCCGCGATCGCCGCCGCCGTGCTGCTCTGCACGGGGCCCGCGCTCGCCCAGGACAAGCTCCCGCCGCTCCGCACCGGGGTCGACGGCACCTTCGCCCCCCACGCCATGCCCAAGCTGGGCGGCGGGGTGGAAGGGTTCCAGATCGATCTCTTCACCGAGGTCGCGCGCCGGATGAAGCGGGAGATCACCATCGACGCGGTCAGCTTCTCGACCCTGATTCCGGGCATGCAGGCCGGCCGCTACGACTTCATCGCGGCACCGACGACGGTGACGAAGGAACGGGCCGAGAACATGCTGTTCACCGCGGGCTATCTCTGGACCGCCTACCAGTTCGGCATCAAGAAGGGCTCCCCGCCGATCAAGGACTGGGCGGACCTCAAGGGCAAGTCGGTGGCGGTGAACAAGGGCACGCCCTACGAGACGATGTCCAAGGCCAAGGCGGCCGAAAATGGCTTCACCGTCCAGGTCTACGACACGCAGCCCGACGCGACGCAGGCCGTGCTCTCGGGCCGCGCCTACGCCACGCTCGGCGGCAACACCACCATCGTCTACGCCGCGTCCAAGAATCCCCAGTTCGTGGCCGACCTCGAGCTGAAGGACACGCGCGCGCACTGGGCCGCACCGGTCCCCAAGAGCAACCCCAAGCTCCGCGCCGAGCTGCAGGACGCGCTCGACTGCATGAAGAAGGACGGCACCATCGCGCGGATGTCCGAGAAGTGGTTCGGCCGCAAGCCGGCCCCCGACGGCCTCGAGGTGGTGATCACCCCCGGCTACGGCGTGCCGGGCATGCCGGGCTACGACCCGACGCCGCACGAGCTCAAGTGCAACTGAGCCCGTGAGGAGATGAGCGGGCCGATCGTCGACGCCCGCGGGCTCCACAAGCACTTCGGGGCGCTCCACGTGCTGCGCGGCGTCGACCTCGCGGTGGCCGAGCGGGAGCTGGTCTTCGTGATCGGCCCGTCGGGCTCGGGCAAGTCCACCCTGCTGCGCTGCCTGAACCGGCTGGAGGAGCCGTCGGCCGGGCGCGTCGTGGTGGACGGCATCGACATGCTCGACCCGCGGACGGACATCAACCACGCCCGTCAGCGCATCGGCATGGTCTTCCAGTCGTTCAACCTCTACCCGCACATGACCGCCCTCGGCAACGTGACCCTCGCGCTCCGCAAGGTCGCGGGCAAGTCGCGGGCCGACGCCGACACCCTCGGGCGGGCTGCGCTCACGCGGGTCGGCCTGGCGGACCGCGCCGCGCACACCCCGGGGCAGCTCTCCGGCGGCCAGCAGCAGCGCGTCGCGATCGCCCGCGCGATCGCGCTGGAGCCGCGGGTGATGCTGTTCGACGAGCCGACCAGCGCGCTCGACCCCGAGCTGGTGGGCTCGGTGCTCGAGGTGATGCGCTCCTTGCGCGAGAGCGGCATGACCATGATCGTGGTCAGCCACGAGATGGGCTTCGCCCGCAACGCGGCGGATCGGGTGCTCTTCATGGACCAGGGTGCGATCGTGGAGGAGGGCCCGCCCGCCGTGATCTTCGAGCGCCCCACCCACGAGCGGACCCGCACGTTCATCGGCCAGATCCAGCGGCACTGAGCCGACCGTGTCGCGCTGGGATCGCTTCGTCGAGACGTTCTTCAACACCCGCGTCATGGCGCGCTACCTGCCGGACATCCTGTCCGGCGTGGTGGTCACGATCGAGCTGGCCGCCCTCGTGGTGGTCACCGGCATCGCGGCGGGCCTGACCCTGGCCCTGCTGCGCAGCCTCGGCATCCGGCCGCTCAACTGGCTCATCATCGGGATCGTCGACCTGTTCCGCTCGCTGCCCCCGCTCGTCGTGATCGTGCTGATCTACTTCGGCCTCCCCGCCATCAACGTCTCGCCGTCGGGCTTCGTCTCCACCTGGCTGTCCCTCGCGCTGGTGCTGATGGCCTTCTCCGAGGAGATCTTCTGGGCCGGCATCACCTCGGTGGCCCGAGGGCAATGGGAAGCGGCGCGCTCCACCGGGCTCTCGTTCGGCCAGACCCTGCTGCACGTGGTGCTGCCGCAGGCGGTGCGGCTGACCATCCCGCCGCTCACCAACCGCACCATCGCCATCACCAAGGGCACCGCGCTCGGCACCGTGGTCGCGGTCACCGAGATCCTGGGGCAGGCCAGCTCCGCGATGTCCAACTCCTACAATCCCTCGCCCCTCATGATGGGCGCGGCGGCCTACGTGGTGCTGTTCTTCCCGGTGGTGGTGGCGGGGCGCTTCATCGAGACCCGGTTCGCATGGAAGCGCTGATCCAGACCTTCCTGAACCCGGAGATCATCGCCGCCTCGTGGCCGATCGTCCTGGCCGGGCTGCGGAACACCGTGCTGCTGTCGCTCCTGGTGGTGCCGCTCGGGCTGCTCGGCGGGCTGATGGTGGCGCTGCTGGCGAGCGTGAGGAATCCCCTCGTGCGCTGGCCGCTGATGGCGTGGGTCGACTTCTTCCGCGCCTTCCCGCCCCTGGTGCTGCTGATCCTGCTCTTCGCGGGCCTGCCCTTCGCCGGGCTCGAGCTGGGCGGCTTCGTCTGCGTGGCCATCGCCTTCTTCCTCAACACCGGCGCCTACTACGGCGAGATCCTCCGCGCGGGCATCGATTCGGTCCCGGGCGGGCAGCTCGAGGCCGCGCGCTCCACCGGGCTCTCGCGCCTGCAGGCCATGGCCTACGTGGTGCTGCCGCAGGCGGTGCGGAACGTGCTGCCGGACCTGCTCTCCAACACGCTCGAGGTGGTGAAGCTGACCGCGCTGGGCAGCGTGGTCGCGGTGCCCGAATTGCTCTATCAGGCGCGACAGGCGCAGAGCATCACCTACAGCCCCACCCCCATCGTGGTGGCCGCGCTGATCTACTTCGTGCTGCTGTGGCCGGTGGTGCGGCTGCTGAGCCGTCTGGAGAACCGCGCGCTGGCCGGGCGCTAGGTGTTCGAGGGAGCGGCTGCCTCGGGGTGAGGGCGGGCTAGTCGAACATCAGGACGGTGCGCGCGACCTCGCCCGCCTTCATGGCGCGGAACGCTTCGTTCAGGTCGTCGAGGCGGCCGCGCCGCGTGACCATCTCGTCCAGCAAGAGCCGGCCCTGCCGATAGAAGTCCAGATACCGCGGGATGTCGATGCGGAACCGGTTGCCGCCCATGCGGGAGGTCTGCACGCGGCACTCGGGCCGGATGGCCATCCATGGGAACTCGATCGTCGCGTCGGGCGGCAGCACGCCGACGATCGTGGCGGTGCCGCGGACGGCCAGGCTCTCGATGCACTGGCGCACGAGCGTCGCGTGGCCGACCGCCTCGAACGCATGATCCACCCCGGCGCCGCCGGTGAGCGCGCGCACCGCCGCGACCGGGTCGTCCTTCGCGGTGTCGACGGTGTGAGTCGCCCCGACCCGCCGGGCCATCTCGAGCTTGCTCTCGAAGCGGTCGACCGCGATGATCTGCCGCGCCCCGCCGATGCGGGCGCCCTGCACGATCGAGAGCCCGACTCCGCCACACCCGAAGACGGCCACGGTCTGCCCGGCCTCGAGCCCCGCGCTGCGGAGCGCGGCGCCCACGCCGGTCAGCACCCCGCAGCCGACCAGGGCCGCGCGATCGAGCGGCAGGTCGTCGTCGATCTTCACCACCGAGTTCTCGTGCAGCAGCATGCGCTCGGCATAGCTGCCGATGCCGGCGAAGGAGGGAATGCCCTGCCCCTTTTTCGACAGGCGCGGCGGCGCCGCGGCGCTCCGGGCCACCGCGCCGCCGACGCACACGTTCGGGTGACCGCTGAGGCACTGCGCGCAGCTGCCGCAGAAGCCGGAGAGACAGGCCACCACGTGGTCGCCCGGCCGCAGCGTGGTCACCTGCTCGCCGACCGCCTCGACGACGCCGGCGCCCTCGTGGCCGAGCACGAGCCCGCGATCCAGCGGGAACCGGCCGTCACCGTCCACCACGTGCAGGTCGCTGTGGCAGACCCCGGTGGCCACCGTGCGGACGAGGACCTCGCGGGCCATGGGCCGGTCGACGTCGATGGACTCGATGGGCACCGGCGCGTGCGTGGCGCGACAGACCGCGGCCCGGATCTCCATCGCGGCGCGCTCAGTCGTCCAGCAGCGCGATGACCCGCGCCGGCGCCGACTCGGTCTTCCACTTCGCGGGCAAGGCCACCACCTTGGCCTTCGACGGGATCTGGTCCAGGTTGGTGAGGTTCTCGATCTGGTAGACGATCTTGGGCAGGATCGTGCGGTGCACCGGCATGCTGCTCTGGAGGATCTCGCCCGCCTTCTCGTAGCCGATGCCCGCGCCCTTCTCCTCCTGCGCGAAGTCGTAGCCGAGCACCTTGGGCTGCTTGGCGACCAGCCACTCGGCCGATTCCCGGGTGAGGCAGGGCGACTCGTCCCACCACTTCGGGTCCGTGGTGACGTGGCCCTTCGGCCAGTCGGTGCGCAGGAAGATGGTGGCTCCGGGGGTGATGTGGATGCCCTGCGCCTCCAGGGCGCGCTCGGCGCGCTCCAGGTCCGCGGGCGTGATGCGCTCGTTCGCCCGGCCCTTGAACGTGAGGTCCATGACGATGGCCTCGCCGATCATCGCCTCCAGCGGCAGCTGCTCGATACCCGGCATGTCGCGGAAGAAGTGGTGCGGGGTGTCGATGTGGGTGCCGGCGTGCACCGTCATCTCCACCACGTTGGAGACGAAGCCCTTCTCCTCCCACGTCACGATCGGCTTCAGCTTGAAGTAGTACTCATCCTTGGCGAACGGCGCCGAGTCACACTCCTCGACGGTCATGCTCAGGTCCACGATCCGCATGCGGGTCTCCCTCCCTGGAGGTCGCGGCCTTCTCGCACCGTTCTGGCGCGGCGGCCGTCACACCCGCGCATTGTAGCGCGGTCGGCGGCGGCGTGGACGGACCGCTACCCGCCGGCCGCCTCGCACGCGGTCAGGCGACCGGCGAGGAACGCCTGTTCCCGGGCGTTGTCCGCGAGGCGCAGGGCGCGCCGATACTCGACGGCGGCCTCCGTGAAGCGGCCCAGCCGGCGCAGGAAATCGGCGCGGGCCGCGGGCAGCAGGTGGTAGTCGCGTAGCGCCGCCGCATCGAGCGCGTCCAGCGCGGCGAGTCCCGCCGCGGGGCCGTCGGCCAGGCCCACCGCCACCGCCAGGTTCAGCTCGATCACCGGCGACGGCGCCAGCGCGGCCAGAGCCCGGTAGTGATCCACGATCCGCTCCCACTCCGTCGCCTCCCACGAGGCCGCGCGCGCGTGGCAGGCCGCGATCGCGGCCTGCAGCCGATAGGGCCCCGCGCCGGCGTTCCCGCGCGCGCCCGCCCGCTCGAGCAGCGCGAGCCCGCGGCCGATGCGCGCCCGATCCCAGCGGCGCCGGTCCTGATCCTCGAGCAGGACCAGGTTGCCGTCGGCGTCGGTGCGCGCCGCGGCGCGCGAGGCCTGCAGCTCCATCAGGGCCAGCAGTCCCAGGACCTCGGGCTCGTCCGGCATCAGCTCGGCGAGCACGCGACCGAGGCGAATGGCCTCCTCGCACAGGTCGTCGCGCAGCAGGTCCCGGCCGCTGTGGGCCGCATAGCCCTCGTTGAAGATCAGGTACAGCACGGCCAGCACCGGGGAGAGTCGCAACGCCAGCTCGAGGCCCTCGGGCACCTCGTACGGGACGCCGCCGTCGCGAATCGCCCGCTTCGCGCGCACCAGACGCTGGGCGATCGTGGGCTCCGGCACCAGGAAGGCGCGCGCGATCTCCACGGTGGAGAGGCCGCCCACGAGCCTCAAGGTCAGCGCCACCCGGCTCTCGGCCGGCAGCGCGGGATGACAGCAGGTGAAGATCAGCCGCAGCCGGTCGTCCGGGATGTCGTCGGGCTCGGCCACGTCAGGCGGCTCGTGCGTCGCGTCCTGCGCGAGATGGGCGAGCTCGGTCGCGCGCGCTCCCGCGCGGCGGCGGCGGCGCAGGTGATCGAGCGCCCGCCGCCGCGCGGTCGTGACCAGCCAGGCGCCCGGGCGATCGGGGATTCCGCTGGCGGGCCAGTGCGAGAGCGCCTGCTCGAAGGCCTCCTGAACCACCTCCTGGGCGGTGTCGATGTCGCGGATCGTGCGGAGGATGGACGCGACCACCCGCGCATGCTCCTGACGGAAGACCTCCGCCACGCGCCCCCGCACGTCGTCGGGGCGGCTTCCTTCTCCCGGCCTCTCTACGTGGTCGGTGGCTCCCACGGGTCCGCATGGTACGCCCGTCCCGACCCGGGCCGCACCGCGGCCTCAGGCCATCGCTACATCGGCCAGATCGGCCGCACCTCGACGTACCCGCCCTCACCGAGTGGGATCTTCTTGGCCCACTCGACCGCCTCCTCCCTGGTCTCGCACTCGATCAGGTAGAAGCCGCCCAGCGCCTCCTTGGTCTCGGTGAACGGCCCGTCCATGACCTGACGCTGGCCGGCCTTGACCCGAATACGGCTGCCGTCGCTGTCCGGCCGGAGGCGCTCGGCGTGCACCATCTTGCCGGTCGCCCGCAATTCCTGGGCGAAGCGGGCGTGCCCCTGGACGATGGCCTCCATCTCCGCCTTCGGCGGCGCGGTCTGGTTCTTGTCGTCGCTTCCGATCAGCAGCAGGTAGCGCATGAGCATCCTCCTTTACCAGTACGACGTCGGCCACCCCCGGAAATCGACATCTCGTGTCGACCCCGGCCTTTTTTGAGGTTCCGCGGCCTTGTGGTGTACTCTGAGTCCGCTCCAACGACCGAGCCCTCGGGTTCGGCTCTTCACCGACCAGTGATAGCGCGACTACGTGTATCGGCGGGAGCTCGAGCGATGGGCTCGCTCGGGCTTTGCTTCGTCTTGCTGCTGGCGGGCCACGGGCCGCTGGCCGCGCAGGACGGCGGCCTGCCCTTCGTCCCCGCCTCCGTGGACGCCGATTGCTCGGCGTCGAGCGAGACCGCGTATCGCCTCCTGCCGGAGAAGTTCGGCGACCACGAGCGGTGGCTGGCCGTGGCGGGCCTCGAGACGGACGTCCCGCTGAGGCTCGGGCTGGGTCGCCCCCGACCGACCGAAGCGCCGCGGCCGTCCGACGAACCGGCTTCCGGGACACCGCCCTGCCCGCCGCATCGGCTGCTGGCCGCCGCCGATACCACCGAGGCGCCGCAGCGCCTGACCCTGGCCGAGCTCACGGCCCGAGTGTTTCCGACGGGGTTCGACCGGGCCGAGACCGAAGTTCCGCGGTGGAGCTTCCTGGACCGCCACCAGGTCCTCTTCTCGGTCCTCATCCCGGTCACCGCGATCGCGGCGGTCACCGCCAACTCACTGGTCGCGTACAACACCAATCATTCCTTCCGGATCCACCACGAGGGCTTCTTCGGGAAAGACACGGTCAACGGCGGTGCGGACAAGGCCTCCCACCTCACCGACTACTACGTGATCGCCAGCCTGTTCGAGGACGCCTACAAGATGATCGGCTACTCGGAGAAGGAGGCGATCTTCTGGGGCGCCGGCCTCGCGTTCACCACCGGGCTCGCGAACGAGGTGAGCGACGGGTTCACGCGGCACGGCTTCTCATGGGAAGACCTCGCGATGGACGCGGCGGGGGCCACCGCGGCGGGCGTGCTGTCGTTGACCCACACCCGAGACCTCCTGGGACTGCGGACGTCCCATCTGCCCAGCTCCACGTACACGCACGACGTCTACTCCGCCGATTTCAAGTTCTCCGGGCTCGGCGAGCGGCTGGGCGTCAACCTGGGGCCGCTCCGCTGGCTGCTCTTCTCGGTGACCTACAACGCCAAGGGCTATCGGGTCAACCCACCGGAAGAGCACCAGCGCCAGCTCGGATTCGAGATCGGGCTCAACCTCCAGCAGATCCTGTTCGACCTCAAGGTCAGCCGCGGCACCTGGTGGGGCTACCCGCTCCACGTCGTCGCCGACAACATCCGGTTCCCCTTCACCGCGGTCGGGATGCGGGTGGACCTGAACCGCGGCAAGTGGCACGGCCCGAACGCCGGCAACTACGACTAGGCGCGACGCCCCGGTGGCCCCTCAGGCGCCGGCCAGCCCATACAGCGCGGCCGCATTGTCGTGCGTCAACCTGCGGCGCATCTCCGGGGAGAGATGCCGCATCTGCCGCTCGATCGCTTCACGCGAGTGAGGCCAGACGCTGTCGGGGTGGGGATAGTCCGACGCCCACAGCAGGTGGCCGTCGCCGAAGAACGGAATGAGCGACATCGCCACGTGGTCTTCCTGGAAGGTCGCGTAGATCTGCCGCTTGAAGAGCTCGCTCGGCTTCGTGACGAGCGCGGCGCCGCCCTTGTCGGCCCAGAATTCCTTCGCCTCCCACAGCCGCCAGTGGCGGTAGTCGAGCTCCTCGACCAGCCACGGCAGCCACCCGGTGCCGGCCTCCGCCATCACCATGCGCAGCTTCGGGTGACGCTCGAGAATCCCCCAGGCGAACAGGTCGACGAAGGGCTCCAGGAAGTTTCCGAGGAAGAACTTGGTGTTCTCGAAGACGCTCGCCGCCTTGTTGGCGACGCGATCGCCCGGCTTGCCCACGAACACCGTGATGTGCCAGGAGAGGATGATGCCGCTCTCCTCGAGCGCCCGCCAGAGCGGCTCCCAGGCCGGGTCGTCCAGCTTGGGCTGGATGTTGGCGATCATGAGATTCACCTGGCGCACGCCGCCCTTGGCCCGTAGCCGCTCGAGCTCGGCGAGCGCGCCCCCGGGAGTCTCCGGCAGCATCGGCAGGCCGATCAGCCGGTCGGGCGCCGCCTTGCAGAAGTCGAGCAGCCAGTCGTTGTAGACGCGATAACAGGCGGTGCGCAGCATCGGGTCGTCGGTCGAGATCTGGAAGATCGGCCCGAAGATCACCTGCGTCGCGACGCCGTCACGGTCCATGTCGGCCAGACGCAGCTCGGCGACGGCCGGGCGCCGCGCGCTCGGATCGTGGATGCCCGCGCGGTCGAAGGCGCTGTAGAGCGCCTTGATCGCACGCGCGGAGCCCGTCGCGGGCGGCTTGCCGTCCCAGCGACCCCAGACCTTGCCGTCGCACACCCACACCGCCTGGCCGTCTCGCTCCTCGACATGCGGCGCCCGATCGAGCAGCGACGCGGGCAGCCGCGTGGTCCACAGATCGGCGGGGAGCTGGCTGAGATCCATGTGATCGTCGCAGGAGATGAGCCGGTCGGTCATGTGATCCTCCGGTCGATGGACGAGTTCCGCCGCGGGGCGGCGACGGGCCGATCCTACCGCACTCCGGCCCGCCCCGTGCGGCGGGAGACTGCCGGGGGCTACCCGGCCAGCGCGCCCTTCAGGACCTGACCGCTGAAGTTCCCGGTCGACTCGCCGTTTTCCAGCGTGACCACGCCGTTGACGATCGTGGCCCGAATGCCGTCCGCTTTCTGGACGAGGCGGCGGGCCCCGCCGGGCAGATCGTTCTCGATCCTCGGCAGATGCGGCCGTACCCGATCCGCCTCGAGCAGCACGAGGTCGGCCTGGTAGCCCTCCTTGACCAGCCCGCGCCCCCGCAGCTCGAAGGCCCGCGCATTGTCGTGGGTCATCTTGCGGATCGCCTGCTCCAGCGTGAACGCGCCCCGGCGGTTCACCCAGTAGTGGATGAAGTGGGTCTGGAGGGACGAGCCCATTTCCTGCGCGGAGTGCGCGCCGGAATCCGAGAAGGTCGCCAGCGTGAAATCGTGCGTGAGCATGCCGAGCACGTCTTCGGGCCGCTCGTTCACCACGGGCCAGACGTAGACCTGGTCGGGATTCTCCAGCGAGAGGTCGATGATGGTCTCGACCGGGTGGGTGCCCCGCTCGCGGGAGAGCTCCTCGACGGTCGGGTCGTTCCAGTCGACACCCTTGAGCACGAAGAGGTTGCCGTAGTCGGGCTTGCGCGGATCGGTCGTCGCCGCGCCGCCGCCCTGGAGCTTGTTGTCCTTCGGCTTCATCCGCTGCTCCGCGGCGATGAGCTCGCGGCGCCGCGCCGGGTCGCGCAGGAGTCGCTGCTGCTCGTCCAGCGGAAGGGAGCGGACGGCCCGCCACTCGGGCAGCACGTCGAAGGGGAGATAGGACTTCAGGGAGAAGATGGCGTTGATCGAGCGGGTGGTCCCCTGGCCGAACATGCGGCCGCCGGCCTCGTTCACGTCCTTGATCACCTTGGCCTGCGTCTGCCAGGACACCGGGTCGTCGCCCTGCCGCGTGCCGACCAGCCCGAACATGACGGTGCGCCGATAGGCCAGCGCGAGCTGCTTGAGCCGCTCGAGGAACGCGACGTTCGCGGTGTGCGAGAGGAGCACCTGCCCGAACTGGAAGATGCCGGTGTCCAGCTCGGCCATGGCGGCGAAGATCGCCTCGATCTCCTTCCAGTCCGCCTGACGACTCGCGACCGGCGTGCCGTCCGGGGTGAGGTGCGTGTGGGTGAGCGAGGTCGAGACCCCGACCGCGCCCGCGCGGAGCGCCTGCTGGATCAGCTGCGTCATGGCGCGGATCTCTTCATCGCTCGCCGCGTCGGTCAGCGCGCGGCGGCCCATGACGTACATGCGCAGCGCCGAGTGCCCGACGTACATCGCATAGTTGATCCCCTTCGGCCGCCGCTCCACCGCCGCCATGTACTCCGGGAACGTCTCCCAGGTCCAGTCCATGCCGGCGGCCATGGCCGCGGCCGGGATGTCCTCGACATAGGACAGGCAGCTCGCGTACCACTGGCGGTCCGCGGGCTTGCACGGCGCGAGGGTGAAGCCGCAGTTGCTCATGACCACCGAGGTGACGCCGTGGTAGCAGGAGCAGGTGCCGAGCGGGTCCCACATGACCTGCGCGTCGAGGTGGGTATGGCCGTCGATGAACCCCGGCGCGACGATCAGTCCGTCGGCATCGATGACCCGCCGAGCCGGATCATCGAGGCGGCCGATCGACACGATCCGCCCGTCGGAGATGCCCACGTCGGCCGCGAAGCGCGTGGCGCCCGAGCCGTCGATGACCGTACCCCTCTTGATCAGCAGATCCAGCATGGCGAGCTCCTCCGGCCGAGCGTGGTCGAGATGTCGACGGCGGCCAGAGTATACCCGCATGTCACGAACCGCGGCGCGCGCTCGGCAGATCGGCCATGGGACCAAGGTCCTATTGGTCTCGAGCCCAAAGCCGATCAGACTCGGCCGCAAGAGGAGACCCCTATGAACTGGAGTCGTGGTCTGTCTATGCTCATCTCGGCCACCTTCCTGGCCACCGCCGCCGGGCTGGCCGTGCCGACAACGGCGCAATCGCAAACCCCGGGCATGGATCGACGCGAGGATCGTCGCGACGATCGTGGCGGGGCGCGGGACACGCGCCAGACCGGCCGTGAGGAAGCGCGGGACGCCAAGATCGATTGCAAGAAGAGCGGCGAGAAGAGCCGGGCAGAGTGCCGGCAGGGAAAACGGAACACGAAGCAAGGCGCCCGTCAGGACGCGCGGCAGCAGAAGATCGACTGATCCGAGCGCCCGGCCGTGCGGAGACGGCCGATCGTCGGTCCGGTCTCGATGGTCTTGGCGATCGCGCTCGTCGCCTGCTCGTCGACGACCGAGCAGGGCACCAGGCGCGCGCCACGAAGTGACCGGCCGCGCCGCGCTCGCCGGGCACGGAGGAGTGTCCCGATGACGATCATCGATTCCCAAGTCCACGCCTACGAGGCGAACACCCCGAAGCGGCCCTGGCACAGCGTGCCGAACTGGCCCGAGCACGTCACCGGTGACGAGATGGTGGCGGCCATGGACGCGGTCGGCGTCGACGGGGCGATCTTCATCTCCGCGTTTTCCATGTACCGCTACGACGCGAGCTATGCGGTGGAGGTGCAGCGAGCGCATCCGGGCCGCCTCGCCATCGTCAAGCCGGTCGATCCGGACGATGAGGCGGTGGTGGACGTCATCGCGGACTGGAAGAAGACGCCGGGCACGGTCGGCATCCGGATCATGATGACCAAAGAGGCGGGGCGCGATCCGAGCGACCCCGGCCTCGACCGGATCCTGCGCGCCGCGGTCCGGTACGACTTCCCGGTCAACATGCTGTGCTGGGGCAACGTGGACGCGGGCGCGGCACTCATTGACCGTCACCCCGACACGCGATTCATCATCGACCATCTGGCCATCGCGCAGCCCCGGACGCCCCCCGCCCCGCCGGAGCCCTGGGCCGATCTGCCGAAGGTGCTGGACCTCGCCCGACGCCCGAACGCGGTGATCAAGGTCAGCGGGGCCTGCACGCTGTCCCGCGAGCCCTATCCGTTCCCGGACATCTGGGATCCCCTCGCCCGCGTATTCGACGCCTGGGGCTTCGAGCGCTGCCTGTGGGGCACCGACTGGACTCGCGCCTTCGCGGTCGTCAACTACGAGCAGGCCGTCGAGCCATTCCGCCGAACCGACCGCCTCAGCGAGAGCGAGCGGGCCATGCTCATGGGCGGCGCGTGCGCCAAGGCGTACGGCTGGTCTCCGAGAAAGGCGTGATCGAGGACTACGAGCCGGCCACGCTGCCTTGATGGACGGGACCGCGCACTCCGGCGCCTTGTCGACGCCGCTCTTCTCACCACGAGCGCCGAGAGGACTCGGCGCTCGTGGGAGAGGATGCCCGCGGCCGCGCGCGCTAGCTGCGTTGACCGCGTTTCCGGCGAGTCGCTAGCCCCAAGCCTGCCATCGTGGTGCCAAGTAGCAACAACGTGGCCGGCTCGGGGACTGGACTGACTGCGACGTCGTCCAGTTGAAAGAATCCCGGATCGTTACGGAAGCCGAAGACCAGCGGAGTGGTCGTGCTCGTAGCCAACAGATTCGAGAAGGTCTGCTCGGTATAGCTGAACGCGGGAAGGTTCAGCTGGTCGGAGAGCAGGCTTCCATTCCAGGACACCTGAAATTCGTTCGGCGTGAAACCGTCGCTCTGAAGGAAGTAGCTCAGGCTATAAAGCGTGCCGGGCGTCGTCGGTACGATCTGCAGCAGGAAGCCGAGGCTGCCGACCGGGCCCAGCCAGGCGGCGGAAGCGCCGCTGTGGGGCGCACCATCGACGAAAGTGAACCCGGTGTTGCCGAACTGAATCCAGCCGTTGAAGTTCCCCGTCTCGAATCCCGGATTGGTGATGAGATTCGCGTGCGCGGGACTCGCCAGAGCGAACAGTGCAACTGTCAGGATCAGTACAATGCCTCGTGCGACCATGTTGGACCCCCTTGACGAATTGGATACTCGAATACGCCAAGCGGTTCCCTCGCTGCACGTTCTGTACCGGCGACCCCACGAGAGTGGTCCGAGCAGATTGAAGCCGTTCCGGGTGCCGGAGGCGCGGCGACGTTGAAGCTGATTGCAGAGAACTCGCACCACGGTTCCTACGTTGTGACCTGCGCGGCTTGCTCCATTCGAGACAGTGACACTCAGGTGTCTCGATCGCGTACGCGCGTCGCAGGATGGACAGGCCATCTGGTGACGTCGCCGAAGAGCCGCAATAGCATCGCCCGGAGCAGATGCCTTTGACGACGCTCGGCCGGTGCACTAGAGTCCTGCCAGTTCCACTTCCACCTCGGAGGCTGCCGATGCGAACTCGGATCGCCATCCTGCTCGTCGCCCTGAGCCTGTCGAGCGTCGTCGTCGCCCACGGGCAGACCCTGGCCCCGGTCAACCCGGAGCGGCTCGGCTTGTCCGCCGAGGGCCTGGCGCGAATCACCGCCCTTTCCCGATGACCGGAACTTCGGCGTGAACGCCGACTTCAACGATCCGCGCGTCGCCCAGAAGTGGGAGTCGGGCGGCGGCGGCATGCTGAGCACCGCCATCGACTACGCGCGCTTCTGCCAGATGCTGCTCAACGGCGGCACCCTGGACGGCAAGCGCATCCTCGGGCCGAAGACCGTCGCCTACATGACCACCGATCACCTCGGCAGCGCCATCGCGACCACGCCGCTCTACCTGCCGGGCGCCGGCTTCGGCTTCGGCCTCGGCTTCGCGGTGCGGACCGCGGCGGGGGTGTCGCCCGTCGCCGGCTCGGTCGGCGAATACAACTGGGGCGGCGCCGGCGGGACCTACTTCTGGGTGGATCCGAAGGAGGATCTCTTCGTCGTGTTCATGATGCAATCACCCAAGCAGCGCGCGCCGTACCGCGGGCTGTTGAAGGACATGATCTACGCCGCCATCACCCGGCCGGCCGGCAAGTAGACCAGGAGGACACTCATGACCGGTCCATGGTCCCAGATCATCGCGGTCGACGACGTCGCGTGGCAGGAGTTTCAGCCCGGCATCTCGTTCAAGGTCGTCTGGCAGGACCCGCCCACGAAGCGGCGAGCCCAGATGACGCGCTTCGCGCCGGGGGCACAGCTTCCCCTGCACCGGCACGTGGGGGACGAGCTGATCTTCGTCATCGAAGGCGCGGTATCCGACGAGTCCGGCACGGTCACCGCGGGCAACGTGGGCTACCGACCGAACGGGTGCGTGCACACCGTCACCAGCACGAACGGCGCGACGGTCCTGGCGGTGCTCACCGGCGATATCGAGCCGGCCGCGGCCCGAGAGCGCGCGCCCGCCTCGGCGATCGTCACCCTGAGCGACCTGCCCTGGATCGACGCGCGCCCGGGTGTCCGCCAGAAGCGCATCTGGGAGGACAAGGCGACCGAGCGTCGCGCGCTGCTGGCGCGCTTCGAGCCGGGGGCGGCGCTGCCGCTGCACCGGCACGTGGGCGACGAGCTGATCTTCCTCGTCGAGGGCGCCAACGCGGACGAATCGGGAATCGTCGCGACCGGCAACATGAACTACCGCCCGAACGGATGTGTGCACGCCGTCACCACCCAGCACGGCGCGACGGTGCTCGCCGTGGTCTGGGGGCACACCGAGCCAGTGTAGAGGAGAACCGGGATGAAGAAAGACTTCCCGATCTTCGACTGTGACAGCCACGTGGTGGAGCCGCCCGAGATCTGGGACGAGTACGTCCCGAGCGATCGCCGCGCGTGGGTCAAGACCCAGTTCCACTTCCATACCGACACCGACCAGCTCCGCATCAACGGGCGGGTGGTGCCGGCCACTCGCGAGCGGTCGAATGCGGCGGAAGTCGGATGGCCGCGCTGGAACAAGAAGGCGGTGGGGGCGCTGGTGCCCGGCACCGAGCCGTGGCAACAGCAGTTCGGGCGCCTCGCCGGTTGCCGCGACCCCCAGGCCCGGCTCCGCGATATGGACGCCATCGGCACGGATCAGGTGATGCTGTTCCCGACCTGGTTCGTCCGCCTCGCCCTCGTCCGCGATCCCGAGGCGGCCGGCATCCTCGCCAGCGCCTACAACGACTGGGTCTACGACTACTGCGCGGCAGATCGGCGGCGCCTGTTCCCGTGCGCGGTCCTGCCCATCCAGAGCGTCGAGCGATCGATCGACGAGCTGCGGCGCGCGGCCAAGCGCGGGTTCAAGGCGGCGGCGGTGCGGCCCTGCTTCTGGGGCGGACGCTACCCGACCATGCCGGAGTTCGATCCCCTCTGGCGCGAGTTCGAGGACCTGGGCATGGTGCTCGCCATGCACACGTTCCCCTCGCGCGAAGCCCTGACCCCGGAATGGGCCGAGCGGATCGCGCGCACCCGCGGCAGCGGCGACGGGCTCCTCTTCACCGACGAGGCGGTCGTGTACTCACCCGGACAGTTCCTCAGCAACATCGTCTTCAGCATGGAGCCGAGCATCGACGCCTCCGAGGCCCTCGGCTTCATCTTCGAGGCGATGACCTGGCTCACCACCGTGCTCATGACGGGATGGCTCGACAAGTTCCCGAAGCTGCGGGCCGCGGTGCTCGAGTCCAACGCGACGTGGCTGCCCTTGGTTCTATCCCGCAGCCGCAACTTCCTCGACCTCTACGCCTTTCAGCGCGGGCCGGTCGTGCGCGATCCCGTTGAGGTCTTCTACGAGCGCTGCTTCATCGCCTTCGAAGGCGATGAAGAGTCGGTCTACCGCCTGTGGGATCAGTACGAGAACGTCGGCCTCTGGTCCTCGGACTACCCCCACCACGATGCGGAGGATGCGTGGGAAGCGCTCGAGCTGATGGCCAAGCACAAGGTCCCGGCCGCCGTGCAGCACAAGCTCCTCGGGGACAACGCCAGGCGCCTCTACGGTATCGAGCCGGTGCTGGCGGTCACCGAGCGCATCGAGGACTACGAGCCGGCCAAGCTGCCCTGGTAGCCCTTCGACCTTCGCCGCCCCCGCGGCCGCCGGGAACCACGCCGAGCCGCCCTTGTTCCACCTTTCACTGCCTATGACCGACGTCATAGAACACCGCGGCGGGCGGCGGTAGGGTGGGAAGCCAAGGAGGAAGGCCATGGCTCACGAATGCGGCTGCGATCACGGAGCGCCGACGGTTCTCGATCACTGCTGCGGCGCTCAGCTCACCCTGCGCGAGGCGGCGGCCTCCGCCGGCGTGCCGCTCGAGGCGCTGCTCGTTGCGCTGAACGAGGCGACAACGACGGCGGCATGATCTCGGCCGACATGACGGTCGCTCGGCTCCTCGCGGAGCACCCCGAGATGGTCGAGGTGCTGGCGAGCTACCATGCGCACTTCAAGCAGCTGCGGAACCGGCTGCTGCGCCGGGTGATGGCGCCGCGCGTGACGGTGGCCCAGGCCGCGCGGATGGCGGGTGTCCCGGCCGACGAGCTGCTGCGGGTCCTGCGGCGCGCGGCGGGTGAGGAGGCGCTCGACCCCGATCCATCCCCGGCACCGGAGGCGACCGTCGAGGCCCGTCGGGGCGAGGACCGGCCACCTCGGGCGCTGGCCGATGTCCCGGACGCGCGCCAGGTGCACCTCGACGTGCGCGAGGACATCCGCCGAGGGCAGGAGCCCTTCGCGCGGATCATGGCGGCGGTGAAGGCGCTCGGCGCCGATCGGGTGCTGGTGTTGCGCGTGCCCTTCGAGCCCATCCCGCTCTACGACGTGCTCGGCAAGCGCGGACTCGCTCACTGGACGGAGCAGCGGGCCGCCGATGACTGGTGGGTGTGGTGCTATCGCTCGAGCGAGCCGATCCCGGAGGCATCGTCCGAGGCGCCGGCGGCGGACGATCGCGGCGTGCTGGACGTCCGCGGCCTCGAGCCGCCACAGCCCATGCTGCGAGTCCTCGAGGCGATCGAGCGGCTCGGGCCGGGGGCCATGCTCGAGGTGCACCACGATCGCCGCCCGATGTTCCTCTATCCGCAGCTCGACGACCGTGGCTTCCGCCACGAGACCGACGAGCCCGAGCCGGGGCTCGTGCGCATCCTCATCTGGAAGGCAGACTGAGCGTGCACGCGCCGCCGTCCAGCCGCGGCCCCTCCCCGCTGCTTCCGCTGGCCTACCTGGTCTGCGCGGCGGCGGCGTTCCTGCTGGCTTCGATCGGCGTCGCGTGGCTCGCGCCCGAGCTGGCGGGGCACTACTATCATCCGCACCTCCTCGCCCTCACCCACACGGTGACGCTCGGCTGGATCACGCTCGCGATCATGGGCGCCAGCTACCAGCTCATCCCGATCGTGCTGGAGCGCCCGATCTGGAGCGAGCGGCTCGCCCGCTGGCAGCTCGTCATCCTCGTCCTCGCCGTGCTCGGCATGGTCCCGCACTTCTATCTCGGCACCTGGCCCGGGCTCGCGGGGGCGGCGGCGCTGCTGGCGGTCGGCGTCGTCCTGTACCTGCTCAATGTCGGCCTGAGCCTGCGCGGCTTCTCGCAATGGACGTTGACCGCGCGCCTGGTGACGGTGGGCTATGCCGGGCTGGCCGCGACCACCCTCTTCGGTCTCACGCTCGCGGTCAACCGCATCTGGCCGTTCCTGCCGAGCGAATTCTTCCCCACCCTGCACGCTCACGTGCAGCTGGCGCTGCTCGGGTGGGTCACGCCGATGATCCTGGGGGTGGCCGCGCGCGTGTACCCGATGTTCCTCCTCGCGCCGACGCCCCGGCGCTGGGCGTCGCGCTGGCAGCTCTGGGGTCTCGCGCTCGGCGTGCCGTCGGTCGTGGCGGGGCTGCTGATCGGACTGTCCGTCCTCCTCGTCGCCGGCGCCCTCGCGGTGGCGGCGGCGGCGCTCGCCCACGCCTCGTGGGTGCTCGACACGGCCAGGTCGCGGAAGCGGCCGGGACTCGACTGGGGGCTTCGCTTCGTGCTGACCGCCACCGCCTTCGTCGTGCCGGCGAGCGGGCTGGGGCTGGCCCTGGCGACCGGCGCGCTCTCGGGACCGCGAGCGGCGCTGGCCTACGCGGTCGTCGTCCTCGGCGGCTGGGCCTCGCTCACCATCGTCGGCATGATGCTGAAGATCGTGCCCTTCCTCGTCTGGTATCGCGCCTACAGTCCACGGGCCGGACGCGAGCGAGTGCCCTCCCTGGTCCAGATCTCCTCCCCGCGCCTCGAGGCCCTCGCGTACGCGCTGCTCACCGGGGGTGTCGGGCTCCTGGCCGTCGCCGTCTCCTTCGGTGAGGCGGCATGGATTCGCGCCGCGGGCCTCGCACTGGCGCTGGGCGCCGCTGCGTTCGCCGCCGCGCTCGGACGGATCCTGGGACATCTGTTCAATGCGGGGGCCTCGAAATGGCCCCCGCACTCCCCCAGTTCCGGTCCCGGGCCCACCACGCGCTCGGCACACCAAGCATCCGCCCCGCACTCCTCCCCCAGTTCCGGTCCTGGGCTCACCATGCGCTCGGCACACCAAGTCTCCGCTCCGCACTCCGCCGGGCCGGAGAGCCGGGGAGCGCCTCCGGACTCCCGCGCGCCACACATGCCGGCGGAGCGCGCCCGATGACGCCGTATGCGCGGAGCCCGTTCATCGCCGTCTGGGAAACGACGCGGGCCTGCGCGCTGGCCTGTGTGCACTGCCGGGCCGAGGCAATCCCCCGGCGCGATCCGGAGGAGCCGACGACGGCGAGGGCAAAGCGCTCCTGCAGCGTGTCGCCGCGTTCGGCGATCCGCCGCCGCTCGTGGTCTTCACCGGGGGCGATCCGCTGCGGTGTCCCGACATCGCCGAGCTGGTCGCCTACGGCACACGGATCGGGCTCGCCGTCTCGCTGACCCCGAGCGGCACCGCGGCCGCCACCGCCGAGAAGCTCGGCGCACTTCGGTGGAGCGGTTCGGCGCCGTCCTCTGGGCCCTGTTCTTCCTCATCCCGGTTGGGCGCGCTCGAGCCGATCACGGGCGCGGCGCCGAGGAGATCGAGACGGTGCTGCGCTGGGCGGCGGACCGGCAGCCGCGCGTGCCGTTCGGGATCAAGACGACGGGAGTCCTCAGTATCACCGCGTGCTCACGGCGCGCTCACACGTATGGTCACCGCGCGCTTCCCTGCGGGCGCCGCGGGCGGTGACGGACGGAAATGGGTTCGTCTTCGTGGACCATGTCGGCAACATCTGCCCGGCCGGCAACGTGCGCCAGGACGAGCATCCACTCTTCCTCGCCCTGCGGGATCCGGCCCGGCTCGGCGGGCGCTGCGGACGCTGCGAGTGGCGTGATCGATGCGGCGGCAGCCGGCCGCGTGCCTGCGCCGCGAGCGGCGATCCGCTCGCCGAGGATCCGGGCTGCGCCTATCAGCCGGCCCACGGATGGCCGGAAATTCTGCGCCCCATGACCTGGGTCATGCGGACCACCGGGGCTCGTGCCCTACGCTCGCGTCATAGAACCGGCAGCCACACACGCTCCGCGCTCGCGGCGGTCGGGCTCGGGTTCTTCTCGACGTGACGGAGCAGCTCGGGCTGAGCCAACCCGCCGGTCGCGCGCTGGTGATCCTGCTGCGCTACGTGGTGCCGCTCGGGATCACGGCCGCGAGCCTGCTACCGGTGCTCGTTCGGGACGCCTCCCCCTAGCGACGAGACCGAGTAAGGGCATGTCCTCCTTGACAGGAGCTCGCGTCCCGACCGATTCTCCTCCATTCGGGTTCCCCGGCGCGGACAGCAAACGGAGAGGATCCCCTCACGGATCGGAGGTCTTCCATGGCAACTGAGCTCAAGAAGTTCTCGGAAGCATACGCCACCATGACCGTGGCCGCCTATGAGCCGCTGATCTTTCTCCGGTGGGTCTCCCTCTATCATGTGCGGGTGCTTGCCAATACCCTGGCCTGGCGCTACTCCAAGGCCAAGGCGATTCATTTCGATCCGGCGCACCCGACCGCCATCTCGCTCTCTACCAGCATTCGGCGGGGCCTACCGCGGAACATCGACGTCGATTTCAAGCGGGTCGATCGGCCGACCGCCTACGTGGACCAGGCCGGGAACCCGGTCAGCTCGGAAGGCGTCACGCCGGTTCACGTCCCCGGCTATCCCGACGCGGTGCTCGCGGGCAACCAGGTGATCCTTCGCGGGCTGACGGCGTCCGACCCGGCGGGGTTCGAAAGATCCCCGGCCGGCGCCGGCCTGGAGGCCGGCGGCAAGGTCAGGTTTTCGGCCCGGGCATGGTCATCGGCGCTGGCGCGCGCCGGGGCCGTCGGACAGGTCCTCAAGTCGATTCCCACCCTCGTGGGGGCGAGGCTCGGCTCGGTCGACAAGAGCTTCAAGTTCGCCGACGTTCGCGATCGCCTTCAGAACAACCTGGTGGCGGCCGCCCGGGAATGGGTCGCCCACCCGGGCGGGTCTCTCGCGGACGTCATGGGCAAGGTCACCGCGATCGACAACGTCGTCTTCCCCCACTTCTGGCCGGGCGCCTTCCTGGAGCAGGCGCTTTCACCCATCGGCATCGCCCACTACTACCGTCAGCTCTACTTCAACGGCGAGGAAGGTGTGGGCCCCCTCGAGGAGGCGTTCACCATCGCGCCCCTCGAGACCCTGGAGGTCGTGTACCAGACCGTGCGCCGGCAAATCCACGAGGAGGTGCTCGAGCAAGGCCTCGAGATCGTGAGCGAGGCGGCGACGGAGGAGAAGAACCTCGACGAGGTCTCCGACAAGGTCTCCTCGATGATCCAGCAGGATACCTCGGCGGCCATGTCGGCGACCGCCTCGGGCGGCACGCCCGTCTTTCAATTCGGCGCGTCCGCGAGCGCGAGCTTCGCGGTGTCGTCGCAGCGTGGCCAGGAGCTCTCCACGCGCCGCCTGAAGGAAGTCACCAAGCGTGCGTCGGAGCGGATCACCAAGACGTTCTCGATCAAGACCCGCGACATCGAGGACGTCACCACCACCAACCTCACGCGGCGGGTGATCAAGAACGACTCGGAGCACCCGGTCAGCTACGGGCTCCGGCGCGTCTTGCGGCGCGTGAAGGTGAAGGTCCAGGACCTGGGCCCGCGCCTGGTCTGGCAGCTCTACCTGAGGAACCCCGGAGAGGGACTCGCGCGCAGCCGATTCGTGCACTTTCGCGAGGCCGAGCCGATCGCGGTGCCCGAGATTCCCCCCGGGGTACCCCCGCGGCCCAAGGGCGGCACCGATACCGGGTCCGTGCAGACCGATCTGCGCTGGAACGCCGAGAAGCAGACCTACTTCGTCGCGATCCCCGTGAACCCCGGGCCCGACCGCGTCGTGACCGCGGTGCGCATCGACACCATCTCCGACCTCGAAGGCGGCGGGAAGGACGATCCGGCCCCCTCGGCCCGCAACGATGTCGATCTCGGCCCGCCCACCTACGACGCGGGCACCAATACCTTCACGGCCTACATCGCGGTGCTGGAAGGCGACGCGGCCAGCGTGCAGGTGAACTACAGCTATTCGTGGGATCCCTCGCAGGCGGTGCTGGACGACTGGGAGAAGCTCCGCCAGGACGCGGTCAACAAGCTCCAGGAAGAGGAGCTGAACAAGCAGTTCGAGCAGCAGAAGACTCTCATCACCGAGCGCAGCAAGATCAAGTCCCGGCCCGCCAACGACCTTCGCAAGGAAGAACGGTACGAGGTGATGAACCGGATGGTCTCCCACCTGTTCGGCCGCGGCGACAGCCCCTCCGAGCCCACCCCGCTCGAGATCGAATCGTTCCACCGGTTCTTCGACATCGACGGCATCTTCGTCTACAACCACCCCTCCTGGTGGCGGCCGCGCTACGCGTCCAAGGTCGGCTTCGACCGGCCCGCCTACGAGATCACCGCCGAATCCGAGCCCGCCCCGCTCGGCAGCTCCCTCGGGTGGATCATCCAGCTCGACGGCGATCGACGGCGCAACGAGTTCCTGAACAGTCCCTGGGTCCGAATCTGTACGCCCATGCGACCCGGGCGCGAGCGAGAAGCCATCCAGTGGCTGGCCCGCCACGTCGAGGGAGACGTTGGCTTCAACACCGGCGCGGGGCCGCTCAAGGAGCTGCTCGACCAGATCGAGGCCTACCGCGCGCGGGAGGGCAAGCTCGGCCTCAACGGAGCCGATTACGTGAAGGTCGACTCCACTCCGGGCGCCCCGGCCGACCCGGCCACGCCGGAAGGCGTCTATCCCGTGATCGAGGAATTCGACGTGACGATGCCCACGGACGGCTTCGTCTACGACGAGCTGACCGTCGTGACCAGCTAGCCCGTGGCCGATGAGCCAGGTCGTCATCGTCGCCTTCGGCTGCGAGATCCGTGACTTTCACTACAACACCAAGGCGGTGAAGCTGCTGAACGACCGCGCCAAGGTCAAGAAGCCGGACGTGTGGCTCTTCCAGGACAAGGCCAAGGGTCTCGATTTCGAGATCCGCGTCGTGTACACCAAAGCCGAGTTCGCGGCGGCCCTCGATCTCGACGAGGCCATCGTGGTCTACAATGGTCACTCGCGATTCGGCCAGGGGCCGGCCTTCGGCCCCGCCCACCTGTCCCATTGTCCGGACGTGCAGGCCTTCCCGGTCAATCCCTGGGAAGACCACTACCGGATGGGTTACGACGCCATCGAGATCCCGTGCATCGAGGACATCTTCGAGCACTGCACCAATCCTGCCGAGATCGCCAAGGGCAAGCCCAAGGCCGATCTCTTCGTCGCCGCCCACGTTCGGCGGCTCCTCGACCGGGCGTTGCGGAAGGGCGCCGGATGCCAGACGGCGGGGGCCCGCCGGTCACTGCTCAAGTGCTTCCCCAAGGTCGCGTCCCAGACCAACGGCCGCGGCGTGCAATCCCTGAAGACGCGAGACTTCTGGTTCACGACCGACAAGGACACCGAGTTCCATACGATCGTCAACGTGGGCTCGAAAGATCTCGCGACGGCCACTCTCAAATGCAAGCTCCTGTTCATGAACTCGTGCTCGAGCAAGGTCCACTTCTACCGCGCCCTGAAGCGGCGGAAGCGCGAGGCGAAGTCCCGGTGCGCGTTCTACATGACCCACGAGGTGTGCCCGGGGGACACCACCACGATCTTCCTCCGTCTCCTCATGGACGGCCACGACCCGCTCACCAGGAAAGGCAAGCGCAAGTTCGTGAAGGAGATGAACGGCGATCCGGGCGCAGGCAATGTCGAGTTCCTCCTGTAGGAGCGGCCGGTGCCGATCGACCGGGCCCTGATCGGCGGTCTCCTGGCGGACTCCCGCATCGAGGACTTCGAGCAGAGCCCCGTCTTCACCTCGCAGATCCAGGACCGGCCCGAGGCGGCCGCCATCCTGCTCGACATCATGCGCAACGATTCACCCGCCACGGGCGCCCGCGCCCGCGCGATGCTCGCGCTGTTCGACGAGCCCGCCCTCCGGCCCATCGGCGAGGCGCTGGCGCTCCAGGGAGCCGTGTGGCGCCGGTCTCTCTTGAACCTGCTGTGGGCTCTGATCACGACCCACGAGCCCCGGGAGTGGCCGGGGCTCCTCGATCTCGTCGTCACGGACGTGCTGCCCCTCTTCACCGACGAGACCGTGATCCCCGCCGATCTCGAGTCGGGGCTCGAGATCGAATACGAGTACCGCGTCTGCGACGAGGCGTACACGACGTGCCAGCGGCTCCTGCACCCGGACTTCGACGAGAGCCTCTTCCGTGGCCTCGATTTCGACGAGCGCGACGGCGAGATCCGCGTGCTGCAGAGCCGCCTGGCCCGCCCCCTCGCCTAGGCTCGCGGGCGATCGCGCCGGCGCCTACGCGAGGCGCCACCTCGGCGCGGTCCGTCGCCCACCTCGTCGACGATCAGCCGGCTGGCCAGCTCCTCGCCGGTTGCGCGGTCATGACACTTCCCGCCAATCGCTCACGCGCACGTCCTACGGTCGCTCGCGAGCGCGGTCGCACCGGCGTGACGCTCGAGCCGTCTTCCCCTTTGACGCGACCAGACAACTCCCGGCGCCGCCGCTGAGCGGACACACCGCCTCCTCCGTACCGCTCGACGCAATCGTGTCGTTCGCCCGCGGGTGGCGGTATGATCCAAGGACGCTGGTCATCGACGATGGCAGTTCTGCACGGCAACGATCGCAACGAACCGAACGACACTGACGTGACCGCCGGCGGCGCCGGCGGCCCCGCGGCCGATCCCGCGAAGCCCTATCCATCCGTCACCGACGTCGGCCACCGCTACCAGCCGATCAAGTCCCTCGGCGGCACTCCCGGAGACGTCCTCTACCTCGCCCGGGACCGGCAGACCGGTGCCCTCGTCGAGGTCAGGGTGTTCACCGGCGACCGCGGAGCCGACGGTGATCTCGTCGGCGCGCTCCGGCACCTCGCGGCCCGCGCCGCGAGGGTCTCCGAGCAGTGCCCGGGCATCGCCACGCTCTCGGAATGCGAGCGCGCGGGCGGCGTCGGGGTCGCCCTGGCCATGGCCCACCACGAGGGAACCACGCTGCGAGAGGCGATCCGCGGGAGCGGGGGACTGCATCCCGAGCGCGCGCTCCCCCTCGCGGTCAAGATCGCCGAGATCCTCCAGCGGGCCCACGCCTGCGGCCTGGTCCACGGAGGACTACGGCCGGACAACGTGCTGCTCACGGGCCCCGGGCCGACGGTGTTGCTGACCCAGTACGGCATCGACCGCATCCTCGCCCGATGGACCGCCTTGCGACAGCGCAAGGGCAGCGCCGTCACGACTCACACGGTCTACGACGCCCCCGAGCAGGTCCACGGTGAGATGACGGAGCGAGGCGACGTCTACGCGTTCGGCGCCATCCTCTACGAGATGCTCGCCGGCTCGTTCCCGCGAACCGGCATCGCCCCCATTCGTCGCGGCCATCTGGAGCGGCTCGCCAAGCGCCGGCCCGGCATCACGCCGGGTCTCGAGCGCATCGTCACCCGGACGCTTCAGCTCAAGCCCGAACGGCGGCCGGATCTCGCGGCGCTGTGCGAGGACCTGCGAGCCGAGATCGCCGGAGGGCCGCCGAAGCGGCGGCACCGCCGTCCGGTCGTGGGCCGGTGGGCACCGGCGCGGAAGGCAAGCCTCATGGCCGGGGGACTCATCGTCGCGCTCGGGCTGGCGATCTGGGCGACCCAGGCCTACCTGGCGCCGCGCGATCCGCGTTGGGCGTTGCCGTGGTTCCCGTTCGCGCCCGCCGACTCCGGCACGCCTGCCGCCCCGGTCCCGACGGTGCCCATCGCCACTCCGCCGCCCGCCGCGAGTCCGCCGGCTCGCCCCAATCCATCGGCGCCCGCGGCCCCGCCGGCCGTCGCGAGTCCTCTCGTCGAGACGCCGTCTCCGCCGCACGCCGACGCGGTCACCAGCGCTCCTCCGTCCTCGGCCCCGCGTGGCGAGGAGAAAACTCCCCCGCCCGCGCCATCTCCGGCCACGACGCGGCCCAGGCCGCTCGCGCCGCGAGTCGATGCGCGCCGCGAGCCGGCAACCGCGCGTCCCGGAGACGCCGCGCCGGCGGAGCGCCCGAGCGCACCGAACCCGCCGGAGCCCGTCCGCACCGCCCCCCGGAGCAGCGAAGACCCGGGCGCCGTCATCGATTGGCTGCTGAACGAAGGGCGGCAACGGCATTGAACGACCCGCATATCTCGGGCCCACCGCCGCGGTTCCATCGCGGCTGATGGAGCGACTGCCGCTGCCTTGACAATGGTCGGGCCAGTAGAGTAATCGGTCTGACCAATGACCTCTCACCGCATCTTCGAAGGCGTCGTCCAGGACCTCCGCGTCGCGATCGCGCAGGGGCGCATCGCTCCCGGTGAGCGCCTGCCCACCGAGCGCGCGCTCGCCCAGCAGTTCCGGGTGAGCCGGGCCTCGGTGCGCGAGGCCGTCCGGATCCTCGAGCTGTTCGGGCTCGTGACGGTGCGGCGCGGACGCGCCGGCGGCGTGGTGACCACGCCCCACTGCACCGAGATCGCCCGCGACTCGTTCGCGTCGCTCCAGCCCCTCGGGCGGCACGGCTTCCAGCATTCCCTCGAATTCCGCCGCATCATCGAGCCGAAGGTGGCCGAGCTGGCCGCGCAGCGGGCGACCGACGACCACCTGAACACGCTGCACAAGACCATCCGCATGCTGGAGGAGCACCCCGACTCGACCGAAGCCTTCGTGGAGAGCAACCGGCTCTTCCACCAGACCCTGGCCCAGGCCAGCGGCAACCCCTACGTCCAGGGATTCCTGCCCGACTTCTTCGCCACCGAGGTCATGAGCCACGCCGCCGGCACCGCGGGCCCGGTCCAGCGGTCGTTCGCCCGGTTCTTCCACGGCAAGATCGCCGACGCGGTGGCGCGGCACGACGGCAAGGAGGCCGCGGTCTGGATGGAGGCGCATCTCTCGCAGCTCGAGAGCGACTTCCTCCGCTCCGCCGAGGTCGAGCGGGTCGACGGTGCGGCCCCCTCGCCGCCCGCGCGGCCGCGGCGCCGCCCGGGCCGGACGCGGCCGCATCGAGCGCGCGGTCGATGATCGAGCACCTCACTCACCAGGAGGACGAACGCATGGCGTCGCATCGCAAGACGATCGCACTCGTCGTACTGACGTTCGGCACCGCCGTCGCCCTCCTGGGCTCGGCGGTGGCGGCCGTCGCCCAGCCCAAGATCGGGGTGCTGATGCCGCTGTCGGGCAAGGGGGCCTCCTACGGGGCCCACCAGCAGGTGGCGATCAGGATGTTCCAGGACAAGGGCGAGGCGCTGAAGCTCGTCATCTATGACACCCGCGGCGAGAACACGGACGCGATCAACCTCACCCGCAAGCTGATCGGCAGCGACCAGGTGCTGGCGATCGTGGGGCCGCTCTTCAGCGGCGAGTCCGAGGTGACCTTCCCGGTCGCGGTCCAGGGCAAGACGCCGATCATCACCCCGACCTCGGCCAAGCCCGGCATCGCGGCGGCCAACCGGCCCTGGGCCTTCCGCAACGCGCTGACCTCCGACAAGCTCGACGGCGCCCTGATCGATCGCTGGCTCGCCGCCAACCCGGGGGTGAAGAAGGTCGTGATCTTGCTCGACACCAAGGACGCGGTCTCGAAGTCGGACGGCAGCGTGGTGCTGCCCGCCGCGCTGAAGAGCCGCGGCATCACCGTGCTCGACTCCATTTCGTTTCAGACTGGCGACATCGACTACTCGGCTCAGGTCACCAAGGCCAAGAGCCTCAATCCGGACGGGGTGGTCGTGGCCGCGCTCTACAACGAGGGCGCCAACGTGGTGCGCGAGGTGCGCAAGCAGGGTATGACCCAGCCCATCGTGGCCGGGCTCGGGGTGATGGACCCGCGCTTCATCGAGCTGGCCGGCCCCGCCGCCGAGGGAGTCATGACCGTCAACGACTTCTGGACCGACAACCCGGATCCGGCGGTGGCCCGCTGGGTGGCCGATTACAAGAAGCGCTCCCCCACCCCGCCCAGCAACGCGGCCGCCCTCATGTACGACACCCTCGACATCGTGCGGAACTGCGCCGAGAAGAGCGGGCTCAGCGGCAAGCCCGACGACCTCGAGAAGGACCGCGAGCGGATGCGCGACTGCCTGGCCAGGGTGAAGGACTACAAGGCCCCGGTGACCGGCGCCACCACCTTCGACGAGCACGGCGACGCGGTCCGTCAGCCGGTGGTGCTGGTCGTGCGCCAGGGCAGGTTCGAGTCGGTCCGGTAGCGCCCGGTGCTGCTCCAGCAGCTCGTCAACGGGCTGATGCTCGGCAGCACCTACTCGCTCATCGCCATCGGCTACGCCCTGATCTTCGGCGTGCTCGGGCTCGTGCACCTGGCCCACGGCGAGGTGTTCATGATGGGCGCGCTGATCGGGCTGCAGCTCGTGCTGTGGCTGCACGCGGGGCCGGCGGTGGCCCTGGTCGGCGCGCTGCTCGGCACCGCGCTGCTGGGCATCATCATCGAGCTGACCGCGTTCCGTCCCATCCGGGCGCGTCACGGGCCCGTGTTCGCTCCGATGGTCAGCACCATCGGGGTCGGGCTCGTCCTGCAGGAGGTCGCCACCAAGGCGTTCGGGGGCGAGCAGGTCGGGTTTCCGCACCGGCTCGAGCCGGTCACCTGGCACGTGGGCCCGATCACGATCAGCTCGGTGCAGCTCCTGATCCTGGGCGTCTCGCTGGCCCTGATGGTCGCGCTGCACCTCTGGGTGACCCGCACCCGCATGGGCATGGCCATGCGCGCGAGCGCGGAGAGCACCCTGACCGCGCGGCTGCTCGGCATCTCCACCGACCGCGTGATCCTGGTGACCTTCGCGGTGGCCTCGGCGCTGGCCGGCGCGGCCGGGGTGCTGGTCGGCCTCTCGTTCAACGCGATCTCCCCGTTCATGGGCATCGACATGGGAGTGAAGGGCCTCGCGATCATGCTGCTGGGCGGGCTCGGCAACATCTACGGCGCCATGGTCGGCGGCCTGCTGCTGGGCGCGATCGAGGTGCTGAGCGTCGCGTACCTGGCCTCGTCCTACCGCGACGCCTTCGTCTTCGCGGTGATGATCCTAATTTTGTTGTCCCGGCCGCAGGGGCTCTTCGGCGTGGGCCAGGTGCGCTAGGGCGATCCGATGGGCTCGTACTGGGAGTCGGTGCTGATCTTCCTCGGCATCAACACGGTGCTGGCCCTGTCGCTCTACCTGCCCATCTCGGCCGGCCAGCTCTCCCTCGGCCACGGCGGCTTCATGGCCATCGGCGCCTACGTGACCGTGATCTGCACCACGTGGCTCGGCTGGCCGCTCGCGCCCGGGCTCGCCGCCGGCGGACTGGCCGCCGCGATCGCGGGCGCGCTCGTCGGCTTTCCGGCACTGCGCATCCGCGGCATCTACCTGATCATCCTCACGATGGGCTTCGGCGAGATCGTCCGCATCTTCTTCCTCAACTTCGAGCCCACCGGACAGGCCTCCGGGATCGGCGGCATCAAGCCCCTGACCACCCTGCCCCTGGTGACCGTCGTGGCCGCGCTCATGGTCGCCTGCCTGATGCGCTTCCGCGGCTCGCGCATCGGCCGCGCGCTGCGCGCGGTGCAGGAAGACGAGGTGGCGGCCGAGGCGATGGGCGTGAACCTGACCCGCGTGAAGGTCACCGCCTTCGCGCTCGGCGCCCTCGGCGCCGGCATCGGCGGCGGCCTCTACGCGCACCAGGCCCTGTTCATCGACCCCGCCCAGTTCGGCTTCTTCCGTTCCGCCGAGATCTTCCTCATCGTGGTGCTGGGCGGCGTCGGCACCTACTGGGGCCCGGTGGTC